>Ga0187818_10000118_pt1 | contig 23117 bp, 15 predicted proteins | sample NC_wetland_sal_i_14_FD_130581 | JGI IMG/M metagenome (GOLD analysis project Ga0187818, IMG submission 130581) | Wetland sediment microbial communities from Neuse River Estuary, North Carolina, USA - SO4_3 | ecosystem: Environmental > Aquatic > Freshwater > Wetlands > Sediment | place: USA... | reverse complement strand
TCATCGTGCAGAGGGAGTACAGCGTGACCATGGGACGCGGACAGGTGGTGATGCACAACTCGAAGACCGGGATGAACTCGGGTGCATCTGACGCACGCGCGGATGGCGTGGCTGAGCCGGAACCGCCGGAAATACATTTTTAGAAGTTCCCCATCCTCGTACCACTTTTCAGTCTGGCCCATCTCGTCCACAGATTTATTTTCCGCTACTCGCATGGGGAAGGGGCGGTTTACTTTTTGGTTAGTAGGGACCCCCTCCCCCCTGATCTTTTGGAATCATGGGATTAGGGCCGCACTACCCTCAAGATCTTTGAGTTAAAAGGACTTATATGCAAAATATTCCGGAAAAAGGAGTTAGCGGGTTCATATATTATCTCTCGGCTGACTATCCAGTTACATGATTAACTCAGAGTCTGCAGGAAAGTCAAGGATGAGAGCGAGAGAAAGCTGTAGGCATTCCCCTTTTGGGACGGAGCTTTTGGCGGATGGATTGTTGAAAGCTGGGTTCTGATACGACTCCTGCCGAGCTTTGCTCGGCTGCCCGGACGAGGGCATCCCCATCCCATCGAGCCAACAGCAGGCTTGATGGGGACCCCGGCGTCCGGGCCTACGTTTTCGTCGTGGTTTCACCGGCCTGCTAGAGCTTCAGGCTTTTCAAATACTCCCGCAGTGGGCCGCCCAGATCTTTGCGCTTTAGCGCGAACTCGATTGTGGCTTTAAGGAAACCCATTTTGTCGCCGGCGTCGTGGCGCTTGCCTTCAAATACGTAGCCATACATTTTTTCTCTCTTGAGCAAGGCACGCATACCATCGGTGAGTTGCAGTTCACCGCCGACGCCGGGTTTGGTTTGCGCCAGGGTTTCAAAGACCGTCGGGGTCAGGATGTAGCGGCCGATCACGGCGAGATCTGACGGCGCTTCTTCGAGCTTGGGCTTCTCCACCATGTTGCGGATCTCGTAGAGCCGGCCATCGAATCGTCCGTCGGCGGGCTTTACGTCCAGCACGCCATAGGAAGAAATCGCCTTGCCTTCGATGATCTGAATGGCAATCACCGAGCACTGGGTCTGGTTGAAGACGTCAATCATCTGCTTCAGGCAGGGAGGGTCGGCGTCGATGATGTCGTCGGCGAGCAATACCGCGAAGGGTTCGTTGCCCACCAGTTCGCGCGCCATAAGCACGGCGTGGCCCAGGCCCAGCGCTTCCTTCTGGCGGACATAGGCAACGTGGATCATGTCGGAGATAGCTTGCACGATCTTGAGCAGATCGGTTTTGTTGCGCTCCTCGAGCATCTTCTCCAGTTCATAGCTGACGTCGAAATGATCTTCGATGGCTTGTTTGCCGCGGCCGGTGATGATAATGATCTGGTCGCAACCCGAGGCGAGCGCTTCTTCGACGCCGTACTGGATGATCGGTTTATCCACTATCGGCAGCATTTCCTTGGGTTGGGCTTTGGTGGCGGGCAGGAAGCGCGTGCCCAGTCCGGCGGCGGGGAAGACGGCTTTGCGAACTCTCATGGTCATTGGTGATCGGTGATTAGCGGCCGGTAACTCCGCCGCACTCAGCCAAGCTAAAGATTGTACCGGATTGTAGTGGGTTGCCGAGGCGCTTTAGAAAATGGGGTGGCAGGTCAGTTTCCGGCTAGCCGACTACTCACCCAGAACCTGATCTTTACGTTTCCCAGAACCTCATTTGCGCAGGTATAGTAGATCGGGTCGCGCTAGTCTCCGAAGGAGGATGATGCGTTTTCACAGACGCCAACTGCTACGAATCCTCTCATTTGCTTTTGGGTCGAGCTTCATCTTGAGCGGGGACCGACTAGGCATCGCGGCGCAGACGGGCACACAGCCACTGACCTCTCCTCCCGCTGCGGGGGCAGTTGTTAAAAAGGGGGTCGGTACAGGAGCGGAAATGGAAAAAGTGACGGGAATCGGAGGGCTATTCTTCCGAGCGCACGATCCGAAAGCGTTGGCGAGTTGGTACCAGCAGCACCTGGGAGTCTCGCTCACACCATCGAGTGAGGGCGAACACGTTTGGGAGCAAGAGGCGGGCCCCACGGCTTTCACTCCTTTTCCTGAGACGACCAAATATTTCGGGGATGCCAGCAAGGTCTGGATGGTGAACTTTCGAGTCCGGGATCTCGACAAAATGGCGGCCCAGCTACGAACTGCAGGAATCGAGATTAAGGTTGACCCGCAGTCTTATCCCAACGTCGGCCGGTTTGCCCGCCTGCATGACCCCGAGGGAAATCCGATCGAATTGTGGCAACCTGCAGGACCACAGAACCCTGTTCGATAATGCGACAGCGTGGAGACTTGAGGAAATCAACCTAGTTCCAGTGATTGAGCGATGGGTTTACGTGGTTTCTTACACCCCGCCGCCCTGTGACTGCCAAGACTGCATGGTTACACCCTTCAGCATTGTTGTCACGATGGATGGAAACGCCGTTACAGCGGTTGTGTCGCGATGGAAGCCACCCACTCCTTCTGTAATGAGTGAGCTGGGGATGTTACGCCAGCTATCGGAATATATTCCCGCGTATACTTCTGACCTAGTGAAAACCAGCGCGGATACACGCCAAGCAGTCCTCAGCGCCGTACTACGTTGAACTAGTGACGCGGCGGACTATTGGGCATCCGCCCCCGGTCCCACAGCCACGACAAAATAAGTGGCCGGCGTCGTGCCGACATTCTTAATTCCATGCTCGTCGTTGGAATGAACAAATCCTACCGAGCCCGGCCCCAAAATATGACTTGCGCCATTGATCGTGAGCTGTACCGTACCTTCCCGAATGAGCCACATTTCGCTATGCACGTGGTGATGTGCGGCATGCGGCATCCCGCCCGGCGGTAATGTGGTTTCGTGCACCTCCAGCGACTCGGCTGTCGCCAGTTTGCCTTTCAGAACCGGGCGGATCGCCGCGCCGTTTACAATTCTCATGGGCAGTTCGCTGAACGGGTACGTAGTCGAGGGAAGGGAATTGTCCTGGTTCGGCAAGCCTTCTAATTCAACTGCGCTCGCAACCAATCCCGGGAGCACAAGAAGCACTTCTCGTCGAGTGGCCGACATCCGGTTCCTCCTGAGAAAGAAAGTTCATAGTTGGGCCGGCATGATAGCAGAGGATTCCTCGCCGCAAAACCCCCCGCGCGGGGTCAATGAGTAAGATGGCGATTTCTCTCCAACTGACATTTCTGTTTTTGCAGTGCGACTCTTAGCCATCAATGCGCATCAAGATGTGACCACGTGAACTGGCCGGACACCCGGGCAGGTGTCAGAATCAGCTGTGGCGCCTCTAGAAATGCGCTCAAGATCGCTCTAGAGAGTAACCACTTTCTGACTCCTTGCGGCCTCGTAGATCGCCTGAATGATGGTGAGATCGCGCAAGCCTTCCTCGCCAGGAGTGAGCGGCTGCTGGTTCTGCATGATGCAATCGGACATGTGATCCATTTCGGCAGCGAAGTGATCGACAGAGGGAAGATCGCGTTGCTCAATGACACCGTCACGCTCAATCCACAGACGCAAGCCGCTGTACCAGGTGGCCGGGTCCATACCGAGACGCGCGTCCGTTCCCATCACCCGATAGTGGCTCTGAGGGAAATAGCCATAACTGGAGCTGCAGTTTGCCAGGATCCCACTCGGGAATCGCAGCTGAAATGTGACGTGCTCCTCGACTTCTTTAAAGCGCAGATCACCCGGGGTACTGTAGATCATGGCGTTGACCTCTTTTGGTTCTTCGCCGGTCAGGTAGCGCGAGGCGTTCAAGGCGTAGATGCCGATGTCCATCAGCGAGCCGCCGCCGGCCATCTGTTTGTTCAGGCGCCATTGCTTGGGATCGCCGATGCGAAAGCCGGCGTCGGCAAGGATCATCTGCGTGGGACCGAGTTCGCCGGAGCGGGCGATCCGGATGGCTTCTCGGTTGTAGGGTTCGTAGCGACAGCGGTAGGCGATCATCAGCTTGCGATCGACTTTGTGGGCGGCATCGATCATTTGCTGACATTCGGCGGGCGTGTTGGCCATCGGCTTTTCGCAAAGAACGTGTTTGCCGGCCTGCAGACCTCGCACGGTGTACTCCGCGTGCATGCCATTGGGCAGCACGACGTAGATGACGTCCACTTCGGGGTTGTTCTTGATGGAATCGTAGTTCTCGTAGTTGTAGATGTTTTTAGGATCAACCCCATAGCGCAGCGCCAATTTGCTGGCCTTGTCGGGATGGCCGCTGACGAATGCGACGACTTTCGATTTTTCGCACTTGGCGAAGGCTGGCAGAATCTGGTTGATGGAGAGGCTGCCGAGGCCAACGACCGCCCATCCCAGTTTCTTGCCCGGTGGATCCGGCACCTTGAGTTGGGCTTGCGCCGGTTTCAGGAGCGCTCCGGGAATGCTGGCGGCCAGGACGCCCTGTCCGACTCTAGAAATGAATCCGCGGCGGGTAATTTCTTTCGAGAAGGAATTCGACATAACTATTTTTGCTCCTTTGCCGCTCGCTCGCGGCGAATTTCGTCTAAGCGGCTCTTGAGGTATTCCACCGCTGTCTTCCGTTGCAAGCTCATGCTGTCACTCAACCAGCGATTCTACATCTCAGACAGTGACTAAAGCCGTGGGATGGTTGACGAAAACAGGCATTACACGCAAAACCCCGGTCACCGAGTTCTACCGTGGTCTGGCGGCTGCGGGCCAGAAGGTACGTATGGGAATGGAAGCCAGCGGGCACGCACGCTGGTTCGAACAACTGCTGGGCGAGTTGCATTTCAGGAGAAACGGATTGACGGGGACGCTTCTGTGGATCTCACCGCAGTGCGTCCTTTACCTGGTCGGCTCGCCAGCAGTCTCCTCTTGCTGTTCTTCAGCCTTTTGCCAACTGGAATTGGGATCGCATTCCTTAAGGCTCTACCGGCTTCGTGGAACTTCCCCGCATTCATTGACTTACCCTATATCAGCACCTAACATTTCAGCCAAATGATCGGCCAGACGATTTCGCACTACCGCGTCGTCGAGAAGTTGGGCGGTGGCGGGATGGGAGTGGTCTACAAAGCCGAAGATCTGAGCCTGCACCGATTCGCTGCCCTCAAGTTCCTGCCCGAAGATGTCGCCCGCGACCCGCAAGCCATGGCTCGCTTTCATCGGGAGGCGGAAGCCGCTTCCGCCCTGAACCACGCCAACATCTGCACCATCTATGAGATCGGGCAGCAAGATGGGCAGCCCTTCATTGCCATGGAGTATCTGGAAGGTGTGACGTTGAGACATCGCATCGCCGGAAAGCCAGTCGAGACGGATGTCCTGCTCGGTCTGGCGATCGACATTGCTGACGCTCTGGATGCGGCGCACTCCAAAGGCATCATCCATCGCGACATCAAGCCCGCCAACATCTTTGTCACGGAGCGAGGACATGCCAAGATTCTGGACTTCGGGTTGGCGAAGTTGTCGGTTGCGTCACAAGCAGGTGCAGATGGAAACGCCCCGACTATCGAATCCAGTGCCAAGCAACTGACCAGTCCAGGAACTGCGGCGGGCACGATTTCCTATATGTCGCCCGAGCAGGTGCGTGCCAAGGAACTGGATGCCCGGACGGACTTGTTCTCCTTTGGTGCGGTGGTCTACGAGATGGCGACGGGCACGCTGCCGTTTCGTGGAGAGAGTTCGGGAGTCATCTTTGATTGCATCCTGAACAAAGCGCCTGCGCCCCCACTACGGCTGAATCCAGATCTCCCCCCGAAGCTGGAAGAAATCATCAGCAAGTGTCTGGAGAAGGATAGAAACCTCCGCTACCAACACGCTTCTGAAATCCGCACCGATCTGCAACGGCTGAAGCGGGACACAGAGTCGACGAAGGTCAATGCCACGCACGCATCGCCTGAGGGCACGCTCAAACGTCACAGGCTATGGGTAGTTCTAGCCGCCTGCATCGCCGCCGTCGCGCTGGCGGGAGTTGGCACTTGGTACTTGCGATCTGGCGGGAGTGGGCAAATTGATTCCATCGCCGTGCTGCCCTTCATCAACGGAAGCGGGGACGCCAACACGGAGTATCTCAGCGACGGCATCGCGGAATCGCTGACCGACAGTCTCACCCACGTGCCGCAACTCAAGGTGAAGTCTCGCCGCTCTGCTTTCCAGTTCAAAGGAAAGGATGTGAACCTGCAAAAGGTCGGCGATGAGTTAGGCGTGTCGGCGCTGGTGAGCGGACGGGTGGCACCGCACGGGGACAGCATCGAAGTGAGCGCCGAGATTACCGATGTTCGGGACAACACCGAAATCTGGGGGCAGCACTACAGCGGCAAGAGCAGGGAGATTATCTCGCTAGAGCAGCAGATTGCGGGCGACATTGCGGAAAAGTTGCGTTCCAAGCTCAGTACCTCAGAAAAGCAGCAGCTCGCCAGGCAAGGCACGCAGAATCCCGAAGCCTATGAGTTGTATCTGAAGGGGCGTTATTACTGGAACAAGCTGACGCATTCGGACTTGGACAATGCGATTTCCTATTTCAATCAAGCCATCGCGAAAGACCCCGGCTACGCACTGGCGTATTCAGGGCTGGCCGACGGGTATGCGGCACGAGCCGTGCGCGGTGGCGATGCGGGAGAGGACTTCCGGAGGTCGAATGCCGCTGCCCGCAAGGCGGTGGAATTGGATGAGACCTTAGGTCACCCTCATGCTGTTCTGGGCAGAAACGAGATGCAATACGACTGGGATTTTGCCGGAGGAGAAACGGAATTCAGAAAGGCTTTTGAACTTGACCCCAACGATGCCGTATCACACCTCTGGTATGCGCTCACTATAGCCCGGATTGGCGGAAGGGAGCGGGAGGCCCTTGCTGAAATCAATCGTGCCCACCAACTCGATCCGCTCTCACCGATCATCAGCACAGAGGTCGGAGCCATTCGCTTCTGGGCACGACAGTACGACGAGGACATTGAGGTCTGCCGGAAGGTGGCAAATGAGGACCCCACGTTCGCGCTAGCGCACGATTGTTTAGCTTGGGCTTATTGGGCGAAGCACATGTACCCGCAGGCAATTGAAGAAATGAAGGTTCAAGACCAGCTTTCGGACGGAAGGGTATCTGATTTCACTTCCGCTCTGGAACTGGGATTTCGTTCAGGGGGCAGGAAGGGTGTTTATGCCAAGGGCATTGAGAAAATGAGGGAAGAACAGAACGCGTATCGACTTGCTTTCCTCTATTCCGAATTAGGAGACAAGGATCAAGCGTTTTACTGGCTGAATGCCGCCTATCAGGAACATGAACCGAACCTGCTGACGCTGAAAACAAACCCTTCATTCGACAGCATACGTTCCGACCCGAGATTCGCCGAACTGGTGCGAAAGGTGGGGCTGCCTCAGTAAGAATGGCCACGCTTTCACAACTCGTCGGGCAAACGGTCTCGCACTACCGCGCCCTCGAACGGCTCGGCGGGCGGCGGCATGGGCGGCGTTTACAGGGCTGAGGACGTGAAGCGGAGTTCAGGAACGTGTTCCCACACCTCTTTTCCTGCCATGTAGTATTCCCCGCAGAGATGGATCACACCATCACCGTCGTGTAGGTCTCTCATTCTTCTTCGCTCCACACATGTCACGTCGAGCATCTGCATACCAGCCTGGCCTAGCACTAGAGTTGAAAATGAGGCACTGTTACAGTCCGATATCCGGTCACTGGTCCCCATGAACCGGATGCGCGTCGCGCAAAGAATGGGCGCTGAGGCAGAAAAATGCTGGGCGCCCCCCGACGCCCAGCACACCAGCTCGCTTCGTTTTACTGCTGAATCACGAGGAACTGGAAATCCGCTTGCCGGAGTTTGCCGTCGACATCTCTGAGGCCCACGACCATATCCCCGGTTGTCTTGCAGAAATTGCCGTCGTCATCCGTGTTCACAAACAGTGCCCCTTGCGGGAAGCCGTTGTAGCCAGAGACCGTGGCCAGCGTCGTGTACTTGGTTCGGACGAAGCACAAGCCTTTAATGTGGATCTGGTACAAACCGGTGGTGCTGTTGTACGACGTGGTGATATTCGGGGTCCCCGTCTGCAAGGTTCCGTTAAAGGAGATACTGCCCGAGGCGACCACCGGGATGGTGGGGCTATTCTGAATCACCATGAACTGGAAATCCGCCTGGCGGAGAACGCCGTCGAAATCCCTGAGGCCCACGACCAAGTCGCCAGTCTTCTTGCAGAAATCTCCGTCATCGTCGGTGTTCACAAACAGCGCCCCTTGCGGGTAGCCGTTGTACCCAGAAACCGTGGCCAGGGTTGTGTATTTGGTTCGGACGAAGCAGATGCCGTTGAGGTGGATCTGGTATAGACCAGTGGTGCTGTTGTACGACGTGGTGACATTTGGTGTTCCCGTCTGCAAGGTCCCGTTAAAAGAAACGCTGCCTGAGGCGATCACCGGGATAGTGGACGCGAAAGCACTGCCCGCCACGCTTAGAAGCATGGCCACGAGCAGGGCCAAAGACACAGAAACGAAATTCTTGTGAGTTGTCGAGGTCTTCATAGTAGTTTCTCCTTGTGGCTTGCGCCTTTGACTCCGCATGCAGCCGGCTCTCTTCAAGAGTCGTGAGGCCCCAGAGTCGTTCAAGCCTCGTCATCTGCCTAAAGCGAAATTCCGAGGAGAATTGGTCCACGAAAAAGAAAACTTTTTTGCGGGGAGCGCTCGGCTCGTCGAAAATCTGCAGATGGCGGCACCAAGTACTTTTGTTTCAATCAGTTGACATTAACGTCATCGGCGGCTATGGTACTGCGCAAGCTTTCGGGTCGTTTTTTGGGGGTGCGTGACGGAACAGTCGTCCAAGAACGTCAGCACGTTGTTAGCGAACTGGTACGCGGGCGACAACGAGGCCCTGCGCGCCGCCGTTCCTCTTGTGTATGACGAACTCCGGCGGGCTGCTCATCACTATCTGCGGAAAGAACGCCCCGACCACACGCTGCAGAGCACTGCCTTGGTGCACGAAGCCTATCTGCGCCTCGAGAAACAAGGTGCAGCCGAGATCAAGAACCGAGAACATTTCCTGGCCATCTGCTCGCAATTAATGAGACAGATTCTGGTCGAGTACGCGCGCAACCGCAAAGCGGCCAAACGCGACGGCGGCTACCGATTGACGCTGGACGACAACCTGGCATTCAAGGTCCGGAACGTGGACATGGTGGCTCTCGACGACGCTCTGAACGAACTGGCCAAGCTCGATCAGCAGCAGTGCCGCATTGTTGAGTTGAGATTCTTCGGCGGTCTTTCGATCGAGGAGACAGCGCACGCGCTCGATCTTTCCCCCACCACCGTGAAAAGACACTGGGCCACGGCCAGGCTTTGGCTGCATCACCACATGAGTCAGTCATCAGACCAATGACGCCGGAACGCTGGCAGCAGATTCGCGATGTGCTGGAGAAAGCGCTGGAGTTGCCGCCCGGCGAGCGCTCCGCTTATCTGAATCGAGCCTGCTCGTCGGATGCATCCCTGCGGCAGGAAGTAGAAACGCTGCTCGCCTCCAGCGACGACGTGCGCTCCAGCTTCCTACACTCGTCAACCCTGCGAGTCACGCTGACTTCGGGGATGAAGCTGGGCGAGTATGAGGTTAAGTCGCTGGTAGGCGCGGGCGGCATGGGTGAGGTGTATCGCGCCCGCGATTTGCGGCTGGGGCGCGATGTGGCGATCAAGGTTCTGCCGGCTTTCCTCTCCTCGGATTCGGACCGGTTGCAGCGCTTTGAGCAGGAAGCGCGTGCGGCGGCAGCGCTGAGCCATCCCAACATTCTGGCTGTATTTCAGATGGGCACGTTCGCAGGCGCGCCTTATCTGGTGTCGGAGCTGCTGGAAGGCGAAACGCTGCGCGAGCAGATCAAGCGTGGCCTTCTGTCTGTTCGCAAGTCGATTGATTACGGTGTGCAGATGGTGCGAGGTCTGGCCGCAGCCCATGAGAAGGGCATTGTCCATCGGGATCTAAAACCGGAGAACGTGTTTGTCACCAAAGACGGGCGGGTGAAGATTCTGGACTTCGGGCTGGCGAAGCTGACGCAATCGCAGTCCAGTTCGGAGCACGGCGCCCTGAGGCAAACCGAGGGAACGAAAGCAGGGGTGGTGATGGGCACGGTAGGCTACATGTCGCCCGAGCAGGTGCGGGGACAAACGGCCGATCATCGGGCTGACATTTTTGCTTTTGGCGCGATTCTGTACGAGATGCTGGCGGGGAAGCGGGCGTTTCAGAAGCCGACTTCGCCGGAGACGATGACGGCCATTTTGAACGAAGCCCCGCCGGGCATTTCGCAAGTTGCAGCGAATATTCCGCTGGCCCTGCAGAGAGTGGTGCATCGGTGTCTGGAAAAGAATCCGGAACAACGCTTCCAGTCGGCGTCCGACCTGGCATTCGCTCTGGAAGCGCTGTCGGATTCGGAAGGGTCTTCTCCTTCTACCAAGACTGGCGCAACTGGTGGGGCGAGACGCTGGAAGGTGATTGTTCCTGCTGTTCTGGTTACACTGGTGTTGTCCTGCTTGTTCGCCCTCTGGTGGCTCACGCCCCTGCCCGAGCCGAAAACCCTGGAGATTTTTCCCGTGACCGCTACCGCCAGACTGGACTATCTGGTGCGCCCCGCGACCGACGGCGCGCGGGTTTTCTACGTGCAGCGGGCCGGGGATCACTACGATCTGATGCAGGCTCCGGTGAACGGTGGCGACGCGCAAAAGATGCTGGCGCCTTTTCGCAACACCCTGATCTGGGATGTGTCGCCGGATGGCTCACACTTCCTGATCACCGGCTTTGAGCATCGCGGCGAACCTTCCCAGTTGTGGTCCTGGCCTGTTACCGGCGGCGCTCCCGCCAAACTTGGAGACATGGTCTCGGGGAGTGCTACCTATTCGCCCGACGGAAAGCTGGTCGCATTTCACATTGGCAACGATCTCTGGATCGGCAGCGCGGACGGCTCCAGCAAGCGCAGGCTGGGTACATTTCAAGAGGCCGTCGATGACCCCGCCTGGTCGCCGGAAGGCGACCGCTTACGCTTTACCCTGAAGAACGAGCAGCGCAGTACCAGTTCCATCTGGGAGATGCGCCTCGACGGAACTGGCCTTCGTCCGGTCCTGCCTCACTGGGCAAATGCCTCCCAGACGTGTTGTGGGACCTGGACACCGGATGGAAGATATTTCATCTTTGCAGAAACTGGAGACCGAGCGCGACTGTGGGCCCTTCGCGAGAACCGGGACTGGCTGCGGCGCAGCCCCGTCGGGCCGTTCCTGCTGGTTTCGGAGGCGGAAGGTTTGCGGAGCCCCGTGGTCTCGCGCGACGGCAGGCATATCTACTTTTACTCCAACGCATTTCAAACGGAACTGCACACCCTTGACGTCTCGACCGGTCAATTTACCGCGATGCTCCCTGGCTTGCACGGACTGATGCCGGAATTCTCTCCGGATGCCAAATGGGTGGTTTTCGTTCGTACAATCAGCGGGGGTTTTTGGCGCAGCCGCCCCGACGGATCCGATCTCCGCGAATTGTCCGTCCCGGGGATGACCATAGGATTCCCGCGCTGGTCACCAGACGGAAAAACTTTTGTCTTCTCGGCCCAAGGCTTGGGTGTGCGGGCGAACACCTACGTCGTTGACGCGGAAGGCGGACACCCTGAGCCTCTGGTTCCGGGGCACGACAATTTGCGCGATCCCGACTGGTCCCCGGATGGATCGAGGTTGGTGGTGAGAGAAGACTTTCCGGCCCCCTCGGCTGAGACTACGAAGTCCAGGCTGGCGTTTGTCGGATGGAACGATCGACAAGTACGGGAAATTCCCGGGTCGGACGATATGCTGTTGCCTCGCTGGTCGCCCGACGACAAGTGGATCGCCGCCGTCTCGGGAGACAGGAAAGAAATGCGCCTGCTCGATGTCGCTGGGAACCGTTGGCGAACTCTGGCGCGGGGGAAAGGGATCAGCTTGCCGATATGGACTGCCGACGGCTCCTATCTGTATTATCAGGACCTGATGCTGCCGGGTGAACCGCTCTATCGAGAGAAGCTTTCCTCCGGTGCAATTGAACTCGTCGCGGACTTTCAGAAGGAGATGGACACCGGAGTGAGTCGATGCGTCTTCAGCGCGCTCACCCCTAACGGCCAACCCGTCGTTAACTTCGACCAGATGGCCGACATGCACGGCGCGACTCTGTCGCTGCCGTAAGCTTTCTTATAATCCCTGTGCCCACCCGCTCGTCACGGAGAATCTGACCTGCAACATCCCGGCCTGACATGATGGTTGTCATGGTTTCTGGCGTGTTCAGAGCGTTAGGGGACGATGGGGCCCGCGGCATCGTCTGAAACTGCTGGACGGGAGTGCCTTCGGAGCACTGGCATACACCGGCAACCCGTTCCCGGAATACTTTGTCGGACAGGGATCGGTTACGAGCCTTGCTCCGGCGCCGTGACGAGAATCACTGCGAACGGAGTGTCAGGGCATTAACATCCCCCGTGACTTAGAAGACGCGATAGGTAGCCTAACTCCCGAAGGCACTTACGGCGGTATGAGTGTATGACTCCTGATATAAGAAGGGCAAGCCCATGCCTTTCGTTAAGTCGCGGGGCATCCTTCTTACTAGACGGCGGAATCTAGAGGATTGGGCATTCCTAAACTACTCTCTGTTTGATCGTATCCCGATTCAGGGGGATTTATGTTTGCAGACGTGCAGACCTCATATCTACGGGCCCTGTTTGTCGTGGGGCTCGTTGTGGCAACGTTGTTCACTGCTGCCTCGGCAGGCCTGGTATCTCCATTCCAATCTGCCCTGCCCGTACAGAAGGCGAAGGTTGTCGAGACCTACGGAAAGCTCCCGCTGAGCTTCGAGGCCAACACTGGGCAGGCGGAAAAGAACGTGAAGTTCCTTTCGCGGGGCAGAGGTTATGGTTTGTATCTGACCGGGAACGGCGCAGAGTTGATGCTGTGTCAGACTGCCTCCAGTGCAGCCCGAACGAGTTTTCGGCGCACCCCCGACCCCATGCCGAAATCCGCCGAGTGCGATGTGGTGCGGATGCAAGTGCCGGGAGCGAGCGGCAATACGGAGCCTGCAGGCGAAGATGAGTTGCCGGGCACGGTCAACTACTTCATCGGCAGCGATCCAGCCAAATGGCGCTCGAACATTCTCACCTACGCCAAGGTGCGCTACCGAAGCATCTATCCCGGCATCGACCTGGTTTATTACGGCAATCAGCAACAAGTTGAGTTCGATTTCGTGGTTGCACCGCATGCGGATCCGCGGCTCATTCGGCTACGCTTGGGTGGGGCGAGTACAGCGCATCTGGCGCCGAACGGCGATGCGGTGGTTACCATTGAGAACGGCAAACTGGCCTTCCACAAGCCCTTGATCTACCAAATGGTGGACGGCCATCGCCGCCCGGTTGGGGGAGAATTCGCGTCGTTCGGAAAACATACGCTGGGATTCCGGCTCGGGAGCTACGACCGGGCAAAGGCGCTGGTGATCGATCCAGTGCTCGAGTACTCAACCTTTCTCGGCGGGAGCGGCAATCCCAACTGGGCCTTGATCGGTGGTAACGCCTATGCGGTCGCAGTGGATGCCGCAGGCAATGCGTATGTGGCTGGCGTGACGGTTTCGACCGACTTTCCGACAACGCCGGGAGCCTTCCAGACGACGAACCAAGCCGCCGCCATCAACGGTTCGAACGCATTCATCACCAAGCTGAACCCTTCGGGGACAACGCTCGTTTACTCGACCTACTTGGGTGGGAGCGGCGGCGACCAAGCCAATGGGATTGCGGTGGATGCCGCAGGCGACGCGTATGTGACCGGTTGGACATACTCCACCGACTTTCCCGTGACGGCGGGGGCTTTCCAAACATCGAACAAAAACGCGGCGAACGGGGGAAATGCATTCATTACGAAGCTGAATCCAACCGGCACAGCGCTGGTTTATTCCACCTTCTTGGGCGGAAGCCTGGCCACCGCGGCGAATGCGATTGCCTTGGATGCGGCAGGAGACGCCTATGTCGCTGGCCAGACAGGCTCCACCGACTTTCCGGTGACGGCGGGGGCGTTCCAATCGCAGAATAAGGCCGCGGCGAACAAAGCCAGCAACGCATTCGTCACCGAGTTGAATCCGGCGGGCAGCGCGCTGGTCTACTCCACTTATCTTGGCGGTAGCGGAGCACCGATTGTCAACGGAAACATTGGGTCGTGCAGGAGTGCTCAATTTGTGCCGACAGGTGAGGAGGATGGGGCTACCGCGATTGCCGTAGATGCGGCGGGCAACGCGTACGTGACGGGCACGGCAGTCTCGGCTGATTTTCCGGTAACCGCCGGCGCCTACCAGACGCAGAATAACGCGGCGGCGAACCAAGTCACCAACGCGTTCGTTGCCAAGTTGAATCCGGCCGGAACCGCAGTGGTTTATTCCACCTATTTGGGCGGAAGCGGCAATGAGTGCCCCACTACCTATCCGGTTACTCCGAGTGCCGGCGATGCATCCCTGGCGCTGGCCGTCGACAGCGCCGGCAACGCGTACATCACGGGAATTGCCTTCTCTTCCAATTTTCCCGTTACCTCAGGGGCCTTCCAAACGACCAATCGCTTCAGTTACAACCTATCCAAGAACCATGGTGGTCCTAATGCCTTCGTCACCAAGCTGAACCCTTCGGGGACGGGGCTCGTGTACTCGACCTACCTCGGCGGGAGCGGCGGCTTCGTCGCCACCACTCCGGACTTCTACATGTTTGGTGGGGACCAGGCAACCGGGCTGGCGATCGACACCTTGGGCAACGCGTACATCACCGGCAGCACTGCCTCGGCCGATTTTCCGGTGACGCAGAATGCCTACCAGGCGACGAATAACTATCCGGTGGACGCGGGTTACAACACGTTCCTCGCCGAGTTGAATCCCGCAGGCGGCGCGCTAGCCTACTCCACCTACCTGGGTGGGAATGGGTCCAACCCCAATGTTGAAAGCGGCGAAAGCATCGTTGCGATCGGCGACGTAGCCAACGCGTTAGCTCTGGATGGTTCCGGCAACGTTTATGTTGCGGGAGCCGCCGAATCTGCCAATTTTCCGGTTTCCAGCGGGGCTTTTCAAACGACGATTCAAGCGGCCCAAAACCCCTTTGTCGCCAAGCTGAGTTTCGGTCCTAGCTTCACCATCACCGGCACGGCGGTTACGGTCGCGACGGGCGCAACCTCGGGAAACACATCCTCCATTACTGTGACGCCCGCCTATGGCTTCACCGGCAACGTGGCGTTGACGGCCGCACTCACCTCCGGCCCAAGTGGCGCACAAGATCCGCCCACGTTCAGCTTCGGCTCGACCAGCCCGGTAGACATCACCGGTCCAACTGCCGGTGCGGCCACGCTCACCATTACCACCACGGCAGCGAGCGGCTGCTCCCAGGCCTATCAAATGCAGCGAGGAGTTCCCTGGTGTGCCGGCGGCGGTGCGGCACTGGCCTGCGTTCTCCTCTTCGGCATCCCGGTAGCGCCGCGCAGTCGGCGGACCGTGCCCGGCATATTGTTGCTCCTCATCGCTCTCACACTCGGTTTGCCGTCATGCGGCAGCAGTGGCACTTCAACCTGTAATGTCACTGTAACCGGCACTACGCCCGGAACTTACACCATCACCATAACCGGTGCCGCAGGTGCCACCACGGCCCCCGGTACGGTCACCCTTACCGTGCTATAGCCACGCTCGCCATCAGGAGCATTCGTTCGTCCGGTGCCGCGGCCTGTTTTGGTTAATGTGGTGCTTTCAACTTCACAGAAAGACCCGGACGGCGGTGCCTGTAAAGCGACCTCAGGTCCGCTGATTGCAAATTAGGGCCCAGATCACAGGCTACTCGGAAGTCAACTGTCGAGAACAGGCGCGTCTGTTGAAAAACTCGGTCCCCGGAGATGGTCAAAAAAGCTGTGGGCTAGGATACCGGATAAACGACTTTCTCAGTTTTCTAGACATTTTGCATCCTCCGATTTTAGCTGTTTGGGAGGAAACTGGCCTTTATTCAACAGCCACAGGCGTTAGCGCTCAAAACCCCTCAATGAGTTCTAACGCGATTCTGCGCCAATTGGCCATGCTGGCGCGGCCCGGACGATTATGCTTCATCTCTGAGAGTCTTGCCGGATGCAGTCTCGGCCGGATAGTTGAAGAAGAGCTGATTGCCATCGGGATCATCGACCACCAGGAGCCGGTAGCCCCACGAACCCTCCTTGACCGGGACGCCCTTAGCCTCGAGCTCCGCGCGCAGCGCATCCAAAGCAGCGATCGCGGCCTCGCGCGTCGCCGGCTCGACGTTCAGGGAAATGAACATCAGTCCCTTGCCAATCTTCTCCGGCCACTGGTCGGACAGGATAAGCGCGCAGCCCTGCCGATCGACCTGCGCGACGCGCGCTCTGCCGTCCTCATCATAGCGCCAGGGGCTGGTGAAGCCGAGCTGGTTAACGTAAAAGCGGAGCGAGGTCTCAACGTCCGTCACGTGTAGGACGGGGCGCGCGAACCAGTCTGTCATAGGCTATATATCCTCGGAATGAACGTACATGTCTCGCAAGTATCGCACACGGCTGTCAACCGTTGAGAACTGGTTGGTAGCGCTCATCGAGGTGCCTGAGTGAATTGAAGATGCTACAACAGCTACACAGAATAGCCCGTCAATTCAGTCCGTGACCTGCTCCCTGGTTTCGGCACGAAGCTGAGCAACCGGCGCAGCCAAAATTCGACTGCGATCGACGCCTCCACCGGCAGAGTGCTGGGCACGATTAAACTCGACAGCGCGCCGGACGTCGCAGCCAGCGACGATAAACGGCAGGATTTTTGTGAATACCGGAAAGGGGCAACTCGTTACTTTTGATCTGGGGGGAACTTCGGGAAATAGAGTATGAGTGGTACGAGCAGTGATATTGCTAAAACGAAGGCACCGGGCTGGCTTCCATTTGTTGCTTTCGCTATATCTCACCTGCTAATCTGGGGGACTTTTTCAACGCCCACGCCTTCCATGAGAAGGCCGGTCGCAGTCAAGCGGGTTCTTGTGATTTTTTCGTTGGACAAGGGCAGCATGGCCTTAGTCCTCGGGCATCTGGTGTCGGGAGGCACTGGGTTCTGGGATGTTGGCGCAAGCGTCACGCAGCCCATCTTTCAAGGCGGCACCCTCCTGCATCGCGAACGTGCCGCGCGAGCCGCGTATACGCAGGCCGACGAACAATATCACAGCACGGTTTTGACTGCCTTTCAGAATGTCGCGGACACGCTGAATGCGCTGCAACAGGACGCCGACGCTTTGAAGGCCGCGGCAGACGCAGGGATGCCGCCACCGTCACCCTCGACCTGACGAAGAAACAGCTTGAATCCGGCTACGCCAACTACCTTGTCCTCTTGAGCGCGGAGCAAGCCTATCAGCAGGCCCTGATCAACCTTGTGCAAGCCCAGTCGAATCGTTATGCCGACACGGCCGCGTTGTTTCAGGCTCTGGGCGGCGGATGGTGGAACCGTCCCGATATCCCCAAGAGTTAGCTCGCTGAGGGTGAGCCGCCCGCCCCTACGGCTGCAATTACTTGCACATTGACAAACCACACCGCCCCTAACATAATCCCCTCTGCGTCTGGGGCCCTCCGAATCCTTCCCCTTCTGTCCACCCATGAGCGATACCCGAAGTCTAGCGGTATGTCGAGCAGGGCAGTGAAGCGTCTGGTGCGCTCATATCTGGGAGGGGGGAGTGGGGGTATATAGCGCTCAAGGAGAGTGACATGATCAAAGAACGCGGATCTGTTTTGCTTGCGGCTCTGGTACTCATGGCCGTTGGGTTCGGCATGGTCTCGCCGGCACGGGCCTCGCTTGGGGAACCAGTGCAGGAGGCGCCGACAAGCTGGTGGTGGTACGTGGGGCAGACCCCAGCGCAGGTGTCCACCCTTATCAGTTCCAAGAACGCGCGGCTCGTGAGCTTGCGCGTACAGTCGGCCAGCCCTCTGCTGTTCGACGTCGCTCTGGTCCACAACACCGGCACCTACGCCAAAGCCTGGTGGTGGTACTACGGCCTTACCGCCCAAGAGCTCCAGAATTACTACACCGCGAACGATGCCCGCCTGGTCAGCGTTGAGCCGTACGAGGTGGGCGGCACGACCTATTTCGCGGCGATCATGTTGCACAACGTGGGCGCAGACTACAGCGGCTGGTGGTGGTACTACGGATTGACCCCGTCCCAGATCGCGAGCTATCTCAAGACCAACAACGCCCGCCTGATCGACCTGCGCCAGTACACGAGCGGGAGCGCCACCGTCTACGGAGTGGTGATGATTCCCAATACCGGGGCGAATCAGTCCGGGTGGTGGTGGTACTACGGGATCACGCCGTCCCAGATCCAGACGAGCCTGACCAGCAATAAAGCCTATCTCATCAGCATCGATCCCGCCGATTCCTCGGGCAGCACCTTCAACGTGATCATGAATGCGGCTCCGCCGGGCGGCTGGTGGTGGTATTACGGAGAGACGGTTGCAAAGGCGCAGAGTCTCGCCACCACGAACAAGGCGCGCATCTTTGACGTCAAGAGCTACGAGGTCGGCGGCTCGCAATATGTAGCGGTGCTTATGCTGGGCAATGCGTGGAACTCCACGCAATCAGCGGAAGGCAGCTGCGACAAGGGCGTCATCGCGGGCTGGCAGTCGACCGCGCCGGCCGTCGGCCTCGGCTCAAGCTCCTCCACCACTTCCTACGATAGCGTCATCACTTCGCTTATGAAGAAGTACCAGGTGCCGGGAGGCGCCGTTGCCGTGATCGACAACGGCAAGCTGGTTCTGGCCCGCGGTTACGGCTTGAGCGATACCGGGAACACGCTGATCGCGCATCCCGACAGCCTGTTCCGCATTGCGAGCCTTTCGAAGCAGATAACCTCGGCGGTAATACTAACGCTCGTCCAGAACGGCAAGCTGTCGTTGACCGACAAACCATTTCCGATGCTGGGATTTATACCGGATCCCAAGAAGCCGGAAACAGCCGCGCTCGCGAATATCACCATCCAGGAACTGCTGCACCATACCGGCGGTTGGAGCCGGGAGACCGGATGCACCAACTGCAGCTCTGAAGGTGACCCGATGTTCGAGTCGGAAACGATTGCCGCGGCGCAAGGGATTCCCTGGCCGCCCAATTGCGACCACATCATCCAATACATGCTGAGCCAGCCGGTCTACTGGACGCCGGGCAAGGTTTACGACTATTCGAACTTCGGCTACTGCGTGCTCGGCGCCGTCATCGAAAAGGTCACGGGAAAAAGCTACGCGAGCTACGCGGCAACCAGTGTTCTATCGCCGTCCGGGGCCAACGGCATCGTGCAGGGCCGCACCCTCTGGCCTGCGGACCGCGAAGTCGTGTACTACGATTACCCCGGTTCCGGTTCCGGACAGGACGTGTTCGCGACCAGCCTCAACGCCTACACCAATCCCTACGGCAACTTCTATCTGGAAGCCATGGCCGCTCATGGCGCGTGGGTCGCCTCGCCCGTCGACCTGTTGCGCGTGCAGGCCGCTCTCGATGGGCGGCGCGGCGGCACACCGTTGCTCGATGCGACCTCGATCAGTGACATGACCGCGAACCCAGATGTCCTGTGGTCGGAGATCAACAGCTCCAATAAGCTCGTGACCTACACGCCCTCGGGCTACTGGTATGGCATGGGCTGGGAAGTGAATTCGGCAGGCAACTGGTGGCACACCGGCAGTCTGCCCGGGACCGCGACCGAGCAGGTGCACGCGGCGAACGGCTTTGGCTGGGCCGCGTTCTTTAATTCTCGTCCCAGCTCCGGTCAGTTCTTTACGGACCTCGACAATGAACTCTGGACCGCGTTCAACGGCACCTCGTCATTCTTGACGACTAACCTGTTCGACCAGTACGGCGCCTACACGGGCTGGATGGGGGGTGCGGCGTACCAGGCGAAGTTCAATTCGGAGGCGAAGGCAGGCAAGTACCCGTCGCGAGTAGAGGGTTTCAACTCGACCGGTACCGATCTGTTCCGCGCCGTCTTCGCTCCCAACCCAGGCTTTTCCGCGTGGGCGAGCTATAACGGCATGACCTGTCAGACCTACAAGAGCACCGCCGCCTCCATGGCCACTGCGGGATACGAGACGGCGTCCCTTCAGCAATACGTGTCCAGCGACGGAACACGTCGCTATCAGGCAACCTGGGTGAAGTGGTGATCGCCGACCGGGGCATGTCGCTCCATTCGTGTCCCGGTCGTCTCCCTCAAGATGCCGACCCAGCCTCGTCTCACCCGCTCTCTGGAAGGCGGCGGGATTGACCTCTGGTGTGGTGTGCCATTCTGCGGCCGGAAAAGCAGAAACAGGTCGAAGCACAGCAAACGGGTGACTTCTCTTCTTGCTGGTTCCGCGATAGTTTACGACACCGGCCGCGGTGCCTGTTGCGACAGGGGACCAGTGAGACGAGCGGTCTACTTGGGAAGCATCTGAACTCTACTTCGCCGGATGAAGGGGATCTCTCAACGGCGTTTCATCGACAATCTTGTACGCGGACGGAATCTGGAACAGTGACGAATCTGGCTCTTGGCGATCGAGTGTGACGATCCCGACCATTTGCTCTCCCGTGCGTGGGTCATTGTGCTTCAGGACCAGATACACCTTGAGGTCGTCGGAGTACCAATAGTCGTCCGTGACTGTAACATCATGGCTTGTACCGCTGACTGCCGCGGGAACAGTCCACTGCTTCCGCGTCCCATGCAGAACCAGCCCGGCAGTCGTTTCTGTTCCTAAGTCCCTCGAGGTCGGGTTGGCGGTATTGTGTGGAATGACAGCTGTTTCAAGAGTGCTATTCGCGGGTGCCTTCAGTTCGGCCAGCGTTGTCTGCCGGGCTATGAGGGTTTTCGGATTCAGAATAGTGTTCAAATGCGTTTGGGGGTTGTAAATGTGCACATGTTGAATGGGTGGCTCACCCTGAAACCCGGCCTTTTCCAGCTTGCGACGTTCGTTGTGAATGACGCCGGCGGAATTGCGAGCGATTAGATACCTGCACCAGCGCGTGTATATCGATCCATTCGGTAGGGTTTGTCTGGAGAGAATCTCGACCGTGCCAGAAAATGGAGCCCCTGGGACCGGCGGGACAAAGATACCAGGGATAAAGATTTGCACCCCTGGGTAATCGGGAGGAACGGCGTAGGAGTCTTCCTGGGCAGCAACTCCGCTAACCAGCAAGACAGCGATCAAGACCACAAGCAAGCATTCCTGCGCGTAACGCTGCATCATGCACCTCTCCGGACAGAACGGATTCTAGCATCAGAGGAGCACTACGACGCGGGCAAACCGGAGCAGATCCAGGCGATTGGCGTAACATCCCCGATTAAACTCATCATGCGCCAATGATTGTAATCGCCCCTCTGGGTCGGGCTTATCACTGTAAAGGACTATAATCATTCCGTGAGGGCGGGAAAGCCGCCTACGCTAGCCGAGGTGGCTTATGATGCTGACTGTCGTAGCGGTGGTCTTCGCAGTTTTCGCAATTGGTCTGATCGTCCTCCTGATCTACAAGAGCACGCTAACCATGCACAGGGATGACCAGTTGTTTCTGGATGACGCGAGTTCGCACATGCACGATGAGCAAACTGAACTGTTGGCCAAGCTCAACCGGCTCACCATCCCAGTGCGGGTGTTCAGCATCGGGTCTGGGGTATTTCTGCTGGTGCTCGTGAGTGTGTGGCTCTACCAGGGCCTGAACGCGGTATAGCACCGTCAAAAGCGGGGACCTTGGTCATCCGGCCAGCATTCTCGCGCAGTGCAAAGCGGGGCAAACCTGCTCGTAGTTGGCGATAAATCCCACGCATCGACCCCATCGAGCAGGGGTTTTGAGGTGTAATCACCTCAGACTATCCGCAGTGCTCCTTGGTTCTGACCGCATGATGACCTACCATGTTGCTACCCGGAGCATTGGGTGTGGGGGCATAATGCTCAGGAGATGGGACTATGCGCTTTCTCCTAGTCGTTTCCGGTTTGCTTGGACTTGCCGCCCTGGGGGCAGCTCAGAACGTTGAGATTAGGAAAGTTCCGATCAGGCCGACCCCTCCTGAATCAGGCCAGGCAATGTTCTCGGAGTACTGCGTGGTCTGTCATGGTAAGGATGCGAGAGGTTCCGGCCCGGCGGCGCCGGCGTTGAAGGTGCCGCCAACTGACCTGACCACGCTTGCAAAACGAAACGGAGGAAGCTTTCCATTTGCGCGCGTCTCTAACGTCATTCGTATGGGAGGGGATGTAGCGGCACATGGTTCTGAAGACATGCCTATGTGGGGTCGAACGTTTTCATCTCTGAACCAGCATGGAGACGCTGTTGTTCAACAGCGCATCGCCAATCTGACCAACTACATCCGATCCTTGCAGGAAAAGTAGAACGAACCAGGCGCTGGGCTCCCGAGTCGAGGTCGCAGCGAGCTCGACTCGTTTTTGTCTAGACCTGGAGCACGTCACCGTCGCGGGCAACCATCTCATACAACACGGGATTGACGAAGAATCCGATGAAGAGCCGGGAGATGAGGCCGGCCACGATGACGATGGCGAACGGCTTCTGAGTATCCGATCCAATGCCAGTGGAAAGAGCGGCTGGCAGCAATCCAAGGCAGGCCACGAGTGCCGTCATCATGATCGGACGGAGCCGCAAGAGCGAAGCCTCCCGTGTGGCCGTGTGGATGTCCATTCCTTCCTGCCGTAACTTGTTGATGTAGGAGACAAGAATGACGGCAGTCTCAACTGAAACCCCGAGCAATGCCAGCAGGCCCAGGACTGAGGAAACGCTGAAGGGAGTGTGAGTCAGTTTCAGCGCCACCAGCGCGCCCACCGGTTCAGTCATGATCACGCCCAGGGCAATGGTGACGGGGAACTTAAAGTTTCCGTAGAGCGCAAACAGGATCATGAAGATTATCACCAAGGCCAGGGGACCAATAAAATACATCTGCGACTTGGCCTCGAGAAACTGGCTGTATTCGCCGCCCCATTCCATCCGGTAGCCCTGCGGTAGTGTCACGGCCTGCTTGACTGCGGCTTGCGCGTCTCGGACCGCCCGCTCCAAATCACGCCCCTCGATGCTGTATTGCACGCCGATGTAGCGAGAATTGTTTTCGCGATAAATAAAGGATGCACCGTTTCCCTGGCTGATATTGGCGAGCTGGCTGAGTGGGACTTGTTGCCCGTCGGGTGTGCCGACCAGTAGATTCC
>Ga0187818_10000117_pt1 | contig 23140 bp, 21 predicted proteins | sample NC_wetland_sal_i_14_FD_130581 | JGI IMG/M metagenome (GOLD analysis project Ga0187818, IMG submission 130581) | Wetland sediment microbial communities from Neuse River Estuary, North Carolina, USA - SO4_3 | ecosystem: Environmental > Aquatic > Freshwater > Wetlands > Sediment | place: USA... | reverse complement strand
GGACGCCGCAGTTTGCCGCCACCGCCGCCGCCCAGATTCGCAAGCTGCTCGAGATCACGCGCGGGCGCGCGTTCGTGCTCTTCACCAGCTACGCGCAGATGAACGAAATTCACCAGCGGCTGCTGGGCGAGGTGGAGTTTCCCATGTTGCGGCAAGGGGACGCTCCGAAAAGCGCACTGCTCGAGGAGTTCCGGCTTACACCGAATGCCGTTCTGTTTGCCACCTCGTCATTCTGGCAGGGCGTGGACGTGCAGGGCGAGCAACTCAGTTGCGTCATCATTGACCGCTTGCCATTTGCCGTCCCCAGCGATCCGGTGGTCGCGGCGCGGGTGAAGGCCATTGATGCCGAGGGCGGCAACGCCTTCTTTCAGTATCAGGTCCCGGCCGCGGTGATCACGTTGAAACAAGGCTTCGGGCGCCTGATCCGGTCCCTGCACGACCGCGGCCTGCTGGTCCTGCTCGACAACCGCATCCTGAAAAAACAGTATGGCCGCGTGTTCGTCGAAAGCCTGCCGAACTACAGGAAGACGACCGAGATGCGGGTGGTGGAAGAGTTCTTCGGGCTGGGATAAGCGCCCAAACTTCCTCTTTCCAAATCCTTCCATTCGATACATAATTCCCAGCAAATGCGCCAGGCTACTTGTTCTCAATGCGGGCTGACTACGACCGTCCGTTCTTTCTACAGTATGAATGGCAAGACCTACTGCGAACCATGCGTGTGGAAAGCCGCGCGGGAGGCCAAAGACGCGGGCCTGCCCCCTGAATATGTCGCCTTGCAGGACAACTCAATCTGCGGGCGTTGCGGCGCCTACAGCGGCGACACGGCCGATCACCCGATCGTCGGCAAGTTGCCGCTGTGCGCGAATTGCGCTCCCCAGGTCTCCAACTGGCCCTACCCGAACTGGCTGAAAGCAAGCTTGGCGGTGCTTTTTCTGCTCCTCATGGTCGCGCTCGTGCACGGGCGGAAATACTTCCATGCCGGGCGCACCATGTACGTCGGTGAGGGTCTGGTCGAGGAGCAGCATTACGAGCAGGCTCTGCCTTATCTTCAGGAAACACTCAAGATTGCGCCCGAATCCGACAAGGCGGTCCTGCTGACTGCCAAGGCGGCGTTGGCGATTGGAGACATAGAAACTGCGAATAAGGCGATTCAGGGGCACAGCGGCGGTCACTTTGAGCACGCCGACAATCAGGATTTCCAGGAAGTGAAACAGACGTTTGATCGCGCAAGCCGTGCTTTTGTGCAGGCGGACGAGGCTGCCAAACTGGAGCAGCAGGACGGTCACGCAGCCGAAGCCGCACGTATGATGCACGCGGCGGCATCCATGTATCCCGAGGCCCGCGCGCTGACGATCGCTGCGGAAACCTCTGACGAGGGTGTGGCTTTTGAAGCCAAGGACTACGACAAATTCCTCGCGATTGCCGAGAAACAGTGGCAGCAGTATCCATCTGCTGGCATGGCGGCTGCGGTCGCCAGCGCGCTGGCCTGCAAGTATGCCGCGACCGGAGATTTCAAGTACCGGCAACAGGCCGAAGAAATGATCGAGACGTCCCGGCAGAAGGTGGAAAACGACCCCGAAGGTCAGAAAGCTTTCCAGGAATACGTGGATCGCATTCGCTATCGGCTCGAAAGCCGCCAGATCATCACCAAGACGCAGTATGACCGCAGGTTCCGTAGCGGGCAGGCCAACTAAGGGAACTCAACTATGTTCTTCATTCCCGGACCGCTCATCGCGTTGGTCACCTTCCCCGGCGTCATTTTGCACGAGGCCGCGCACCTGTTCTTCTGCAAGCTCTTCAAGCTGCAAGTTTATGACGTGTGCTTCCTGCGCTTCGGCAATCCGGCCGGCTATGTGATTCACGAAAAGACGGACAACTTCACCGCCCTGTTTTTTGTGAGCATGGGACCGTTCGTCGGCAACACCCTGCTGTGCGTCGTTTTTTGTATGGCGGCCTTTCTACCGGTTTGGGAGCTGAAGGTCAGCGACCCCCTGGCTTACTTTTTCTATTGGCTGGGACTCTCCATCGGTATGCATGCATTTCCTTCCACCGCAGATCTTTCCAACCTGTGGGAGATGGCTCCGGGAAAGGCAAAGCAAGGGAGCATTCTGGCAATCGTCAGCCTGCCTCTGGTCGCGGTGTTGTACGTCTTGAACTTCGCGCGGGTCATCTGGGCGGATCTCGGCTATGGAATCGCGGTGGGGGTGCTGGGGCCGATTGCATTGTTCCGCGCCCTGGCTCGGGTTTGATCGAAATCGCGATTTTCGCGCGCACCATCATTAGCGACAAATAGGCAACCTGCATTCGGATGGCGAATCGAGTCAAGGGGATTGCTCCCGCGCCTCCATGCAAGCGGTACAATAAGTGTTCCGCTGTCGAGCGCAACTGGGCCTGTGTTTACGGGGCCGCCGGGGGATCATGTTCGAGGTTACCGTCGAAGATTCGTTTGCCGCAGGACACTACCTGCGCAACTACAAGGGCAAGTGCGAGAACCCGCACGGGCATAACTATAAGATCCGGGTAACTCTGGCCGGCGCAGAGCTCGACAAGGCCGGGCTGCTGCTCGATTTCAAGGATCTGCGCGAGGTGATGAAGCACGTCATCGAGCGGCTTGATCACCAAATGATGAACGACATCGAGCCGTTTACTGTGATCAATCCCTCGGCCGAGAATCTGGCGAAATATTTCTACGACGAGTCGAACCTGCGCTTGCAGCGGATTACCAATGGCCGCGTGCGGGTGAAAGACGTGACCGTGTTCGAGACGGATACCACGACGGCGAAATACAGCGAGTAATTCAGCTGCCGGCTGCCAGGCCTACGATGCAAGTAACTGAGATCTACAAATCCCTGCAGGGCGAATCCACCTACGCAGGTCTGCCCTGCGTCTTCGTGCGCCTGACCGGCTGCAATCTGCGCTGCAGCTGGTGCGACAGTGAGTACACGTTCCAGGGCGGTCGCAAGATGACCGTGGAAGACGTACGGGATGACGTCCTGCGGCTGAGTCCGGGAGGCGGACTGGTTGAGATCACCGGCGGCGAGCCCATGCTGCAGGAACGCGAGGTTGTGCTGCTTATGCAGTACTTACTCGACCGCGGTTACCGCGTGCTGCTGGAGACCAGCGGAGAACGGCCACTGGAGCGGGTTCCGGCGGGGGTAATCAAAATCATGGACGTAAAGTGCCCGGACTCGGGCGAGGCGGACACGTTCTGCATCGAGAATCTGGAGACGCTGTTCGCCCACGATGAGATCAAATTCGTGTTGAGCAGCCGCGCCGATTACGATTTTGCCCGCGAGTTCACCGCGCGGCATCGTCTGGCCGAGCGGGTGAACGCCGTCCTCTTCTCGCCCGCGTTTCGCAAGGACGCGGCCGGGGCCCGCAGCAGTTCACACTGCCTGCTCGATCCGCAGGAACTGGCCCAGTGGATGATTGCCGACAACGTCCCGGCGCGGCTCGGACTGCAGTTGCACAAGTTCATCTGGGACCCGGCGGTGAAGGGAGTGTAGAGGAATTGTTGATTTTGTGATTCTTGATTGTTGATTGAAACCCAAACCCACATTCACTCTGGGCTTTTGAAATCAACAATCAAAAATCATCAATCAACAATTTTTTTCCAGATGCCGGCCTCCAAACAATCCCGCGCAGTCGTCCTCCTCAGCGGTGGCATGGATTCCTGCGTTTGCGCAGCCCTGGCGGCGCGCGATCATGACGCCGCGGCGCTTCACGTCAGCTACGGGCAGCGTACCGAGCAGCGCGAACGGCAGTCCTTCCTCGCCATCTGCGAACGCCTGCACATCTCCCACAGGCTCATGGTCAGAAACGAGGCGCTGCGCACGATTGGCGGTTCGGCCCTTACCGACGACGCCATCGCCGTCCCCAGGGCCGAAAATCTCGGGCACGGCATTCCCGTCACTTATGTTCCTTTCCGCAACGCGCATTTCCTGGCGGTAGCCGTCAGTTGGGCCGAGGTGCTGGGCGCGGAAAAAGTGTACATTGGCGCGGTTGAGCCCGATAGTTCCGGTTATCCCGATTGCCGCCCGGCCTACTACCAGGCCTTCAATCAAGTAGTAAAGGCAGGGACGAAGGAGGGGCGCATTGAGGTCGTTACCCCGCTGATCACCCTGCGGAAAGCCGAGATTATTCGCCTTGGCCTTGAACTCGGTGCGCCCTTCGATTTAACTTGGTCTTGTTACAGCCGCGAGGATCAGGCCTGCGGTGTCTGCGATAGCTGCGTGTTGCGTTTACGCGCATTTGAAGCGGCCGGACTGAAAGATCCAATTTCATACGCGGCGCGATAGGAATTGCTGATTGTTGAATGCACGATGGTGGAAGGGAAGCTACCGTGGGCGCAGCTCTTGGGTTTTCATTCGACCATCAACATGCAACAATCAGACATCTGATCCGCCGGGAGGCAAAATGAAAAAGCACTTCGCAATTCTAATGTTTACCCTGTTAGCGGTGGGACTGTGTGTGCCTCCGGTCTTCGCCCAAGCATCCGGGACAGTCAAGGGGGTCTGCAAAGACGCCACTGGCGCTCCCATCGTTGGCGGGATAGTGGTTTACTCCAACCTCGACAACGGTCAGAAATACACTCTCAAAACCAACAAGAACGGCGAGTACTTTTCCCTCGGCCTTTCGCCCGGTTCCTACCTGGTCACGCTTTTCAAGAACGCCGACGACCAGAAGGCCAACAAGGAACTTTTTCACTTCAACAAGTTTCAGGTGCAGCTGGATGAGAATACTCTGGATTTCGACCTGAAGAAGGAACAGGAAAACACTGCCAAGGGCCAGGGGCTCTCTCCCGAGCAGTTGAAGCAGATGCAGGAGCAGCAGGCCAAGGCGCTGAAGGAAAAGGACACCGTCAAATCCCTCAATGACAGACTGAACGCGGCCAAGACCGCCGCGGATGCCGGCGACTACGATACCGCGATTGCGGCCATGAACGAGGCGACCCAGATCGACGCGACCCGCGACCTGATCTGGTTCAAACTCGGCGACTATAACCGCCTGTCCGCGACCAAGCAGACGGATCCGGCAGAAAAGCAAAAGCGTCTGGACTCGGCCGTGCAAGCCTATCAGAAAGCCGTCGACCTCAAGAAAGCGGCTACGAACGACAAAGATCCCAACGCCTCCAAGAACCTCGCCGCTTACTACAACAACCTGGCCGAAGCCTATGCCAAGGCTGGCAAGATTGATGATGCGGTGAAAACTTATGAGTTGTCTGCCCAGACCGATCCGAGTGCGGCAGCGCAAGCCTACTTCAATACCGGTGCTGTTCTCACCAATGCCGGTAAGGCGGACGAAGCGCTCGCCGCCTTCGACAAGTGCATTGCCGCGGACCCCACCAGGGCAGAGGCTTACTACCAGAAGGGTGTGAACTTGCTCGGCAAAGCTACCCTTCAAGGCGACAAAACCGTTCCTGTGCCCGGTACGGTTGAGGCCTTCCAGAAGTATCTGGAACTCGCTCCCACCGGTCCCAATGCGCAGAATGCCAAGGATCTGCTGGCCAGTATCGGGACCACGGTAGAAACCAGCTTCGGCACCAAGAAGAAACCTCCGAAGAAGTAGATCTTCTTTTGCTGCAAGCACTTGCAGCAGGATCAAAGGGCGGCTCCGGGAGCCGCCCTTCTCTGTTTTTAGCCTGATTTAAGACGTTACGAAGGGCTATGTACTGTCTGGCCTTCGCACTCGGCCCATCGCGCGGTACAGTTAAGTAGCTGAGGTTTCTTCCCTTTCTGTGGTGCATGCGATTCCTGGAGTGTGAGAACGAATGGCAGCACCGACGATTGCACCGATCTCCGTTGCGTTAGAAGGTTTTTCGGGAAGCGGCAGAGTGGCCACTCCCGCCCTGCTGGGAGCGATGCTGCGGGCCGCGGAAAAAATCAGCGACCTGGTTTTTTCCCCCGGCCGTCCTCCGCAGGTGCAGGTCTACGGGCAGATGATTCCGGTACAGGTGCCGGGGCTCACTTTCCTCACTCCTGACGACACCCGCCACATCGCCGCCGACCTGATTGGGGACAACAAACAAGCCATCACCACGCTGCGCGAGCACGGGGCTTGCGACATTTCCTACGGGCTGCCCGGACTGGCCCGCTTCCGGGTCAACATCTTCATCCAGCGCGGCAGTTGTGCCGTGGTCATGCGCGTCATTCCAACGGCCATTCCCGATTTTGCCGCCTTACGGCTGCCGCAGCAGCTGTCTGAAATCACCAAGCTGAGGGATGGAATCGTGCTCGTGACCGGAGCAACGGGGTCGGGCAAGTCTTCGACCCTTGCGGTTCTGCTTGACTGCATCAACCAGGAGAAGTACTACCACATCATCACCATCGAAGATCCAATCGAGTTCCTGCACAATCACAAATGCTCCACCATCCACCAGCGGGAACTGCACAGCGACACGCCCAGTTTCGCTCACGCTCTGCGCTCGGCCATGCGGCAGGCCCCGAAAGTAATTCTGGTGGGCGAGATGCGCGACCGCGAGACCATCGAGATCGTCCTGGAAGCGGCCGAGACCGGACACCTGGTTTTCTCCAGCCTCAACACCATGGATGCATCGAAGACCGTGGAGCGCATCGTCAGTTCTTTCTCGCCGCCAGAGCAGCAGTCGGTGCGGGAACGCCTCGCAAAGTCTTTTCGCTACATCATCTGCCAGCGGCTCATTCCCAAGGCCGACCGCAGCGGACGAGTTCCGGCTTTCGAAATCCTCAAAGCCAATGCCCGCACCCGTGAGTGCATCGAGAAAGGCGAGCGTGAGGATAAGACTCTGCTCGATGCCATGAAAGCGGGCGCTTCCGAGGGCATGCAGCATTTCGATGGCGAGATCGCGGAACTGGTACGGGATCGTGTGGTCGATCTCGAAACTGGTCTGTTGTTTGCCAGCAACCCGGCAGTGCTGGGGCAGGAACTCGCGAGATAAAGTCAGCCGTTCTTTCTGATCGTCAATCTTTTCGTTCCGAAACCAGGCACGCCCTCCGCCCTGAGAACAACTCAGGGAATGATTGCTTTGACTGCGCCTGTCTTGCTGCTTTCGTGGCCGTTGATATCCACGGCTGTAACTGCGTAATAGTACGTACTGCTATTAGCGACGGTGGAATCGTCGTAGAGTGTTGAGGCGACCAGGCTGAGGTTGATCTTTTCCCAGGTGGTTCCGTCCAGACCGCGATAGACGTTGTAGCCGCAGACGTCCTCCGTCGTAGAAGCCTTCCAGTTCAGATCCACAACGTGGTTGGCCGCCGGCTGGATGACAACTTTGTACGACACTGTGGAGACGTGTTTGCGGCAGCCGGTGACCGAAATCGTGAACGAATAAGTTGCCGCGCTGGCTGGGGTTCCCGTGAGATCCAGGGAAGTCGTGCCAGTCCCTGGCGCCTTCGTGACCCCGGTTGGCAGGGTTCCGGAAACGAGAGCCCACGCGTACGGAGTGCAACCGCCACTGGCCTGGATGATCGCAGAATAGGGCGTGTCAACCGTGCCATTGGGCAGACTAGTGGTGGTGATGGCGACATTGGCTGCTATGCATGGCGTCGCGAGTATGATGAGCAGGAAAAGTATGATGAGCAGGAAAAAGAACAGATAGGACTTCATAGACTTCATCGTGCGGCGGCTGTCGAGTTCCCGATAGATAGGGAAGGTTTAGGGATTGTTGCGTAAATGAAAGGTTCAGAGACTGTCGCGTGGAACGAAAGTAATCTCAGGGCCATTTTGGGTCTGGATATTTCCCTCTGGATATTCCTCTTTTGATACTCGACGCAACGGTCTTCGAAACTGAAAGCCGATTACTGCCATCTGTGCTTTCTTTCCTCTATTATTTCTGCATGCCAGTTCCACCAGTTCATGCGGCCGTCTTGAGTTTTGAGGACGCTCGCCGCGCGGTCGAGGAACAAGCGGCGAAGATTCCTCCCACCGGAACAGAGTCCGTGGAGTTGCTCGCCGCCGCGGGCCGTGTGCTGGCCAAACCGGTATTCGCGGATCGCGATATTCCCCCGTTTCCTCGATCCACCCGCGATGGCTACGCCGTGAGATCGGCGGACTTGGCGCGGCTCCCCGCTACACTCGCTGTGATCGCCGAAATCAAGGCAGGCGAGACGCTCGGCCGGATCCCGCCGGAAATCGGCCCGGGTCAAGCGGCTGCCATCATGACTGGAGCGCCGGTGCCCACGGGCGCGGACGCCGTGGTCATGGTTGAGTACAGCGTCGAGCACAGCACGCAGCACGGCCGGCGGGTCGAGATCACCAAGAGTGTTGTGCCCGGGGAGAATGTCGTTCCCCGTGGTGCAGAAGCGCGCCAGGGCAGTCTCCTGCTCGATCGTGGTCTGCGGCTGAACGACGCGGCCATCGCTCTGGCCGCATCCGCTGGCCAGTCGCGGTTGGAAGTGCACAAGCTCCCGCGAGTCGCCGTGCTCACCACCGGCGACGAGATCGTGGACGTCAACGCCGCTCCCGGCCCCACGCAGATTCGCAACTCGAACAGCTACTCCCTCGCGGTGCAGATTCGCCAGGCCGGTGGTGAACCGGTCTTGCTGCCCATCGCCCCCGACGAGCCCCAGGCACTGCGTCGTCTGATCGAAGAGGGGCTGAAGTCAGACCTGTTGCTGATGACCGGCGGCGTCTCCATGGGCCGCTACGACCTGGTCGAGCAGGTACTCTCCGAAATGGCCGCCCAGTTCTTCTTCACCGGCGCGAAAATCCAGCCCGGCCGTCCGGTAGTGTTCGGAAAATGTGGCGCGGGCACTCCCCTCGACAAGCTCAGGGCAGGCTTTGCCCGCGGCGGAGCTTCAGCTCCGCAAAGTGGTACCTATTTCCTCGGCCTGCCCGGCAACCCCGTCTCCACCATGGTGACCTTCGAACTGTTCGCCCGCCCCATGCTGGAAGCGCTGGCCGGGCAGTCCCCGCGCAAGCTGGTATTCCTGCATGCCCGCCTGAAGTCCGAAATCCGAATTAAGACCGGCCTCAGGCGATTTCTTCCCGCCATGCTCACCGGCGAACTGGAGAACTCGGAAGTCGAACTCGTAGCCTGGCAGGGATCGGGCGACATTGCCGCGACTGCGTGGGCGAATTGTTACATCGTCATTCCCCCCGATCGCGAGCACATCGCGGCGGGCGAGTGGGTGGCCATCATGCCGCGGTAGAGTCGTGAGCGTAATGGCTTGATTACGAAAGTTGGGCTGTCTGGCTATAATAATCGCGGCGCAGAGATTACATTTCTTGACCGAGCCGAAGCGGACGGAGGAGTTCACGAACGCAGCTTGAACTTGCCCAGTCTTAATCAAACGCAGCTTCCCGCAAGTGCTTTTCCCAAGCGAGCTGATGTTTATGCCTGTGACGACTGCGGGAGGGATATCACGAAGCACCTTCATCCTGGCCGCGCACACGTCTGGCGGCCAATGGGAGCGGAAATGTATCAGTGCCGATGCGGTCGAAGATACGCCACAGGTGCAACAGAATGGGACCATTTCGGGTATCGGGAACGGAGACGTCGGGTTCGTGAGACTCTGTTGTTTGGCATCTTCTTTTCCGCGGTATCCTCACTCGTTGGCCTTGTGATTTATTTCGCTTTTCATCGCTCAGGGCGATCCCTGATTTATGCGTGCATACTTGCTCTCGTTCCATTCGTTTCAATTAACTTCCCGTTCTGGTTGCACGTAGCCACGTCGATGTGGAGAACAAGAACAAAGCGCAGCATGCTTCCGCCGAACTTGTCGTGATAGTCGGGTGCTGTAACTGTCGCAATATCCCGGTTCCCCTCTTAACCAGGTAAATGGAATTGGCTCTAGCGCCCATCGCCCGCCCAGCGCATTTATGAGTCCCCATCCTCCCATGTAAACTAGAACTTCGCATGGCCAAGAAACTCTCGCATTACGACCGCGCCGGACGCGCCCGGATGGTGGATGTTTCCGGCAAGCTGGCCACCCGTCGCGAGGCCGAGGCCAGCGCCTTTGTGGCGATGAAGCCCGCGGTGCTCGCGGCGCTGCCGGCGAATCCCAAGGGCGATCCACTCGAAGTGGCGCGCCTTGCCGGCATCATGGCGGCCAAGCGCACCGCCGAACTGATCCCCATGTGTCACCCGCTGCCGCTGGCGCTCGTTGATGTCCATGTGCGGCTGTGCGAGAATGGCGTCGCTATTACCTCCAAAGTTACGACCACCGCCGAGACCGGTGTGGAGATGGAGGCCCTGGTTGCCGCCAGCGTCTCCGCGCTCACGGTTTACGATATGTGTAAGGGGATGGATAAGGGCATTGAGATTCGCGAGATTGTGTTGGAGCGGAAAAGCGGCGGCAAAAGTGGCGAGTACCGTCGCCAGAAGAAATAAGCGCAATCAAATTCATGGCTAACGACGTCAAGCTGCTGTTGGTGGACGACAATCCCATGGTGCTGGGGATGTTGCAACAGGCTTTGGCTCCGCTGGCGCAGGTCGCGACCGCGACGGATTCCGCCGACGCGTTGTTGAAGGCGGTGGATAACCCTCCGGACTTGCTGGTCTGCGACTACCGCATGCCGGGAATGGACGGGCGCCAGCTCGTCGAGAAGCTGAAGAGCCGGCCGGCGACGGCGAGTTTTCCCACCGTGCTGATGGCCAGCAAAGCCGATATAGCCGAGCGGCTCTCGCCCCAGGACGCCGCCGATGACTACCTGGAAAAGCCGTTTTTTCTGAAAGACGCGACCCGCCGCATCAAGCGCATGATTGACCGGATCGCGCTGGAAAAAATGGCCAAGACCGCGCCCTCAGACGGAGTGGTGCGCGGCAGCCTGGCGCAGATGAACGTCATCGACCTGATGCAGTCGCTCGAAATGGGCCGCAAGAGCTGCCAGCTCTCGCTCAACAATGAAAACGAGAAGTGCGAAGTATTCTTCGCGGAAGGCCAGGTCAAGCACGCGACCTACGGAGACCTGGTGGGCGACGCTGCCGTATTCAAAGTGTTGCGCTGGACCGGCGGCAATTTCGAGCTCGACTTCGAAGGCAAGACCGACAAGGAAACCACGCAGCTCAATACCCAGGGCCTGTTGATGGAGGGCCTGCGGCTGCTCGACGAATCACAGCGTGACGGCGGTGGCGATGCGGAAGCCGCCGCGGAGCCAGCGGCACCGGCCGCTACCCCTGCCGCAGCGACCCCCGCGACTCAGACGGCGACTCAGACGGCGCCCAGTGCGGCGCCCAGCGCTCCCCACCGGCGCAAACATGAAGAAGAGGAAGATGTCCTTCTCGACAACTGAGCCCCAGCCAGCTGATCTGCTCACGGCGGCGGTGGTGACGGTCAGCGATTCCTGCGCGCGGGGCGAACGCGAGGATTTATCCGGTCCGGTAGTTGCTCAACTTCTCGAGAAACTCCGCTTCCAGGTCGTCGCGCGGGAAGTTGTTCCAGACGACTCGATCCAGATTCAGAATCTGCTCATTCGATTGGCGCGGGAAGTGCGATTTATCGCGACTACCGGCGGAACTGGAATCGCTCCGCGCGACGTCACGCCAGAAGCAACGGTCGCCGTTTGCGATCGGCTGCTGGACGGTGTGGCCGAGCGCATGCGCAGTGAAGGCGCAAAGAAGACGCCGTTTGCCGCGCTGAGCCGCGGCGTCTGCGGCGTATGCGGGCGCGCCCTCATCCTCAACTTGCCCGGCAGCCCTGCCGGAGCCGTGGAATCGCTGGAGGCCGTAGCCGGGCTAATCCCACACGCGATTGCACTGCTGAGCGGCAAAACAGAACATAAGTAGCAAGTATGCTCGTGCGGTGAGATTGCTCGTGTGGGGACGAGCGCCCCCGCCCGTCCATTCCGCGACGATTTCTGTCGCGGCGGCGCAGTAAGATCCCTAATCCATCACTGATTCTTCGCACCCGACACCCTACCCAGTCCCACCACCGCGCGCCCCGGGAATACCTCCGGCACGATCTTCCCCTCGTCGATCACAATTATCCCTCCCACCAGCAAATAACGCACCCCAACGCTCGGCTCCATAGGCTTTTCGTACGTTGCCCGGTCGCTGATCGTCTGCGGATCAAAAACCACAACATCGGCATCGGCGCCTTCCTGCAGTCGTCCCTTGCGCCGTCCTGCCGGAGTCGAGCGCTCCAGCATCTGCGCGGGCATGAGAGTCATTTTGCGGAGCGCCTCCATCAGAGTAAGAGTCTTCTTCTCCCGCACATATCGCGCCAGCACGCGGGCGTACGTACCTGCGTTGCGGGGATGCCCCATCGCGCCGTCGCTGGCGATCATGATCAGCGGATTCGGAATCGTCGCATCCACCATCTCCTCGGTGTTGGCGAACATCAGCACAGATTGCGGCGTGGGCGAGCTGTGCAATTCTTCGAAGCGCTCTTTCGTGAGATGCTCGCCCGACTCCGGGAGGACAAGACTGCTGTAGTCGATGCCGAGCTTTTCGCGCCAGCCGGGATTGAACAGCGCCGAGTTCAGAACAGTCATTCCGGCGGTGTAAGGATAGGCTTCAGTCGTCACGTCGAGGCCGCGAGTGCGGGCGCCTTCAATCAGCGACAGGCATTCCGGCGTGTCGAGAAGGCAGGTGCTGTTGATGTGAACGATGTGCAGGGAAGCCCCGGTAATCGCAGCCGCGCCGATTACTTCCTCGACCGACTCGATGTCGGAGCCGGGTTCGGTGCGTCCGAAGCTGCGGATGTGGGTGTAGACCGGCACCTTGCGTTCGGCCGCTACCCGGAACATGTCAATGACTTCGAGCCGCGTCGCGCCGGGAGTGTACTGAATGCCCATGCCCACGCCGAGAGCGCCCGCGTCGAGTTCGTCGCGCAGCCGCTGCTGAATCTCCTTGATCTGCGCGGGAGTGGCGGGCTGGTTCGTCGCCGGCCCGCTCTTGGGCAGAATCTCGGGGATGCCGACGCGCGGATCTACACCTGCAGGATTCAAAGGCGCGCCGAAGACCAGCGCTCGCGCCGCCGCATGGCTGGCAGTAGTTCCGTAATTGATCAGCGAGCGTCCCTGTTTCGATTTCAAAAACTGGGCAACGTCGGAGACGCCGATTTCCATCTCCAGTGCCGTGGTCACGCCATCGAATGCTTTCACTCTCTGGCTGTCAGGTTCCTGCCCGTGCTGGTGAAGGTCAATGAAGCCGGGAGCAACCACCAGCCCGGCGGCGTGAACCACGCGGCGGCCTCTCAGCGTGGCAGACGCGATGCGGGCGATCCTGCCGTCGCGGATGCCCACGTTGCGGACCGCATCCAACCCCGTCTCGGGATCCATGACGCGGCCACCTTCGATGACGAAATCATATTGTTGCGCGGCCACGATGGTGGTCGAGAAGAGAAGAAGGCAAAAAGAGAAAATCAGCTTACGCATAGTTGCTCCACGGGCAGTGATCATATCAATTCCGTAGAGACGTGGCTGGCTTTGCAGCCTTCAGTTTTTGAAAATGAGCGCCAGGGGCCAGGTTCCGCGGTGGCTCGGTTTGCAGTAGAGTACTCTGGGGCGTCATCCCGGAAGCCCCGCGCTTTGACCAGCGGGGCGAGGGATCTCGCGTGGGCGACCAGGTTTGTATTCAGCGCGCGAGATCCCTTCGACTCCGCTCGGGGCAGGCTCTTCGCTCCGCCTGAAGAACGGCTACGCTCAGGATGACGCCCTCGAAAGCAATCGCCAAAGTTCAAACTGAGCCGTTACCTGCGGCCTGGCATCCCTGACACATCTTTCTCGATCACGTACACTAGCTGTTTCCTTTTGAAAACCCTCGGACACATTCTGGCGCGCTATACTGCGTGGATTTGGGGCCTGCTTAAGCTGCTGGGCATGTGGGGAGTGTTTGTCATCGCCTTCGCTGACAGCGCTCTGCTGGGCATGCCGGTGGATGCGATCGTGGCGACCTACGTCTATCAGGATCGCAAACGTTTGCTCTTTTACATTGTCATGGCGTCTTTGGGATCGGCCCTGGGAAGCATTCCGCTCTACATCATTGGATATCTTGGCGGCGAGAAGGTCCTGCGCAAACGGATTTCCGAAGAGCGCTTCCTGAAAATCCACCAATCCTTCGAGCAGCACGAATTCTGGGCGCTGATGTTCCCGGGGATGCTGCCGCCTCCTATGCCGTTCAAAATCTTCGTGCTGGCCGCGGCTGTGTTTGAAATGCGATTCAGCCACTTCCTGGCGGCGATTTTCCTGGGAAGGTTTGCGCGGTTTGGAGTTCTGTCTGTGCTGGTGCTTTGGTTCGGGCCGCAGATCGTGCAACTGGCAGGAGGCGTGTTCAAACGGCGTTTCTACTGGGTATTGGCGGCACTGGCAGCGATCGGCCTTGTCATATGGATGCTGCATCGGAGGAAAGTGAAAAGATCTGCCGCCCAGCAGGCGGAGAACGCCGGAAGCAACTAGAACTTGTTTCACAAAACAGGTTTTGAGTAGGGCCCGGCTTCAGCCGGGCCGTCAAGAGTCGCATAAACGCCGGGCTTTAGCCCCTGAGAGCTTGGCACTCGCCGCGCGCTGGACCATTTGTGAAATCAGTTCTGGTTTTTGGCGGACTGACTTGCACTGACTGGCCGCCGGCTGCTCGACCGTCTCTTACGGCGCAACTGTGTGATCCCCAGCCTTCTGCCACCTCTCGACGAGGATGTTCAGCAGAACCGGCGTGGCAAACATCACGGATGTGAAGATCAGGTCGCCTTCAGCGGCCCGGCGGAAGAACGGCAGCCCCGCGTCATAGCAGGCCACGAGGCCCGCCCAGGTCTGCGGATACATATTCCAGGCCGCCCACACCGCGAAGTTGCTCAGCAGGAAAAACGAAACCGAACCAGACAGCGCGGTGCCCAGAATTCGCAGCACTCCCGCATTCTGCTTCAGGCTCGTGCCCAGCCAGAGCATCCCGGCGTACCACGCCCAGGTGACGAAGTGATCCCACGCAAAGGGATAGCGGTAGACCAGCGTGGTGAGCACGACGTCCGACGCCGCCAGCAGCGCCAGCGGTATCCACATCCGGCGGCGGGGCGCACGCGCGCCAAAGAACAGCAGAGCTGCTCCCACCGGAGTAAAGGCCATGGGATGAGGCAGGAACCGGGCGGCCACAGCTAACAGCACGAATACGTAAGCCAGCATGATCACCTCGCAAGACGAATTCTTATTCTGGCGGTTGCGGCGTCTGGCGTCAAGGGCGGACCGGCAGGTAGTCCCTCAGTTGGGATATTGCCTCTCTAAGGCGTCATCCCGAAGCCCCGCGCTTTCTCCAGCGGGGCGAGGGATCACGCGTGGGCCGGCGCGTCTCCGTTGTGCGCGCAAGATCCTTCGCTCCGCCTGAAAAGCGGCTTCGCTCAGGATGACGCAAAGATGATTTCCGCCGTCAGCGCTGGCCTGGTTCCGGTACCACCACCTGATCTTTGCCTGTACCGAAAACATCGCCCACCACGCGGAGGTTCTTGTCGAGCTGTACCGCGGCACTCAGAGCCCGGCGCCCTCGGCCGCGGCTGATGGCGCTCGGCATCTGGCCATAGCGCAGGTCTATGAAATGAACGACGTAGCCTTCCTGCGGCCCAACGGTTTCCGTCTCCGTGATGGGATATTGCGCCCAATCCAGATACACCCGCCCCATATATGATTGCTTCGCCGCCAGAGTGACCGGAGTCTCCTCCGGCTTATAGCGAATCTCGAGATCGCCATCGGGATCAACTTCGGGTGCGAGGGAATCCACCGGCGCCAGCGCGAAGAAGGCGGGCGTCTCCACCACGCCATACCAGTGAAAAGGATTGGTCATGTTGGGATACGCCGAAACGCGAGCCGGATCAGCGCCGTCGTAGGTACGTGCTTCCAGCGCGTGGACCGCGCGCCGATGCTCGTAGTCCCGCAGGCCCCACAGTGCAACAATGCCCAGCAGCGCCAGCGTAGCGGCAACGCGGCCCCGGGGACCTCGGCGCTGCGCCCCGATTTCCCGGTCAATCAGAGCGAAGAACAACGGAATGATCAGTCCCGCCGCCAGGAGAACCAGCATGACTGGCTCGATGATGAAGACGATGTCCCACGAATACCACTTCTCGGAAAACGGCCAGAACGGGCGCACTCCGTAGTTGTTGGTGAAATCAAGCAGGATGTGGCTCAGCCCGGCAAGACAGGCATAAAGAAACAGCAGTCCCCAGCGTGGGGGCAGTTTTGGGTTGTTGGTCCGGCGGCCGCGCAGACGCCAGATCAAATACACAAAGCCGACGACCACAGCCGCGCTCAGCGGGATTCCGAGGAAGGAGTGAGTGAATCCGCGATGATGCGCGAAGCCGAACGCCGGACCGCCAAAGCGCCCCAGCACGTCCAGATCGGGAGCTTCCGCCGCCAGCGTGAGCGTGAGTGTCGCCAGCGCCGTCTTGCGGTTCAGTCCGGCGCGGCCCATGCACGCCCCGGTCAGAAAATGGGTGACAGGTTCCAAGGGTCTCGAAGAATTCTAGAGCATTTCCCGAGTTGCTGTGGAGTGCCAACCGCGAACGGGAAGGGCACGGCTTCAGCCGTGCCGCCCAGAGCCAATGAAGATGCGGGCTTTAGGCCCTGAGGGCCGGCGCCAGCAACGTCAACGCATTCGGCACAACCGTAATCTTCGCCGGGAGCGTCCCCAGCAATTCGCCATCCGCCTCAACATAAATCTTCACCCGTGCCGGTGTGTCCTCACAGTATCGGCACACGACGCTCGTGCTGTGGACCAGGTCAATGCCCGGGATGGACCAGCGTTGCCCCAGCAGCCCGCGCGTCACGTAAGCCAGATACGCCAGGCGGCTTGCCGTTCGGCAGAAAACCACCCGCACGTCATCGCGATCGAGCGCCGCTCCTGGAGCCAGTTCCCGCACGACCCCGCCAAAATTGCGGATGCGCACGCCCATCAACTCGGTGACTTCAGCGTGCCGGGTCTCAGTCGATCCGCTTTCCACGTACTCCGCCACGAACTTCGTCATGGGGTAGGTGAACCACATGTTCCAGGCTTTGGCGTAGTACGCGGCCATGCCCATGCGCTGCTTGGTCCCGCTGTGGAGCTTGTAGAAAAGATGAGCATCAACCCCCATCCCGGCAGCGCCAACAAAATAGCGTGCTCCCGGCTTCCCGTGCAGATCAATGTATTCAACGCGGCCCAGCGCCACGCGCCGCTCGCTGGCATGCAGGGCCGCCTTGGCCGCGCCGACCACGTTAAGGGGAAGGCCCAGGTCATGCGCCAGAGCGTTGGCGGTGCCCATGGGCAGAATCGCCAGGGCCACGGGAGAATTCGCCAACACTTGCGCAATGTTCTGAATGGTGCCGTCTCCGCCGCAAGCGAAGATCGTGTCGCAACCTGACTCCACGGCCCGCCGCGCGGCGTCGCCGCCGTGACCGCGAGACTCGGTCGGAACCAGATCGGTTTCAATGCCCGCGTTCCGAAGCACCGCCAACGCGGACTCCAGTTCCCGCTGACGTTTCCTGCTGCCTCCGGATTCCGGGTTGTAAACTAACGCGGCCTTGCGCATGGACAGAAGCTGGATTGTACCTGAGGCGCCGAAGGGATCAGGCCTCGCAGGAAACTAGGGCGGAGCGCCTTCGCTTTGCGAACGACACAGGGTTGCGCAAAGGGTTAGCGACAAAGAGGCCGCCGAGGAGCGGACAAATCAGCGTTCAGCGATCAGCGGGAGTTCCATTCCCACATGCCGAACATCGCCTTCTGCGGCAAGGGATGGCCCAGTTGCCGGGCCAGCATCGTGATCTGCCCGCGGTGATGGGCGTCGTGGGCGATCAGGTATCCCAAGAATCCGGCTACATCCGGACGAAAACCCTTGACGCGGCCATCCCCGGCCAGAGACTGGCTGAGGACCTGGCTCAGAGCGTGACGGCTGAGTTCCAGGGCACGCACTGCTTGCCCCGGACTTACCGTGGTGCGATCGAGCTGCTCGGGAATGTCCTTGGCCTTGGCGGCTTTGAGCCACATGACGCGCACGTTGTGCATGTGGGCGACCATGGCGGCTATGGTGCGACCCTTGCCCTCCGGCGGCTTCAAGTTCCAGGCGGTGGAAGGAAGGTTGTCAATCAGATACTGGCTGATGCGGTTGTTGGTGTTGAACGCGTTGAGCAGTGAAACGGGAATCTGGCGGACATAGGCCGTTTCATCCGTGGACACGTGGGACGGGCCGGGCGTCTTCGCCATGGTTCCCTTTCGAAGGCTTGGCAAGGTCTCAAATTTGGCATAAGCTGAGCGCACTCACAAGGGGCGTTTTTTCCACAACAAGTTTCCTGTTTGGGGCTCGAATTCCAACTGAAGGCAGGAGGATTCACCAGATGAGAATTGTGGCGCAAATACTATGCGGCGCTGTGCTCTGCTCGGGAGCGGCGGCGCAGAATCACGCTTCCCACGCACAGGCCCACCCGGTTACGCTCGTCACGGGCTTGGGAGATCTCCATCACCCCGTCTCCACTCATAATCTCGAGGCGCAGAAGTTCTTTGACCAGGGGTTGCGCTTCATCTACGCCTTTAACCACGATGAGGCGGCCCGTTCGTTTCAGCACGCTGCCGAACTCGATCCCAAACTGGCCATGGCCTACTGGGGCGTGGCTGAGGCGGTGGGACCGAACTACAACGATCCCGCCGATCCCGATCGCTACAAGCACGCGCACGACGCCGTGCAGAAGGCCGTTGACTTGTCGGACGCGGCTCTGCCCAGCGAACAGGCTTACATCCAGGCCATGGCGAAGCGATTCCCGGCGGACCCGAATTCCGATCTGCGGAAAGCCGCGGAAGATTATCGCGACGCGATGCGGCAAGTCGTCGCCCAATTTCCTGATGATCTGGATGCAGCCACTCTCTTTGCTGAGTCGGGTATGAACCTCCACCCCTGGGGACTTTGGCATCAGGACGGCACGCCCGAGGCGGGCACCGACGAAATCGTGTCCACGTTGGAGTCCGTGATCAAGCGCGATCCCAACCACCTCGGCGCAATCCACTATTACATCCACGCGGTCGAGGCTTCGAACAATCCCGAGCGCGCGCTGGCTGGCGCAAACCGGCTGGCGGCGCTGGCTCCTGGCGCCGGACACATCGTGCACATGCCAGCGCATATCTACATCCGCACCGGCGATTATGAAGCTGCGGTGAAGACTAACGAGCAGGCCGCCCAGGTCGATCGCGCCTACATCAAAGCGACCGGAGTCCAGGGCATCTACCCAATGATGTACTACAGCCACAACCTGCACTTCATCGCCATGTGCGGGGCGATGAACGGACGCTACGCCGAAGCGCGCAGGAATGCCGATCTGCTGGTGGCCAACGTGGGCCCGCACGTCAAGGACATGCCACCCCTCGAGGGCTTTATGACCATCCCCATGGCGGTCGAGATTCGCTTCCATCACTGGAGCGAAATCCTGAAGATGCCGGCTCCTGATCCCGCCCTGAAGACCGCGGGCGTTTTCTGGCACTTTGGGCGCGGCCTGGCCCTGGCCGGTGCCGGCAAAGTGAACGAGGCGGAGGCAGAGTACAAAGTCGTCTCCGACGCCGAGGCCGCCACTCCGCCAGATGTCATCTTTCAGATGCCCATCAACAACAAGGCCAAAGACATCATGAAAATCGCCGAAGACGTGTTGGGGGCGAAGGTGGACCTGGCGAAGAAGGACAACAACGCAGCCATCGTAAAGTTGCGGGAAGCCGTTGCCATTCAGGACACGCTGAAGTATGGCGAGCCTCCCGACTGGTTCTTTCCCGTGCGGGAATCGCTGGGCGCCGCCCTGTTAATGAATGGCGATGCGGCTGGCGCTGAGCAGGTCTTTCGCGAGGACCTCGGCCACAATCCGCGGAACCCGCGGTCCCTATGGGGTCTGCGCCAGGCCCTGCTCCGCGAGAAGCGTGACTACGATGCCGGGTTCGTGCAGAAACAGTTTGACGCGTCGTGGAAGGGCGGTCCCCAGGCGCTGAAGCTGGACGACCTGGTGTGAAGTTGCGTCGAAAACTTCCGGAGGAACAAACCTGAATTCCTAGCCACGGATTGACGCGGATTTCCACGGATCAAAGCAAGATGTTTGCCTTCTCTGCGTAGATCCGTGTGAATCCGTGGCGAAGAAGTTAACATATTTCCCGCCTATAATCTTTGGCGATGCCCGCCGCGACCAAGGACGCCGAAAAGAAGATCGAAGCCCTCCGCGAGAAGATTCGCCACCACGAACATCTCTACTACGTTCTCGACCAGCCGGAAATCAGCGACGCCGAATTTGACCGGCTCATGCAGCAACTGAAAGACATGGAAGCCGCGCATCCGTCGCTCATCACGCCCGATTCCCCCACTCAGCGCGTCGGCGGCAAGCCCCGCGAGGGATTCGTCAAGGTGCCGCATTCCTCACCCATGCTCTCGCTCGACAACACTTATAACGAGGAAGAACTGCGCGACTGGGAGCGCCGCGTGCACGAACTCAGCGGTCGCAGCGACGTGGACTACGTTTGCGAACTGAAACTCGACGGCATGTCGCTGGCGCTCCTGTATGAAGATGGCAAGCTGGTGCGCGGCGTAACCCGCGGTGACGGATCGGTAGGCGAAGATGTCACGCTCAACGTGCGAACCGTGCACTCGATCCCGCTTTCGATAGACAAGGAGAAGCTCAGGAAGGCAGGCATTCCGGTGAGTTTTGAGGCGCGCGGCGAGCTGCTGATGCCGACCGCCGCCTTCAGGAAGCTGAACGAAGAGCGGGAACGCAATGGCCTTCCCACGTTTGCCAATCCGCGCAATTTTACCGCGGGCACGGTGCGGCAACTCGATTCCAGCGTTACGGCGCAGCGCCGCCTCGATTTCTTTCCCTACATTCTCCTGGTCAACGGCCGAACTTATTTCGAGCGCCACTGGCAGACGCTGACTGCCCTCGATAAGGCCGGATTCAAGGTCAACGCAAATCGCAAACTGGTTCATTCCATGGACGAAGTCTGGGCCTTCATCCAGCAGTGGGAGGCGAAGCGCGATTCCCTGCCTTACGAAATTGACGGTATCGTCGTGAAAGTGGATCGCACCGCGCTGCAGGACGAGCTCGGCTTCACCGGCAAAGCTCCGCGCTGGGCGATTGCCTACAAGTATGCGGCGCGGGCGGGTATCACCAAGCTGGAAGATATTCGCGTGCAGGTCGGGCGTACGGGAAAACTTACGCCGGTAGCGATGCTGGCGCCGGTTTTGATCGGCGGGACCACCGTCCGCAATGCGACCCTGCACAACATGGACGAGATCGAGCGCCTGGGCGTGAAGATCGGCGATTGGGTGCAGGTCGAGCGCGGCGGCGACGTCATCCCCAAGGTCGCCAAGGTGATCGAAGACAAAGACCACCCGCGCGGGCACAAGACTTTCGTGATGCCGGAGAAATGCCCCGAGTGCGGCACAAAAGTCGTTCGCACCGAGGGCGAAGTGGACTACCGCTGCGTCAACGCCAATTGCCCGGCGAAGCTGCGCGAGACCATTCTGCATTTCGCCTCGCGCGGCGTCATGAATATTGACGGCATGGGCGACGCGCTGGTGAACCAACTCACCGACCGCGGCCTGGTCAAGAACGTCGCAGACATCTACAAGCTGACGAAAGACGATCTGCTAAGTCTCGAGCGTATGGGCGACAAGTCGGCGCAGAACATTCTCGACGAAATCGAGAACTCGAAGAAACTGCCGCTCGAGCGCGTCATCTACGGGCTCGGCATCCGCATGGTCGGCGAGCGCACCGCGCAATTCCTGGCCGAGCACTTCGGATCGATGGAAGCGTTAGAGCAGGCGGGCATTGAAGAACTGCAAGCCGTGAACGAAGTCGGTCCCCGCATCGCCGAAAGCATCGTCGAGTTCTTCACCATCGCGGCCAACCGCAAACTGGTCGAGCGCCTGGGGGAAGCCGGGCTCACGCTCAAGGGCCAGAAGAAACAGCGTGGCACGAAGCTGGCCGGGAAGACGTTTGTCCTTACTGGCACGCTGGCGAAGTACACCCGCGACGAGGCCAAGAAGATGATCGAGGACGCCGGCGGAAAAGTAACCGGCTCGGTCAGCAAGAAAACGGATTACGTGGTCGCCGGTGCCGACGCAGGCTCGAAGCTAGATAAGGCGAAGGAACTGGGCGTGGCCGTGATTGATGAGAAGGAGATGGAAAAACTCGCTGGATGAAAGCAGGGCTTGACGTCTGCGGGTCCCAGCCCCGAAGGGGCGGTATGTGATAGCCCGGCACGTCAGTGCCGGGTGACGTTGTAAAGAAAGGGCGAGTCCTGTAGGGACGGCACAGTGGAGTCTAGGCACTAATGGATGTTCAGTCCTTCCGGAAACGCAGTTTGCGCCAAAATCTCTTCCGATTTACGGCCAGTCTCAACTGCAATCAGTTGGCGCAAAGCTGAAAGAATCTCTGGTCGTGAAGATCCTCCAACCTCTGTCGCAATTCTGTCGTAGTTTCGAGCAAGCGTTACCTTGGCAAGCTCACCGACAGTACCGCACGCCCGAGGGAGCGTCCGCACGAACGGACTTAAGAGCCGAACCAGAAGAAAGAAAGCTAAGAACCAAACGACGCCCGTTACCAGTCCGCCAGCGGTTAAGTGCGGGAACCGGCGCGCATACGCCCATGCAACGGCGACGGATGCTACCAATGCTGAACAGAGCAACCATGTGGGCGCCGCCAAGCGCGGCAGAACCAGCCCCAAGTGCCCCTGGAGCCGACGCCATCGGCTTCTGCGCTCTGTCCAAGGTAGGAACTCCTCCAATCGTGTGTCTGGTCGAACCTGGGCTCGTGATGATTGGAACAGTTCGGTGAATGCCCGACGTAACCTGTAAAAGACAATGGCGGAGAGGCATCGCTCCGACCGTGCATGGGTTGATTTTATCGAGATGATTTCGCTCAGTTGCCCGACAGTCTCCGCCGCAATCAGTTCATCGGATGTGAACTCCATCCCGAAAGAATCCTGAATCACGTGGATAAGATCGCAGGTGTCTTCGCCTTCGAATAGTTCCAGGCGCTGAATCCTGTCGGCTCGAAGTAGTGTCATACATTTCCTCCAACGGTTCGTTCTACTCGCTCACCCACGCGCGGTTGCGCTTTTCCCCATCGCCTCCCGCATCCTCTTCCACGTCACCTCCAGCGCCTCGGGCAGCACCCGCGTCTCGCCGATCACCGACACGAAATTCGCGTCCGCGACCCAGCGCGGCAACACGTGCATGTGAATGTGCCCCGCGATCCCCGCTCCCGCGGCCTTGCCGATGTTCATCCCCAGATTGATGCCGTCCGG
>Ga0187818_10000116_pt1 | contig 23337 bp, 22 predicted proteins | sample NC_wetland_sal_i_14_FD_130581 | JGI IMG/M metagenome (GOLD analysis project Ga0187818, IMG submission 130581) | Wetland sediment microbial communities from Neuse River Estuary, North Carolina, USA - SO4_3 | ecosystem: Environmental > Aquatic > Freshwater > Wetlands > Sediment | place: USA... | reverse complement strand
GCCATACGTGTCCGGGGTGATAGGCGATCCCACATTGCTGTTCGATCAAATCCGCCAACCGCGCCGAGGTCCACAATCCCGTGTCATAGCCGAACGCTTCCGGTCCGCGCTTGAGAAAGCGCTCGATCCGCTCCAGATCTTCGGCACTCAAGCGTGGCTTCCGTCCGGCTCGACCGGCTTGCTCCAGGCCCGCTGGTCCTTCTTTTTCCAGCTGCTGTGTCCAGCGACTGACCGACTGGCGATGCACACCGACTTGTCGAGCGACTTGCGACTGACTGAGGCCCTTTTCGAGCAAGCGTGCTGCCCGCAAACGCCGCTGTTCTAATGCTGCAAAGTCGCGTCGTACTCCTTTAGGGTTTCCCATGCACGAACGATAGCATAGAACTCTAGGAATGGCACTATATTATGTGAAGGTCAATAGGTTCGCTCCGGAGCCTGCCAAGCGGTAATCTCAGACGAAGAGGCAGTGAGCCAATGACGCCAATCTTCAAATGGAGCGGAGAGTTTTTTGGTTTTATTCATAACGAGAATCTATTTCACGCTGACGGTGCCTACTCGGGGTGGATCGAGGATGGTCAAGTCTGGGGTAGCGACGGGGCGTATCTAGGAGAGGTCGTCGAGGAAAACTATATTCTGAGACGCACCAATATGATTCTTCCGTTACCGAAGATTCCAAGAAGTCTGCCGATTCGACCCATTCGACCTATTCAAGAAATTCGTCGGTTTGGGCGGATACCGAAAGCTGGTTGGATTGACGCGCTAGAGGGTTTTAAACAGACTTAACCCGGCGAGCGTTCGGCGAATAGCCAAGGACCGTAGCTGCAATAAATGTTGGGAAAATTCTGTTCTCGGTGGAAGTCACACCTCAATCGTCCGTGCATATCGAGAAGGTCAAAGCCCCTTGCCGTATGCGCGCAACTCGGAAACGTGAAATCTCCCTAACGCTGCAGAAGCGCAATACCAATACCCCTCTTGCCCTGACCGGCAAATCGGCTCGCGTGGTGGCTCGAGTCGAACCGGCGAGAGCGACCACTTTAAAAAGGCCAGGGGAGCAAGCACCCCACCTCCAGACTCGCCGATCGCCCAGAATTCTCTCCGAACCCAAATGCGTCGCCGGTGCGTTGCCACGGAATACGAGTGGGAAGCTGGCCTCCGGCCAGACTTCTTCCCCGCTTGTGTCCAGCGACACCGCTACGGAACGATAGGACGGCTTGCTGGAAGACGGCGTCTGCTTCACAGCGGAAGCTTTCGCAATGGTTTCGGAATCCGAGTGAGCAGGCCGCCGTCGATTGCGGCATCCAGTAACTCCAGGCAGCGTCTCCCATTGCCAAGGCTGGAGAAATCCGCGCGGCTATGGGTCTGGGACACTGGGCCGCTGAACATTCGCATCCGCCGTGCTCCACAGTTTGTCCCCAATTGCGAATTCCTCCCGCGCCGTGTTGGCCTCGCCTTTGTGTTCAGCGACCAAACCAAGGGCGTAGTGTCCACCCGCATAGCTTGGGTCGTGTTGTATCATCCTATGCGCGGTGGATTCGGCCAGTTCCCAGTCGCCGCTCTCTCTGGCGATCCGGGCAAACGACTCAAATTCGAAAAGCACCTCGCACCACGCGTCCGGCCCTGGGGTAGCCTCCATTTTCTCCTGAATTTGCTCCATGAGTGGATTGCTTTGCTCCCAATTCTTCTTGCGAACGAGAATCTCGGCGTACAAAGCGGCAGCATCTGGCATTTTTTCCATAACCGCCGGCGGAATTCGCTCGCTCTCCCTCCCCGCCATTGACAACTCACTCGTCGCCTCGTCGGTGCGGTCGAGCGCAAGCAGGGCGCGCCCGGCGACGGTGTGCCCAGCAAACCGCCCGAGAGGCCATGCGCTCTTGATGAGCTCTTGCGCTGCGTCCAGCGCCTCTTCTGGTCGTCCGCGATTCAACAAGAACTCCGGCCACGATTTGCGATTGAACTCCGCGAGGTCCGTATAAGCCGGAAGGGAAAAAGCTTCACGATAGGCAGCCTCGGCCGCCTTCAATTGCCCGAGGCTATGGTAGCTCATCGCGAGGAGGTTCAAATTATGTGCGTGGTGCCAGTCGTAACGCGCAGGAATGTTTTCTGAGATGTAGTAAGCCTGCTCGAGCTCACTGGCCTGGCGAAACTCGCGGACGGCTTCCTCGGAGCGTCCCACGCGTCGCAACTCGTGCCCTAACATGTGGTGCGCGTGAGGTATGGCAGGAGCCAACTGTGCATAGGCTTCGCTCTGCTCCAGAGCGTCCTTGGTCAGGCCGAGATTTTCAAACGTGTGAGCAAGGTAGTGGTGTGCGGCAAAGTTGTCGGGAGTGAATCCAAGGGCAATCTCGTAGAACGCGATCGTATCCACACTTCCCCCCTGCCCGTGTGCCAGCGGAATTCCTTCGTCAGCGAACCCTCGTAGGATCCAGAGCCATGGATTGTGCGGGTCGTCTTTTATCGCATCACTGATCGCTTGCCGATAAGGGAAGTATTTCTGAAGGTTACCACTGTCCTCCAGATATTCAATTTGCCGGCTGCGTATCGCAATCCTTACTCGCTCGCGCTCACTTACCTTGTCAGCAAGAGCTTGCGCCTTATCAAACGCCAAGCGGGCCGCCGAGACGTCCTGCAAGCCAATCTGAGCGTCACTCAACCCAAGATATGCCATCGCCAGATTCGGATCCAGCCGGAGAGCCTGGTTGAACGACCGCGCTGCTTCGATCCAAACGAACGAATGGAGATACGCCAGCCCCTGGTCGTAAAAGGCCTGCGCCTGGGGCGATGACGTGGTCACCTTCTCGTGAGCGGTCCCGATTCCTCGCCGAAGTTGTACCGGGCGCTCCAGTATCTCGGGCGGAACCCTCTCCATCGCCTCGTGGTCTTCATGCTGTCCGAGCGAAGGCGCTGCCGCAGACAGGATCCAAGTCGTGAAAAACAGCACGCGCGCGATGTCGGACGTTATACTTTTATTGGTCATTTGATGAACCAATTCTTTGATTTCTTGTCTCGGCACTGTCGACAGAACTCGTGGATATCTATGATCTTGGATGATGACTGCCCTTGATTTGCAACTTCATTGCAGCACGATAACCCTGTCCATCATCACGAAGGAATCCTTCTAGAGGGTCTCGATATCGTCGAGCGGATTGTTTTTGGTCGCAATGTGGCGTGTTTCAAGCTCGATCCTTCCTCCCAGGCGGCCAGCGGGCGTGCGGACCACAGATACCGCAGACAGTCGGTCGTCACATTCGTCAGTTCATATCATTGGTTCACCAGGGAGGTTATGGAGATAAGAGTCTACATTACCATTCATTAGAAGGTATGGCGATAGCGTAAGCTTGCTCCTCGGTTGTCTTCCGTGGATCAGAAAGTCGTACAAGAGGCGAAGTGCCGCTCGGCCCTGCGTTCGGGGGCGCTGATGAATGATCGCCGCCAACGCTCCGGAGCGCATATCTTGTACAAGGTCGGGGCACAGGTCATTGGTGATGACGGTCGTACGACCGAGTATTCCCCCATCTCGCAGGGCCATAAGCACAGGACGCGAAGTCCGTGTTGCAACATAGATTCCAGCCAGTTGCTTCTGAACTCTGAAAAGCTGGCGACATTTGTCATAGGCCTCTGATTCGATATCGTGGTCTTCGATGATATTTTCCAAGCGCAGCGTTGGATGAAGCGATCGTAGTGCACCTTCAAACGCGGCATAAACCTCGGCATCCGCACCGACACGGTCACCTAGGCTGATAGCGACGTCGCCTGAGCCTCCCAGTAATTTACCTATTAAGTCCGCCGCCACAGAACCTGTGACTCTTGCATCGACCGAAACCACTGCAAGCCTGCCACTTCTGGAAATGTCGTTCACGACGCAGACGACAGGGATCTGGCATCGCACGGCGTGGCGTATCGAGCGACGAAGCCTCTTTGTGTTCGTGACAAGAACAACGATTCCGTCCACCTTGTCAGTCAACGCGCCTTGGAAAGCATGTTCCTCTTCGTCGCCCACGCCGGAATGCGTACGAAAATCGAGATCAATATTCTGGAGAACAAACGATTTGGCCTCCGTGGCGATGCCCACCCGTAGCTCTTCTTCAAAATGTTCCGTTCCCTTCAAGGTGTTGACCGACACCCTGAACTTTCGATTCGACGCCAAATAACGCGCTGCCAAATTCGGCCGATATTGGAGTTGCTTGGCCACCTCGAGAATTCGAACCCTCGTCTTAGAACTCACTCCTGGTAGGCCATTCAAGGCATGAGACACGGTGGCGGTTGTAACGTGCAGTACCTCCGCGATGTCGTGCAGTGTGGTTTTACCCTTCATCGAAGCGGCTCAATTGGAGTTGCGAAAAACCGGTTTGGACTGGCAACTCCGCCACGAAACACCTGTACCAAAACCAAGTTGAATCAACTGCCCCCAAGGCTGAGACTAACCGCTGGAAACTTCGATAGCGGCGAAGGAACTCAAAACGGCTCCCTTCAGTCCGCACGGCGGCAGATAGCACTTGCTTGTGGAGTGTCCTAGCATCGTCACACTTCCATGATCGCGACGCTCCGCACGTAGTCACCGACGTGCAGGCGCCTGGCAGTGACCCCGGCGTCCCTGACTCGCAGCCGAATCAAGTAAGTTCCCGTCCGTTGAGGCAGCCACGCGTGAGTCCAGAAGCTCCAGGGATCGTTGGTTGTCTGCTGAAAGTGATCCACAGGAACATATTCCTCTTCCGGATTGAATCGGATCTCCAAGACATTTACGGGACGGGCGCCGCCCCACAGGATCCCCACGACTCGATACTTGATCCGTTCCTGCACGAACCACTTCTCGATCCGTATTGGCATTGCGGCTTGGTCAATGGTCGCCGGCTGGTAGTCCCTCGCAAGTTGTGGGACCCCCTTCTGCAGCGTCCTCGCTGCATATTCTTGCATCTGAGATGTAGCATCTACATGCTCCTCAACCCCTGCGATTTCGTTGACCCATTTGATGGAGGCACACCCGTACCAGCCCGGAACCACCAAACGTACGGGAGCTCCGTGGTCTTCCGTGAGCAATTCGCCATTCATTTCCGTCGCCAAAAACGCTCCCGCTGACGCCAGTTCCTCCAGCGTAAAGACCCAGCTTGCGCCTGGAACCGAACTTACGGAGGATGACTCATAACGATCAAAGCCCGAAATCAAGACGCGGGTCCCCCCGGTTTTAAGCTTCGCGTCTTCGATGATTTCGGAAACCGGTACACCGGACCAGGACGCAACGCTCATCATTCCGAAGTGCGCCATTCGAACGTTTCCAGAACACTCCAGTAGGTGCGTACCCATCGGCTTGGCTAGCTTCCTTAACTCCTCCGGATTTAGAGTGAAAGGCCGGCGCACCTGCCCACCCACCTGCACCTGCCAAGGCGTTTGGTCACCGAGAAGACGCGAGGCCGCCGTGCGTATGAAAAATTGTCCGACCGGTGTGATCGCATTCTCCGGAGTTAACTTGGAGAGGTCTGTGTACAATCGTCCGTCAAGCTCCGCGCCGAATTTCGTCTCCATCGGCATTCGTGCTTCCTCGGTGAACTCCAGTGCGCTCAGCAGCCGGCCGCCGCCAAAAGGATCTATTGGACGGGTTTGAAGGAGTTCCGGCCAGCAAATCCCGTCAAAGCCGGGCAGCAGCGTTCCGCCTGCAATAAGCGATCCCTGGATCACCTCTCGGCGGCTCATTTTTCTTCGCAATTTGCTGATCATGTCAAAACAGAGAGTCCATATCGATCACGAAACTAAAAGAAGAAACAAGGTCCTCTTGGGCGAGAGGACCTTCTTCGCAGCGTTGCTACGGGAGTCGAAGTGATTAGAAGCTGTACCGCGCCGCAAACTCCATCTCGCGCGGGCCGCCACGCGGTCCTGCAGTCGCCGTGATGTTCCCGAATGTTGCGGGGTTTGTGGGATCCAGCGAGATTCCACCGATATCCGCGAAATTGACGCTATTGAAGACGTTGTAAGCTGTGGCCCGCAATTGGAGGCTCTGCCTCTCGCGTATGCGGAACGTCTTATAGAGACCAAGGTCTGCGGAAGCGTAAGCCGGTCCGGTTAGCACGTTTCGCGATCCCCCCAATCCTGCCAGCGTGAACGAGAGGGCGTTCAATGCTGCGGCGGGATTCGAAAAGAGGTTCGGACCCGCCGCGCCGTTGCGGACAATGCTCGTGCTCAGCGGCGAAGCCAAAGTGCCGAACGACTGACTGAAGAAGTTGGTCGGGAAATTAAAGCCGTCGCCCGGGCTTATTGGAAAACCGGAACGCCACCGCGTCGCACCCGTGAATTCCCAACCTCCGACCGCGCTATCCACAAGGCGGCTAGCGTTGCCAAGATACCGATGACCGTGTCCAAACGGTAGATCCACCACATAAGTGGCGCTGAAGTTGTGCTTTAGGTTGAAGTCCGACACTGCGCGCCCGATCCGGAGATCGAATGGGTTCTGGATGAGCGCGTTCCGGGTACCGCCAACACCAACCCCTGAAGGGCCCACTACAAATTGGTTGTAGTCGCCATTTTCCGCGCCGGAGCCATTGTCAATGCTCTTAGAGAAGACGTAATTGGCGGTGAAGGTGCCGAAGCCTGCACTCTTTCGGACTCCCACCTGCAGGCTGTGGTAATTCGAACTCCCAAAATTCGTCCAACCCGGAAGGAATACGAATTGCGGCTGGAAAAGAACCAGGCCGGTCCCGTTCGGATCTACAGTCTTGTTCCACGGACTCGGGAGACCGGTGCCAAAAAGCGAGAAAGTGTCTAGGGGGAAGAGTGCGCATGCCCACGACACGCCATTGTTGGCGATGGTGTAGGCGTAAAACGCCTGCGTCGGGGTTAAGCTCCCGTATTTTGACGGGCTCACGCCGCCGAAAGCTCCCGGATTCGCAGTCGCAAACGCTTGCAGAAATGCCGGCATATTCGGCAGCATATCCGTAAAGAACGGGATATTCGGGATCGTCTGCAACTGAGAAATGTTCGTCGGGCTGATCGCTGCAGCGGATGTCGGCGTGATGTGAGCAATCTGTCCAATTTGCTGGTCGGCCGTAAACAGATCCTGGCCGCTCTTCACGTCCTTAATATCCATGTACTGCGCGTAGTCGATCTTCGCCAGCAAGCGGCGGCCAAGCGTACCCACGTACGCAACGTCCAGGACCACGCGATGCGGCAATTCCCGCTGGAAGTCGGCGTTGAAATGGATCGAGTAAGGTGTGCGCAGGCCCTGATCGACAGCGAATCCGATGTTGTTAGTGTTTGCCGTCGGCGTAAACGGAAACGAGATCTGTGACGGGGGAGTAAAAAATGGTGCCCCAGCGGCCGGCAAACCCGTGCAGGCGGCATTCAGACTGCAGGTACCTGCGAAACGTGGAGCCGACGCGAGCGTAAACTGCTGCGTGCCGTCGTTCAAGGTCGTGGCCAAGCCCGGTGAACCGTTTAGATCACTATCGATGGCGAGGGCCTGGCCGATCTTGTCGTAATAGATTCCGGCGCCTGCGCGGAGTGAAGTCTTCCCCGCGCCTCCAAACAAGCTACGTAGAATGCCGTCGCTGTAGCTCGGAGAATAAGCCACAGCCAGGCGCGGCCCCAAGTTCTTCCAGTCCGGGTTGTACCAAGAGCTTGTGCCGTTCGCTTTGCCAGCCGGGACCCAGCTCAGCAGGGGCTCCGCCGACGAGGGAAGCCCGTTGTTCATATCGATCTCTCGCTGCTGGAACCATTTCAAAATGTCGACCGACGGCCGGACCTGCAAGCCGTTCGTTTCCCACACAGGCGTCTCATAGCCGTAGCGGAGTCCATAGGTGACGGTCAAATTCGGGCGAATGCGCCAGCTATCCTGCAAATACATCTCGAAGTAGCGCTCCTCGAAGCTCCGCAAATCGGGTGCGCCTGTTGGCTGAAGGTTCCCAGTTTTCGGATCCGCAAAGAACGTCGCGGACACATTCGTGATAGAACCAGTCAGGGACATAAACGCACGAGTATACAAAGAAGGGTTGATCCCCGGCGGCGGCGCGCCGCCAGAGCCGGTCATCGCGTTAAAGGCGTCACGGCACAGGCTCGCACAGAAACCATCATCGATCAGGAACGAGGGAAACGAGTTCTGCTCGTTAACCCGGTCGTTGGTGACGAGGCGAACTACGCCTCCCATCTGGAGTGTGTGAGTGCCCCTGGTCAGGCTGAGATCATCATTGATCTCATGTACCGGGACTGTGCGGTTGACCCCTCGTACCGCGAAGTTTTGAAGCGGGGAGAGAATATTATTCACAAAAAAAGCGTCACCCTGGGTTCCAGATTGCGCCACTCCTTGCCGAGTGAAACCGTACCGCGTTGTATTAATGAGGTTTGCGCTGAGCTGTCCCTGGTACTGAACGGCATAGCCGCGACTGTTATTCAGCAACTGCGAAGCCGCCGACTGTCCCGGAAACTGCGCGCCAAGCAGGTCGGTATTCAATCCCTGCAAGCTGCCGCGCCAGAAAATCGAGTGGCGGCCGCTCTTGGTAATCAGATAGTCGAACCGAGCGATGTAAATGTTTTGGCTGGTAAGCGCTGGGGCATTGAACCGAAATCCGGCGAAATTCAAGCCACCGTCTCCCAAGGTTGGATCGTTGCCATGCGGGTACAGGTTCAGGTACGGAATCATCGCCGGATTGATACCCAAATGGGCCGGATCAAGTTGCTGGATCGTCGCTTGCCCGAGCGCGTTTTCTCCTGCGGGAACTGTGTAGGGCTTGCCGGAGAGTCCGATCACGGATGTGCCCGGACACTGCCCTGCGTTCGCGCAAGTGTAAATCAACACACCATCGCGGAGTGAGTCGGTCGGAACAACTTGTGCCTCAGGTTGGGCGGTGGCATCGCGGCGGTCCTCGTTGTTAAGAAAGAAGTAGGCACGAGCCTTTTTGATCGGCCCGCCGATAGCACCTCCGGCTAGGTTGCGCTGAAGTTTCGGCCGGGGAATTCCATCCGCGTTGTTGAAAAATGAATTTGCGGAGGTGCCTGTGGTGCGATAGTACCAATAGGCGGAGCCATGAAACTCGTCTGTGCCGCTCTTGGTCACGAGTTGTACCTGAGCTCCGCCCGAGAGTCCGTCCGTGGCGTTGGCGTTGGTGGTCGTGACGCGGAACTCCTGCACGGAATCCAGGGTCACCGGCAAGGCACTCGTGAAGGGCGACTGGTTCTGCCAGTCGTTGGAATCCACGCCGTCAAGAGAGACATTCGACTGGTTGCCACGGATTCCATCCGCGACGCCCTCGCGTACATCGAGAGAAGCGATCGATCCTTGATTCAGCTGGTCGGTATTGGAGAATCCCGTAAAAACAACACCTGGTTGAAAGGTAAGTAGATTGACGGGGTTGCGCGCGAGCACGGGCAGATCCTTTACCTCTCGCTCGCTATAGCTGTCGCCAACAGTGGCATCCTCCGTGTTTATTGTGGGAGCGGCGCCGGCCACAACGGTTACCCGTTCCGCCACTGCGCCCACCAGGAGCCTGACGTCGAGGCGTGTCGGTGTGGCGACCAGGACACTCACGTTCTCCTCGATGTCGGTCTTAAAGCTATCCTTGGATATCTTTACGCGGTAAGTCCCCGGCGTCAGCTGCGTAAAGGAGAAAAACCCAGCCGAGTCCGTCTGTTTGCTGCGTGCGGTATTATTCGCGGTGTCGATTACTTCGATGTTTACTCCGGCGATCGCGGCGCCTGTGGTGTCAGTCACTTGGCCTTGCAAAGAGCCTACGTTTTGCGCTCTTGCCACTAAGCAACTAATGGTCAAACTAAGAACCAATATTACGAGCTGATTCACAAAAATTGTCTTTCTCAAAATGGCCTCCTTCAAATTTGGCCCTTGCTGCCATTAAGAGTCGAAAGCGAACTCACTCCCACTTTGGATCGACCTCTGGTTTGGTGGTTCTAAGCGCTCGTTTTTCGCCCCGAACCAACTCTGTGAGGCGAGAGGCGTCAGCAAAGTCAGGGGTCTCATTCTCCACACTCGTAACTGCTCGGGACCGTCGTAACTAAGACACGCGGCGGCGAGGATTTTCCGGTTGCTGAAAAAAATAACTTTCCCGTCCAATCCCGACAGACTGGATTGCGCTTGTGATACGACCCGGTATATGCTTCGTCCTCTCGACCAGCCAAGTAACGCTGTAACATTCGCGCGGGCCGTCTGCACCCTGGCCATTCCCAAGAGGTGGTGAATCTAATTGATTACATTTGCGATGACAGCAATCCCCAGTCGGCCCCTAGCGCCGCGCTGCGAGCGAGCGACGCTAGTGCCTCACAACATCTCAAAGAAGACCTTTGCTCGGGTGTTCGAAGCACGCAGCTAGTGGCTGACGCACCAGCCCTCGTGGCGACCGGACGGCTTGACTCGTAAAAGGCTCGAGCCGTAAGCATCAAGCGTGACGGTGAAGGTGTTGGCAAAAATTCCAAGGTCGTTGTGCGCCCAGAGGTCCCGGACATCGGCACTCCCTTGGAAGCCCAGGTTGATCCAGTTCACGGAGACTGGAGCGCTCGTGGCATTTAGGTTGAACAATGCGACGTTGTACGACCCATCGCAAAGGTTCTGCGCCCACGCCGGCGTCTTCCCTTCAGTGACTACATGTCCAGGGACTCCAGACTGGTCGACGCCAATCACTTCGTCATTAGTCAGCAACTGGATTCCAAAGCTGTCCAAGATGGTTAGGTCGTCCCCCAATTGCAACGGAGCGCCGGCGATCGACCACAAGGTCACCGCAGTTTGCCGCTGATCATTGGTCAAACCATCGACTAAGGCGGGTGTGCCCGCAAGAGACTTCGGCGCTGTCGGGGGATTCGAGGGTTGGGAGATCTCCGGAGTATTGGGCGGATAAGTGGAGTTGGCCGTATTGCCTACTTCGAGCGAATCCAAGTCATTCCAACCGAGGGACGAACTAGCATCTTGTTGCCAAGGGAGGAGATCGGTAAATCGCAGCGCGACATTCGCCCAATCGGTGATCGCATATGGTCCATTGACTCCGTCAGCTTCAATGTCGCCGTCAACGCGTCTGCCGTTCGACCATTGCTCCCACCAGCCGAGATAGTCATGATTTAACTTCGAAGAAAGATTCAAATACATCCGGCGACCAGATTGGCGCACGGCCTGGGAAAAGGCCTGCACGTCCGGGCGGTCATCGATAAAAGCCGTTCCGCCGCGGTTTTCGGCGGTCCTGACGCCGTCCATCTTCAGGTAGTCGTACCCCCACTCCGCAAATAAATCGATGATGGAATTCTCATACTCCTGAGCGCCCGGCTTGGTAAAGTCAATCACGTAGAAACCATTGAACTCGGTTACCAACGGCTGCGCCACGATCTGCTGAACTGTATAGCTCGTGCCGAGGATGGGAGTGTTTGCGGCATATACCTGGGGCGCCACTCCTTCTTCCCAGTAGATACCAGCCAGTTGTCCGTTGCGGTGAATATGGGCAGCAACGGCGGCCATGCCATGCGGAAACCTCGTGACATTGCCCACGGGACGCCCGTAACTATCCCAGGTGTACGGTGGCCCGCACTGGCACATCAGCCCGTTATCCCAGTCGCCGTCGATGTTGATGTAACGGAAGCCATGCGCCTGTAGTCCCGAAGCAAGCATTGCGTCGGAGTTGGCGTCCACATTCGTTTCGTTTTGAAAGGGGTCCCCGCCTGGATTCCCGGCAGGATAGTTGTAGGACTGCTGGGTCCAAGTGGTCCAGCCCATATATGGCTGCTGACCTGCGCCATTGACCTGCGCACTCGCTGTTGGAACTTGCAGTACGCAGAGAGTGAAGCAGACCGCTGCCAGAGCCTTACCCAGCTTGCGCCAAGACTCTGCCAAATACCCTTTGTTCAGTGTCGCGTTCGCCCAAAGAGTGCAATAATTTGTTCGGTTGGTGTTCATTTAAGTTTGTCCCCCTCTGAATTTGACCGTGTTTGGCGCTCAAGCTTTGCTCGGAACTAGGATCGCCCCCTCGGGACACGTGAGGCGTCGGGCAAGTCTTGGTTCCGATGGTCCGTGGCTCACATCTAAGACACGCACCTGCGAGAATTTTCCGGTTTTTTGGGAAAAACTTTTTGTATGCACAAAGACCAACGCACGTCATATCCTTCCCGTAGTCAGGCATATCTTCGGTCCAGTGAGAGTCTTACGGGAACTCCGGTCACCGTGATTGTGTGCGCTCAGGGTCGGCGGACACCTCGCCAAGCGGTTTGCATCCCTCCCCAAAAAACCTTTTCCCAAAAACCGGAAAATGTGGGCGCTGATGTGTCTTATATAGAAGAGATAGAATTGGCCGTGCTCAGTGGATAAGGGATCAGGCCGGAGATTCGTGGCTCATGCGCACTATGTGGCTGGCTGCTAGCGGAGGAGATCACAGCTTCGCGCTGCCGGGGAGACTCGGCACGGCCGTGATCGAGGAGCGCCGAATTCTGAGTCATCGTGAGCAGATCATCCAGCTGTTCCGGGAAATTCGTACGCCGCTTTTTAGCTACTTAGTCTGCATGGGGCTAAAGCCCCACGAAGCAGACGACGTCGTGCAGGAAGCATTCTTGCGTCTTCATTGTCAGCTCGAGTGTGGGGCGAAAATCGAGGAACCGCGAGCATGGGTGTTTCGCGTCGCCCGCAACGCCTCTTTGAACATGCAACGTGTCCAACGCCGCTTGGTTTCTGAGACCAACCTTGACCAGGACGAAGACTTCAACCTGCTGCAACGTTGCGACCCGGGCAAGAATCCGGAAGAACTATACCTGAGCAAAGAAGCGATGCAGCGATTGGGCGCAGGCATCGCAAAACTGACGGAGCCTCAGCGCCAGTGCGTGTATTTGAGAGCTCAAGGCCTCCGCTACCGGGAGATCGCCGTAGTGCTCGGGGTGAATGTTTCGAGCGCTGCGGAGCTCCTTCAACGTGCGATTGTCCGCTTGGCAGGTGAGATTCATGGCTAGACTACTCCAATGGCTCTTACCACAGACGGATGAGCACCTTAGCGATGAGCAGATCATTGCTGCGATTGACGGTGACTCTCCGGCTCCGTTTTCTGCCAACGCTGCGCGACATCTGGATTCCTGCTGGCAGTGCCTTGCTCGAAGGCAGCAGTTGCAAGACACCATTGTTAGAGTTGTCGACTATCAGCGGGAGCTGGTGGCGCCTTTTCTGCCTCCTCCGGCGGGTGGTGAGGATCGATTCATTGCCCGGCTTGACGACCAAATCCAGAGTGCAGGCCGGCGGCGGTGGCCTAGATTCGTGTTCCTTGTTCGTTCGGTTGGAATTCCCCATATGAATCCTGTGGTGGCGAGCACTATCGTGGTTATCCTTGCGCTAAGCACACTGATCGTCATCTGGAGCCGGTCCGGCCCCAGTGTCTCCGCGAGCGAATTTCTTGAACGAGCGAAAGTGTGGGACGAGAGCCCGAGGAATGGGGAGCCAGGTGTGGTTTACCAGCGAATACGCGTACGCGCGCCCCAGCAGACAATCGAGAGAACGGTTTATCGGGATGTGCAGAGGCGTCGGCGGCCAAAAGCTAACGAACTGAATGACCAAGAGCAACAGCTAAAGAGAACAATTTCCGAGGCGGGTGTAAGGTGGGATGAGCCCCTCTCGGCAATCGCCTTCAAGGAGTGGCACGACCGCCAGGGACTCAAGAAAGACGAGGTCGCGCGGTCTGGGGACGATCTTGTGACTCTAACAACGACCGTAGCAGAGGGATCGGTCGCCGCCGAATCGCTCACTGTCCGCAGAACCGATTTCCACCCTGTGGCAAGGAGCGTTCAGTTCCGGGAGACCGGAACTGTCGAGATAGCGGAACTAGATTACGCGGTCCTAGGCTGGAATGCTGTCAACGATTCAATCTTCGAGCCGATCCCCTCGGAGCTGAGCGCAGTGCCACACCACCTGGTAATTCCATCTTTGGTAACTCGGGAAGAATTGGATGAGGCCGAACTTGAAGCGCGGTTGGTCTTGAGTCGCCTCAATGCCGATTCAACGGAGCAACTCGAGTTCTCACGTTCCAGCAAAGCCATCGTTATCAATGGAGTGGTTGAAACAAAGGAGCGCAAGAACTCCCTGCTCGCCCAGTTGCGGCGGCTTCCCCATGTGACGTCCTCGATCTTCAGCCTCGAGGAGTTAACTGCTCGCGGTGCTTCGGAGCGATCCTCAATCGCCAGCGTTCAGGAATACTCAGATGTCGCTCGGCCGTCTCCGCTTGAAGAGTTCTTCCGCCAGCACGCTAAGAAGCAAAGTGAGGTGAGTTCAGTTTCACGACAGGTGCTCGACGCAGCTCTTGCTGTTCAACAGGAAAGTAGCGCACTGGCCGAGCTGTTGCAGCGATTCAGCCCAGATTCACCTCTGAGCGAACCCGCACAAGCTGCTTTGAAGGAGCTCCTGGAAAGACACTCCAACAAGCTGTCTGATGGTCTGGATGCAGAGGAACAGGCAGTCCGCGCGATCAATCTTCTCGAAGGTTCGCCACCTGATTTCCCGCCGGCAGTCGAAGCGAACAAATCCCAGAATCTGACAGCGGCTGCGGCCCAGAATAGGGCATTATGCAGTGAGCTGATAAGTGGTGTAGAGTCTTCGCCAAGGCCGGCACAGGCCATTACCTCAGACATCCTCGCGTCGATCGGGGAGGTACGAAGCCTGGCAAGAATTCACTCAGTGCCACCGCGAGAATGAGGACCCTCCCCTGTGCAGAGACCATGAAATCTCGAACCCATGAGCAGGATGCGTACCTTCTCGCTGGCTTTTGTTCTTACATTCCCGGCTAGCGTTGTATGCTTCGCGCAGAACGGACAAGTTTCAGGTCATGTCACCGACTCGCAGCAAGCCTCGGTGCGCGGTGTGACGGTTCGGGTCGTAAATCAAGCAACTGGTGTGGAGCGTAAAACCACAACAAATTCGGATGGCCTTTTCAGCGTACCTTTCGTTCCACCCGGGGTCTATCAAGTTTTTGTACAGGCCGTTGGTTTCAGTACTGTCGCAAGCCCCGATTTGACACTCGATGTTGGCCAAGCCCTTTTGTACAACGTGCAGTTGAAGGTCGGATCTCTGTCAGAAACGATTGAGGTAAGCGGTGCGTCACCCTTGAGGCAGACTGCGGAAGCGTCCGTCGGGCAGCTGATGTCGGCCAAGACGATTGACGAGACTCCGCTCAACGGGAGGAACTGGGTTTACATCGCACAGTTGGCGGCCGGAGTGGTTCCGCCCGAAGGCTCTCGCGGGAACGGAAAGGGGGACTTCAATGCCAACGGGCAAAGGGCCGAACAGAACGACTTCACATTGGACGGCGTCGATGACAACACGAATACGGTGGACTTTCTGAACGGCGCCAGCTTTGTCGTTCGTCCTCCGCCGGACGCACTGGCGGAGTTCAAGATTCAAACTTCGAATTACAGCGCGGAGTTCGGCCACTCGGCCGGTGCTGTAGTCATTGTCAGTTTGAAATCTGGCACGAATCAGATTCACGGAAATCTTTGGGAATATGTGCGCAACACTGCTTTTGATGCGCGCGATTGGGAATTGACGGGTGTTCCGAACTACCATCAGAACCAGTTCGGCGCCACCCTCGGCTTGCCCATTATCAAGAACAAATTGTTTTTCTTTGGTGATCTCGAAGAGAACCGCATTGTGTTCCAGGAGACAGACTTCCTTACCGTGCCGACGGCATTGATGCGCCAGGGGAACTTCAGCGAACTGCTTAACTCGACCTTCGTGGGCGGTAGGCCCATTTTCTTGAGCGATCCCGGCACGAACGATCGGACGATGGGTTCGATTTGCGGCAACCCTCAGAACGTCATGTGCATGAGCGAGATCCACCCGGTCGCGCAGAAACTCCTGAACCTGTATCCACTGCCTAACGTGAATACCCACGGAGTTTTCGCAAACAACTACCAAGCCAATCGAAACTCCACCGACAACACGTTCCAGTTTGATGTCCGGGCGGATTGGAACATTAATACCAGGGACCAGGTCTTCGCGCGCTTCAGCCTACTCAATGAGCCTGGCTTCCGGCCTGCTCCCCTTGGGCCCGTGTTGGACGGAGGTAATTTTCTCTCGTTCGGCGATGACGGCAGGATTGTCAATCTCGGCCAGAACTTCGCCCTGAGCGAGACCCATGCTTTCTCCACCACCCTGATCAATGAATTTCGCTTCGGGTACAACTGGGGCCATTTCGCCTTCAACCAGGAAAACGCGAACAATCCTGGACTGGCCGCATCTTTGGGTCTGAACGGCATCCCGGGCGGCGGCAACAATGGAGGACTTCCAACTGTCAACGTGGGTGGTATCTCCGGGTTTGGATCGCCGGAGTTTTACGTCTCCAGTGAGTATCAGAATGTGTTCCAGATTCTGGACAACGTCGTCAAAACTGTCGGCAAGCACGAACTGAAAGTCGGCGTGAATTTCCAGCACATCCGTTTTGCTACCGAGCAGCCGCCGGTGGCCCGGGGCGAGTATAACTATTACGCCGGCAGCGCAGCATCATGCGCCTCTAACAACGATAACTTCACCTATACCGGTTATGGGGTCTCCGATTTCCTTTCGGACTACATGGGCTGCGCTGAAATTTCGAATCTTGCCGGTACGGACGATGAGCGCTGGGACCGCTCGGTCTATGCCCAGGACGATTGGAAGGTGAGGTCTCGACTGACATTAAACCTCGGTCTGCGCTACGAGTATCCTCAGACCTACAAAGAGCTTTTCGGTCACCAGGCGGAGTGGTATCCCACAGGCCCGCTCACCTCGGGGAACACTCCTTCGGTCTACATGATCCCGGCGCAGAGCCAGAACACTTCTCTGGGAGCGGTGTTCCCAACTTTGTTAGCCAGCGACCACATAGCGCTACAGTACAACAACAACCAATATCTGGTGAATCAAGACAAAACCAATCTTGCTCCCCGCCTTGGTCTCGCCTACCAGCTGAACGACCGTACGACTGTGCGAGCGGGATACGGCATTTTCTATGGTGGACTTGAGAGTGTGGGCTACAGCCCGAACCTGGGGACGAACCTTCCCTTCGTTTTCCAATCGGCTTATAACGGGAGCGCTTCCAACACCAACGGCCTCACGTTGGAAAATGGCTTCAGTACTCAAATCGCTGCCGGTCTCCTCAACTCCATCGTGAAGCCAAGCCTTCGTGGCGTCGATCCTACGGTGAAAACCCCCTACACGGAGAATTACAATCTGGCCGTGGAGTGCGGGATCACAAATAACATGCTAGCAGCGATTTCCTACGTTGGATCGCAAGCCCATCACTTGACTGTGTTTACCGATCCCAATGCGCCGCTGGCGCTATTGGCAAATGGCGCTGGCACGAGCGGGGAACAACCTCTGCCCGACTTCGGTAGTGCGATATTCACTTCGTACGCCGGAGTCAGCAACTACAACTCTCTGCAAGCCAAGCTGGAACGACGCCTCGCGCACGGGCTCAACTTTCTGGGCACCTACACTTGGTCGCATTCACTCGATGATGCGCCGACCCCTCTCGGCAGCAACGGCGACAATGGTTACCCCAACACTAACATCCAGCAGATTCGAGGGCAGTACAGTAACTCGCCCTTCGACACGCGCCAGCGCTTTACCGTAAACGGCAATTACGAGTTGCCGGTCGGTCGTAACCGTAGCTTCGCTAACCGCACTGGCGCCATCGACTTTCTCATAGGCGGGTGGTCTGCGAGCCTAACCTTCACCGCACAAACGGGAAATCCCTTCTCAGTGACTACCCTCTCAGAGTTCCCGTCGGCAAGCGGTGCCAGTGTGGTCTACGCGACTGTGGTGGGCGACCCGTTCCGGGCAGGGGGAACGCCGCCTGCCAGCAATCCAGGAATAACCTGCCCCACTGCAGTGAGGAATACAACCAACTGGTACAATCCGTGCGCCTTCGGCAACCCACTATCTGGGAGTGGGATCGTGACACCGGTGAGTGGAGCAGCAGCACTCGCCTATTTGGGTGGCCGCCGCGATGACGTGTACGGTCCCGGCTACGAACGGATCAACATGTCCCTGTTCAAAGACTTTCGCGTCCGCGGAGAAAAGACGCTGCAGTTTCGCACCGATATTTTTAATTTGTTCAACACACCGTCGTACGCAAACCCAAACAGCAACGCTTCCGGCGGGGCATTGCAGTCCGGCATCAACAACAATTCGTCGGCAGGAGGTCAGATTACATTGCCTCGGTTCTTTCAAAACTTCACGCCCGACGCTCGCTTCTTCCAATTCGCTTTGAAGGTCAGCTTCTGAGTGTTCGGTTCCAGTCAGAAAAGTAGGCAGGTTTATGAGTCCGCTGCTCTTACCGCTGAGCTACAAGACTGAGCGTGGGACGAGGGGTAATTTGAAATTGTGGCGCCACCGGCCACGCCGTCGATAAAGGGGTCCGCGTCGATGCGTCGAAGCGCAAGGGCTACGTCTTTGTCGATTATGAATTGGTTGACTACGACGTAGTAAAGCTCGGCTCGACGGCGCACGCCGGCTTCGGTGATCTTGCCAAGCCATTCCGCACGGTGGCGCAGCGCGTAGACTTGTTGACCGGCACAGGGGATGGCCCAGCTTCGGTACAACGCCTTGAGTCGATTCAAGACCCGCGTGAGATCTTTGGTGATCGTCAAATAGCTGCGTTCTAGTTCCTTGACCATTCGTAAGCCCGAGTCTTCGTGATAGACCGGGTTGAGCTTGTTGAGACGCAACAGTTCGGCCAGCTTGCGGACGTCAATCCGGTCACTCTTGTTGCCGACCTTCAGCAGGGCATTTTTCCGTGGATCGCACACCACGAGCTTCGTGACGTGGGGCTTCAGCAAATCGTGCAACCAGGTGGCGCAGGTTTTTTCTTCAAAGGTCACGTGCAAACTGCCCCGCAGGCCACGAATAAACTGGAGAATGGTCTCCGCTTTCGTTTCCAGGATGGCTTCCATGACCAGCTTGCCGGCGGAATCCAGAACGGCAACTGACAACAGCCGCGAAGGTAACGCAGGGTGCCCCGGCTTCGGGGGGGCGCTTGGCGGCGGGCTTGGGGAACTTTTATGATGGCGGAAGGGAATTTTAGATAGCAACCGTGGAAAGCACGATAGGGAGAATACGTCATGGAAATTTACTCGAAAGCTGCTCTTGGTATGCTGGCGCTGGCGCTTAGCTGCTTGCCGATTCTGGCGCAGGGCGAGCCAAAGGATCCGCCGGCCGAGCACCAAGGAGGCCGGGATGGGTTCGGGCCACGCGGCCCAATGTGGGACGAGAGGCCAGGTGAGGAGGGAGGCCGATGGGGCCATGGGCACGGTGGTTTCGGCCGAGGTGAGCGCATGGGCATGTGCGGTTTCGACAAGGGACCGCGGGAATTCGGTCTGGCACGCCTTTTAAAGGACCCGGCCATCCGGGAGAAGGCCGGTATCACAGCCGAACAAGCAGCCACGATTCGCCAGCAGGAGACAGACTTTCGCAAAGCGGAGATTCGGGACCGGGCCGACCTGAAGGTGAAGCGGATCGACTTGGAGAACCTGCTCGCCGCCGAGAAGCCGGACCGCGCCGCGATCGACAGCAAGCTGCAGGAAATCAGCGCCGCGCGGCTGGTGCTGGAGAAATCCGCGATCCACTATCGATTGAACATGCGCGACGCAATTACCCCCGCGCAACGTGAGAAGCTCCACCAATTGATGAGTGAGCGCCGGTGGCACGGTGGCGGCTCCGCACCCTCCGGCCCTCAAGGGGCGGGACGCAGGGGTCAGCACGGTCCAGCGGCTCCGGCACCCAATTCGCAGGCGCATCCGCAGCCGAACAACTAAGCAAAGCCAATCGGGCGGCTAGCACATCGAAGATGAAACGCAGGCGGCATTGTTAGCGCCGGAGGCAGGCTGTGCCGTCACCCATCTGCGCGTAGATCTTCTGGTTCAGCTCGCTTACCGTGCTCGGACTGACCCGCGTACCCCGCAGGGCCTCCGTGATGTCTTCCACTCGCCGTATCGTACCTGACCTCCCCAAGATAAGGTGGAAACATCTCGTTGTTTGACTGTATGAACCGTAAATGAAACCACATGTTCGTCATTTGATAGCGTTGAAGTTTCTTTCATCGTGTGCCTCTCTTTTAAGCCAGAGTTTCCTTTTTGGCTTCGAAAACAGCGCCATAGTTCACCCGTCTCGCTTGTTCGCGATATTGGAAAGCGATTTTCATCGGGAGCACTCCCGACGGTCTGCCATCCACACCAGCACAGCCCGAAATTGCCCCGGATTCCAATGCCATCAGTCGGGTAGCCCCTGGGAGTAAATCCATCCGCACAACCCATGGACCTGGTATAAGGACTCTCTCGCTTTTCCTGGATTCAATCCTGGGACCGCTCAAAGCTTCCCCGAAATCCTTCTCCTCCGACTCTTAGCCCCTTTCTGGCGTGCGGAAAACCTCATTTTACATAACTGGATGACCCCAATTGATGAGCAAGTTATCCTGAATCACCTTGATCCCACTACGAAAAGTCAGTTCACTCAAGTTTTTGGTGCTTCTTCTGGCCGTCTTCCCAGTCTGCGGCGCCAACGGGCAACAAACCGTATTCGATGTTCCCAGTCCGGACGTCATGGACAAAGGAAAGGTCTATGGCGAACTGGACGGCACTGTGCGCCCAGTGGATCCCCTGGCCACGTTTACGCCGCGCGTTGTCGTTGGAATAGGGCATCAAATCGAAGTCGGAATGAATTTCGACGGGCTGAGCGCGCCCGCGTTAGACCAACTCGAAATCTCTCCAACGGTGAAATGGCGGCTCTGGAAGGGCAAGACCTCGGGATGGTCTTTTTACGTTGGGGATGACCTGTTTTTTCCCGTCCGCAAGCGGACCTACGACGCGGGAAATTATGTTTACGCATTCTTCGCGAAGGAGTGGAAACACGGCACGCGGATTGGTATTGGCGGATACGACTTTACGCGAAACGTCGTCGCGGACGCTAATCGCGCCGGCGGACAGTTCACTTTCGAGCAGCGAGTGAACAATCGCTTGATGCTCGCAGCCGAATGGTACACAGGGAAGCAGGCTGCCGGGTATGTGAATCCTGGCGCCATCATAAAACTCAACTCAAAACTGGCACTTTACGCTGCTTATCAGATCGGGAACTCGGGCGTGACGACGGGCAATCACCAGTTCCTTTGGGAAATTGGCTACAATTTCAACTAGTCGCTGGTATGCCTTCACCACCTGCGGAACCAAAAGCAAAACTCAAACACGGAGGATCGCCTTGTCTCTCCTCCGAGCCGTGAGGCAGAGGACCCCTCAGGAAACGGAAAATGCATCGGGGAATTACTCCGCGCAACAAACGCGCCTCATCATTGCAAAACCAAACGAAGGATATCGAACGAGTAGTCGTTGCAGACTTCACCCACTCGATGGCCAAGTGCGAGATCACTTGGGATTTGCAAAGCAACTATCACACACAAGAACCGTCTTGACTTCGTTCGTTTCGTTTGCCAGTCGCTCGGCGTGAACCAAGCCCAGGCAGCTCGTTCCGAAATCCTTGTGCGGACGCGGGTACTGCTCATTGTCAATAGATTCGCAGCCCGGACAGTTCGCATCACCCCATCCATGGTCTCGTCCAAATACCCGGAGAGCAAATACCTTGTCTCGCATATAAAAGGAATTGTGGCTGCTCCCCTGAGCCAGATCTGAAAGTCGTCCGAGGTCTAAGGCTTCGCAGCGGCGGCTGCAGCCTGCTCAAGAATTGGGGCCGCCTTGTCGACTTCCGCGACGCCGAAGAAGACCAGAGGCGCGTTCGTTCCCGGCTCCAAGCCGCAATATGCGTAGTTGATATTGATGTTGGCCTCTCCCAGGCGGGATGCTACGCGCGCGATCTCGCCGGGCCGGTGCGTAAGCTTGGCCTGTACGATTTCTAACTCTACGTAGGTCAGCCTCTCGCTGACCAGCACCGTCTTGGCTGTCGTCGGATTGTCTACGATGAATCGAGTCACGCTCTTCCCTCCGATCGGGAAGGATTGAAGCGCGAGAATGTTCACTCCGCGATCGGCGAGCGCCCGGCAGACTTTTCCGAGCGTGCCAGGCCCATCCTCCATTAACACGGTGAACTCCTTGTTGACGGGCATGGCGGGGACCTCCTTTACGTTTCCGGGAAAGCTGGGTGCACTCCGGCTTGGGCTGGAACGGTAACCAAATCTTACGCCCCAGGCACCTGGCGTTCAAGAGTGGCTGACAGGCCAAAGTAAAAACAGGTAGGATTCGAATTCTGCGCGATTGGGTCTCGGATTTTGCAGGAGATGCGGGACAAATTGCAGAGATTACGTTAAAGAATACGTTAAAGAATCGGTTTCACCGTGCGGCTTTTGGTGGGAGGTGTCATACCGCGACGCGTCGAGAAGCCGATTGACGCAAGGTGCCCGGACGACTAGGATTTTGTTTAAGATGACTTTTCGACGGGGAGGAAGCCATGCCCCACTACACTTTTCTGTGTCGGGCCTGCAAGAAAGAGTTTTCAAGAATCCTGACACTCTCGGAGTATGAGAAGGGCGGGATTGTCTGCCCGCATTGCAAAAGCAAGGACGTTGAGCAGCGGTGGGCAGCCTTCTATGCGGTTACCTCGAAGAAGAGCTAGCGGAGATCCTCGACACGGAACTCGACGTGAGATTTGCGTCCGGGGAGCACTAGCTCATGATTGGAGGGCCGGTGGCAGGCGCCAGAGATCGGCAACGATACCAGAGACTGCTCGTGAACAAGCGGCGTGAGTTGTCGTCTCCCCTCGGCGATGCTCAGTCCCGGGTGCCGGCAGCGGGAGGCTTAGAGGGCGATCTCATTGAGCAAGCGAATGCCGACGAGGAAGCGGAGCTTCAGATCCGCTTGCACCAGACAGATGGTCGTCTCTTAAGAGCAATCGAAGAGGCACTCGCTCGGATCAGACAGGGCACATACGGAGTATGTGTGGTCTGCAAGCAGCCTATCTCTAAGGCTCGTTTGGAAGCGGTGCCATGGGCACGCCACTGCCGCGAGTGCAAGGAGCATGAGCACTCAGCCGCCTAATGGCTGCGAGCAGACCAATTATCAAGCCTTCAGGGGGATGCGCTGGGAATGTGGCGAGGCAAATTGTCAGGACGAGTGCCCGTATCCCATCAAAACGCTTTGCACGAAGTGCTGGGGCGAGGAGGCGCCCAAAGATAGGTGGCCTTCTCGGCTTTGCTTCCACGGAATGTGACTATAGCGCCGGGATTGTATCGAGCGATGGCGGGCAGTGTTCTGTCGCTTCATGCGGTCTACATGGCCTGGGTCATCTTCGGCGCTTTCTTGAAGAAACGCTGCGAAAACGGCGAATACGCCGACCCTATGGCCGCAGAATCGGCGTTCAGGAAATTCGTGGAGGATGAACGTTCCTGTCAGAAGGCCAAAGCGGTCTGAGTACAACGGCACCCTTGATCG
>Ga0187818_10000115_pt1 | contig 23353 bp, 19 predicted proteins | sample NC_wetland_sal_i_14_FD_130581 | JGI IMG/M metagenome (GOLD analysis project Ga0187818, IMG submission 130581) | Wetland sediment microbial communities from Neuse River Estuary, North Carolina, USA - SO4_3 | ecosystem: Environmental > Aquatic > Freshwater > Wetlands > Sediment | place: USA... | reverse complement strand
TCAGCGTGATCTCGGCCCAGCGCGAGCGGATGCGTTCCAGCACATTGATGTCCCATCCGGGCTTGACCTTGATCTTGATGCGGCGGTAGCCGGCGGCGAGTTCGGTCTGGATTTGTTCGAGCAGTTGCTGGACAAGATTCAGATCGAGCTCTCCGCCGGATACCGCCGCATCAAGATCAAAGTGAAACCTGGCTGGGATGTGAACGTTCTTGAGCGCATACGCTCGCGCTGGCCGGACATCACCCTCAGTTGCGACGCCAATTCTGCTTATACGCTTGACGAGGTCGAGCACCTTCGCGAATTCGACCAGTTCAACCTGCTCATGATTGAGCAGCCGCTGTGGAATGACGATATCTATTATCACTCGCGGCTGCAGAAGGAATTGCGCACCGCAATTTGCCTGGATGAGTCCATCGTCAGCGCGCGCAGCGCCGCCTTCGCCGCCGAAACCGGCGCCTGCCGCATCGTCAACGTCAAGGTTGGCCGCGTCGGCGGATTCACTGAAGCTCTAAGCGTCAACGATGTCTGCCAGTCCCACAAGATCCCGGTCTGGTGCGGCGGCATGCTCGAAACGGGCGTGGGACGCGCCCACAACATCGCACTCTCCACGCTCGAAAACTTCAGCCTGCCCGGCGACGTTTCCGCCTCGAAGCGCTATTGGAAAGAAGACATCATCGAGCCGGAAGTGGAAGTGTCGTCCCAGGGCATGATCGCCATCAGCGACCAGCCCGGCACCGGTTACCGCATAAAACCAGATCTGATTGAGAAGCTCACCGTTCGCAAGGAAACGCTGCGCGCTGGATAGCGGTTACTGCGGAGTTTTGTTGGGTTCTAAGGCTTCGGGCGCGTCGCCAGCGTGCGCCCGCTTCTGCTGTTCCGCTTTCAATAGCTCCACGCCCTGCGCGAACGTCAGGTTGTCGGGCACCCGCCGGAAATCGCTGAACACTTCATCCGACACCATGCTGAGGGTCTTGAACAGCAGTATCTTGCCCGTGATGTTCAGGTCCATCTCTTTGATATCCCAGGTGCCGTCGCCCAGGTCGCCCTGCAGCACGCGGAAGTGCCCGCCCTTGTCGAGGCGGCCGAGAATCCCCCAGCCAAAGTTGACGTCTTTGAACAAGGTGCCGTCGATCCGGGCGATGCGCCGCCGCTGCCGATCAATCAGAAGGAATCCTTCCATTCCCTGAAGCACCTGCTCCACGTGCGACGGCGGAGAGTACGCCGGGTTGGGAGTGAAGTTCACCCGCACCAATTCGCTGCCGGTTCCGCTTAGCCCCGGCGCGGTGTTTCCTGGGTCCGCATACACGTAGCGGAAAGCGTCGGGCAGCGCCTTCACGATCTGCAGAGTCTGGTCCGCATCTTTTCTTTCCTGCGCCTGCTTCTTGCGGAGTTGGTCGGGATTCCCCATCAACCACGCCAGATGGTTCATCTCGCCTTGCCGTTGCTGCGCTGTCAGCGGCTCATCGTTAATGGCGATCAGCATCCCCGCCATGGCGTCGTTGGTCTCGACGTACAGCCGGGTTTGCGAGCCCTTCGGGGTCTGTTTGTGCGACCGGAACATGTGCTTGCAGGAAGGGTTGTTCGCGGCCGCGACTTCGTTCGCGACCACCAGCCGCACCAGGTCGCCGGGAGGCATCTCGGGCGGCTTCGGCGCCTGAGCCGTAGCCGTGGCCGCCGTCAACAAAACAAGCGCACGTGCTGCCAGGAGCGGCCCGCCCCGCTTCTCCTTCATGCGGTGCATTCTAGGATTAGTGTAGCAATCCGTCCGGTGGGGCGCAGCGTCCCAAACCCTGCCCGAAGCGCAGAACGCGTACTTCCTTGGTTCTTTCCCATGAGGTGCCGCAGTCGTCCCTTGCCGCCTGCGCGCGGGGTTGGGTATAGTCGTGAGGAGCGACACTGCCGTCCGGTACCTGCCTTCCCAGTTGTTTGGCCGTGCAGTATCCCGTTTCTCAAAGGAGAACATCATGAGTGCTCCGTTGTCGGGCGATTTGGCGCAGATTGGCAAGTCCGTGGTCATCAAAGGCGAGTTGTCAGGCAGCGAGGATCTTTACGTGGACGGTCAGGTCGAAGGCAGCATCGCCCTGAAGAACAACAGCCTCACCGTCGGGCCCAACGGTCAAGTGAAAGCCTCTGTGGAATCCAAAGTCATTGTGGTGCAGGGCAAGCTCGAAGGCAACGTGCTGGCCACCGACCGCGTTGAACTCAGAAAGTCAGCCGTGGTCACCGGCGATATCACCACGCAGCGGATTTCCATTGAGGAAGGTGCCTACCTCAAGGGCAAAGTTGATATTCAGGGCAAGGCAGACAAGGCGGCGGGAAAGTGACTCCCGGCGATCGGGTTCGCCACCGCGGGTTGTGGCAGGGACGGGTTTGGGAAGGGCACGACTTCAGTCGTGCCGCTTGAGTCAACAAGAATATGCGGCTTTAGCCGCTGAGGGGACACTACTTACCCCCTCGGCATTTTCGGCTCCGCAGGTTGGGTGATGGCGTCAACGGCGCAGAACTTCATGAAGCTCTTTCGCGGCTCATCGCGCGGGACGGAGGCGACACCGCCAGCCGCCCCACTGACTCGCCGGTCGAGCGGGCTGGGCGAACTTTCGCGTCTCTGGGACTCCGAAACGCCGTTGTGCGTGCTTGATCTCGGCTCTACTTCGCCAGCCAACATCCGCTTCTTCACCGGGCGCAGCCACAAGATTTACAGCGAGGATCTCCTGGTCGCCTCCACCGAGCCCAGCCTCGTAACCAAGGACGAAGAGGGCAAGATCGTTCTCGACAGCCGCCAATTCCTGGCCGACAACCTGCTCTATCCGGCGGCGCACTTCGACGTCGTGCTGTGCTGGAACCTGCCCGATTATCTCGACGAAAGTCTGGTGCGCCCGGTCATGGGACGCCTGTGGTCAGTGCTCAAGCCCGGCGGCATGCTGCTCGCGTTCTTTCACACCAAAGATGCGGGGCCGGACTCGCCCTGTTTCCGCTTCCATATCATCGGGAAGGATATGCTCGAAACCCAGCGCATCGTGTTGCGCCGGGAAGCGCGCCGCGGCCCCACGGGTGCCATTCACACCGCGATCAACGAAGGATTCCGCCTGCAGCGCGTCTTCAACAACCGCCACATCGAAACTCTCTTCCGCGACTTCGCCTCCATCAAGTTCTTCCTGGCGCGGGACAATATCAGGGAAGTGCTGGTGGTGCGGTGAATTGTCGATTGATGATTTTTGATTGTTGATTGAAAATCCCAGAGCATTTCTACTTCCTGCCATGATCCACCTGTCAACCTGAAAACGAAAGCGCGGTCATAACTCAAGCTGAGACACTACCGCTTTCTGTCTTGGACCCCGGGGATTCTTCCACAAAGCGTTAAAGGACAGGGGCTAGGGGCAGGTCAAGAGACCGATAACAGGGCACGCGTTGCCCAAAGGGCATCTTGTCGAGCTCCACGCCGGGCATGAGCTTCCAAACCCTCATTTGAGGGCAAGGTTTGCGCGAACTTCCGTCAGGAGATTTCTCGATGCACTCCATAAACTCTTTGACAGCTGGATCACGCAATTCATCATCCCGGAGCAGCCGAAACTGCTGAACCGGCGGTTCACCCGCCGGCCATTTAGGATCCTCGCTACAGGGAAGAGAAAAATCCACCCGAACGAACTTGGATTTGATCGTCTTGGACTGCTGGACTTCGATGAGCATCGACCAGTAGCCATTTCCGTTCAGGCACGTCAACGCCTGATCGTGAGCAACAATTCGTCCGGAAACGATCTCGGTCTTTGGTTTGCGCGCAGAAAGGGCAAGGACGCTTGTACAAACAAAAGCAAGCAGCATTGCACGTCTAGTACTCGGCGCCAGCATGAACGGAATATTACACCCTAGGTAGTTTCTGAGGTAATCGCCGATTGCTGATTGACGGTTTTTGATTGTTGCATGACAAACCTCTGTACCCTGCTCTGGTTTTCATTCAACAATCATCAATCAACAATGTCCCTTCCACACAATTACTCCCATGCGAAACAGATAATGCCGCGAGATCTCGACCTTCCGGGACCCCCCGCCCGACAACAAAATCTGTCGCATCTCTTCCGAGACATACGCTCTCCGCACCGACGCGACTCCATCGAAGCGCGAAACATAGCTGCGCATCAACGGGAATCCCGCATACACCAGCGCCAGATGCAGCGGATGCCGGATCAGATCGTTGATCAAAACTGCGCAACGGCTCACGCGCAACGCTTCGCTGACAAAGCGCGCCAGATCGTCAGGCTCCAGATGATGCGCGAACAGGCTGCTGGTGACCAGATCGAACGCGCAGTCCGGGAAGGGAAGCGCCAGCGCGTCGGCGACCACGGCGCGGTTTCCCGGCAGCAAGTGCGAAAGCACGCGATCGAGGAGAGTGACCTGCAGCGTGATTCCCTGGCGCGCCAGTTTCTCGCCGGCGATCTTCGGTACCTCGCCAAACCCCGCCGCTACTTCCAGCAGTGAGAAGTGCCTCTTTCCAGTAGCGGCAGCTACGCGCTCGATCAGCCTGCGCGTGGTGGCCACTCCGCCGAACCAGCGATTGATGCGAGACAAGTCGCGGAGCGATCCCGCAATCTCGAGGGGAGGGCAGTCGTCCGAGTCGAGAATTTCCGGCGTGTTCACTCGCTGCATGGTGGGAAGGCATTCACAACGTCGACAATCTGACGCGCCCACAACGTTTGTCATTCCGACGCATTCACAACGTTTGTCATTCCGAGCGAAGCGAGGAACCTGCTGTTTGCCGGCGCCAAGAAAAAAGCAGGTTCCTCGCGCCGAGCGCTCGGAATGACAAGAACCTTGGAAAACCCGGCGCTCGGAATGACAAGAGCTTAGTGGTCCGGAGTGACAAGATGTCCGGAATGACAAGATCTTGCTGGTCCTACACTTCGGCCAACCTACACTTCCGCCAACTCTTCTTCCAGCAGTTGCTTGTTATACAGGTCGCTGTAGTATCCGTTCAAAGCCAGCAGTTCGTCGTGAGTGCCCAGTTCGACGATGCGTCCGCCGTGCAGCACGGCGATGCGGTCCGCGTTGCGCACGGTCGAGACGCGGTGCGAGATGAAGATGGTTGTGCGGCCCTGCATGACGTCGCGCAGGTGATTCAGAATCTTATCTTCGGTCTGCGTGTCCACGCTGGAGAGCGCATCGTCAAGAACCAGGATTCGCGGATTCCGAATCAGAGCCCGGGCAATGGCCGTGCGCTGCTTCTGGCCGCCGGAAAGCGTGAGGCCGCGTTCCCCGACCAGGGTTTCGTAGCCCTCAGGGAAGCTTTCGATGTCGGCCGCAATGTTCGCCGCTTCCGCCGCATCGTGAATCTCACGGTCGGTCGCCGACTCCACTCCCAGAGCAATATTCTCCCGGATGCGGTCGCTGAACAGGAACGTCTCCTGCGGGACAAATCCAATGCTCCTGCGCAGCGAGGGCAGGGAATACTCGCGAATCGGGCGGCCGTCCACCAGGACCATTCCCGGTTCCGCATCGTAGATGCGCGGAATCAGGTTCACCAGGCTGGTTTTCCCGGAGCCGGTCGGTCCGACGATCGCCAGGCTGCTGCCTGCGGGTATGAGCAGGTTCAGATCGTGCAGAACCTGCTTCCCGCTATAGCTGAAGGTCAGCCCGCGGAATTCGATCTCGCCTTCGATCGCCCGCTCCCGTGCGCCCGGCTCATCTTTAATCTCGGGCTGCTCCTGCATGATTTCGTTCAGCCGCCCCAATGACGCCGTACCGCGCTGGAACAAGTTGATGACGTAGCCGAGAGCGATCACCGGCCAGATGAGTTGCATCATGTAGAAGATGAATGAGGTGAAGTGGCCCACGTCGATTTGGCCCAGCAGAACTTCACGTCCTCCCAGCCACAACACCAGCACCATGGCCGCGCCCAACATTAACTCCAGCGTGGGCCAGAGCATGCCCATCAGCCGCACGAGTTTCAGGCTGCGGCGGATGTATTCTTTGTTTTCTTTCTCGAACGCTCGAATTTCAGCTTCTTCCTGCACATAGGCCCGGACCAGCCTGGCTCCCGAGAAATTCTCCTGTGCCCGCGCGGAAATATCCGAGAACATAGCTTGGATCCGCTCGAAACGATCGTGAATCTGCCGCCCCCAGTATTGGATCACGATGCTGGCTACGGGCAGCGGCAGGAACGTATAAAACGTCAGCTTGGGGCTGATCGCTATCATGAACGCCAACGCCCCTGCCATCAATACAACCGTGTTGGCCGTGTACATAATGGCGGGCCCTAACAAGTTGCGAACCGCGCTCAAGTCGTTCGTGGCCCGCGCCATAATGTCGCCGGTGCGGTTTCGTTGATAGTAGGAGTAAGACAGGTTTTCCAGGCGCTCGAACAGGTCGTTGCGCAGATCGAACTCAATGTCGCGCGAGATGCCGATCACGATCCAGCGCGTCAGGAACTGGAAGATGCCTTTTCCCAGGGCAATGGCGAGCAGCAGGCTGGCATACAGCAGCATGTGGCCATAGATGCGACGGCTGAGATCGTTGAACGCGCGCCCGATGACCAGCGGCATCAAAACCAGAATCCCGTTGGTGAGAAACACGAACAGGGTGCCCGCCAGGTAGCCCCAGCGGTAGCGCTTCATGTAAGGCAGCAACGGGCGCAGGCTTTTAGGAAACATGCAAGCTGAGTAGATGAAATTCTAACAGGCAGGGTGCAGGTTTTTCGCGGGCAAGCTGTTAGCGTCCGCGGGAGTCTCCCGCCTGCGCCGGATCGCTCGGGCGGGCTTCCGGCGGCGGCTCAAGGCGCATTCGGGAGGGGAGCAGGTCACGGCCGAAGGCCGCGAGGCTGACGGCGGCGATGACTACGCTCCAGGCGGCGAAGAACACCCATCCGGCGTCCGACAAGAACGAGTCACCCACCATCAACAGTGTTCCTCCGGCAGCGGCGCGAGGCGGTTAAGAGCACCTCGCTCCGTCGGTAATAAAATTACCAGGAGAATCCGGCCCTCCTTGAACGCCCTCCCTGAACTCACTCTTCCGGAGGAGCGGGCGGCGCGTCGTGCATGTGCTTTTCCATGCGCGCTTGCATGCGAGCGTCGTGGTCGGCCTCCATCTGCTTCAACTGTGACTGCTGGTCGGGCGTCAGCAACTGGAACAGCTGGTAGTGAATGCGCGTCTCTGCAACAGTGAGATTGGTCTCGACCTGAGCTTTCTGCGCTGCCAGGGTGCGAACCTTGGCTTCGTCGTACGTGCCCTCGGCATACTGGCGAAGCTGCTTCTCGATCTGGCGCGACTGCTCGAACAGCGGCTTCATGGCCGGATGTTCTTTCTGCATGATGGCCTTCATCTGCGTCTTCTGGTCATCTGTCAAGTTCAGCGACCTGGCCAAGAAGCCAATCATGTGCTCGCCCATGCCGAATTCGTGGCCGGGCCCATGCATGGGTGGGGGCGGAGGCGCGTCCGCGGCAGTCTGGGATTTGGCAATGGCGGTGCCCAGCAGTACGGCCAAAGCAGCCATCAAAAAACGGAGACCGAGCGATTTCATTTGTAACTCCTATGGATTCTCCCGGATTCATTCCGGGGATTTTGCTTTCCCTCATACAAACACAGTTCGCCGGGAAGAGGCGGTAAAGAGTCGGTCAACCAGAGTAAAGTTTTGTCAAAAGCGTAGGCGAGCTTTCGGCACTACACGCGGTAGTCGTCGCTGCCCCGCGGGTTTGACAATTCTTTACTTCTGGACGTTTTGTCCTTGGTGCACAATAGTGTAGGAATGGAACGGATTCTGGTCATTGACGATGACGTCGAACTCTGCCACCTGGTCGGGGAGTATCTGCAGGCGGAGGGATTCGCCGTCGAATGCGTGCATGAAGGCGAAAGCGGCCTGAAAAAGGCCACAGCGGGAGAGTACCTCCTGGCTGTTCTCGACGTCATGCTGCCCGGAATCAATGGATTTGAAGTACTGCGGCGGCTTCGCGCCACCTCGCGGCTGCCGGTGCTTTTGCTGACGGCGCGGGGGGAGGATGTGGACCGCATCGTCGGTCTGGAGATCGGCGCTGACGATTACCTTCCCAAGCCCTTTAATCCGCGCGAACTGGTGGCCCGCATTCGTGCGATTCTGCGGCGTACCCGTGCCGACGGCAACAGCGCGCCACCCGCGCCCGATATGGTGCGCGTCGGCGATGTGGAGCTTGATCCCGCGACCCGCATGGTTCGTCTCGACGGCCAACCCGTCGACCTGACATCGGTCGAGTTCAACTTGCTCGAGGTGCTTTTGCGGGAAGCCGGCCGCGTGGTACCGCGGGAACGCCTGGTCAATGCCGTGCTGAGCCGCAAGTTCTCGCCCTTTGACCGCAGCATTGATATGCACGTGAGCAAGGTGCGCAAGAAACTGGGCGATACCGACAGCGATGAGCACATCAAGACCATTCGCGGCGTAGGATATATTTTTGTCCGGCCGAGGGAGAAGTCCAACGTTTCTTAGGTCGACGAGCGCGGCATGAAAAGTCTCTTTCTCCGAATCTTCCTGTCGTTTTGGATGGCGCTGGCGCTATTTGTCGTGCTCGCCATTCTGGTCACTCTGGCCTTCCGCCCGCGCAGCACTACGTGGGAAGGTCTGCGCACTACCGTGCTGAATGACGCGGTAAGCGCCTACGAGGAGGGGGGCGAGCAGAAGGTACAGCAATACCTTGAGAGTGTTGAACAGTCGCAGCACGTGCGGGCTTATCTGTTCAACGAGTCAGGCATTGAGGTTTCGCATCGAGCTGCGCCCGACTGGGCGATTCGGATGGCGACCGGCGGCCCGCGCATGCCGCGGGACGGGTTTATCATCCCTCCACCCCCGGTTCTCCGCGACTCGCGCGCTTCTTCCGATGGACTGCACCGCTTCACCCTCGTGTTGGCTCCTCCGCCGGGGCCGCGGTTGTTTCTGGGTCCGCGTGGAATGCCATTTCCCGGCTTGATCATCCTCATCACGACCTCCGGACTGGTCTGCTACTTTCTGTCGTGGTACTTGACCAAGCCGATCGTGCGGCTGCGAGCCGCGACGCAACAGTTGACAGCGGGTGACCTTACCGCCCGTATCGGCGCGCCCAGCGGGAAGCGGCGGGACGAAGTGGCCGGTCTGATGCGCGACTTTGATGCTATGGCCGAGCGGCTGGAGACGCTGGTTAAAGCCCAGTCTCGCCTGCTCAACGACATTTCGCACGAACTGCGTTCGCCTCTGGCGCGTTTGAATGTTGCTCTGGGGCTGGCGCGGCAGCGTTCCGGCGCGGAAAGCTCGGAGATGATGGACCGCATCGAACTGGAAGCCAGCCGCCTCAACGAACTCATCGGCCGGATCCTCACTCTGGCGCGGCTCGAAGACGGGGAACAACTTGTGCCGCAGACCCCGGTTCCGCTTGGCGAACTGGTGGCCAGCGTTGCCGAAGATGCCGAGTTTGAAGCCCAGGCGCGGCGCTGCCACGTGCACACCATCATCCCGGAAGGCGATTGGGAGGTACGCGGTAACGCCTCGCTGCTGCACAGCGCGGCGGAAAATGTGATTCGCAATGCCATCCGCTACACCCAGGAAGGAACGTCGGTTGAAATCGAACTGACCCGCGAGCAGGGGATCAGAGGACCCGAGGTGGTGCTCAAGGTCAGTGACTCCGGGCCGGGCGTTCCGGCGGACAGTCTGGAAAAGCTCTTCGAGCCCTTCTATCGGATCGACGATGCCCGTGGACGCCTCACTGGAGGAGTCGGCCTGGGCCTGGCCATTACCGAGAGAGCTGTGCGCTTCCACGGCGGGCGAGTCTCCGCCCACAACCGCGAGGAAGGGGGCCTGCGGGTGGAAATCCGCCTGCCTCTGATCGCGGGCGGGCCGGGGGCGCAACCGCAGCCCGAACCGGTGGCGGCGGCGCAAGCGTAAAACTAGACCTCGGACGTCAGACCTCGGACCTCAGCCGCCAGGCATCGGGTGGAATCCCACATCTCGGCGATAGGAGCGCGCGCATGATCGGTGCGTTGAGGTCCTAGGTTTGAAGTCCGAGGTCTAAAGTCCGAAGTCCGAGGTCCGAAGTCTGAGGTCCGTCCCCAGGCAACTCCCGGATGCTCCCAGGGTTCCAATAGGTCGTGCCGGGGGTTTGCTCTTCCCGCCGTTTCCTGATACATAAATGGGTTGAGATTTTCCCGCTTTTTCCAGATTGCCAGGTCCCGGCCGACGGGGCGCCGGGGTGCGCGCACAAGACCCCTCACGTACAATATATGGAGATCAACTAGAGAATGTCGAAACGATTCGCGTGGCTGTTCGGACTGATAGTTCTGGTTGCAATCGGCCTGCTGGTAGCTTGCGGGGACACGTACAACTCCGCGTCGGATGGCCTGGTGCTGATTAGCAGTCAGGGGTCGGGGTTGCTGGAGAGCTTCAGTTTCAGCCTGAGCAGCGGCAGCATTTTTGCCGTCAACAATCCGCCCGGAGACACCTCAAGCGATGTCTGCGTTCTGAACGGCATACCGTCGGAGATCGTGGTGGACCCGGCGGGGAAGTACGCTTACACCATCATTACTGCGAATGTACCGGCTTGCGGTTCGGGCAGCACAACGACCGGCATAGCAACATTCAAGATCAATTCCGATGGAACCATGACGGCAGTGGGTCAAATTGTGACCGATCCGAATCCGATGCAGCTGGTTATGGATTCCAAAGGCAAGTTTCTGTTCGTGGCGGAGGGCCTGGATTCGATTTCCACGGCTCCGAATGCCACGCCTTGTCCGGGGACGACGCAATACGGAGTCTGTGTCTATTCGATCGGAAGCGGCGGCTCCTTGACGGCCGTGCCCGGCACTTTCAGCTTGTCACTTCCACCGGGGTTGGTATTTCAGACGCCGAATTTCGCCGCTGTGGCGCCTACGCCAATGGTTCTCCCCCCTCTTGTCAACGGAGTGCAGCAGGCGGTGTGTTCTTCTCCGGGCAACAACCCGCTGACTGCGGAATACCTTTACGCGGCTGATTCGGCAAACAATGTGGTCTGGGAATTTTCCGTGAACACTTCGACCGGGGCGTTGGGGAATCCTCCGAACATGAGCCAGGTGCCTTATTTTCCTTCCCCGTCGTCGCCGCCGACGGGTCCGGCCTTGTCGGTGCCTTCAGGCATCGTCGTGGATGCCTGCAACCGATTCGTTTACGTGTCCAACAATCTGCAGAACACCGTTAGCGCATACACAATGTGCAACGGCCTGCCGACCCAGTCGTCGCAACACTGCCCGGCGACCGACGGCAGCCTGGTGGCCGTAAGCGGTTCCCCGTTCGGCCTCAGCGGCGGCGCCAATGGCCCGGGGCCGATCATGACTGACCCCTTTGGCAATTATCTTTATGTTCTGGATCTGCTCTCGAACCAGATTTCGCCCTTTAAAATCAGCCCGGTTGAAGGCAGTCTAACGGCGGGCGCGGTCGTGGCCACCGGCAACCAGCCTAAATCCATGGCCATTCGGGCCGACGACAACTGGCTTTTTGTGGCCAACTTCCAGGCCGCCACGCTGTCGCAATACTCGGTCACGCCCTCCACCGGCGCGCTGACGCCCCTCCCGGCGACGCCCACCGACAACTACCCCTGGGGCGTGGCGGTGAAGTGAAGCGCCGGACGTCGGACCTCAGACTTCAGACCTCGGATGTCGGACCCTCAGGCTATTTAACCGCCGGTGTCGGCCCTTGCGGCTTCTAAAATGTTGGCATTCGGAAACGTGAGGTCGGCTGAAGTCCGAAGTCCGAACTCTGAACTCTGAAGTCAGAAGTCAGAAGTCAGAAGTCAGTTGTTCTACGTCGGCACTTTCAGAATCAAATACCCGCCCACCAGAACAAAAATCAAATCCGGGGACCAGGCCGCCAGCGCTGGAGGAAGCTGGCTCAGGTCGCCCATCGCCTCGAACAGCCGCGACACGACCGTGTAGACCACCGCGATCAACACCGCGACCGCGACTCCGGTGATCGCTCCCTTCTTCTCCGCCGTGAGCGAGAACGGAATGGCTAGCACAGCCATGATCAGCGTGATCAGGGGATAGGACAGCTTCTGCTGTAGCTGCACCCGTAGGCGCACCACATCAAATCCGCTCTGCTGCAGATCGCGGATGTATCTGTGCAATTCCTCGTAATTCATCTCGGTGTACTGCTTTACTTCCTTTTTGAAATACGAGGGAGTTTCTGGCAGGTCGGGGAACGTAGAGACATCGAAGGGGCGATAGTTGACGATGGCCGAAACGTTGAGCGAGCGGTCCCATCCCTGCTCGTAGATCCAGCGGTTCAGATTTTCGTCCCAGTGGGCGCGCTCGGCGTGGATGCGGCGGGTGATGGTGAAGCTGGCCCGATCGAGCTGGAATACCGTGACGTTGCCGAACTGGTCGCGGTCGGGATCGAAGAACTGGTAGTAGTAGATGTCGCTGTTCTGGCCGAAAATCCACTTGCGGTCGGGCCGCAAGTAAGTCTGTGGAGGCTTGCCCTTGATCTGGTTGTGCAGCGCCTCCTGGCGCTTGTTGGTCCGGGGCAGGTAGAGTTGGTCGGCAAAAAACAGCGCCACGGCCACCACGGCTGCGGCCACGATGACCGGCGTGACGATGCGATAAATGCTGATTCCCGTCGCCTTGACGGCAGTGATCTCATTGGCGCGGTTCATCAAACCAAAAGTGATCAACACCGCCAGCAGCATGACCAGCGGGGCGACGTTGTACAGCAGATAAGGCGTCACATTGAGCAAATATTCGGCCACCACTATGGCCGGAACCTGGTTGCGAAGAATGTCGCCCAGCAACTCGAACAGGGTGAACACAACCACTAGCACCAGGAAGGTGGCCAGGATCATCCCCAGGTAAACGAAGAAATCGCGCAGCACGTAGTCGTCGAGCAGGGTGGGGAAGCTGGCGCTGAAGACGCGTCGCCGCGTAGAGGCGCGCTCGAACGCATTCTCGCGGCGGCCGCGAACCGCTGCCATCTGCGGCAAGGACGCGTCGCGCTTCCAGAACGGCCGGAATGAGGCCAGCTCAAACGGACGCCTTTCCGCCCGCCACAGCAGGAACAAAGCCAGAGCCAGAAACACAAGGTCGGCGAGCCATGCGCCAAACCATGGGGCAACTGTGCCCTGTTTTGCCAGCGAGACTCCGACCAATGAGATCACGTAGTACACGAATACCAGCAGGATGGTCAGCACGAATCCGCCCGACTTGCCGCTTTTCTTGGACGACAAGCCCAGCGGGATTCCGACCAGGGCAAGCACGAGGCACGCGCTGGACAGAGCAAAACGCTTGTGAAATTCGATGAGATACCAACGGGCAGAAATCGGCGTGGCGCGGCTGGCTTTCTCCCGCAAGGCCCAAGTGTCCATGAGGCTGGCCGGCAGGGACTCGTCCGCCTTGCTCTCCGTCGAGGGCAATTCGATGGGAATGTCAGTCTGCTGAAAGGTCGAAATCTGGTAGTGGTCGGCTTTCTTCGGATCGGTTTCGTGAGCCGAGCCATCGATCAGGTGCAGGTGCAGGCGGTCCGGGCCTTCACTTACCACAATGCCTTCCTTGGCCAGCGTGATCTTCGGATTGGCGGCGTCGCTGAGGTCGGCCATGAACACGCCTTTCCACAGCGCCGCCCCCTGTGCGCTCTGCACGTCCTGCACGTAGAGCACGATCTTCGGGAATCCTTCGTAAAAAACCCGCGGTTGGACCTCAAACGAAACCTGCGAGCCCTTGAGCCGGTCTTCCAGGCGGCCCAGTGCGGCTTGCGATCGCGGCGCGATGTACACCCCATTACCCAACGCGAGAAGCCATGCCGCCAGGACAAAAATCGAGAGCACGCGCAGGAAGGTCCAGACGCCCATGCCACTGGCGCGCATGGCGGTGATTTCCGAATCGGCGGCGAGGCGGCTCAAACCGATCAGGATTCCTACCAGCACGCTCATGGGCAGCGTGTAGGTGAGCGCGAGTGGAACCGTGAAAAAGAAAATTTCGGCGACGCTGGGCAGCGGCGCGCTGGCCCGTACAGCCAGCTCCAGTATGCGTCCCAGGTCGCGGGTGAACAGGACAAAGGTGAAGATCGCCGCGCCGATCAGGGCGTGCGCCGTGACTTCGCGCAGGATATAGCGGGTCAGAATCCGCATGGGAGACGTGCTTAAGGCGAGGATAGCACGGCGAGAGAATCAAAACCGCAGAGGACGCAGGGAACGCGGAGGAATCCAGGAGTCGGGACGAAGGGTGTGCCTCCAGTGAGCTCACAATAGGCACCAACTTTTCGTGCGAGCACCAACCCCGTATTCCTCCGAGTCCTCGGTGTCCTCTGCGGTTTTCATTTGCTCGATTGACGGCTCGTTTATCCCGCTTTGAAGAACAGCGCGCCCAGCGGCGGCAAAGTCAGCTTCAGCGAGAACGGGCGGCCGTGGGTGGGAACTTCTTCGGCATTCACTCCACCCAGATTCCCTATGCCGCTCCCGGCGTATTCGCGGGCATCGCTGTTGAGCAGTTCGCGCCAATATCCGCCGTGTGGGACGCCCACGCGATATCCGGTACGGGGCACGGGAGTGAAGTTGAACACTCCCAGCACAGTATCCCGTGGCGAGTCGCTCTTGCGTAAAAGGGAAATCGTGCTGGCCGCGTTGTCGTTGCAATCCACCCACTCAAATCCCGCGGGATCATTGTCGAACAGGTGCATGGCGGGTTCGCTGCGATAGAAGCGGTTCAATTGTTCTACCCACGCTTGCAGCCCACGATGTACCGGATACTGCACTACATCCCACTCCAGGCTGGTGTCGTGCGCCCACTCACGCACCTGGCCGAATTCTCCGCCCATAAACAGCAGTTTCTTGCCTGACTGCGCATACATGTAGCCGAACAGCAGGCGCAGGTTGGCGAAGCGCTGCCATTCATCGCCCGGCATCTTGCCGATCAGCGATCCTTTGCCGTGCACAACCTCATCGTGCGACAGCGGGAGCACGAAGTTCTCATGCCACGAATACAGCATGCGGAACGTCAGCAGATTGTGCTGATATTTGCGGTGAATGGGATCGTTCTGGAAGTACTTCAACGTGTCGTGCATCCAGCCCATGTCCCATTTCATGCCGAAGCCGAGGCCGCCGACATAGACGGGCTTTGAGACCATGGGCCAGGAAGTCGATTCCTCGGCCGTCGTCTGAATCTCGGGATGTTCTTTGTAGGCTTCCTGATTGAAGCGGCGCAAGAAATCGATAGCGTCGAGATTTTCACGACCACCGTACTTGTTGGGAATCCACTCGCCCTGCTTGCGCGAATAGTCGAGGTACAGCATGGACGCGACCGCATCCACGCGCAAACCGTCGATGTGATACTTGTCGAGCCAGAACTCGGCGCTCGACATGAGGAAGCTGCGCACTTCGGCGCGGCCATAATTGAAGATGTGCGTCTTCCAGTCAGGATGGAATCCCTGGCGCGAGTCGGAATGCTCGTAGAGATGGGTTCCATCAAAATAGGCAAGGCCGTGCCCATCGGAGGGGAAGTGCGACGGCACCCAGTCGAGAATGACACCAATCCCGTGCTGGTGCAGGTAGTCCACCAGGTACATGAAATCCTGCGGCGTGCCGTAACGCGACGTGGGCGCAAAATATCCGGTGGTCTGGTATCCCCAGGAGCCGTAGAAGGGATGCTCCATCACAGGCAGAAATTCGACGTGGGTGAATCCCATGCGGCCGACATATTCCGCCAGTCGCGGCGCCGTTTCGCGATACGTCAGCGGGCGGTTGTGTTCTTCGGGAACGCGCATCCACGAGCCCAGATGCACCTCGTAGATGGACTGGGGCGCGCGCAGCGAGTTGCGCGGAGCACGGTTCCCCATCCAGTCCTGGTCTCCCCACTGATAGTCGAGATCCCAGACCACCGACGCCGTGCGCGGCGGCTTCTCGTGCAGCAGGCCAATCGGGTCGGCTTTGTCCACACGGTATCCGTGGCGATTCGATTCGATGTGAAACTTGTAGAGCGCGCCACGGTTCGCGCCGGGAACAAAGCCCTCCCAGATGCCCGATGAAGCACGCGGTTCGAGACGGTGCACTCCGGGAGTCCAGGAATTGAAACTGCCCACGACCGACACCGATCGCGCATTTGGCGCCCACACGCTGAAGATCGCACCCGCCTGGCCATTGTGCATGACCAGATGCGCTCCCATCTTTTCGTACATGCGATAGTTGCTGCCCTCATTGAACAGGTAGAGGTCCTGGTCGGTGAGCAGTTGCGGAGCGGCGACAGTAGATTCGGGGCTCATGCCTTGCGCAATTTGTGCGCGGGCCTTAGTTTACAGAAGATGAGCCCATGTTCGCACGAATATATAGATTCGGTGCGATAGCTTGGGCACCAGGGAGAATCCCTTATATGCGGAATGTCGCCTGTATCATCCTCATTGCCATCCTGATTGCCATTTCGTCCTTTTCCGTGGCGCAAGCCGCGCCCCCAAGTTCCGATCGAAAGATGACGGCACCAGCTCCCGACGATGCTGAAATGGCGAATCGGGTTCGCCAGGAATTTCTTCACGCCTGGGACGCGTACAAACGATACGCCTGGGGACACGATGAGCTCCGCCCCCTGAGCAAGGGCTTTCACGACTGGTACGGCGCTTCGCTGCTGATGACGCCGGTGGATGCGCTCGACACCATGGTGCTGATGGGGCTGAAGCCGCAGGCCGACGAAGCACGGGAGCTCATCGACACCAAGCTGTCATTTGACCAGGACATTTACGTCAAGAATTTCGAAATCACCATCCGTCTTCTGGGGGGCCTGCTCAGCGATTATCAGCTCACCGGGGACAAGCGGCTGCTCGCGCTCGCCCAGGACTTGGGCAACCGGTTGTTGCCAGCCTTTGATTCTCCGACCGGTATGCCCTACGTCGAAGTGAACCTGAAAACGGGAAAGGTCCGGAATCCTGACACCAATCCCGCCGAGATCGGCACTTTGCTGATCGAATTCGGCACTCTGAGCAAGTTGACCGGGAAGCCCGTTTACTACGAGAAGGCGAAACGGGCGCTGGTGGAACTCTACAACCGGCGATCACCGATTGGGCTGGTTGGGTCCGGCATTAACGTCGAAACCGGCAAGTGGACCGATCCCACCAGCCATATCGGCGGAGGCATCGACTCGTATTACGAATACCAGCTGAAATGCTGGCTGCTGTTTGGCGACAAAGACTGCGAGCAAATGTGGAAGACGAGCATTGCCGCGGTGAACAAGTATCTCGCCCAGGATGTCTCCACCGGCTTCTGGTACGGGCAGGCGGACATGAATACGGGGAAACTCACCGGCCACTATTTTGGCGCGCTGGACGCATTTTTCCCCGGCACCCTGGCTTTGTCCGGCGATCTCGACCGAGCCCGCCGGCTCGAGGATTCGGCGTTCAAAATGTGGACCACCTATGGCATTGAGCCGGAGGAGATCGACTTCACAACCATGAAGATCGCCTCCAACGGCTACGTGCTTCGGCCGGAGATCGTGGAGTCGGCTTACTACCTCCACCACTTCACCGGCGACCCGCGCTACCTGGAGATGGGGCGGACATTCTTCGACAGCCTGGTGAAGTACTGCCGCACCGACACTGCGTACGCCGCGCTTTCGGATGTTGAGAAGAAGACTCAGCGGGATGAGATGGAAAGTTTCTTTCTGGCAGAGACCATGAAGTATCTGTTTCTTCTCTTCTCGCCGCCCGACAAACTTGACCTCGACAAGCACGTTTTCAATACCGAGGCGCATCCCATTGAGCGCAGTTGGTGAACGGGAGTTTCCCGATCTCGAACCGCAAGGTTCATTCGTGTTCTTCGTAACAGGCACGGGGAAATCGCCATGCTAGACTGACTCCTACCATGCCAGCCCTGCGTGTCATCCTGCTCTGGCACCAGCACCAGCCGTTCTACAAGGATCTGGTCACGGGCGAGTATCGCCTGCCATGGGTGCGCCTGCATGGGCTGAAAGACTACTACGGCATGGTCAAGCTGCTGGACGAATTTCCCAATGTCCACCAGAACTTCAACCTTGTCCCATCGCTGATGGTCCAGATTCAGGACTACGCCGCTGGAACCGCTCACGATCCTTTTCTGAGTGTGGCGGCCAAGCCGGCGAAGGATTTGTCGCTGGACGAGCGCCGCTTCGCCCTGCAGTACTTGTTTCAGGCGAATCCGCAGAACCTGATCGGGCGCTATCCGCGCTACCGCGAACTGTGGGAGCGGTTTCGTGAGCACGGCGACCATCCGGAGCGCGCGGAGCGATATTTTCAGCCGCAAGACTTCACCGATTTGCAGGTCCTGTCGCAGATTGCCTGGTTCGACGAGCTTTTTCTGGAAGAGAAAGACGTCGCCGCGCTGGTTGCCAAGGGGCATAACTATTCTCTCGACGATCAGAAATTTGTCATCGCGCGCGAGAGAGAATTATTGGGCAGAGTGTTGCCGGCCCATGCCGATGCGGCCAAAAAGGGTTCGATTGAACTCTCGGCCACGCCGTTCTATCACCCGATCTTGCCCCTGGTGTGCGACACCAGCGCGGGCGCGGTCTCGTCTCCGGGGTTGCCGCTGCCGCAGAACCGCTATCGCCATCCCGAGGATGCCCGCGAACAACTGAAGCGCGGCCTCGATCTGCACGAGCAGGTTTTCGGCCTGCGGCCCAGGGGCGTGTGGCCCTCCGAAGGCAGTCTCTCGGAGGAAGCGCTGGCCATCGCACAGAGTGTCGGGGTGCAGTGGATGGCCACCGACGAGGGCGTGCTCGGCCGCAGTACCGGCTTGTTTTTTGCCCGCGACGGAAATGGCCGCTTACCTGCGCCTCTGGCGGAGAAACTCTACAACATCCATCGCTACGAGAACGGCACGACGGCCATGCACCTGGTGTTTCGCGATCACACCATCTCCGATCTGATCGGCTTCGTGTATTCCGGTATGCCTCCGGGCGAGGCGGCCAAGCATCTGCTGGGCAACATCAAGGAAGCGGCCAAGCCGGTGCTGGCCAAGGGCCGCGACGCAGTGGTCTCGATCATTCTCGATGGCGAAAACGCGTGGGAGTACTACCCGAAATCCGGCCGCGAATTTCTGCGCCGCTTCTACGACAGCCTGCAGCGCGAGCCGGGCGTCGAGGCGGTGACGATTTCCGAGGCGATCGCGCGCCACAAAGAATTCGGCAGAATGACGTCGCTGGTGCCCGGGTCGTGGATCAATGCCAACTTCAACGTGTGGATCGGCGCTCCGGAAGACAATCGCGCCTGGGATTATCTCCACCATGCCCGCGAATTCTATGCCCAGAATGCCGCGCGGGCTGCGGAGTCTCAGCGCAAATTAGCCTTCGACGAAATCCTCATCGCCGAAGGCAGCGACTGGAACTGGTGGTACGGGCCCGAGCACCACTCCGCCAACGACCGCGATTTCGACGAACTCTATCGCAAGCATTTGTCGAACGTCTATCAGGCCCTCGACGCCACTCCCCCGGATTACTTGGCGCAGCCCATCACAGGAGCCGAAGTCCGTCCAGCCTTCGTGCCGCAGACCGCTTACATTCATCCCCGTGTCACCGGCGACAAGGTTCGCTACTTCGAATGGATGGGCGCGGCGGCTTACACTGCCGACCACCGCGCCGGCGCGATGCACGGCAAACAATTCCTCTTGGATTCCGTTTATGCCGGCATTGACGCAACGCACCTCTACGGCCGGCTCGACTTCAAAGAGAACATTCCCGAGGCGGATTTCGAACTCGTGGTGAACGTGGAATCGTGGGCGGTCGGGGAGCCGCGTCCGCGGCGCACGCTGCGCGTTGACGCCTCCACCCACCTGCGCCGGCTGAAAGACTGGAAGATTGAAAACGGAGTCGACCGGCGGGAACTGGCATCGTCCGCCACTGTGGATGAAGTCGCCAAGGTAGCCCTGCTGCGCAACTTCGAATTCAAACTGCCGTTGGCCTGGCTGCTCGCGACTCCCAGTTCGTCGCTTCCGGAGCGCGCCCCTGACCCCAAGCCCGGCCAGATGCCTGACCGCAAGGCCGCCACGTCCGTTGCCCCGACCAGCAAGATACGCCTACGCTTCAGCCTGTGGCAGAACCGCCTGCCCGTCGATTCGTTGCCGCTCGAAGGCTGGATCGAACTGCAAGTAGTGAGCGAAGGAGAATTGTTGTTCGGGGCCTAGAGACGCGAATTCGGCTACGGCTTAAGCAACAGCGATCCGCCAGTCCTTCGTTGCAATGCCTGGTCGAACGTCACGAGTTGCAAGCCGGAGGCCTGCGCAAATGCGGAAATATAAGAATCCGCCCAGTCTTTTGGTGCTGACTGCTGAGACTGGGAAAGGGAGCGAAAAACCCGCTCGATAGAAGAGGGTTCTTCGACGTACGCGGCGCGACCATGTTCCAGCCAATCGTCATAAACCTGCCAGGCTGCCGCTTGGGAGAGAACCCTGTTTCCCATAACCGCCGGGGTCGTGAGCAGACGAAGAAAGCCAAGCTGCGTCAGCCGACAAAAGCAAAGCTCGGAATCATCAGGAACAGAATCCAGCCATGTCTTGGCTGCTGCATAATGGATATGGCCACGATAAGTCAGTGCGATCCACACATTGACGTCAGGGAAAAGGAATGATCTCGTAGATCTTCGCATTGTCCAGATCCAGGCTCCCCGGCTTGTCCGAGTCGATGACCGGGGGCCTCCTGCGGCCACGATTCTTCGAGGAAGAACGCAATTCTGCCTCAACCCCCCGCAGGACCAGTTCCTTTACAGAATGGCCTTCATGTGCGGCTTTTTTCCTCAGGGCCCGGTAGAGAGGGTCAGGAATGTCCACCGTAGTTCGCATAAGACTATTCTGCCATATTTATGGCTTGGAGGAAAAAGAGTTCTGGCGGGAAAAGCGAATGCCGGAGCGGCTGCCTCCAGCTTGTCGCAAACCTCTGGACTCCCGTCTTACTTGCTGCCCCCGTTTGCCGCTGTGACGGTCGTCATCGTCAGCGGACGATTCAGTTCGAGCGTCAGTTGAGTGCCCGAGGGCAAAATGGCTGAGCGATGCTTGGCCAGCCAATGTACTGTCGTTGAGGTCGCGCCTACCGCGCCGCCGATCAGGATCCCTGGGCCGCCGCCAATCAACCCGCCGATGAGCATTCCGCCCGTCGTCCCGCCGCCTTGCTCGAGCGTGTCATGCCGGTCGTGGCCTGACCCCTTGAACTGGCCCTCCCGGTCCACATCCGTTCCCTGGCCAATGTTCGTGTCCACCAGCGTTGCATCCAGGAAGTAGCGCTCACCGGTCGGAAGGATCACCGCCTCGGGAAGAATTCCGATGGTTGGTTTGCCCTTGATGCGGCGCGGCTCGCTCACCTTTGTAACGCGGCCTTCGACTGTCGCTCCGGCGGGAATCACAGTCTTGCCGTCGATGACGACCGGCTGCGTGATGCTGCCGCGGAACGGATCGCCGGCTCGGTTGCTGAAAGTCGCCAGGGTCGTTTCCAGCCGAACCATAAGAGCAGTCCCTGCGGGCACGGGCGAACTGGTCTGGGCTGCCAACATCGTAGCCAGCAGCAGGCAGGGTAGCAGCGTCCACTTTTTCACGGGGTACCTCCTACATCCGGATGTTCTTTGACTCTAGACCTTGCGCCGAACCGGCACAAGCAGCAGGCAGTGCATGGGGAACCAGCGGAGATAAGAGGGCTCTGGCAGTGGCCGAATGGACAGTCCCGAAGTCGGAAATCTTCGCCACAACTGTGTCCAGCGTCACATTTCGTTGACGTCCATCCGATATAATCGGGAGTTTTAGCGAACACTATGGGAAAGAACTATGAGGGTGTCGGCTACCTTACCGGACGCCGGCTGGCGTTTAATAGCGACCATCCCGACCATGTTTATGACCCAGTGGGCAGTACAGAAATCATAAAGTCAAGGAAAGAGAACCTACCTATGTCAAATATTGCGGAAATTCATGCCCGGGAAGTTCTGGACTCACGTGGCAATCCTACCGTGGAAGCAGAAGTGCTTCTCAGTGATGGCTCGCTCGGCCGCGCCATCGTCCCCAGCGGCGCATCGACCGGCGAGCACGAAGCGGTCGAACTGCGCGACGGCGATACCAACCGCTTCCTCGGCAAAGGTGTGCTCAAGGCAGTGGAGAACGTGAACAGCGAAATTGCCGAAGCGTTGGCCGGCTACGACGCGTTTGATCAGCGGGCGCTCGACAGCAAGATGATCGAACTCGACGGCACGGAGAATAAAGGACGCCTCGGGGCGAATGCGATTCTCTCCGTCTCGATGGCGGCCGCGCGCGCCTCGGCGGACTCGCTGAAGATCCCGCTCTATCGTTACCTCGGCGGCGCTGGCGCGAGCACGCTGCCCGTGCCCATGATGAACATCCTCAACGGCGGCGCGCATGCCGACAATAACGTTGACTTCCAGGAATTCATGGTGATGCCCGTCGGCGCCCCGTCCTTCTCCGAGGCGTTGCGCTGGGGAGTGGAAGTTTTCCATACCTTGAAGGGCGTGCTGAAAAAGCGTGGCTACAACACCGCTGTCGGCGATGAAGGCGGATTCGCTCCCTCGGTGAAATCGAACGTCGAAGCCATCGAAGTCGTTCTGGAAGCGATCTCCAAAGCCGGCTACAAGCCCGGCGAAGAGATTTCCATCGCGCTCGACCCGGCGGCCAGCGAGTTCTATCAGGACGGAAAGTACGTCTTCAAGAAATCCGATAAGTCGGCCAAGAGTTCCGACGAGATGGTGAGGTACTGGGCGAAGTGGGCGAACGATTATCCCATTGTCTCGTTGGAAGACGGTTTGTCCGAGGAAGACTGGGACGGCTGGCAGAACCTGACCAAAGAACTCGGCGGAAAGATTCAGCTGGTGGGCGACGATATTTTCGTGACCAACATCAGAATCTTTGAGGAAGGCATCGAGAAGGGAATTGCCAACTCCATCCTGATCAAGCTGAACCAGATCGGCACGGTCAGCGAAACGCTGGATGCGATCGATCTCGGTCGCCGCAACGGATACACCTCGGTGATCTCGCACCGCTCGGGCGAAACCGAAGACACGTTCATCGCCGATTTCGCGGTGGCGACCAGCGCGGGCCAGATCAAGACCGGCTCAGCCTCCCGCACCGACCGCATCTCCAAGTACAACCAGCTGCTGCGAATTGAACAAGAGCTGGGTGCAGGGGCGCGCTTCCTGGGATTGAAGGCGCTGAACTACAAGGGGTAATTCTTGACTTAGCTAAGGACTTAGTCTATTATGCGCGAATGGAAGTCAATGTCCACGAAGCTAAGACCCATCTTTCCAAGCTCTTAGAGCGAGTCGCTCTGGGCGAGGAAGTTGTGATCGCCAAGGCTGGGAAGCCTGTAGCGAGGTTGGTCAGCGTGAGCAAATCTAAGAAAAAGCGCGTCTTGGGGTCGGCAGCGGGGGAGTTCACCGTGCCTGAAGATTTCAATGATCCTCTGCCCAAAG
>Ga0187818_10000113_pt1 | contig 23500 bp, 23 predicted proteins | sample NC_wetland_sal_i_14_FD_130581 | JGI IMG/M metagenome (GOLD analysis project Ga0187818, IMG submission 130581) | Wetland sediment microbial communities from Neuse River Estuary, North Carolina, USA - SO4_3 | ecosystem: Environmental > Aquatic > Freshwater > Wetlands > Sediment | place: USA... | reverse complement strand
CCGGCACCGCCGCCAGCAGCGCCTGTGTATACGGATGCGCCGGCCGCGCCAGCACGTGCTCCACCGGCCCTTCTTCCACAAATTTCCCCGCTCGCATCACCGCCACGCGCGTCGCAATCTGCGCCACCACCGGCAGGCTGTGCGAAATCAACAGGTAGGTCAACGAAAATTCTCGTTGCAATCGCGCGAACAATTCCAGTATCTGCGCTCCCACCGACACATCCAGCGCCGAAACCGGCTCATCCGCCACCACCAGCTTTGGACGCATCACCAGCGCCCGCGCAATCCCGATCCGCTGTCTCTGTCCGCCGGAAAATTCGTGCGGATAGCGCCGCGCCGACGCGCCATCCAACCCCACTGCCGCCAGAGCCTCCGCCACGCGCGCTTCTCGCGCCGCGCGGCCGAGTTCCGGGTGATGAATCTCGATTGGCTCCCCCACAATTGTCCCCACCCGCATCCGCGGATTGAGCGACGAAAATGGGTCCTGAAACACCATCTGCATTTTCGCCCGCAATCGCCGCAACTCCTCCCCGCGCGCCGCGCGCAGATCCGCTCCCTCAAATCGAATCTCGCCAGCATCCGGCTCGATCAGCCGCAGCAGTATCCGCGCGAGCGTCGTTTTTCCGCATCCCGACTCGCCCACAATCGCCAGCGTTTCGCCTTCGCGCACCGCGAGGCTCACGCCGTCCACCGCGAGTCTGCGCGCGGGCTCCTCGCCCGCGAACCGTTCCACCGGCGCCGCAAAACTCTTTCGCAATTCGCGCGCCTCGAGAAGCAATTGGGTCATGCCTTCTCGCCCACAATGCACAGCGTTGTCACCGAAAACTCCAGTCCGCCATTCTCTTTTCGCCGCGGATGCATCCCCGCCGCATCATTTTCCAGCGTCGCTTCGAGCATCCTCCGCACCTCCTTGTACGCCGCCGACCCCGGCTCCGCGTTCACCACGTGCATCCAACTGTCGAAATCGCGCGGACGCGTGGCCAGCTCTTCTTTCCGTACGCGCAACCCCGCCGCGCCAAATAGCTCGCGGAACTCGACGGCGCTCAGGCAGCGCGTATGCGAAGGGTCGCGCGACTTCTCGATGCGCGTGTTCGCCTCCGCGTCTGCTCCCTCGGGCACGATGATGTCGCGCACCGCAACGCGTCCGCCCGGCTCCAGGATCCTCGTTAGTTCGGCGAGGATGCGCGGAATATTCTGCATGTGGTGCAAAGCGAAGCCGCACGCCGCCACGTCAAACGTCGCGCCGCCAAACGGCAATCGTCCCGCGTCGCCGCATGCAAATGCGCACGCCGGCGTCACCTCTCCCACCGCCTTCCGTGCGCGCGCCAGCATCGCAGGCGTCAAATCCAATCCCACGACAAATCGCACGCGCCCCGCCAGCGCCCGCGCAAATGTTCCCGGCCCGCACGCCAAATCGAGCGCGCACCACTCGCGCGCGTCCGCGCCTTCCGTCGCCAACTCCGCGAGGCGATTCGCCTCCGCCACGCGCTGCTTCAATACAAATTCTGAAAAATTTTCCGCCGTCTTCGTGAACCGGTCGCGGACCAAATCCAGTTGGTGGGATTCTTTCATGTTTTGTAGCGCCGGCCTCCGTGCCGGCGTCTCTTGCCGTCATGTTTTGTAGCGCCGGCCTCCGTGCCGGCGTCTCTTGCCGTCATCCTGAGTCCCGATGTCTCTCATCGGGGCGAAGGATATCTCTCCGCGCTGTTTGCGGCGAGGGTTTGCGTCAGATTGCGCGCTCCACACCCGCCGTCAAACAAGGATACATCTCGCCTCATGCCCGTCACCCGCTGCGCGCATCTCCGGCACCGCGCGTTGGCACTCCTCCACTCGCTTCGCGCACCTTGGCTCAAACGCGCAGCCCGGCGGCAGCGCGCCGAGCACCGGCACCGTCCCCGGAATCGCCACCAGCCCGCCCCTCTTCAGCGTTGGCGACGCCCGCAGCAATCCCTCCGTGTACGGATGCCTCGGCGCGCGCAACACCTCCGCCGCCGGGCCTTCTTCCACCACTCGCCCCGCGTACATCACCGCCACGCGGTCCGCCACCTGCGCCACAACCGCGAGATCGTGCGTGATGAACAGCAGCGAAAGCCCCAGCGTGCGCCGCAACTCCGCCAGCAATTCCAGAATTTGCTTCTGCACCGTCACGTCGAGCGCCGTCGTCGGCTCATCCGCGATCAGCAGCCTTTGCGTGCTCCTCGGATTCCGCCCTCCCATTGCATCCGGCTCGCCCGCCGCAATCGCCATCGCAATCAGCGCTCGCTGGCGCAGCCCGCCCGAAAGCTCGTGCGGATATTGCCGCGCGCGCAGCCCCGGCTCCGGCACCGCCGCGCGCTCGAGAGCTTCAATCGCGCGCCGCTTCACTTCCGCGCCGCTCATCCTTGGGTTGTGCGCCCGGACCGCTTCCGCAACCTGTTTCCCAACCCGCATCACTGGATTCAGCGCCGTCATCGGCTCCTGAAACACCATCGCGATTCGCCGCCCGCGTATCTCGCGCCACTCTTCTTCGCCGCGCATCGCCGCAAGGTTCACCGCTCCGTCCTCTACCGCAAGGTGCGGCGTGCCGCTGCTCCTATCTTGCGTTGTCTGCGCATCATCTCCTGCGAGCAACACTGCGCCTTTCACCCGTGCCCCTTCCGGCAGGAGCCCCATCAACGCCAGCGCCAGCATTGTCTTCCCCGACCCCGACTCGCCCACCAGCCCCAGCGCCCCGCCCGCTTCGATCCGCAGCGACACTTCATCGACCGGCCTCACCCACCCGCCCGCCGTAGGCAGTTCCACCGTCAGTTCGCGCAACTCGATGAGCGAAGTCACGTCACCATCATAAGCCGGATGCTTGTATGGAGCATGGCAAAGTGCGTTCCAAACCTATCGGGTTAACCGCTCGGGGCGCGTTGCCCGCGATATACTTCCATCAGGTAGTGCGGAGGCTTGACGAGGAACCAAATGTTCAAATGGATTGCTGATTGGAACCAGCGCCGCAAGCTGAAGCGCCACTATCTTGAGAACCCCTACCGCATGCTGCCGGCGGATGACGGCGGCGAGAGTTATCGCATGGAGTGCATCTTCTGCAAGGAAGAGGGGAATATCATGTCCAGGTTCAAGCACGCTGACAACTGCCCCGCCAAGAAGGAGACTTAAAGGAAGCGCTTTGCTTCGTTGCTTGTACTCATTCTGCCGAAGCATGGTCATCATGCATTGTCGGGCGTCAATGAATGCCTATCGCTTCGCGAGCGGAATCACAAACTTTAGCGCCGTGTGCGTCGCCGAAAATCCCACAACTTTTACGTCCTTCAATCCTGCCACCCGTCCCGTATTCAGCACTCCCAGTTCGGTAATTTCCTTGCGTCCTTTTGGATAGACAATCCACAGCGCGCCCGCGGGCGCGAGCAACTTCGCCAGCGCGGCCACGCGTTTCAACTCCGCCGCGCTCTCCGCGCCAAAGAAAATCGTCTCGCACCCGCGCGCAACCTTCTCCGTGCATTCCACGCGAGCGCGCAATTGCTTCAGGAAGTCCGCATCCTTCACAGCCAACACAACTGCTTTCCCGCCCGGCTTCACTCCAATTTTCTCAATCACGCTCTTCGGATGCAGGATCTTCGCCGCCCATTTCTCCGCTGCCGCGCCAAGCTCGAAAACCGCCTCGCCCTCCGCGAACCGCACCCGCAGTTCGCCCTTCACCGCTTTCACCGTCTTGATCTCCGCAAACAGAATCCTCAGCCGGAAATCTCCGCGAAAAATAATCTCGCTCGTCTCCAGCAGCGCCCGCCCTGTGGACCCCTGCTTCCCGAACCTCACCCTGCATTGAACTTCCGCGCCCATTCATTCATCCCTTGCGGAGGATGCACAGCCCGCAAAACGAAGCCACAATCTTGAAGCCCGGATTATAAGATACGCCGTTGCTTCCGCGCCTGCTCTGCGCCAGAATCGCGGCGGACCGATTCGCGCCGGCCATTTCACGCCGCGGAAATCCGCGCACGGAGGTTTCGCCATGTTTCCCGGACTTCATGCCATGCTGAATTACCACCCGCTCTTCGTTCACTTTCCCATCGCGCTGTGGCTCGCCGCGCTGCTCTTTGAAGCGCTCTCGGTGTGGCGCGCGCGCGACGATTGGCACCGCACCGCCATCCGCCTCCTCTATCTCGGCACGCTTGGCGCCGTCGCCGCCGCCGCGACGGGCTGGCTCGCGCAATCCTCCGTCCCGGAAGGCGGAGCGGTGCACGATGTCCTTGAGTTCCATGAGACCGTCATGCTCATCACCACCAGCCTCGCGCTCGCTCTTTGTATCCTCTGCTACGCCAAGCGCGGCAACTTCGCCGCCGGACTTCGCCGCATCTTCCTCGCCGGCCTCGTCGCTCTCGCGATCCTCACCGCCGTCGGCGCCGACCGCGGCGTGCAACTCGTCTACCAGTACGCGACCTCTGTCAATCTGCCATCGCCGCCGAAATAGGATTGACGACGCGGACCGGAACCAGTTGTGGAGATACAATACGAAGAGGATCTCGATGAGCGAGCGGCAACAAACATCCAAGCAAACAGCGGGCGCGCCGAAGCAGAAAATCTGCGAGAAGTGCGGAGCGAAATTTGACTGCTATGCGCCGTGGGGGCCCTGCTGGTGCGACGACGTGAAACTCAAGCCGGGAGCGCTCGCCAATTTGCGCGCGCAGTACAAGGATTGCCTCTGCCCCAATTGCCTCCGCGCGACAGCGGGAAAAACCAAGACCTAAACGCAGAGACAATGAGCGCGCAGAGAAGCGCGAGCCCGGATTTCAGGACGCACCCCTCATAAATAATCGCGGGAGGGGCCTTCCAAGAAGGCGCGGAGCTTGCGCGAGCGCGAGGGATGGCGCAGCTTGCGCAGCGCCTTCGCTTCGATCTGGCGGATGCGTTCGCGCGTCACGGCGAACGACTGCCCGACTTCCTCGAGCGTGTGCTCGCTGCCGTCGTCCAGCCCGAAGCGCATCTTGATGACTTTTTCCTCGCGCGGCGTCAGCGTCTTCAGCACCGAAGAGGTCTGTTCCTTTAAATTCAAATTGATGACGGCATCGGAGGGCGACACCACAGCCTTGTCTTCGATGAAGTCGCCCAGATGCGAATCTTCTTCTTCGCCGATGGGCGTTTCCAGCGAGATGGGCTCCTGCGCGATTTTCAGAATTTTGCGCACCTTCGAGACCGGGATGTCCATCCGCTTGGCGATTTCTTCCGAAGTAGGCTCGCGGCCCAATTCCTGCACAAGCTGGCGCTGCGTGCGGATGAGTTTGTTGATTGTCTCGATCATGTGCACCGGGATGCGGATGGTGCGGGCCTGATCGGCGATCGCGCGCGTGATGGCCTGGCGGATCCACCAGGTCGCGTAGGTGGAGAACTTATAGCCGCGGCGCCACTCGAACTTGTCTACGGCCTTCATCAAACCGATGTTGCCTTCCTGAATCAGGTCGAGGAACTGCAGGCCGCGGTTCGTGTATTTCTTCGCGATGGAAACGACCAGGCGGAGGTTCGCCTCGATCAATTCTTTCTTGGCGATCTCCGCTTCGACCTCGCCGCGCACGATGACCTGCTGCATGCGCTTCATCTCGACGAGTCCGACTTCGCTCGCGGTTTCGATTTCGCGGACTTCGGCGCGGCGCTCGCGGAGTTCCTTGCGGGCCTCGGCTGCATGTTCGCCCTTGCTGGCTTCGACGCGGCGCTCGAGTTTGCCGGCCTCGCGTTCGAGCGACTGCAGGCGGTCAACCGTGTTGCGGATGGTGTCAATTAGGCGCTTGCGCTCGAATAGGTTGAAATCCAGCGAGCGGAGGACCTGCGACATCTCGACGCGCTTGCGGCCCAGCGCGTATTTTGCCCGGAGATAGGTGCGCTTTTTCGCCCTGGGAATTTTCTCGAGTTTCTCCGCGATCTTGAGGCATTCATCGTAGAGCTTCTGGATTTTGTCGAGCGTCTTGAGCGTTGCGCGGGTCTTCGCTTCGATTTTTTCTTCGGTCAGCTCTTCATCGTCGAACTGGACGATTTCCTTGATGGAGCGGTTGCCTTCGCGGAGGTCGACCGCGACGGCGAGCAGTTCCTTGAGAACGATGGGCGAGCGCGAAATCGTCTTCAGGACGAGGTTCTGCCCGCGCTCGATGCGCTTGGCAATCGCGACTTCGCCTTCGCGCGTGAGCAGCGGCACGGTGCCCATCTCGCGCAGGTACATCCGGACGGGGTCATTGGTCTTTTCGAGCGCGCCGGGCGTGAGGTCCAGATCGCCGTCTTCGGCGCCGGGTTCTTCCTTCACTTCGACTTCCGCGCCGTCGCCGGCCTCGGCCGCGGCGCGCGCGGCTTTCGCGGCGTTCACATCCTCGTAGATGTCAATGCCGTAGCGCTCAAAGGTCGAAAGCAGGTCGTCAATTTCCTCGGATGAATGGACTTCGGGCGGGAGGAGGTCGTTGACCTCATCGTAGAGGAGGTAGCCGCGCTCCTTGCCCATGTTGATGAGCTGGCGTACCTGATCGAATTTCTCTTCCAGTAGAACAGCCAAACTATCCTCCCGCGAATCCGCGGCCTGCCGGCTAGTCAGGGCAGGCAGGCAAAATCAATCGCTCAAAAAGGGCCCTCTATATATAGGCGGCGCGAGGGGCCGCTTTGCGGCGGCAATTCCCGCCTGTTTTCACTCGGAACCACAATTTGGGGCCATCCGGCGCCGCGGGGACACTTCGGCGCGGCCAATTCGCCTCATACAAACAAGCTGGTGGAACTCTACCGGTGAGATAAATCCCCTCGTTGCGGCCTCTAAAAAGCCAGCGCAATTTCCCGGCCTGCCCGCCGGAAGCGGGGCCCCTGAGCACACTAGATTAGATGCAGGCGGCCAGCCCTGCGTCACCAAAACCTTGCAAGGTTACAAAGGAGGCACGCCTCCCGTCAACTTCTTTATTTCCAACACCTTTGCCGGCGTTGCTGCCCGTACTTCGACCGCCACTTCGGCCGGCAAATCCCCAATCGCTTCACGGTTCGCGCTTCATAATCATAGACGCCGGGAAACCTGATTCCGTTCCCGGCGATGTTTTTGTGGTCAGATTTCCAGCGGCCCGCAGAATCCAGATAGCGGCTCGCAATTGCCGCCTGCGGGAGGAGATGCCGCCGGGACCTGCGATGAAGCTAGTCGGCCCGCTTGCTGCTCGCTCGCCGGGGCTTCGGCTTGCTCTTGCCCTTCAGATTGAGCGCCACTGCAGCGCGGATGAGGTCCTTCAAGGCCGCCTCATCAACCTTCTCGCCTTCGTGGATGTCTATGGCGCGCCTGACATTCCCGTCGAGGCTGGAGTTGAATAGACCTGAAGGGTCCTTCAACGCAGCTCCCTTGGCAAATGTCATTTTGACGACGTTCTTGTACGTCTCTCCCGTGCAGACGATGCCGCCGTGGGACCAGACGGGGGTCCCCATCCACTTCCACTCTTCGACGATCTCAGGGTCTGCCTCGTGTATGATTTCGCGCACTTTCGCGAGCGTCTTCCCGCGCCAGTCCCCAAGTTCCTTGATCTTCTCGTCAATGAATGCAGAGGCGGATTTCACCGGGACGGCCCTTTTCATGTTCAGCTCCAACTCTCGCAGCTAATTTAGCTGCGCTTAGCGTAACCTGCAACCTCCGCCGGGTGCCGCCTGCCGGGTGCCCCATGCTCGTCCCGAACGGGCGAACGTGGGGAATTTGCCCCCGCCGCCCGGGTCCCCCACACGTCGTTCCTACGCCGGCTGCCGGGTGCCCCATGTTCGTCCCGAACGGGCGAACGTGGGGAATTTGCAGTTACTCTTACATACGGGAACCTCACCAGCGGTCGTGGTGTCCATAATTTCGGCTTGTATTTGAGTTGAATCGGGGAGAAACAAGTTATATTGAGGTGCACCGCCGTGGCAGCCTCGCTGCGCTTCGCCGTCATTGTGGTCCTTTCGGCCTTCCTCCTGCACCCGTACACCCCGGCGCAAGCTCCGCCTCAAGCTCCTCCCCAAACATCTTCTCGGGATGGGTTGCAACTCCTGCACAAGATGCAAACCGCGCTGGGCGGCGCGGAAAGGATTGCAGCCATCAACGACTACGAAGAGACTGTGCACGCCCGGATTTGGGATAACTCCGGCCTTCCCGCCGGCGAAGTCCGCAAGCGAACCCGATGGATCCGGAGTCCCAATTTGCTGCGCGTGGATCAGATAGGCCCCAGAGACACTTACGTCCTCTTTTTTGACGGCAGTTCAGGTTCGGGCTGGGAGATGCTTCCCGACCTGAAGAACGCGGACAGGTTCAAGACGGCCGGAGAAGCAATTGCGCTCACCGGCGGTGAGCTTCTATTTGCGAAGAACTACATTTCTGGATTCGATCTCAATCTGTGGCTGGCGGACCGCATCCCCGGCTACACGGTCACGTCCCCGGCGCCAAATGTTGTGCGCATCGCGCACGACGGCACGGCGGTTGACCTCACACTGGATCCGGCCACTTGGCTGCCGGCCAAGTCCTCTTCCCTCTCGCTGGCGGATCCCGACCGTCCCGTTTCCGCTGAAATGCGCCTGGAAGGGTGGACCGAGGTCAACGGCGTTCGCTTCCCGGCACACAGAACGAACTTTCACAACGGCGTCAAACTGGCCGAGATGACTGACGAAAAACCGATCCGCGTCAACGCCGGCCTGAAGCCAGAGGTGCTCGAAGCAAAGCCTGCCGACTTCGCTCCGGACATACCAGACCAGTAGCGGGGATCGCATCCAGCCAGATCAATTCTCGCCTTGAGGTTCGGGGCGGGTTCGGAAATCAAATCGCAGGCTCAAGGTAGGCAAAAAATGCGGGTGCCGCCTGCCTGCCGGCTAGGCAGGGATGTCTCTCGCCAATCGAGCCTCCTTTACGGGCGCGCCACATTCCTTGAGTGGTCTTTTTTCAATAACTTCAGTCAATGCGCTTTAACTCGTTTTGAACTCAAAATCCCTTTTCGCCCTGAATGAATACAATCAAGACTCCGCTTGATTTCCGTTTGGCGTTTCGCCCCTGAATCCTCAAGGGCTATAGCCCTCTTCCCGGCACGTTGAAAAACTGCTAGCATCCCAAAAGCTTTCCGACTCCACTCTCTCTCGGAGGTAACCATGCGTCACCGCTTTCCAATCATCGTCGCGGCTCTCGCTCTGCTTCTCTGTACCACAATCGCTTTTGCGCAGGCTCCTACGGCCCCGCCGAAACCCGGCCCGGAAGTGAAAAAAATGGCCGCCTTGATCGGTACCTGGGCAACAACGGTTGAAATGAAGCCGGTTCCGGGGATGTCCCCCGGTGGCAAAGCTACCTCGACTCGCTCCTGTGTTTGGGCTGTCGGTGGTTTCGGCGTTTCTTGCAAAGAAACATCGGACATGGGCCCTATGGGGAAGATCACCAGCGTCAGCATTATGGCTTACGACTCCGAAGAAAAGAATTACGTCTATTCCGAAGTGTCCAGTGATGGCGAAACGATCGTCTCCCGTGGTGTGGTCAATGGCGATACTTGGGTGTTCGATGCTGATTCGCCCATGCAGGGGAAGATGATGCACGGCCGTTTCACCGTCAAGTACACCTCAAAGGACGCCTGTGAGATAAAATTTGAATTGGGTCCCGACGCAAATTCAATGCAACTGGTCATGGAAGGCAAGGAAGTGCGCGTGAAGCCCCCCGCGCCCGCTGCCTCCAAACCACCCACAAAGTAACTCTGCGCGCTTTCCGGCCCCCTCGCGTCGCCGTCGAGCCCCCAGGCTCCCGCCTGGGGGCGTCGTCGGCTTCCCTCCCAGCCCTCTTTTTCCCCAAATTCAGGCCTGACTCGCGCGGGATTCGCTGATGGGCCACATAACCAGTGGTCAAAGCCAAGGCGGACGCGTGATAGAATCCGTGTGAGGGATCATGTATGCCAGGAAAGTACAACCCAGCGAAAAAACTGACAGCAAGGTTTCCTAGGTACCCAGAACGTCAGTGGGTTAAGGCAAATGGTCGCGCGATGCTGACTTGCGGGTGTGGGCAAGTTCTCTTTTTTGTTCACAAAACGGGAATGGAGCGGCAACGCCACACAAGAGAGGCTAGTCACCGGAAAGTCGTAGCTGTATGCCCAAATCCGAAATGCAAGCAGGAAATCAGGCTTGATTGAGAAGCACGTGCGGAGGGGTGAATATGACTCAGGGGTTGCCGATGAACGTTCGAGAGCTAACAGATGAAGACGTGGTGGCGCTTGCTGGGGCTGAGACACCACTTTGTGGCTGGGGTGGATGTGACAGGGATGCGCGTTGGGAAGTGATATGCGAAGACTTGTTAGACATAGATGATTTAGCTCACCAGGAGTTGGGCTTCCAGGTTGAATCTGGAAACAAGAGCATACCATTCTCGGAACTTGTGGCGACGAAGCACATCGGCTCCTACTGTGACGAGCACGCCAGAGAATTCTGCATGAAAGGCAACATCGAGTTTCCAGTGAAACTTGCTGGTTGATTCTGTGTGTGCCGAACTGGGCGGGGCGGAGTTGATCAGGGCACGCTTACTCGTAAAATCCACACTGCAAGGAGGGCGGAATGATAAGGAAGCTGAAACGGATCAGGTATATGACGGTCGGTGAGCACGTAGCCGAATCGTTTGAAGCGCAAGCCAAAAATATTCCGCCATGGCACAAGGAGGAGATTGAGATCCTCCTTAGCATGGCCAAGTTAGAACGTGAAACTCATAACTCCAAAATGGTCTTCCTCAGAGAGTGGGAAATAACCGAGGGATCAAACCGCTCCGCCCATAACCGGGGCGAACGATGCGCGAACTTGGTAACTTGATCGTGCTGGTGTAACCGCCACTGCTAGCCGCGTTTTTCCTTCCTTAATCCAGATTTGACCGCGCGCACCAAATTGCCAGTAGTCGCAGCCCCAATCCTTCTAGCAATTTCATCCGTCGTACGAAAAGCTGCACCAGGTATTTTGGGCCTTCCGAATTTCTCCCACACTTTTTTCAGTTCCGCGATTTCCTCTGGATAGATAATTCGTCCGGGCGGCTTGTCCTTGTGGTCTTTCTCGTCTCGCCTGTGAGCGACAGCCAAGAATGTCAGAGGGCCGACCCCGTCGCGTCCTTCTGCATTAAAAGCCGCCGAGCATACCATGTAGAGAGCTGCCTCAAATGAGCGGTGGCGACTATACCCGCTAGTCAAGAGCGTCGATACTGCCGATGTGCCTCCTGCACCTATCGCGGTGAATCCGTCCAAGTTGTGCGAACTAAGCCCAAACCTATCCATTCTATAAATTGCCGCCGCATGGACAGTTTTTCCCCATCCCACTGCAATGATTTGCTCGTCGTAGTTCTGCTGTGCGTCATTTTCCATCGCACGTGACAGTTCAGCGAACCTCTCGTCCCCAAGCTCGAAACGGCCCTTCCGCCTGAACTCCTCAATCGTTGGATAGTACTGGCTTAGGAATCTGTCTGCGCTCCATTTTGCCAAGTGTTTCTTGTAGGCATTTCGGAGTGTGGATTGGATACCGGCTCTGGAGAGAGTGTTCTTGTCTTTCAGGTCCTGAAGACGTATTTCCTCCATGATGAGATCGGAATTGCTTAGATGTCCCGCAAAAAGAAACAGCCAGTCTCCAAACCACATCGCCTTGGTTGCACCTACGTCCCCAGATGCCCCAGATACGAGGTCAGACAACATTCCATCTGTAGCGCAGATCGCCCTGAGTCCGCCGTCACAAAGTGCTGCGATGCAAAGCGTCACTCGTAAACCTCTGTAGGGAAGAGAGCCTGAATCGTGGTGAATAGGAGATTACCACACGCGCCGGTGCCCCACACGTCGTCTTTAGGCGTAGGGAGTTGCAGGTGAGTCGCGTTTCTGTTGTAAGGCCTTCACGCCGCGTACTCCTGTGATCCGCGTATAAAAAACGTCCTCAATCGCTCCTGTTGGCACGCTTCGCTTTTTATTTGCTCTTGATTGTGGCGGGTGCCCCATTTTGGCGAAGCCAAAAGTGGGGAATTTGAAACCGGGATTTGCGGACGTTAAAGACCGAGGTCCGCCCATTCGGGCGGAACATGGTGCAACCCACTCGCTTTTTAGAGTGCAGCGAAATCGCTACTATAGAAGCCTTCTGTCCTAATCAACTGAGTCTTAATCTTAATAATCAAAAAGACCTCATTTGGATGTTGCCCGGATGTAAGCGGCGTAAGCAGCCTGTCAGTTGAGACTCGGAAGTCTGTAATCAAGGCGTCGTCTTCTAAGAGGCAATAGAATGGATTCTCGTCTTCGCCTGGCGAGAACCCCCCTATTTCTTCACAGCTCTCGGGTATGCGGAGCGCATCAAATAGAGTCTTCATCCGGTTGTCTAGATCTCCGCCGTGTCGGATTAACTCCCCTGGGGACTCACGTCGGAGAAAGAGAATGTCGAGAGCGCACACAAGGTTGAACGGTTTATTGATTAGGGGGAGGAAATGAAAGCCACAACGCTCGTAACTTTCCGAAAATGTCTTCAGGAATGGTCGCTGCCCCGACTCAGGTAGAGCGTAGGCAATCTCAGTCAAGGGGCGTTGCACCTTCCATAGCTCAGCCAATTGCTTGTGGAGCTTCCTACGAATAAGATGCTTGTTCTCCAGGCGTCCATATTGACGCGTGGTCGCTTTGAGTGGTCCCTCGTAGATCAGGCGGAATTCCATTCCCCCTCACGTTTCTCCGACTTAGGATACCTGCCGGAACATTATTCGTATAGAGAGAGGGTTGGCCGCCTCATGTTCGTCCCGAATCGGAGAACAGCTTGTGGTGAGCCCGCCGAACCATGGGGATTCTAGTCTTCGTCCATGAGCGCGAAGCGCGTGGTTCTTCCTGAAATTTCATTTTCTATTCGAATAGGTTTCGTGAGTCCGCCCTCGCCATTCGAATTCTTTTCCACAAAATTTTCCTCTCTTTTTTCTCTAATTAACTCTTGACATACTCCATCAAACTATGCTAACTAGATGTGTAACTTAGTTCTTCCAGGATCTGACCGGTTGACCGTATGACCTTAAGTCCTTCAGGACCTGTTATTTGCATCTCAAGCGCTCCCTCGCGGCCCGCTCCCCCCTGCCCTCCGAAGCTTCAGCGTAGGAGGGTCCTTGCGCCTGCCCGCCGAAGCTTCAGCGCAGGAGGGCTCCTGCGTAACCTCTTTGTTCCCATGCACTTGGAAACAAAGCTGCATCCACGTAAAAATCCGCCCCTGTCCAAACCCTTTAGAATCAGCATATTGCAGAATAATAAGCGATTGCGCCCCTATACGCCCCTGTCTAAGTCCTTTGTTTTCAATACTGTCAGGAAAACACTCCAAAAAGCGCCCCTGTCTAAACCCTTTAGATTCAATCGCTTGCAGACCTCGTGCAAAGCGCCCCTGTCTAAGTCCTTTAGAATCACATGGTTTCAGAAACAGGGGGTATTTTTTCAATGTCTTCCGGCCGTCTTCAAATTCCCAAGACGAGGCAATTAAGCTATGTCCATAAAGAAAGCAACCCCCGCTTCGCGTAAGCACCACGCTTCCCGCTGCACCTTCATAACTCCCTCAGGGCGTCGCTGCAAAATGGCCGTCATGCCCGGCCAGTCCCGCTTGGGTGGTCGCAACGTCTATTGTGCCTTCCACGCCAAGCAGGAGATGCAAGTCTATGACTCGAAAGCCGTCTCCCAGGAAGTTCTTGGCCCGCTTGACGACTTCAGGTCCGCCTGCGCCATCAACCGCGCTCTCGGCAAGCTCTTCACCGTCACCGTCCAGAACCGCATCCCCGTTCGCAACGCCATGGTCCTCGCCTACATCGCCCAGTTGATGTTGCGCACGCTTCATCCCCTCCGCAACGAACTCATTGAAACTGGAGGCGCGAACGGTCTGGACGTCATCCTCCGCGATATCTTTGCTCTTTTCGACGGTCAATTGGACAAGGATCGCCCTGCTCGACCGGGCGAGTTCAAATCCCACCGCCGGCAGCAAATCGAAGACGGTCTTGCCGTGTTGCGCGCCGCTGGCCTCGGCATTCCGCCGGCGCTTGCCCGCAAAGCGCGGGAAGCCGTCGAAAACGAAAGCGACGAAGAAGATCAAGACGAAGGTCAAGACCACGACCAGGAAGAAGGCGATGACAACAACGAAGGCGACGATACCGAAAGTGATGAAGAAGCCCACGTGGAAGCCTGACCCGCGTCCGGGCAAGGCGGCAGCCAGCTAGTCCACAACTTGGGCGGCCAATGATTCTACAACCGCGATGTTCTGGAGCAGTTCAGGCGGCACGGCGTGGCGCTGCTGCAAATACGCGGGGCTGTTGTAAGAAAGCCAGACTTTCCCCTGGCCATCTTCCGCGATGAGAATTTTCAGAGGGAGGTCGAGGGCGATGCTGGGCGCGGCCAGCATGAGGGGAGTGCCGGCTTTGGGGCTGCCGAAGATTAGGAGCTTGGTGGGAGGCATTTTCATTCCCGCCTTTTCCGCCTCGCCGCTATGGTCAATCAAGGCGAAGAGCGTGACTCCTTTTGCCTGGAGAATCGCCTTCAATTTTTCGACGGTCAGATCCACCGAGTGACGGCTAAGTTTGCTGATGATCCCATTGTCTGCAATTGGCGGCATGGCTGCCTCCTCAATTTTTCGGGATTTTTAGTGCGACGAACCGCGGAGTGAGATCAGATAAATCGCCATCGCGAGTCCGACCAATGCCAGGAACAAAGCGACTGCGACGGCAAACATGGGAGGACGAGAATGCCCCTGTTGGCCGCGATTGAGTTCCCGAACCAATCGAGCATATTGCCATCCGGAATAAAGATTCAGCGCCACTCCCACCGCGATGAGCGCGGTGCCGAACCACAGCGACAGCCCGTATGTCTGCGCCGAGAGAACGTGTTCAACGGCCTGGAGCTCTTGAAGGAAAAGGCCGAATCGCGCCACAACAAAACCGAATCCCATCAAGGCGAGACCCGTGCGAATCCACGCAAGAAGAGTCCGCTCGGCGGCCAGATAATCGCGCAGGTCGGCTTTCTGGTTCGGTTGCGTGGATGCATCCATATTGCCGCCTCTCGCGCCTGCCTTTCGCAGTGGCGAGATTTTACTGGACGGATTCAGGCTCACGCAACAAAACGAAGGTCGCGAATCCATGCGGCGAGATTTCGATGTCACAAGGCCGGGGCGCGTCGAGAGTTAATGGTCGCCAAGGCGCTTGCGGAGGTCGTGCTTGCGGGTGAGGAGTTCGTTGAGGCGGGCGGCGGGCGCGATGCGGGAGGCTTGCGCGGGCGTGTTTCCCGAGACGGCCGAGGCGGCCGAACGCGCTGAAAGGGACTCGATTTCCTTTTGGACTTCGGCGAGCTCCTGCTCGACGCGGCGGCGGCGAAGTTGGACGAGGCAGCTTTCGGCTTCGTTCCAGGTGGGCGGAGCGCCTTGCTCGAAGGCAATCTCGAAGAGCAAGTCGTGGGCAGGTTTTTCGAGTGTATCCGCGAGCGCGGTGGTATTGGGGCGCGAGCCTCCAGCGCAGGCGGGGAGGAGCGCGGCGAAAACGGCTTCGGTTTCGAGGCCTTTGTGTAGCTCTTCGGCGATGAGCGCCTGCGCGAGGCGCGCGCGGAATTCGTCGGCGTCAATGAGCATTTGAACGAGGCGGCGCTCAGCGGGGCGGGCGCTGCGCGAGACAAGCTCGGGCTTGGTGTGCACTTCGCTGCGGCGCTCGGCGGCGGATTTGCGCAGGGCTTCGCGGAGCACCGGCTCTTCGATGCGCAACTGCTGCGCGATGCGAGTGGCCCATTCGGAACGAAGCAGCGGATTGGCGATCCGCTGGACGTGGGGCATCAGAAAATTGACCGCGGCGAGTTTTCCTTGCGCGGAGGTGAGATCCATCTGGCGCGCGCGAGAGATGAGGTAATCGAGGAACGGCGGCGCTTTCGAGAGGAGATCGCGGTAGGCTTCGGCGCCTTTTTTCTGGATGAAGAGGTCTGGGTCGGCGGGCTTGCCGTCCACGGGAGGCAGCGCGAGAACGCGCGTATCGAAATCCTGCTCGAGGAGAAGGGAGAGGGAGCGCTCGGTGGCGGCTTGCCCCGCGCTATCAGGGTCGTAATTGACGACGATCTGCTGCGTGAAACGCTTGAGGAGCCTGACCTGCGGCTCGGTGAGGCTGGTACCGCAACTGGCAACGACGTTGTCAATGCCCGCGCGTGCGACACCGATGGTGTCCATGTAGCCTTCGACGAGAACGGCGAAGCCCGCGCGGCGGATGGCTTCCTTGGCGCGGTCGAGGTGATAGAGGACCTCGCTCTTCTTGTAGATGGGCGTCTCGGGCGAGTTGAGATATTTCGGCATGTCGTCGCCGAGCGAGCGTCCGCCGAAGGCGACGATTTTGCCAGTGTCATTGGCGATGGGGAAGATGATGCGGCGGCGGAACCGATCGTAGAGGCGGCCCTTATCGTCGCGCGAGGCGAGGCCGGATTGCGCGATGAGCGCGTCAGGAAATTTCTGCTTGAGATGGCGCAAGAGCGATTCGCCGCCGGAAGGAGCGTAGCCGAGGCCGAAGCGCTCGATGGCGGCGTCATCGAGGCCGCGGTCGGCAAGGTAGGCGCGAGCGGCTTTGCCTTCGGCGGTGGTGGCGAGCTGGCGCGCGAAAAACGCGGCGGCTTCGCGGTGCATCTCGACGAGAGCGGAGCGCTGCTGATTGGCCTTGCGTTCTTCGGGGGTGCGCTCGCGCTGCTGCGGGATGGGGATGCCGCATTTTTCCGCGACGGCGCGGACAGCTTCGGGAAAAGCGACCTTGTCCATTTCCATGATGAAATTGAAAACGTCGCCGCCCACGCCGCAGCCGAAGCAGTGGTAAATCTGCTTGACCGGATGGACCGCAAAAGACGGCGTTTTTTCGGAGTGAAAAGGGCAAAGACCGGTGAAGTTTTGTCCGGACTTACGCAGAGGCACGTATTCCCCGATGATGCGGACGATGTCCGCCTGCTGCTTGACGCGATCCGCGAATGAGCCGGGGTCAGCCATGCAAGGATTCTCAGTGAAAGCTGCTGCGAGTATAGCGGGGCGCGGCTAACTCCTCAATTCGACGATGGTGATGGCGGCGCCGCCGCGGTCGTCGGCTTCGGCGGAGATGCGTTCGACGAGAGGATGGGCGGAAAGAAATTCGGCGAGGCCGCGGCGAAGCGCGCCCATGCCGTGGCCATGGATGATGCGGACGCGGGACTTCCCGGCGACGGCGGCCTGGTCAATGAATTTGTCCACAAGACGGATGGCTTCTTCCAAGCGCTGCCCGATGACGTTGATGTCGTCAGGAACGGATTCGCCGGCGGATTGGGAGTGGATGGTGACGCCGCGCTTGAGCGCACCTGGCGGGGCGGAGGGCGCAAGATGTTGCGTCCCTACACCTTCGACAACTGCGATGACGTCGTCGAGGGAAATCTTCATGCGGAGCGGGCCGGCTTCGATTTCAGCGGAGCCGGATTCGCCGTGGCGAAGATCAATGCTGCGCAAAATGACCGGCGACGGAAAACCCTTGACGCGAACCTTGACGCCCGGAGCGAGCCGCGCGGGCTCGACCGGCTTTTCGACAGGCGCGGCGGCGGGGCCGAGGTCCTGTTGCGAAGCGGATAGCGTCTGTGCGACGGCGGCGTCCACATCTTCGCGGGCTTCGGTCCGTGCTTTTGCGGCGGCGCGGCCGGCCTGTTTTTCGATGCGTGCGCGAAGATCGCGGTCTTTCAAAGCTTCGAGAGCCTGCGCGAGCGCGGCTTCGTGCTGCTTGAGCGATGCGGTGAACTGATGCTCAAGTTCGGCGATGCGCTTGCGCTGCCGCTCAATCCATTCGGTTTGAAGATTCGCGCGCTCGCGGTCCAACTCCGCGGACTGTTCACGCAAAGAGGAGCGGAGGCGATCCACTTCATCGCGCGAAGCGTGGAGATAAGCGATGAGGTCCGCGGCCTCGCGCGCGGCGGGAGTGATCTCGGCGCGAGCGCGTTCGAGGACGCGCGCGGGCAGGCCGAGGCGTTCCGCGATGGAGATGCCGCTCGAGCCGCCGGGCACGCCGACCATGAGGCGGTAGGTCGGGCGCAAGTTTACGGCGTCAAATTCCACGGCGGCGTTGAGCACTCCGGGCGCGGCGCTGGCGTAAGCCTTCAGGCGATCGTGATGAGTGGTGGCGAGCGTGAGGCAGCGGCGTGCGCGGAATTCTTCGAGCAGCGAGACGGCGAGCGCGGCGCCTTCCTCCGGCGCGGTGCCGGTCCCAAGCTCGTCCGCAAGGACGAGAGAATGCTCCGTGGCGGATTCGAGCATGGAGCGAAGATTGAGCATGTGCGCGGAAAAGGTGGAGAGGTTCGCGGCAATGGATTGCTCGTCGCCGATATCGGCGAGGACGCGGTCGAAGAGCGGCAACTCGGCGGATTGCGCGGCGACGGGGATGCCGGATTGGGCGGCGAGCGCGGCGAGGCCGACAGTCTTGAGCGCGACGGTCTTGCCGCCGGTGTTCGGGCCGCTGATGACGAGGACGGTTTCGGGGCCAGCCGTGTCATTGCCGCCGAGCGCGAGGGACATCGGGACGGCGTGGTCGCCTTCGCGGCGCAACGAGGCTTCCAGCACCGGATGGCGCGCGGAATCGAGGCGAATCCGCGCCGCTTCCGAGAAGACAGGCAGGGCGCAATCGAATTCACGGGCGAACCGCGCGCGAGCAAAGAGCGAGTCCAGCTCGGCAATGGTTTCGGCGGCGTAGCGGAGCGCGGGCTCCTGCGCGCGGAGGAGATCCGTCAGCTCCGCAAGGATGCGCGCAATCTCCGCGGCTTCTTCTTCGGCAAGCTCGACGAGCTTATTGTTCAGCTCGATGGCGACGAGCGGCTCGACGAAAATCGTCTGGCCGGTGGCGCTTGCGCCGTGGACGATGGCGTCGCGGACGCCGGACTGGCGGCGGTCCGCCGCGCGGACGGGAATGACGTAACGGTCGTTGCGCAGCGTGACGTAGTCTTCGCCGGATTCCGCGCCGCGCGCGCGAAGGATTTCACGCAGCGTTTTTTGGATGGCGTCGCGCGCGCGGCCGAGCGCGATGCGGATGCGGCGCAGCGCGGGCGAGGCGTCGTCACTCATGGCGCCATCGGGAAGAATGGCGCGGCGAATCGCCGTGGAGATCGAACGGAAATCGCTGAGAGTGGATGTGCGCACGGCGAGGCGCGGATAAGGTTTCGGCGCGTCGTGAAAATATTCGCGCAGCCAGCGGGCGGTTTCGAGAAGAGAAGCAGCGTCAAGCAATTCGGCCGGTGTGAGGACGGCCGTCGAGGCCGCGGCGCCGGCATCCGGGCCAATCCGCGCGAGCCAGGGCCCGGGGTCGGCGAGCGCGCCAAAGCCGAGTTGGCCGCCGCCGCGGAGCCATTCCATGGCTTCGCGAATGAGAGCGAAGCCGGCTTCGAGTCGCGAGCGATCCTGCGAAGGAGCCAGAGCCTCGACGGCGCGGCGTCCGGGCGCACAAGTGGTGTACCCGCGGACGATTTCGAGCAGGCGGCCGAATTCGAGAAGGTCTGTGGCGGAGCGGGACACGGCCGGATTTCTCAATAGACGGAGCGATGATCCTCGCGCAATGCCGCGAGGCGCTCCACGAGATGCGCTGCGGCATCGGCGGCGCTGTGCGCGACATGGACGAGCGGCCCATCGGCTTCGGTCCACGCCGAGGCGTGGACCAACTCGACTTCGCGGACGCGTTCAACGATAGGCTGCCAGAAGTCGCCGAGCGCGACAAACGGTTTTGCGGCGATGACGCGCTTGTTGAGCATTTCCCAGACGACGGCCAGCTCGACAAGCGTGCCGGTGCCGCCTTTGCAGGCGATGAAGGCGTCGCCACGGCGAATCAATTCAAAGAGGCGGTCCTGCCAGGAATCCACGCGGATTTCGTCGTCCACCCAGGCGTTTGCGCGCGCGCGGAAAAACTTCGCGGTGACGGCCATTGTGTGCCCGCCTGCCTCCTTCGCGCCGCGCGAGACAGCTTCCATCACTCCGCCGTAACCGCCGGAACAGACAGCGAAGCCGCGATGGGCGAGTTCGCCTCCGAGAGCGCGAGCTTCGGTGTAATCGGCGTCGCCTTCGCGAGGGCGCGAGCTGCCAAAGACGGTTACGATGCGTTGCGTTGTGGACATAGGAGTCGCGTCACCGATTCGCGCAGCAAGATTTAGCCGCGCCAAGCTCTTCGACCATGGCGACCGCGAGTGCGTCCAGCACGTCGGTCGCGCCGCGGCCTTTGAGATTGTGGTTGTTGACGATAAACGAAAAAACAAGATGCGCGCCGCGGGCGGTGGTCGCGTAACCCGCCAAGGAATCCACGTGGCTGAGCGAGCCGGTCTTCGCCCAGATATGTTCGGCGGCGGGCGTGTGGGCCATTCGATCTGTGAGCGTGCCGTCCTGGCCCGCAACGGGAAGCGAGGCGCGAAAGACTTCATACCAGGGCTGCTTCGCGGCCCAGCGAAGCAACATCACTTCGGACTGCGGCGTGACCATGTCCTTGCGCGAGAGGCCGGAAGCGTCGGTCATGATGACGTCGTCGTCGGTGAGGCCGATGCTCTTGCGGAAGTCCTCTTCAAACTGAATCGCGGCGTCGGCGGAGGAATCGCCGGTTTTTTCGCGCGCGGCGGTGCGAAGAAGCAGCTCCGCGTGCACGTTCTGGCTGATCTTGTCCATGACGGGAAGGGCCTCGGAGAGCGGCTGCGAGACATGTTCGGCGAGCACGGCCGGGGCACCGGACGGCGGCGACGTGAACTCCGCGCCGGGGTCTCCGGCGTGGCGCGCGCGGGCGCGGCCATAGACATGGATGCCGCGAGCCTCAAGCAGATTCTTGAGCAGCGCCGCGGCAAATTCCGCGGGGCGGTCAATGGCGATGCCGAGCGAACGCGTCTGCGCGCCGGCGGGCATTGTGCCGCGCAGAAAAATGTCGATTGAGGCGGGCTCGCGTTCGACGGCGAGCTTTTGCTCGGAGCCGCGCGGGCCGGTGGTGACAAGATTGTGGATTTGGTAGACGCCCGCCCAGGGATCCGCGGTGTAAACGGCGGGCGCGCCGGCGGCCGCACCGGGCATTACCTCGATGGATAGTGTGCCGTCATTGATCTCGATGGCGGAAACCGGAACGCCGTAATTCCACAGCATGTCGTCTATCGCCCAGCCGGAAGGATACGAGCCGCCGGCGAAATAGCTGTCGTCGGCGATGACGTCGCCGGTGATTTGCTTTACACCGCGCGCGGCCACGGCGTCGGCCAGTTCGGCGAGAATTTTTTCGGGCGGGCCATCGCGGGCGGTGCGGCTTTCAAACGGGACCTTGCGGTTGGAGAGATTCGGATCGCCGCGGCCAACGAGAACCAAGTCGCCCTGAAGCGCACCGCTGGCATCCATCGCCGAGCGGGTTTCAATGGTGGTGTGGAAGCGATAGTTGGGGCCAAGCGTGGCCAGAGCGAGCGCGGCGGTGAACAACTTGGCATTCGAGGCGGGGAGAAAATAACGGCCGGCATTCTGGGCGAAGAGCACTTCGCCGGAATCCGCATCCTGCACGATAAGTCCCCAGTAGCCGCGGCTGACATCGGAATCGGAAAGAATCCGCTCGACGCGATCGCGGAAGGCAGCGATATCGGCGCGCTCGGAGGCGCGATTGTCCGGATTACGCCGGGGCGCCTGTGCGGAACTGTTCGCGGCGAGCGCCGCGCCCACGATCAACGCAGCAAAAAGGAAACGAGGCTGCGAATTCCAACGCAGGCCGAAGTTGGACCGGCACATAATCGCCTTCTTCACAACTCGTCGAAGCTATCTTTTTCCCGCGAGCGCGTCAAACCGCGCCGGCGAAAGAATTGCCCGCGGCATTGCGCCCGGCGCGGGGAAGAATTATCATGATCGAGACCTGGCCATTTGAAAGGAGACATATGCGAAAAGCGCTTGGATTGTTGCTGGCAGCAGGGATCGTGGCCCTTCCGCTCTTGGCCGCGGACAAGGACAAAGACGAAGAACGGCTTCGCAATTGCGGCGCGGTCATGGTGGAGATTCTCAATATACCCGACGACATCCCGCAGGACCTGCTCGACAAGGCGGAATGCGTCATTGTCATGCCGTCGGTGGTGAAAGCCGCGCTCGGCATCGGCGGAAGCTACGGACGCGGGGCAATGACGTGCCGGAGCGGAGACAACTTCACCGGCCACTGGGGAGCCCCGACGATGATGGCGCTCGAAGGGGGAAGCTTTGGATTTCAGCTTGGCGGACAAGCCACGGATTTCGTGATACTCGTGATGAACGACCGCGGCGCGGGCGCCATTCTCAGCAGCAAAGTACAATTGGGCGCGGATGCCTCGGCTGCGGCCGGGCCGAAAGGACGCGACGCTGCGGCGGCTACCGACGCCACGATGCGCGCGGAATTCCTCAGCTACTCCCGGGCGCGCGGATTGTTTGCCGGCGTTTCGCTCGAAGGCTCGACGCTGCGTCCGGATAATGACGCAAATGAGCGGCTTTACGGAAAGAAGATTCCCGCCAGAGAAATCGCGCTGCATGGCGTTGCTCCCGCTCCGGCGGCCGCGCGGGAACTTTTGACCGCGCTCGAAAAGCACTCACCAAAGAACCTGTCGAAGTAAAACCCGGCGAAATCCAGCCAGCACACCCCTGCGCAGGCCGGGGTGTGCCGGCTAAGAAATTGGCTTGCTACCGAATCCGCGTTTGAGTGCGCTCTGAACCTCGTGCATTGCAGCGCGCCAAGACATCCCTTACATTGAATGCTCAAGTTCACGGACAAAAATGACGCCGCTCACAACCTGTCCCATCTGCCAGAAAAGAAAGGCCGAGCGGTTCTGCCCCGCGAAAGGCGAAAAGATTTGCGCCGTCTGCTGCGGGACGGAGCGCGAAGTGACAATTGACTGCCCAACCGATTGCGCTTACCTGATGGCCGCGCACCGCTACGAAGCGCAGCATCGCAAACCCATTGACGCCGCGGAGACGCCCTTTCCGGATGTTTCGTTTTCGCCGGATGTCATCCAGGATTATAGGGACGTTGTTTCAGGACTTGGGTTTGCAATCCTCAAGTCCGCCGCGGCGGAGACGCGCTCTGCCAGGGATGCGGACGCGCTTGCCGCGCTGCAGGCGCTTGCGGAAACGTATCGCACGCTCATCTCCGGCATTTATTACGAAAAGCCCCCGTCGGGCGGGCCTCCACAGGCGATTTACGCCGCGTTGTCAAAATTTCTGGAAGATTACAAGCGTGAAGCGGCTGAGCGAGGCGGCTTGGCCCGCCTGAAAGACACCGATGTGTTCCACTTGCTCGTGTTTATGTTGCGCGTTGGCAAGCAGCAAACAAACGGCCGGCCACGCTCGCGAATGTTCCTGGAGTTCCTGCGCTCGCAATTCGCTGGCGCCGGTGCCACTGCGAAGCCTGACACACCGCGGATTATTGTCCCTTGATGCCCTCAAGCGCTGTTAGGCCAGATCCAGGCAAAGCTGCGGCGGTGGTGGACCGGGGTGCGCCTGCGAGGGGCTTGAACCGAGGCTATACCTGCGGCGCACCGCCGCAACTTTTTCGCTGATCTCCTTGCAATAGTCCTCCGGCGGATAGGCCGCGCGACCGTACCAT
>Ga0187818_10000112_pt1 | contig 23560 bp, 18 predicted proteins | sample NC_wetland_sal_i_14_FD_130581 | JGI IMG/M metagenome (GOLD analysis project Ga0187818, IMG submission 130581) | Wetland sediment microbial communities from Neuse River Estuary, North Carolina, USA - SO4_3 | ecosystem: Environmental > Aquatic > Freshwater > Wetlands > Sediment | place: USA... | reverse complement strand
GGGAGGCTCGCTTGCGAGCGTCCCGCCAGAGTCGAGGGACCCTGCGTCTTTTTGCTCGCGACTCGCGACTCGCGACTCTGGACTGGCCGCTTCTTTCCACGAGAACAGGCCGCTTTCGCGCAGGACTTCCTCGCTGAACTCTTCTTTCAGGCGATCGCGCAGGACAAAGCCGGAATCGGGGGCATAGCCGATGCGGAAGCGGGCAATTGTTTCTTCGTCGAGGCCGCGGCCCTTCAGGTATTCGCGGGCGCGGGCTCCCTCGGGACGGCGCAGGCATTCCTGAAAAAACGCGACGGCGCGCTCGTGCACCTGGAGCAACTGGGCGCGCAGCCGGGCTTCTTTGGCCTCGCCCGCCGTGGCATAGGTGGCTTTGGGGAGCGGAATGCCCAGCTTCTGCGCCACCATCCGCACCGCCTCGGGGAAGGTGATGTTCTCGATCTTCTGGATGAAGCTGAAGACGTCCCCGGAGGCACCGCAGCCGAAGCAGTGATAGAACTGGCGGGTGGCGTGCACCGAAAACGACGCCGTTTTCTCCCCGTGAAATGGACACAGCCCGGAAAAGTTCTGCGCCCCAGCCTTCTTCAGCTTGACGTAGTCGCCGACGATGCGGACGATGTCGGCCTGCTGCTTGACGGTGTATGCGAAATCGCCAGGGTTCGACATGGAAGGGGCAGAACTCTCCGGAGGAATTGTGAGCCAGAAAAGGGCTGAGTTGAATATATCGGAGGGGGAATGCTGTGGAGAAGCTGTGGGAATCGCGGGTTATCGGTTGAAAGGGAGGGAAAACGCGGGCTCTCAGAAAAATCTTTAAATGCAGAGGACGCAGATTACGCGGAAGAGATGCATAGATCTTTCGGCGCCAGGGTGCGGCGCCTCAGGATGACGGACATGAGCTAGTCTCAGGGGTTAAAGCCCGCATTCTTTTTGCGTGCCTGGCGGCACGGCTTTGAAGCCGTGCCCTTCCCAAAACCCATCTTTATTAAGGTCCATCTTCCCAAGGTCCATTCTTCCCAAAGTTATTCTTCCCGAAACCTTTTCTCCCAACCAAAGCGCATTCTTCGCAAGGCCCACAAAGACAAGCGCCCCCCTCAACTCTTCCCGGATTCTGCCGATGGAAAAGTGTTCGGGCTGGTTTTTCTACTGTGGCTACCGTCGAGCAATACGCGACTTCGATTGTTGAGAAGTACCGGGTGGTTCCCGACACGGGATCGGCCGCGCACCGCGCCGCCGATGAAGTGATTCCGCTGCTGAAGGAGTGGGGGAAACAGTATCTGCTGGGGATTACGCTGTCGGGCGCCTATACCAAGAACACGGCCATTACTCTGGCGTCGCACGCGGACATTCTGGTCGCGCTTAGCGCGGTGCCGGGAATGGACATGAAGGGCGTCTACTGGAATCTGTTCGAGTATCTGACCGATCACGATCTGAAGCCGCGCACGCGGAACGTATCCATTCAATTGCAGAGCAAGGGGCTGTGGATGGACGTGATTCCGGCGTGTCGCGATCCGAAGAACTCCGGCAACGTGCTGTTCAACAAGAAATCAGGGGCGACGGTGGTCACAGACCTGGCCCAGCATGTTCACTTGGTGGCGAATTCCGGGCGGCAGCAGGAAATCTGCGCGCTCAAGATCTGGCGGGAACGCAACGGTCTGGACTTCCCCTCGCTCTACCTGGAACTCACCGTGTTGCGCGCGCTCGAAGACGAGCGCTTCGGACAACTGGCGGACAATGTTCTCGCGGTGCTGCGCTACCTTTCGAACCGGTTCGAGCCGACCGTGGTGCAAGACATTGCCAATCGGAAGAACGTTGTGTCGAATGATCTGAGCGCGAGCGACAAGAAGGCTATCGCCAAAGCGGCGCGCAACGCGCTGTATGACGAGAACTGGAAGAAGATTATCTGGTAGGAGTGCATGGTTGCAGGAGGGGCCCGCAGCGGCTGAAGCCGCCCGAGAGAGAGGCTCCTGATCGCAGCGCTAAAGCGCCGCGCCACCCGAAATCCAACCTGTTCGCCAAGGCTGTCGAGCTGCGCTCGACCGGACAGCCTCTTCGACTTCGCTCAGGGGCAGGCGAGGGCGGCTGTCCTCACATGGCATCCGCGTATCGCACCCGCCTCCCTGCATCTCCAGCTTTCTACACCTTTAACTCGACCACCGTTGCGCCGCCGCCGCCCTCGTTCTGCGGAGGTTCGGCTACTGACGCGACGTGGGGATGCTGCTGCAGCATTTGACGGAGGGCCTTGCGCAGGATGCCCATGCCGCTGCCGTGCACCACGCGGACGCGGGGCAATCCGGCCAGGAAGGCGCGGTCGACGAACTTCTCGACCGCACGGGAGGCGTCGTCAACCGTGTGGCCGATCACGTTGATCTCGCTGGGCACCGTGGCGTCTTCGGTCGCGAGCGAAACGGAAATGCCGCGGGTGCGGGCGGCGGTTACGGGCGACTCGGCCGGGCGGGCGGCGCCGGACATGGCGCCCGTCAGGGCGTTGGTCAGAACTTCGGCAATGTCATCGCGGGCGATCTTCATTTTCATCGCGCCCATTTCGACTTCGAAATGAGTGTCGTCGAATTTGCGCACGACTCGCGCTGGGCGGCCCGTGGATTTCAGCTTCACGCTGTCGCCCTGGGAGACGTGTTGCACCAGTTGCGGCTGGGCGTGCGGATCATTTTTGTCGGCGCCGGTGGAGTGGGCCACCACGGTGGCGTCGAATTGCTCGCGAAATTCGCGGCGGAGTTTGGCGATGCGGCGCTCGGCATCTTTCGAAAGCTTCTGCGCGGCGGCGCGATCCTGAATCGCGTTCACCGCTTCGCGGGCGTGATATTCGAAGTCGCGCAGGACGCTTTCGAGCTTCTTCTCCATTTCGCGGACTTTGGCCTGCTGCTCCTTTTTTCCGTAAACCGCTAGAGTTTTCTTTTCCTCTTCGAGTTCTTTTTGGCCTGTCTGCAGGCGCAGGCGTTCGCTTTCGGCTTCGCGCAGTTCGGCATGAAGCTTGTCGAGGAACTGGCCGACGTCGCGGGCCTGCGTGCCCAGACGGGCCCGGGCGCCCTCGATGATGGCGGGATTCAGGCCCAGGCGTTGCGCAATGTTGATGCCGGCCGAGGCTCCGGGCACACCGACTTTGAGCTCGTAGGTGGGCTGCAGAGTTCTCTCGTCGAATCCCACGGCGGCATTGAGCACGCCGGGCGTGTTGGCGGCGTAGACCTTCAGCGACGTGTGGTGGGTGGAAATCACGGTCATGCAAGCGATGCGGCCGAAGTGTCCGGCAATCGCGACGGCGAGAGCTGCGCCTTCTTCGGGATCGGTCGCGGAACCGAGTTCATCGAGCAGGACGAGAGATTCGGCGGTTGCGGTGCGCGAGATGAAGTCAATGTTGGTGACGTGGGCCGAGAACGTAGAAAGATTCTGCTCGATGGATTGGTAGTCGCCGATGTCGGTGAGCACGGCGTCGAACACGGGAAGCTCGGCGCGGTCGGCGGGCACGGGAAGGCCGGACTGCGCCATCAGCGCGAGCAGGCCGAGGGTTTTCAGGGTGACGGTTTTGCCTCCGGTATTGGGGCCGGTGATGATGAGCTGGCGGGCGGCGTCGAGTTCGACGGTGATGGGGACGACGGGCGCGCCTTTTGCTTTCAGGTTTCTTTCGAGGAGAGGATGGCGGGCGTTGTGCAGGAGCAGGCGGGAGGCAGGAGAGTTGTGCGAGTGGAGAGCCGGGCGAGCTTCGCCCGCCATGGACAGCCGGGGGCGGCTGTCCCCACATGGATCTTGCTTGTTCCCACACGGGGCCTGGTTGTTCCCACTTAGCTGCACTGCTATGCAGTTGTAATCTTCGGCGAAGCGGGCTTTGGCGAACTGCAGCTCGAGTTCGGCTAGCGCATCGACGGCGGCGAGAATTTCGGCGGCCTGGGCTCCGATGCGCTGGGTCATTTCGAGAAGGATGCGGTGAATCTCAGCTTGCTCTTCCTCCAGCAGGCGAACGAGTTCGTTGTTCTGCTCGATGGTTTCGACGGGCTCGACAAAAACCGTCTGGCCGCTGGAACTGGCGCCGTGCACGACTCCCTGCACGCGGCGCTTCTGCTCGACTTTGACGGGAATGACGAAGCGCTCGCCGCGGATGGTGACCAGTTCTTCCTGGAGGGCGCCGTCCTCGGCGAGGCGGCGCAAATATCCGCGGAGGGATTCCTGAATGGTGCGGCGCTGTTTTTCGATCTCGCGGCGAATTCGGGACAGCTCGGGGGAGGCTTTGTCTTCCAGGGTTCCGTCGGGTTGAATCTTGTTGCGGAAGGAGCGGAGAAAATTCGTGAAATCGGTGATCTGATCGGACAGCGAGCGCACGCCTTTCCATTCCGACTCCATGGCGGCGGGCGGGTGCAGGGCGATCTCGCGCCACTCGGCGGCGCGATCGACCACGAGGATGACGTCGCGAATCTCGGTTGTCTCGAGAGCGGCTCCGGCGATGCGGGACTTTTCGACCAGCGGGGCGACTTCGATCAGGCCGGAGAAATCAAAGCGGCCGCCGACGCGGCGGAATTCGCGAATCTCGCTGGCGAGCTCTTGTTGGTGCGCGATCCACTCGCGGTCGACCGAGGGAGTGAGGGCAGCGATGCGCCCTTGCTCCAGCGGGGAAGAGGCGTAGGCGCGCAGGAGATCGCGGAGCGAATCGAACTCAAGGACGCGCGAGGAGGAATGGATGAGGTCTGACATTCGCAAATAATGTTACAGGAGAAGGACGCCTCGCCGGAGAGGCGAGTTTCGAGTTGGGAAGTCAAAGGCCCCACTTCTCGCAAAAGACGCGAGAAATGGGGCACCCGGGTCAGAGTCAAAGTCCACACTCTTCGACAAGCTCAGGGCAGGCTCTAGCCGCGAAGAACGCGGCTGGGACGGGACACTCGGCACCCTCAGGGGCTAAAGTCCTCACAGGAGGAAGGCCTTATCGCAGCGCTGAAAGCGCTGCGCCACCCAAAATCGGTGTGCGACTCGCGCCTTCCGTCAGCGTCAGTCGCCGGCGGCGCCGGCTACGTGGGCGGCGGGCTCGGCGGCGGCGGGGAACCTGACTACAAATAGTGCTCCGCCTTCGGGCTTGTTCTGGCAGGTGATTTGACCGCCGTGGTCCTGGATGACGCCGTAGGCGACGCTCAGGCCCAGGCCCGTGCCCTTTCCGACGGGCTTGGTGGTGTAAAAGGGATCGAAGACGCGTTCCGGTTCGCGGACTCCGTAACCGCTATCGGAGAATTGCAGGACGGCTTCGTTGCCCTGTTTCTGGGCAGTAACATCCAGCGAACCGCCGCCCACCTCTTGCAATGCATCCATCGCGTTTTCGATGATCTCCACAAACACCTGAAACAACTGATTGGTGTTTCCCAACACGCGAGGAAAGTCCGGGGCGATGGAGAGCGAGAGCTGGATCCTGCCGCCGGGATAGCGCGACTCGAGCATCTGGGCGGCCCGGTGCAGCAGGACGTTCAGGTCCACCAGCATTTTCTCGCCTGGACTTTGCTGGGCAAAACTCAGCAGATTCACGACCAGGTCGCGGGTGCGCTGCGCCTGGTTGACAATTTTGCGCAGCAGCGACTTCTGCTCCTCGGTCAAATGCTCCTGGGTCCAGAGCTGTTCCGAGTAGGTCATGATGGCGGTCAAGGGATGATTGATCTCGTGGGCTGCTCCGGCCACGAGGGTGCCGAGCGAGGCCAGTTTCTCTTTCTGTACCAGATGTTTCTGCAATCGCATCTGGCTGTCGTAGGAGCGGCGGGATTCCTGCAAGACGCCAATCAATGCCTGGTCCTGCAGGTACTGGCGTAGAAATACAAAGGCCCCCAATACCAGCATCGCGGTCAGAACCGCGAAAATGCGGAACACGCGCGAGGGAAGGGGGGAGTGGTCGAAAAGCACTGCCCACAATCCCAAGACAGGCAGGGACAGGATGGCTAGCATAGCCAGCCGAGCAACGATCTTCCAGGGAGCCCGGACCGGCGGAGGCACGCTCTTGAGATTCCATTCGCGAGCCGAGAGGGAAGCCGCACCCATCCACCCCACAGCCCCAATCAGCGGAACGTCGTACAGGCTGCCGGAGTAATAGGTCTTGTTGGTCACGGCCAGGCTGAGGAGGGTGCTGCCGACAGCGTACACGAGACTCGCGCCCAGCAAGTGCAGGTAGAGGCGCCGCCAGCCTTTCGCGCTCGTCAATCCAGCAACGGCCAGCGCCCCCAGCAGCAGCAAGTTCTCCAGCATGTAAAGCCGGTCGTAGTAGAAGTTGTAGCGGTCCACATTCAGGACCACGTACTGGTGGGGGAACACGATGAAGGCGTACAGAAAAAGCCACCATCCGAGTAGCATCAGAAAATTCAAAACACTGAAGTGCCGTCTGCCTGTTTTCTTGATCAGGTCGGGCCGCCAAGCGGCGGCTGCGATCATGGGTACCAGATGGAAGAAGAGGACAATATCCAGGAGATATGGATCTGGAATCGGGCGACGAAGCACCAGGTCAAAACAGGTCCACGCTGCCTGAGTGCAGGTCCAGAAAGAGAGGCTCAAGGTGATGAGCACCCAGAAGGTGCGCTCCTGGCTCGGCCTGCGGATCGCGTTGGCCAGCGTAGCCGCAGTCGCGACCAGAAATGCCGTCAGCACAGCAAGGTCGCCAAAAGCAGTCAGACCGAGGCTGCGATGGGCCGTCAGGGACACAGCGGCGAAGGCCAGAGTAATTCCGGCCGCTGCGAGAAACCAGCGGTGGCGATGAAGCAGACCCATTTGATCCAATTCTATGAGCCGTGATCGGGGATGCCGAGAAACGTTTGAGGCCTCACTGGTTACTTTCGTCATACCCCCTGTTCAGTCAGTTGCCAGCTGCCGGTTGCCGGTTGCCAGTGAAACCCCCGCGCGATCCACAGATCCAGCTCAGAGGATGCGGAAAAAGTCCGTCGTCGCTAGGAGAATAACGAGCGGGGCTGAAGAGTGTGCGTGAGAACTGCTCTTTCGCCCCGCTGGGGCCGGCTCGTCTCCCACTTTCTACCCACGGCTTGCGCCGTGGGCTGCATTCTTACGCCGCTTCGCGGCTACGATCTGGAGTTTCAATCCACCGGGTTGTCGAAATTCTAGTTCTCACGCACACACTGAGGCCCACACTGATTTCAAGTCGCTTACGCGGCGCTGAAGCGCCGCTCCTCCACTGTGGCGCAGGCATTCGCGGAGGAAGCACACCTCAGGCGCTAAAGCGCGAGCGTATTTTCGAAGACTTACGGCACGACTCAAGTCGTGCCCTTCCCAAACCCCCTTCAATCGGAGTTTCTCCGCAGCGGGTAAAGCCCTTGACGTCAACGCGCCAAGGGCGGCATCGCTGAAGCGATGCCCTGATACGAACCGTTGCTCCTAAACGGCACCGCTGTCGCGAACGGCACTGCCGGCCGAACTGCACCGCTACGGGAACGGCACCACTACGCGATCCGAGGTTCCGAAGCCTCCGAGGTTTCTGGGAAATCCAAGATGGTCTAGAATCGAAACAAGAAGGCCGCTGCGTCGCGTTTGTGAAAACGCGGAGAGCAGCCTTCCCTGGTGACCTCCTATGGCATTTCCTGTAACCCGCCTTCGCCGCCTCCGCCGGACTGCCGAACTGCGCAACCTGGTGAGCGAAACCCGGCTCACCCCTGAGTCGTTTGTTTACCCCATGTTCGTTTGCCCGGGAGAAGGCGTCCGCAAAGAAGTGCGCTCCATGCCGGGCGTGTTCAATCTGTCGGTGGACGAAGCGGTGAAAGAAGCGCGGGAGGTTCATGCTCTGGGCGTGCCCTCCGTGATCCTGTTCGGCCTTCCCGACAAGAAGGACGAAGTCGCCACCGGAGCCTGGGCGGAGAATGGCATCGTACAGCAGGCGGCGCGGGCGCTCAAGCGGGAAATTCCCGGGCTGATTCTGATGGGCGACGTGTGCTTGTGCGAATACATGTCGCATGGGCATTGCGGGATTGTGAAAGCGACACCCCTGGCGCAGTCTCTGGGCGCTGCGGCGAGAAACACACTGAAATCAGCTCAGGTAGTTGTGGTCCAAAGCGACGAGGAGAAAGCGAAGGCTATCGAAAAGGTCGCGTCGCAGATGGCCGATTACGCCCGCAGGATTGAGTACGAAATCGACAATGACTCCTCGCTTGAACTCCTAGCCCGCACCTCGGTTTCGCTGGCGAAGGCGGGCATCGACGTCATCGCGCCTTCCGACATGATGGATGGGCGAGTCGGCGCCATCCGTAAGGCGCTCGACGAAGCGGGATTGATCAACACGCCGATTCTTTCCTACGCCGCGAAGTTCGCGTCGGGTTTCTACGGGCCGTTCCGCGAGGCCGCGGACTCGGCGCCGCAATTCGGCGACCGGCGCTCGTACCAGATGGATGGAGCGAACCTGCGGGAGGCCATGCGCGAGATTGCAGCCGACGTCGAAGAGGGCGCTGACATGATCATGGTCAAGCCGGCCATGCCGTACCTGGATGTGATCGCCGAGGCTCGCCGACGCTTCGACCTGCCGCTGGCGGCGTATCAGGTCTCGGGTGAATATGCCATGATCGAGGCCGCCGCCCGCAACAACTGGATTGACCGCGAGCGGGTCATGATGGAATCGCTACTGTCGATCCGACGGGCGGGGGCGAGCGTTATCTTGACTTACTACGCCAAGGATGCGGCCAGGGTGCTGGGGTAGGATTCGCTTTGCGGCCGGGAATCTGCTGCCGCGTTCACTGTTCGGTGAATCGGGGTGGCATTTCCCTCATGCTGGTTCGCCCGAGACGGCCGCGGCTTCGACGGGAACGCTCTTGGCTTCAGTCACCGCTGTGGCGGATGAACCGAAGCGCCGATCCTTGAGCGCGAGGACCGGGCTTTCGAAATATTTCCACGAAATTGCGGCCAGCAGAATGACGAGAGGCAGACTAATACTGCCCTGGAGTAAGTGTGTCCCGGAGCTTACTCCCAATCTGGACAGCACAAAGCCTACCGATGTGTAAGTAAGTATGTGAATCAAGTAGGCCATATAGCTGATCGTTCCGAGCTGCAGGAACGGGCGGAAACGGAGAAAACGCGTCCAGGGAGTGCCGCTCCAGCGGGCGCACGCGCCAACAATGGCTGCGCAAAGGATCGCAAGCAGGGAAAAGCCAAACACAGAAAAGCTGGTGGTGGAGCGGATGTCGATGCCGCGGAAGACGCCACAGCGCCAGCTCAGAAGGAAGAGCGCCACGGATGTGATCGCGATCGCCAGCCGTAGCCCATGGTCGAGCAACCGCTGCGACAAATGTCCCTCACGCACCGCCCTGAACAGCAGGGTCACGCATGCGCCACTGGCCAAGGCATCGAACCGGCAGGGAAAGCTCTCGACCTCCCAGAATTCCGAGGTGTGGTTCAGGCCTCGCAGCACTGGGCACACCACCAGCGGAATCAGGCAGAAACAGAGGATCAACCGCCGTGATCCCTTCAAAACAACCGGCGCCCACAACAAGTAAAACAGTTCCTCCACCGAGAGCGACCAGAAGGCTCCCTTGCCATAGCGAAATTCCGTGAACGCGTTGTAAAACAGCGGGAGCGGAGCTACGTGGAAGCTGGCGTGGAGGGACAGGCGCGACCACATCAGCGGCAGCGAGAATCCGTGACCTAGAGAAGAGAGCAAAAACCACGCCGCGATTTGCTCCATGCGGGTCAACGTTTCCCCATGCAGGTATGTCAACAGCAAGACCAGGAGCAGCGCCAGGTAGTAAGGGGGGAAAATCCGCAGCGCCCGGCGCCCGTAAAACGTCCGGTAGGGAGACTTTTGCTTGCGGAGCGATAGCAGGATGCCGGTGATCAAGAAGCCAGACACAGCGAAGAACAGGTCCACACCCGACCAGCCCAGCGCCATTGCGTCTGAAATGCGATAGCCCACGGGGCGGAAATGAACGAAGAACACGGCGAGAATTGCCCAAGCTCGAAGACCATCAAGTTCCAGGATTCTCGACATGGATAGAGAGGAATTAGCTTAAGCCACGTTTTGGGGAAATGCAAAACGGTGGAGGATCTTAGACGCAGATAGCGACGAGGATTCGCGGAGGACGCCGAGAAGATTCGCGAAGCCGAAAACGCGAGGCATGGGGCAGCCGACGTCAGTTGCTGTGGGCCCTGAAGAGCCAGCCCCAGACCTTCTTGAGAAAAGCTCGATTTCCGATCCGCCGCAGGAGGAAGTATTCGTTTACGGGACGATCGTCTGTGAGGGCGGGAACAGAGGGATCCAGTTGCAGCACGGTGTCGAGAGGAGCTTCGTGCGTCAGGGTGACGGACAGTTGCTCGGACGCCGTGTGAAATGGGCCCCACTCTACGAGGTCGCTGACAGCAGCGACGGGCATGCGAGCGGCAAGGACTGAGGGCGAAGCCGTCACGATGGGTGACGAGCTCGCCAGGAAATGAAGCCCGGGAGCGTCCACTGCGCCGAAGACGCGCACGAAGGGAAACGATTCGCGCAGGGCCTTCGCGGCCGAGGTCACGATAGCGGGGTCTGAGTTGAGCATCCATTGCTGCAGAATGCCGTCGGGTCGCAGGTGCCGTTTCGCCGTCGCATAGAACTCCTTGGAAAAGAGCAGACTCGATCCCGCGGCTTCGACCGGCGGAGGAGGATCGATGGTGATTACGTCGAATTGCTCGGAGGTGCGTTCCAGGTAGAGACGTCCGTCATCAACGATGATGTGGGAGCGGGGAGATTCGAGCAGGCGGGGGCCATCGGCGTGAAAGTAGCCGTAGAGAGAGGGGACGCTCGGAACCAACTCGACCGCGGTGGAGGAAATGCCCCAGGAGAGCAGGGACCGGTGGGTTGTTCCCATGCCGAAGCAGATGTCGAGCGCATTGGTTGGAGTTCTGCCGAGAAGAACCAGGGGCAGGTGGGCCATCAGTTTGGTCTCAGGCGTCAGGTTGGTGATGCCGACGCCGTTGACCAGCAGGCGTTTTCCCTCGCGGCTGACTCCGGTGGCAATGACCGTGGCCGTGTAGTCGCGGCGCACTTCGCGGCGGGGGAATTGAGTCGCGAAATCTTTGGTGAAGAAAACCAGAAGCAGCGAGAACGCCGCTGCCACGAGGAATGCGAACTGGCCTCGAAGGCCGGCGGCCGACTTCTCATGGGGAAGGGGAAACAAGGCAAACAGCGAGGCTGCGGCGAGGCAGGGCAAGGCAAGGATGAGGAGTGATCCGCGTTCTCCGGCGGCGGGAAGCAGAATGAATCCAGACAACAGGGGTCCGAGGATGCATCCGATGATGTTCAGGCTGTAGGCCGATCCGGCAGCGGCGGGATCTCCGCGGGCGACGCGGTCGAGCAGGCATGGCGTGAGGAATCCGAGGGCGGCGGAGAACGGGACAATGCCGAGAAAGACGCGGAGCAGGGACGGAATCGTAAGCCGCGGATCGGCAGTCAGGAGCGGAATCAGGAGGGCGAGAGCGAGCAACGACCAGAGGCGGCTATCCAGATGCGCGTGTGCCATCCAGCGGCGATAGACCCACGACCCGAGATACGTTGCGCCTAGATAAAGAGCGAGGATGGCGGCGAAGGCGTAGACCACCGTCCCCAGCCAGGCCGTGAACATGCGCACCCACACTACTTCGGCCGCCATGCTGGTCAGGCCGGTCCAGAACAATATCAGGAGGAGTCGGTTGCGCTCTGAGGTTCCGGGCCCGAGCGCTGCCGAGCTTCGCTCGAGTGGACAGCCGAGGGCGGCTGTCCCCACATGGTTGCCAACTGGCGGCTCGGGTTTCTGAGGAGTCGCGCGCAGGCCTCCTACGGCGAACGCACAGAGAGCGAGGAGGAAGTTCAAACCACTTCCGAGAGCGAGAGTGCTGCGGAATCCGGCGCGCTCGATCACCAGCAGGGGAAGAAGCGATCCGGCCATCGCTCCGAGGACGTTCGCCAGATACAAGAAGCTGAACGAATTGGCGGACTGAGAGGGGAAGCGGCGTTGGATGGCGAACAGCGCACAGGGGAAAGTCGCGCCCATGCAGGCGCACCAAGGGAGCAGAGAGATGGCGATCCAAATCCCGGCGCCACAGTAGTACGTCAACGAGGAGAGGCCGTGGGCAGCGTCGAGACGATGCAGGAAATGTCGGCCCTGGGAAAATTCGAAGACGACGGCGAAGGCGGAGAGTCCAATCAGGAATTCCGCCGCAGCGTAGAGGCGGAGAGGCGGGAAGGTGAGACGCTTCTCCCAGGCCTTGATCAGGCGGCCGCTGGCCCACGAGCCGACGCCCAGTCCGAGCATGAAGGTGGATAAAACTAAGGAGACCATGGGCGTGGTGACGCCATACTGGGCCATCGCGAGGCGAAGCCAGATGACCTCGTACATCAGGCTGCAAAAACCGGAGATGAAGAAGAAAAAGAAAAACCAGAGCATCCGCTAACCTTCCCTCGGGGGCTAAAGCCCAGCGTCTTTATGGTCCTGGGCGGCACGGCTAAAGCTGTGCCCTTCCCAAAACCGCGCTGGCGGACTTGAAGCCGTGCCCTTCCTACAAACCACGCTGGCGGACGAATCCGTGCCCCCCATGGCCGATTCATGAAACCCTCTCTGTCCGATCCGGCAAAATGGCTGCGGCCGTTCGGCTGAGAAGGGGAAGTATAAACGACGGGGAGAATTAAACCGCGGCGCCGCCGGGACTGGCGAAGTTTACTTCGACCTGGCGGCGGTCTTCGTCGGAGACCTTGAACATGGGGCGGGGCTTCAGGGCCATGAGGCTGGCGACGAAGACGTCGGGGATCTGGCCGATGCGGGTGTTGTAGGTGTTGACGTCGTCGTTGAAGAATTCGCGGCGGTCGGCGATGCGCTCCTCGAGTTCGGTGATGCGATTCTGCAGCTTAAGGAAATTCTCATTGGCCTTGAGCTGGGGATAGTTCTCGGCGACGGCAAACAGGCCGCGCAGCGCGCTCATCAGCTTCAAGTCGGCCAGGGCTTTCTGGCCGATGCTGGATGCGTTTATGGAGGCGGTTCGCGCCTGGGTTACGGCCAGCAGGGTCTGCTGCTCGTGCTGCATGTATCCTTTGACGGTCTCGACCAGGTTGGGAATCTCGTCGTGACGCTGCTTGAGGAGCACGTCAATGTTGGCCCAGGCGCGGTCGTTCTCGTTGCGCAGGCGGACCAGCCCGTTGTAGAGGATGACCGCGTAGGTGAGCACACCGGCTACGAATAGGAAGATCGCCAGACCGGAAACGACGCTGCTGTCCATTGTTACCTCTCGGTTGTACTCTCCAAGGTGCCAGCAGGAAGCTGGGAGTGGCAAGTAACGGAAGGGTTGCGGGGCGGGGAGGAGAACCTTCAAACGCAGAAAACGCGGAGGATTCGCTGAGTACGCGGAGGAAAGCGGAGTGGTCGACTTGACGAGGAAGCCAACGTCCCCACCCTAGCCGCAAAGAACGCGGCTAGGATGGGGCACCCGACGGACTGCTCGCAAATATCGAAAGTCAACGTGCCCACCCACGGTTAGTCTTTGCTCGGCTTTTTGGGGGTCAGGTCGCAGGACTGGCGGACCAGGTCCAGCTTCAATCCGGCGGGGGAGAATTCGGCGATCTCGGCGCCGCCCCGGGTTCGGGCTTCGATGTTGAAAATCTGGGCGCCGAGCATACCGCGAATGGTGCCCTTATCCATGGCGAGGACGCGACGCTCCCAGTTCCAGCCATGGTCGCCATGGGTATCGTCGATGCGGACGACGACCTCCATCTTGGGCTGTCCCCAGAAGCCGGGATGATCGGGCGGGCCCAATTTGGCGCCCGGGTTGAATTCGCCCTGGGTCAGCTTGCCATTGCTGCAGAAAAGTTCGACGCGGGGCTTGTATTCCGGGTCTTCCTTGAAATAGTTGTTGGCCAGAAGTTCGAAGCGGACTCTCTTGGCGCCGGTCATCTTGTCTTCCGATTGAAACTCCATCCACTTGCCGCCGGCGCTGACGCCGTCTTTTTCGCCCTGGTAGGGGCTCATCGAGCCACCCTGGGCCAGCGCCGCGGCAGCGGCACAGATAAGGGCGAGACCAGCGAGGAAGGCCCTCGCGGCTGATGCTGGGCGGTTCGGTTTACGAGAGAAGCGCAGTCCGTTCACAGGAGTCCTCCAGACAGAAATCCTACCTATATGAACCCGAAAAGGCGGGGAAAAGTTGCATGAAAAAGGAGTGTTCTTGGTCCCTGACTCGCCCCTTTCCCTGTGTCATCGCGAAATTGCCCAAAGCGAAAAGCAGGTTTCTCGACTTCGCTCGAAATGACAGGTTTGAGCTTAATCCGGGCTTTCCTAGCGGGTATCTACTCGCAGATCGAGGTAGACTTGGGAGCGGTCGTCGAACTGGCTGACGGATTTGATGTCGCTCTTGCGGCCCTTGTACTGGGCGTAGATCTCGTAGTCGATGGCGGTGGAGAGGGCGGGGAAACGGTAGGTGCCATCCGGGCCCACAATGTAGGTTTTTACGGCGCGGGTGCGGGTATTGGTCAAATAGACGACGGCATCAGGAACGGGGTTGTCTCCCCGATCGAGGACCTTGCCGAGCAGCAGGCGCCCGGTGGTTTTCTCCTTCTTGTCGGAGGCAGCGCCGGCCAAGGCGCCCAGAGCGACCAGCAGCGCACAGAACACAGTCAGCGCCGCGATCACAGATGACTTGCGATTCATATCGGTGATCATTGTCTCACGGTTTGGGTCTCACGATTTCGGCTCACGATTTTGCGGGGCGGGAGGATTAGCGAGTTAAGTGCAGGCCCGTGTCCTGGCGCTCGTCGTTGTAGACGTGCACGGTGACGTCCTGGGCGTGTGCTGGCGCGCCGTCGGGAAGTTTGACGCCTTTGAGGTCAGCCGAAATGATGTAATCGGATTCGCCAGCCGGGACTCGCTGCGCGAACTCCCCGCGGTGGTCGGAGTAAAGTTCCCAGCGGACTTTCTTGGGCTTATCGGTGGCGCGGCGGATCTTCACTCGGACGCCGTACACAGGATGATTATCCGGTCCCCAGACCGTGCCGAAAATGAGAGCGTAGGGCTGGCCGGGTTTGACCCGCTGCGCGGCAGAGCTCAAAAATGGGGTCAGGCCGAAAAGAAACGCGAGGATCAACAGAAGCGTGGAGGGGAAGCGCCTCGCGGCAAGCAGGCCCTGGGGGAGTCTAGGACAAGTCACCGTCGTCGTTTTCCTCTTCCAGTTCTTCTTCTTCCTCTACGTAGCCAGCTTCCACGGCCTTCAATTCCAGCGGACTGGTGGTGACCACTTCAAAGTCGGTGCCGCACTCGGGGCAGGAGATGACTTCGCCCTCGTCGACTTCGTCTTCTTCAATGTCCAGATCGGTATCGCATTCGGGACATAGCACCATAACCCCTCCGTTACCCATTAGAGCCTCCTGATAATATTTAGATTCTTCCCCGGTCGTTGGTCAAGGGGTTCGAGATGGGGACGGGGTTTTCGGGCAAATTGGGGTACGCAGCCTGCTAGGGTCGGCCAAACGGACGTTGCGGTGAGAGCGGTGGACCGGGCAGGGCATCGGAGTTTGCCGGTGGTGCCCGTGCCGGAGCGGTAGGGACCCGCGCGGTGCAACCTGATAAGATAACCAGAATGACTTTGGGCGAACGGCAGCTAAGGATTCCTCACTGATCGCACCTCACTGATCTTCATGTATCGCGGGCGCACCATGACGTTGAGCTTGCCTCCATTCACCAAGGCGGTGAAATGGCTGGTCATTGTCAACGCGGGCATGTTTCTGCTGATGGCGATCCTGCGATGGCTGGCTCCAGATTTCGAAGCCTCCCTCTTCTATCAACTGGCGCTGGTGCCCGAGCTGGTTGTGCATGGGCGATTGTGGCAACTGTATACCTATGCTTTCCTGCATGGCGGCATTTCCCACATCCTCTTCAACATGCTTTGGCTGTGGTGGTTTGGGGCGCAACTGGAGATGGATTGGGGCCATCGGAAGTTCATGGAGTTCTATTCGTTCTGCGTGGTGGGCGCGGCGCTGGTTACCGTGGCTATTGCGTTTACGGGTGTGGCCGGCGTGCAGCCCTCCGTACCTACAGTAGGCGCCTCAGGAGGCATATTCGGAATCTTGATGGCGTTTGCCATGCTGTACGGGGAGCAGGAGATCTGGCTGTTCCCGATACCGTTCTCGGTAAAGGCCAAGTACTTCGTCGCCGGCGTTGCCTTCTTCACGCTGATTGGCGCGATTATGGCAGCGGGGCCGCGGCGGGGAGATTCGGTGGCTTACGCCGCTCATCTCGGAGGCTTGTTGTTTGGTTTTCTGTATGTGAAGTTCCTGCCGAAGCGGGGACTGAGCTACTCTGCCTCGGAACAGTATTTCAGTTTGCGCAATTCCTTTTACCGGTGGAAGCGGCGGCGGGCGGCGAAGAAGTTCGAAGTCTACATGCGGCAGCACGATCAGGAAGTACACTTCGACGAACACGGGAATTACATTCCTCCGGAGGACGACCGGCGCAAGGGGAACGGCGGGGGGAAGTCTGGGTGGGTGAATTAGGAGCGCCACGGATTTTCACGGATCACGCGGATAGGGCAAAGGATTGCGGATTTTCCATTGTAGATTTCAGGATGCAGAATGAAAACCCACGGTCTGCAATCTGAAATCTCAAATCCGCTTTGTCATTCCGAGCGCAGCGAGGAACCTGCTGTTTGCCGACGCAGGCGGAAAAGCAGCTTCCTCGCTGCGCTTTCTCTCGGCGCTATTTCCCGCCTGCAAACGTCTGAAATTCTTTGAGGACGGCCTGCGGCAACTCTTCCTGCTTTGCTTTCCCTTTGAATCCCAGATCGTGACCGGCGCCTTCGATGGCGAGCAGCCTGGTTTTGGCGGGAATCATTTTCAGGGCCTGTTCTAGTTCAGCGATCGAGCCGAAGGGATCGCGAGTGCCATGGACGAACAGCGCCGGCGTGCGCAGGTTGGGCAGATGCTGGGTGCGCTGCTGCTCGGGGCGGCGTGGGGGATGCAGAGGATAGGAGAGCAGCAGCAGGCCGGCGACCAGGTCCGGTTCTTTTTCTGAAAGCTCGGCGCAGAGGATGCTGGCCTGGCGTCCACCGTAGGAGTGGCCCGCGAGATATAGCGATTCCCACCCTTGTCGCAAAGAACGCGACAAGGATGGGGCACCCAGAGTCTTCTTTACGGCCGCGATCGCGTTTCTAAGGCCGGCGCGATCCCGAGCGGCGTCGCCGGGGCCGGGAGGACCGTAAGATCGCGATTGGCGATAGGGCAGATCGCAGCGCAGGACGGAGAAGCCGGCCGCACTGAAGGCGGCGGCCAGGGCGCGGAGCAGCGGGGCTTGAGCGTTCGAGCCGGCGCCGTGGGTGAGGACGAGAGCGCTGCCGTTGGGAGTCTCGGGGAGGTGCAGGAATCCGCGAACCATGGGATCGGCAGCGTCGTCGACAAATTCGCGAATGGACGTTTCGGACAAGCCGCTATTCTAAATCGCGGGCCTTTCGCGCCCAAACTGCCGATCCTCACGCTCAAGGAACAGGCCGCGCTGGTGATGGCCAATGTCCTAATTTAGTTCTTTCACCACAGAGACACGGAGACACAGAGAAACCCAACTGCTTGGCAAAACCCTCGGCTCTTCTCTTTTGCCGTTTTCGACGTGTTCTCCGTGACTGCGAGCTGAAAAAGGGCGAATTAGGGCATGACCAGGGGGACGGCTAACTTCCCGAGGCGGTCATTGGCAGACCGCGCCGGCATCGGTTTTAAACGTATCGTTGTCGGAATACCAGCCGTTCACTCCCCCGAAGGCGTTACTCGGTAATACCACGCGAAAAATGCCAACTCCTGCAGATGGTAGGTAAAATTATTTGGCATTTTTACGGTCTTCATCAGGGTGCCAGACAGGGGATCTCCCACTTCATAGTTGCCTTGACAGCCCGATACCTGCCCGACGTGGCCCCAGGCTGGAGTGAGATTGTTGCCCTGCGGATCGTTCATCCACTCAGCAAGTTCGTGGCTGAGAGCGGAACTGTCAGCCGTTCCCACGAGTATGGTCTGGTTCCTCCCGTCAAAATCGCCCCCGTAAGTCTGCGAACCTACGGAACTGTGATACCCGACAACGCAGCAGTTGGCGCTGTTGGTCGGGTTTCCGATGGACATGACGGCGTTGTAGAAAAGGAAGAACACGAAGCTGTTGTCATTGATGCCGAGTTTGGTAATGAGCGACCGGGCGATGGGATCCCAAAAGCTCTGGCTCATCACTCCGATTAGTCCGGGTGCGTTGACATTGTTCTTGTTCGTGCCGCATTGCCCGGAAACGGTGAAAACCGTGCCGTTGGGCGTCCCGGTGCTGGCGCTGGCGACGGTCACGGTCTGCAAGGGCATGGGCGCGACGCCCAGAAGCGTGTGGTAGTTTGCTCCTCCGGAGGCGGAAACATCATTCCAGAAATTAGCGCGCTGGAATGCGTCGATGTACTGCGTGTTTCCCACATTGGTGGTTCCGAACACGAAGCTGGCATCGTTGAACAGGGGCGACTCTTCGGTCAATCTGAGGCCAGTGTTTGCCCCTCCCAGGCAGCCCGGATCCGTCGCCGTGGGGTCAAAAATGAAGCTGGTGGTCGAGCTGTATTGAAAGACGAGGCGCACGGGAATCAGGATGGTGGGAATCACTGTGGTTTGACCGGGCTTGGTCGCCGGATTCACACCCATGATGTTGCCCTTATAGGTCTTCCCATCTATCGGCGAGACAACACTGTAGCTCCAGGACGGGATCGTCGAGCCGGTTAAGTTGGGCTGCGCAAGAGCGCTGGTTGCAGCCGGGTGTAGATGGATCTCGTGCAAGGCTTCGGGTGCAACGGGAGTGGGCAAATCATCCTGCCCGAATGCTGTAATTGTCGCCATCACTGTGCAGATGGCCAGCACGAAGTTGATGAGCTTCATCCGAGTGTCCTCCATCAAGGCTTTTTGAGTTATTGGGCCCGGTCGGTGGCCGGAGAGGGGGGAACGGCACCGAGTCGTGGGATTATGCGATGGCCGGGAAAGGCTGTCAAGGGCGGAGTTGGGGGCGGCGGTTCGGTTTGAATTTTCGAGAGATTGTTTCCGGTTACTTCGTATGGTCGAGGCCGATTTCCGCCAGCGTCTCGTAGACTCTTACGATTTGAATTTCATTGCCCAGGCGGGCCCAGCAGCGGAGCATGTCGGGATCTTCCTGGGCGGCGCGGCGGGATTCTTCCGATTTCCAGTAACGCAGGAAAACATAGTGGCCTTCGCGGTCGTAGTAGAGGAGATCGCGGCCGTAGCCTTTGGCGGCGACGATGGAGTTGAGCTCGCGAATAGTGGCGAGCGAGGCGGCCTCCATTTCGGGGATGGGCGTCCACACGGCCACCGACAGGATCTCTTGCGGCATACGGAGGGAATTATACTTCGGCGGTTCGAATCTGAAAGGGCAAAGTTCGTCGGGTCCCGGCGGCAGGCGGTCAAAACCTCAAACCGCAAAGTTCGCGAAGGAAGGCCGCTGAGGACGCAGAGTCAAGGCGCGGCGATTCTGGGGAAGATCCGATCAAGCTCTCCAAAGCCGAAAAGCAGGTTTCTCGACTCCGCTCGAAATGACAGATTTGAGCTTAATCAGAGGTTCCCTAGCGCGGCTTTCTGGGGCGGGCCATGCGTTTGGCTTCTTCGTCGGTCACCACGTGCAAACGCATGAGGTTGGTGGAACCGGAGGCCATCCGTGTGCCGGCGACGACTCCCAGCACATCTCCGGACTTGAGCACGCCGCGGCGGAGAAGGTCCTGCTCGGCCATCGTCACCATCTGTTCGGCCGAGCGCGCCATGCGGCAACGCACGGGATGAATTCCCCAATAGAGGTTTAGGCGGTGCACCACCGGATCGATGTGGGTAAAAGCGTAGATGGGAGCCTGGGGGCGGTATTTCGAAATCATGCGGGCGGTGTTGCCGGTTTCGGTGAAGATGGCGATCGCGCCCATGGGCAAATCCTCGGCAGCGTGCGCGATGGACTCGCAGATGGTTTCGGCGACGGAAAGGCCATGATGCTCACGGCGGCGGCGGGGCTGGGTGAAGTCGGCCAGGTTGCACTCCGCTTCGACCACGATGCGGGCCATGATCGAGACCGATTCGCGCGGATACTTTCCGCTGGCGGTTTCGGCGGAGAGCATGACGGCGTCGCTGCCGTCGAAAATTGCGTTGGCCACGTCGCTGGCTTCGGCGCGCGTGGGGCGCGGGTTTTCGACCATGGATTCGAGCATTTGCGTGGCGGTGATGACGGGCTTGCGCCAGGCCGCGGCGCGGCGAATGACGTGCTTCTGGATGACTGGGACTTTTTCCGGCGGAACTTCGACGCCGAGATCGCCGCGAGCAACCATGACTCCGTCGGCGGCTTCGAGAATTTCTTCGAGATGATCGATAGCTTGGGGCTTTTCCAGCTTGGCGATCACGGGGATGTCGCGATGATGCGCGGCGATGATCTGCTTGACCATGCGGACATCGGCGGCGGTGCGCACGAAGGAGAGCGCTACGGCGTCCACATCGTGCCGGAGGCCGAATTCCAGGTCTTTACGGTCTTTTTCAGTCAGTGCAGGAATGGACAACGCCACGCCGGGGAGGTTAATGCCCTTGTGCTCTCCCAGCATGCCGCCGTTGAGAACATCGCAGAGCACGTCTTTGCCGCGGATGGCGCGCACGCAAAGTTCGATCAGGCCGTCGCTGAGCAGGACTTGGGCGCCGGGCGCGAGCTCGCCGGCGAGATCGGGAAAGGTAGTGGAGATGCGGGTGGCCGTGCCGAGAACGTCCTGCGGGGTGATGGTTACGACGGAGCCGGTCTTCAGCAGAACGGAGTCGTGGCCATCGAGTTGGCCGGTGCGGATTTTCGGGCCCTGCAGATCCTGAAGGATGCAGATAGTGCGCTGTTCGCGGTGTGCGGCGCGGCGCAGGCGTTCGATGTTGTGGGCGTGGTCCTGGTGGGAGCCATGGGAAAAATTGAGGCGGGCGACGTCCATGCCGAGGCGGAGCAGATCGCGCATGAGGGATTCGGAGTTCGAGGCGGGGCCGATGGTGCAGATGATTTTGGCGCGGCGGGCGAGGGACTTCGGCCCGGACAGAGAGTCGACTTTGCGCGTCGGGTAGTTTTCTCCGACGAAATCTGGCTGTCGTCGGCTCAATCTTGCCTCGGCTCAGCAACTGGGATCTGAATCGCGGTGGAGGCCGGCGGAGCGCCGTTGTTGAGAAGATCGGCGGGGGCAGATAGAAACCATTCCGGCCGCACCTCCTTCAAACGGAGATGGCTTTGCGCGAACTGGGCTAAGGAGAGTTGCCCCTCGGGCTTCAACATTCGTTCAGTATTGTGACATTCTGCGGGTGAGGTCTGGCCGAAGTTCAGCCACAATGCCGGATGCCAACAAGGTTCTTCACCGGGCAGACAGAAAGGCGTGTCTCCGCCTCCCCAGTGTCCAGCCGGACCTGCGCGTGCGAGCCGTCTACGGTCCACCTTCGCGTGCAGCAGTAGCCACTGTGCGGCGCAGGCCATCAGGTGGGGCGGGCGCCCGAAGTCATCGTTGGGACTTTGCCAGTCGATCGTTCCGTCAAGAACGATGGAGGCGGCTCCGGCACGCGCCAGTGCCCAGGCAAATTGCCGGAGGTCCGCCTTTTCATTTTGGCCAAGAATTTCGGAATGCGAGAAGACGATGGCCGGAACAGGAGCATCGCTGCCGGGAATCAATACCGTGGCACTCGTCTCTCCCGCTGGCTCAACAACGGCAACACGCTGGATAGTAATTCCATCTTTGTGCCCAACGGTGAAAGGCTCAGCTACTCTGCACGGAGAGAAGGAAGCGATTTGCGCAGCGCAGACGGACGCGAAGGCGATGGACCATACGGAGGAGACCAGCAGCATTCGCATTGTTTTGACGCTCCGTAGGTAGAGTGTAGTTTGGTCTCTTTCGATTGTTCAACCACCGAGGGTTTCAGGCCCGTTAATTTTGCGCTCGCGGGCCGTTGATGGCCGTCAGTTCTTTGCCCAGCATGGCGCGCGGGAACAGCAGGGCGTTGAATTCGGCGCCCACGAGGACGACCAGGGAAATCAGGTACATCCAGACCAGCAGGGCCATGGCGACTCCCAGCGATCCGTAAATCGTGGCGAAATTTCCGAAATGCTGCAGGTAGGAACGGAATCCGATGGTTACGGAGAACCACAAAACCGTGGCCAAGGTCGCGCCGGGGATCACGCTGTGCCAGGGCTGAGTGCGCGGGACGGCGTGATGGTAGATGAGAGCAATCACCGCGATGCTGGTCAACGTAGCGATCAACCAGCGGGTCGCACCCCACGCCAACAGCACGTAGACGCTGAAATCGGGGTCGATGTAGGGGAGAAGGCGGGTTTCGATCTTCGAGCCCACCGCGACCAACAGGGTGGAGAAGGTCATCGGAATCAAGGCGAAGATTACCAATAAGAATGCGATCAGGCGCTCTTTCACCAATCCCCAGATTTTCGGCAGTTCGTAACAGCGGCGGAAGCCCTCCATCCAGGAAATCATGACGCCGGAAGCGGTCCAGAGCGTGATGGCCGCAGTGGTGGTCAGGACGCTGACGGGATGCTGCGCGGCTCCCTTGAGATAGGTGAGGGTAACGTTGGTGCCCGCCGGAAGGATGCTGCCGAGGGCGTAGGAAATCTCGCGCAGGTAGGGCGCACCCTTGCGCCAGTTGGCCAGGGCAGATCCCACGATCAGCAGAACGGGGAAAAAGGTGAGAATCGAGGAATAGGCCGAGGCCTTGGCGGTGGCGAAGGCATCGTGCACGAAAGCACGCCAGAACGCGAGTCGTAGAAGGCGGAGGAGGCGCAGCATGCGCTCTTCTAGCTTAGGGCCGCGAGGCACCGGACGCAAAGAGGGAAGTTCGCCGGGTTCCTCGAATCGCACTCGCTGGGGGGTAGCCATCGTTCGTTAAGGGTTCGAGTTCCCACCCTTGCCGCAAAGAACGCGGCAAGGATAGGGCACCCATTTTTAGTTTCGGTTACTCCGCCGCGGGCAGTTCCGCGGTCAGGTCGTCGGTTTCACCCTCGTGCCGCATCATCTCGAGAGCGCGCTCGGCCTCTTCATAAGCGGCCGAGACTTCGGCCTGGACCTTGGCGGCGGCCTCTTCCATCTCCGGCGAGAGTCGCACGTTGCGGTAATACTCCATGCCGGTACCGGCCGGGATGAGGCGTCCGACAATGACGTTCTCCTTGAGGCCGCGCAGGTGGTCCACCTTGCCGTTGATCGAGGCTTCGGTGAGCACGCGCGTGGTCTCCTGGAACGACGCCGCCGAGATGAACGAGTCGGTGGAGAGCGACGCTTTGGTGATGCCGAGAAGCAGCGGGCGTCCGGTGGCTGGTTTGCCGCCGTCCTTGATCACGCGCTCGTTCTCTTCGCGGAACGCGAACTTGTCGAGCTGTTCCTCGAGCAGGAAGCGCGTGTCGCCCACGTCCTCGACCTTCACCCAGCGCATCATCTGGCGGACAATCACTTCGATGTGCTTGTCGCTGATGTTGACGCCCTGCAGGCGGTAGACTTCCTGGATTTCGTTGACCAGGTAAGCCTGCAGCTCTTTTTCGCCGAGCACGGCCAGGATGTCGTGCGGGTTGAGCGGGCCGTCCATGAGGGGCTCGCCCGCCTTGACGCGCTCGCCTTC
>Ga0187818_10000111_pt1 | contig 23676 bp, 20 predicted proteins | sample NC_wetland_sal_i_14_FD_130581 | JGI IMG/M metagenome (GOLD analysis project Ga0187818, IMG submission 130581) | Wetland sediment microbial communities from Neuse River Estuary, North Carolina, USA - SO4_3 | ecosystem: Environmental > Aquatic > Freshwater > Wetlands > Sediment | place: USA... | reverse complement strand
GGGTCTCAGACCCGGACAGGCCGAGCGCAGCTCGGCAGCTCTCCCGGAAGCCCACCCTTCGACTTCGCTCAGGGCAGGCTTTCTCGCAAAGAACGCGAGAAATGGGGCACCCTATTTTCGCAGCTCCACAATCTCGCTGCCCCGGGCAAACAACGCCACACTCGCCATCCCAATAAACAGCCCATGCTCGACGGCGCCCGGCATGTCGCTCAACTGCCGGGCCAGACCCTCCGCGTCCCGGATCTCGCCAAACCGGCAATCCAGAATGTGATTCCGCTCGTCGGTCACGAAGGGCTTGCCGTCGGCGCCAGTCCGCAACCGGACGTCCGCACCCAGCGCCCGGATCCGCTTGGTCACCAGCGCCTGCGCGAACGGAATGACCTCGACCGGCAGCGGAAACTTTCCCAGCGCCGGCACTTGCTTCGATCCGTCGGCCACGATCACGAGCTGCTTGGTCGCCGACGCGACGATCTTTTCCCGCAACATCGCTCCGCCGCCACCTTTAATCAGCCGCAGTTGCGGATCGACTTCATCGGCACCATCCACTGTAACCGCGATCTCCTGGCATTCATCGAGCGTAATCAGCGGAATTCCCAGACTCAGCGCCAGTTCTTGCGACCGCAATGAAGTCGGAATCCCGCGAATTCGCAGTCCATTCTTCACCTGCTCGGCCAGCAGCTTGATGAAGTAGGCCGCGGTTGAGCCAGTCCCCAGCCCGACTACCTGCCCGTCTTTCACAAACTGCAGACTGGCCCGCGCCGCCGCCTCTTTTTCCTGTTCGTGCGCCATAGCCTCCCGTGTGGGTCCGGGTCTCAGGCCCGGACAGGCCGAGCCAAGCTCGGCGGTTTCGTGAAGTGGGTGCGGTCCAGCTCCGCCCTACCCCAGACTCTTCTCCGTATAAATCAAATACCCCGCCAACACCAACCCAAACAACACCGTCAGAATCGTGACCAGATCCAGCACAAATCCCGCCGGTTGAAATGTTCCCGCGTCCAGCTGCGTCCGCGTCTTGCGATACCGCACCAGCCCCGCCACCACCAGCACCACGCCCGCGACAATGGAACTCGCGCCCATCCACACCGACAGCCCAGCAGTTCTCACGGGATGGCCGACGAGCACCGTCAACTGCCGCATCGCAATCGAGAAGCGTCCGATGGCGAACCCGAACACGACAATCGCTGCCCCGGTCCGCACCCAGGCCAGAAACGTTCTCTCATTCGCCAGATGGTCGCGCGCCCGATTGGGATTGGGATTTGCGTCTTCCGTCACAGACTCTCCGGGTGCCTCATTTCTCGCGCGTTCGTTGCCCAAGAAGTGGGGGTTTCATTATTCCACAGCTTTCCCGATCACCGCGCCCGCGCCCGCAAGATTCTTGATCAAGTCCTCGGGTACTCCGTGCCGCTGCTTCAGATACTCGGGATCGTTATACGTCACCCAGACCTTGCCCGATGCGTCCTCGGCCACGAGCGCTTTCAGCGGCAAATCGATCGCCAGGCTCGGAGCCGCCACCATCAACGGCGTTCCTGCCCTCGGGCTGCCAAAGATCACCACCTTCGTCGGCCTCATCTTGAGCCCAACATTCTCGGCCTCGCCGCTGTGATCCACGACGGCGAATACCTGCAGTCCCCTTCCCGCAAACGCCGCCTGCAAACGGCGAACGGTTTCGTCCACCGAATACCGGCTGGCCACCTGCACCAATCCGTTCTCTTTTCCCATAAGAATCCCCCCCGCAACGTGTCGTTGGGATCGCTACCGACCGCTCGATTGTATGGAAAATGGGCGACCTACTCCAAGGACCCTCCCTGGAAGCGTCACCGAGAACGAATCGCTGCATCCCGTCACCAAGAATTCACACGCAGTTCAGTGGACTCATTGACCCCAGTCATTCCATACTCGAACGATGCACGGGCAGCGCTCATGCGCGAAGTTAGCGCTCTTGTTGGCGATGTGGGCGATCCCGTCGTATACGCAAGCGCCTGCCCAATCGCCTGCGTCAGCCTCGCAGCGCAATGCTTCCAGCCGCGTTTCTTCTGAGCCCAGTGCGGCGGGACCGAAGCTGGTGGTCACCGTCACGGACGAAAACGGGGTCGCCGTCCGGTCGGCCCGGGTGCAGTTGCAAGCGCCCCCGGCCGTTCCACTGCACTGCGAAACCGACTTCGCCGGGCATTGCGAATTCACCAACTTGTCTGCTGGAACCTACGAACTGCGGGTGGAGAGGATCGGCTTCTACACTCTGGTTCAGTCCGGTGTACAAGCCGGCACGACGGCCAACGTGGATGTGACTCTTTCCCATCAGCAAGAGGCGCGGGAAGTCGTGGACGTGGTGGAATCGCCTCCTGCGATTGACCCGGGACAAATCTCGGCCAAGGATGAGCTCACCGGCGTCGAGATAATCAACATTCCTTATCCCGGACCGAACGACTACCGCAACGCTCTGACCTTCATTCCCGGAATTACGCCGGATGCTTTCGGTCAGGCGCACGTCGCCGGCGCCGAGACCTACCAAACGCTGCTGTTGCTGGATGGATTCAACGTTACTCAGCCGACCAACGGCCAACTGGTGGTGCAGACGAACATTGACTCATTCCGCTCGATCGCGGTGACCCCGAGCCGCGAGCCGGCCGAATTTGGCAAAGGCTCCGGAGGCGTCCTCGGCCTCAACACACGCATGGGCGACGACCACCTCCGGTTCGTCGCGACGGACTTCATTCCTGTACCGGAGGCCGTCAAAGGAATCTCTCTCGGCAGCTGGACGCCCATTTACACGATGTCCGGGCCCATTCGCAAGGGAAGGATGTGGTTTATCGACGCGCTCGACGGCGATTTCGACAACGACATCGTCAAGCAACTTCCAACCGGATCCGACCGGGACCACGTTTGGCGCGTGGACAACCTGGCCAAGCTGCAATCCAACCTGACCAGCCGCAACTTCGTGACCGTCAGCTTCCTGTCGAACTACTATCACGATCCGAACGACGGGCTGTCGGTTCTTCAGCCTCAGCAGAGCACCTCCACTGACGCAGAGACCGCTTACATTGGCTCGGTCAAAGACCAATACTATTTCCGCGGCGGTGCGCTGCTCGAAACCGGATTCGGCGTGGGCCAGTACAACGTGGCCCTGACTCCCCATGGAAATAGTCCTTACATTCAAACCACCCAGGGAGCCAGCGGCAACTACTATCTCCACCAGAACACTCTCGCTCGCAGAGTGCAGGGTCTGGGGAATCTGTACCTTGCGCCTCATCAATGGCACGGACGCCACGAAATCAAAGTTGGCGTCGACCTGGACCGCCTGAACTATAACGCGGAGTTCCTGCGCCAGCCGATTTCGTTTCTACAGGCGGGGCAGCCGGCGGAGCCCTGCCCCACCGATGCGAATGGCGTCCCGGTGGTCCCCTACACTTGCGCGCGCTATTCAGTTTTCTCCGGAGGCAGTTACTCCACCATCTACAATACCGAGGCCAGCGCCTATATCGAGGATCGCTGGCTCGTCACCAATCGTCTGCTCCTCGAGCCGGGCTTGCGTCTTGACTGGGATGAAATCGTGCGGACCCCGTTGCTGTCGCCGCGCCTGGCCGGGACTTATATCTTCGACAACGAGGGCAATACCAAACTGTCGGCGGGAATTGGAATTCTCTATGACAACACCACCCTGGGATTGATCCATCAACCCTTCGAAGGCCAGAGAGCCGATTATTTCTTTGCATGCCTTCCGCCAGCTTCGAGCACTTGCACGTGGCAGCCGACGGATCAAAACGGGAAATCGACAACTGTGCCAACGCCTATACCGACCACCTTCGCCATGAATCAGAATACGCTCTCTGCCCCGCGGTATTTGAATTGGAGCCTCGGCCTGGAGAAGAAACTGCCGGCCGCAACCTTCATAAAGCTGGAGTTCGTCCAGAAACGCGGTGTGCACGGCTTCGCCTACAACACGCTGAATGGCGCGGCGAGCGGCAACTTCCTCCTGGAGAACCAGCGCGACGACCACTACGACGCCTTCACGGTCAGTTTGCGACACCGCTTTCGCCAGCACTACGAGATCTTCGGCGCCTACACCCGCTCCCGCTCGCGCACGAACCAGGTGTTCGATTTCAGCCTGGATATACCGCTGTTGAGCCAGCAACTGCCCGGTCCCTATCCCTGGGACACGCCCAACCGCTTCGTCGGATGGGGTGTGTTGCCGTTCTTCAAGCTGCCCATCGTCCACAAAGTTGACCTGGTCTACTCCGCCGAGGCGCGCACCGGTCTGCCTTTCCTCGCGACCACCGATCAGGGAGAAATCGCTCCGGGGCATCCTCCCGGAACTGACCGTCTTCCCGCGTACTACTCCATAAACGTGCAGTTCGAAAAGCGGATTCACCTGTTCGGACGCTATTGGGCCGTACGCGCCGGTCTTGACAACATCACCAACCACGCCAATGTCGGGCTGGCGAACGGCATCATTGACGCGACTCACCACTTCCCGACTTTCATCGATAACAACGGCCGCGCCCTCGACGGCCGCATCCGATACCTGGGACGGCAATAACTCTCAACTCGTGTGTTCTGACCGACCGGCGGATCTCCACTGCGATCGCACACCCAGTCCTCCTCACCGTCGGGTAGACTAGGCGGGGAGAATCGAACCATGCCAAGCATCCGGCAGTCCATGATCGCAAGAAGCGCTCTAGCAATCGTCCTAACAGCAATCGCCACTCTCGCAGCGCACTCCGCCTCCGCCCAAACCGACTACCAACCCTCCGCAGAGAACCTGCAAGCCCGGCGCGAATTTCAGGACATGAAGTTCGGCATGTTCATCCACTGGGGCGTCTACAGCGTCCTGGGCAATGGTGAATGGATCTTCCACGAGCGCCATCTCAAGGTAGACGAATACAACCGCCTGCCGGCATTTTTCGATCCCGAGAAGTTCGACGCCAAAGTTTGGGTGGCGCTGGCCAAGGCCGCGGGCATGAAGTACATCACGATTACTTCCCGCCATCACGACGGCTTCGCCATGTTCGACTCCAGGGTCTCGGACTGGAATATCGTCCAGCGCACTCCTTACAAGAGGGACCCGCTGAAAATGCTGGCCGACGAGTGTCACCGCCAGGGCATCAAGCTCTTCTTCTATTATTCGCAACTGGATTGGCACAATCCCGACTACTATCCGCGTGGAGCCACCAACTGGGACAACGGCCGTCCCGACCACGGAGACTGGAACGCCTACGTCGATACCTACATGGACGGCCAGCTCACCGAGCTGCTCAGCAATTACGGGCCGATCGGCGGCATCTGGTTCGACGGCATGTGGGACAAGCCCGATGCGGACTGGCATCTTCCCAAGACCTATGCGCTGATTCATCAGTTGCAGCCCGCCGCACTCATTATTCCCAACCACCATCAGACGCCGCGCCCGGGCGAGGATGTGCAGACCTTCGAGCGTGATCTGCCCGGTGAAAATACTGCCGGCTTCAACACCAAGTATGTGAGCACAAAACTGCCGCTCGAAAGCTGCGACACGCTGAACGACTCCTGGGGATTCAATATCGGCGACAGAAACTATAAGAGTCCCGCCGATGTGGAACGGCGGCTGGTGCGGGCCGCGGGCAACAACTCCAATCTGTTGCTGAACATCGGTCCATACCCGACCGGAGAGATTGATCCCCAGTTCGTCACGCGCCTGCAGGCCGTTGGCGAATGGCTCGCAAAGTACGGCGATTCGATCTACGGAACTCGCGGCGGACCGGTTCCTCCCGGCGACTGGGGCGTGACCACGCAAAAGGAAAACCAGATTTATGTGCACGTACTGAATTGGGGCGCGCCGCTGCTGGCGCTTCCGCCTATCGGCAGCAAGGTGGCTGGAGCCCATTCCCTGCTCGACGGCGCATCTGTGGACTTCACGCAAAATGCCGACGGACTGATCCTGAAAGTTCCGCCACTTAGGAAGGAAGAGGTAGACCGGGTGATCGTGGTGACCTTAGCCAAGGGGAACTGAGAAAGCGGGACATAGAGCGGTTTCGCAGTGGATGTGGCCTGTTTTGAAAGGGCACGGCTTCTGAGCCGTGCAGAAGAAGCCCGCAGAATAGATCGGCTTTAGCCACTGAGGGAGCCTGACCTCGGGGCCTAAAGGCCAAGCGTTTTCGGCCCTTTGCAGCGCGGCTGAAAGCCGCGCCCTTTCAAAACTCCCGAACACAGCGACTCTGGAGCAGATCGGGAACTCAGCTTGAGGAATTCGCCGAACTGGGAACCGCACCTTCCTCCCACTCGACGCGGCACGAATGGCAGCGCCAGGCTCGGCGGTGGAACGGAATTGGAAAGCTCACTGCCAGACTCAGATAGGCCGCCGGATCCAGTTCCTGAAAGTTGACGTCCAGCGAATTGCACTGCGGACAATGTGGTTGCTGATATTCTCCCACCCCGGGAACCTCGAAGTGTTCCGGGATGGGTTGGGCGAGCATCTCTGCGGCGGCAGCCGCATCTTCGGCATCCACCCGCAGCTTGACGCCTCCAACCCCTCCAACCCCATTCGACCATAACCAGTCGAGACGAACTACATTGTCATCCACCAGAACGCACTCGGTCCCAGTCGAATCCAGGCATCCCTTTGCCAGCAAAGCATCGGGCAAGTCCCTGAACCTGCGGATCGTCATCAGGTTGCGCATCTCGATTTCGCCGTCTACTACCGGGTCGACTGGCGGAGGTTCGGGTGGAGGGTCTCCGGGCAAGGGCGGCGGAGCGGGCGTTACGGGGCGTTGCTCAACAAGCTCAACGCTCAACCCTCTTCTGGCCAGCTCAGCTCGCAGCGCCTCGCGGGCGATCCCGGTCATCTCGTAGGCCTGCTTGGCGACTTTCTCCAGTTCCCCATCTATCTGGCCAGCGTAGAACTCCGCCAGACGCTGCCGCTCCCGTTCTGGATCAATCATCGCCATGGCAGGGAATATACTCCAGTTTTCACAAGAATCCTCTGGCGCGGCTTATCCGCGTTTGACGACCTGCGGTCGCGAATTGCTGCCTTTCGTCGCTAAGCAGATGCGCTCCTTCGGCGCCAGTGGCAGACTCCGCATTGGGAGGTAATCACCTATGCGAAGCAAAACGACTACAGCCTTGATTTCCGGACTGGTCCTATGGGCGGCGGCCTTCAGTCTGCCCGGGCGGTCTTTGTTTGTTCCATCGCTGGTTGCGCAATCCGCGCCTGCGCCACTATGGACCCTGCCGCAGGGAACAACAGTGAAAGACAACGGCCCCCGCACTTACCGGTTTACCGTGGTTTACAACACGGCAAACACCAGGGGTGAGATAATCCACCGTCAGCGCCTGACGGGGGAGTATACGCGCGGGCTGCCGGGCGGAGAGGTCGTCTGGAAAAATGTCACGCAGGCGGACGCCGACGGCGCCACGGCACCGTTTGCGGCGGCGCAGAAGCGCGATTTCATGGAAGGGTTCCGCTACGTAGATGACATCTCCAGCACCATGAAGCCTGAGTTCTTCAAAGGGTTCCCTCCTACCGCGGTCTTCGAGCGTGGTCTGGTCTGGGATACCGGGATGATCGAGAACTTCGGCCAGGACTTCTTTGACCACCTGAAGCTCAACGAGCCCTACCAGATCCTTTCCGACCAGGACGTGAACATGCCGGACGTGGGCAGGTTCCGTAACCACAACGTCGTACTGGAGTGGGTCGGACGTTCGCGCCGAAACGGCCAGGACTGCGCCCTCATCAGCTACGAGGCATTCCTCAACCCGGTCGAAATCGCGACCGGGGGCATGACTCTGAAAGGCCGCAGCGACTACTGGGGACAGATTTGGGTGTCGCTCGGGACCAAACAGATCGAATACGGCACAGTCAATGAGAGCGTGGCGGGAGAGATGAAATCTCCGGGCCAGGAGACAACGCAGGTCATCAATATCTTCCGCACCGCCACTCTCGAACCCGTAAGCGCGAAATGACGAAGCACTCGAGACACAAGATACGCAGCAGGCAAAGGCAGCGATATGATTCCGATGAAGCGCAACTGGGCGTTTTCCCTGCTCTGGATCAATCTCGCCGTGGTCGTCGTGGTTTTGACCCAGATCACAGGGAATCATTTTTCGAGCGGCCGGGAACTGCTGCAGACGCTGGCTTTCTCGCTGGTTTATGCCAACCTGACTGGGGTTCTCGGCGTGTTAGTTCTTGGTGGCCTTGCGGAGAGATTGGCGCTCCGCAAGGTCCCGTTTGTTCCGGTCGTCACCGTCGGCATCCTCGTGTTTACGGCTGTGGCCTGTCTGTTGGCGCAGACGCTGTTGATGACGATGGGCTTCGTGGTCCCGCAGCATTTCTGGCGGGAGTACGCTCATACACTGCGCGTCGCCATGCCGCTGGCTATTTTGTTTGGCGCGGGCGCCTTGGTGCACGGACTGTTGCGAGCGCGCATACAATTCATGGAGGAGAGGCTTCACGAAAAAGAAGTCGCCGAAGAACGGACGCGGAAACTGGCGGCGGAGGCGCGGCTGCGTTCGCTGGAATCGCGAATTCATCCGCACTTCCTGTTCAATACTTTGAATTCAATCAGCTCGCTCATTGCGGTGAATCCCGCCCGCGCCGAACAGATTGTGGGCCGTCTGGCAGCGCTTTTGCGGGCCTCGCTAGATACAAGTAATCAACCGCTGATTCCATTGCAACAGGAATTGGCGATGGTCGAAAGCTACGTTGACATTGAAAGGGCGCGCTTCGGCGACAAGCTGCGCGGGTCGATAAAAGTGCCGGCTGAACTGCAAGATGCCCAGGTGCCGCCCATGTCAGTGCAGTCGTTGGTCGAGAATGCGGTAAAGCACGGGATTACTCCGCAGAGCGGCGGCGGGGAGTTGCTGGTCACGGCATCAACGGAGAATGGCAATCTGCGGATTGAGGTCCGCGATACGGGGCCGGGCTTCGATCTGGCAGCGATTCCGCCAGGCCACGGGTTGGACAGCCTGGTGGAACGCCTCCACGCTTTGTTCGGCGCGAAGGCGCGCCTGAACGTTCTTCGCAGAGAGGGCTATTCTGTGGTGGAGATGATTTTGCCCCGCGTATGAAACTGCGTGCTTACCTGGTGGACGATGAGCCATTGGCGCTGGAGCGCCTGCGCCGGTTATTGGAACACACGGGACGCGTGGAAGTAACCGGGAGCACGACCGAGCCCGAACAGGCGGTGTCAGCGTTGACCGCGAATCCACCCGACGTGTGTTTTTTGGATATCCAGATGCCGCGGCTCAATGGCTTCGAGGTTTTGGCGCGACTGCCCACCCAGCCTATCGTTATTTTCACCACTGCCTATGACCAGTACGCGCTGAAGGCGTTCGGCGTGAACTCCGTTGACTACTTGCTGAAACCGGTGGAACCGGAGTCCCTGGACCGCGCTCTTAAGAAAGTTGAACGGTTGCGGGGTTCGGGCCCCCTCGCACAGCCAGACTTCCAGGCTCTGCTCAGGCAACTCACCGACTCGCTGCGCGAGAACAAGCCCGATTACCTCGACCGGATTGCGTCGCGGCTGGGAGACCGGCTCTGGTTCCTCGACCTGGCGCGGGTAACGCACTTCTATGCCGGGGACAAATTGACTTACGCCGTATCGGAGGGCAAGGCTTACTGCGTGGACTATGCGATCACGGAGTTAGAAAAGAAACTCGACCCGAAGAAGTTTCTCCGCATCCACCGGAGCACCGTGGTTAACGTGGACTGGATCAAGGAAGTCGCCTCGCTTCCCGGGGGAGCTTTGAATGTTCGCCTGAAAGATGGCCGGGACACGGACTTGACGGTCGCGCGCGACCGGGCACGCGAGTTCAAAGCGCGGGTGGGATGCTAAGTTGGATTTGAGCTGGCACTTGCCGAACTCGCACTGTGTTGGACTGGCTTCGAAATTTTGGCTGACGTTGGCCTCAACGTAGCTGCCGCAAAAAGGAACGGCCCGCAAGCAGCTTGTTTGAATCAACTTATCTGATCAAACAAGGCCTGCGGACCGCCCGGTGGACTGTTTGGGATTGACCAAGAGGTGGTCACTCTAACGTGGCCTCTACGGCAACTCCGGGTTCGTCTGGTCGACGATCCTGACCGACCTGCGTCAGGCGGAATCAATCCTTACTCACCGGTAGTGTGCGGGCTGTAGCTTCGGGCATCGCGGGCAAGAGTGCCCGCTCCCCACCGAAGCCCCGCTTAGAGCAACCCGCTCTAAGTCTCAGCCACCTCACCTGGTCTTTGGGTGCTTCTACTACTGCCTTCTGAACTTGTCATCCGACCACCTCCTTTCCGGTGTAGGCGCAGATTATTACGGAACGCGCCCGGCGTCAACCGGCACGAAAGTGGGTATCGAAGAAAGCAACAGGGAGACTCGAAATGTTCCATTTGCGCATTTTGGCGAGAAGCTCAGGTCCTGTCTCTTCACCGGTTGCCCAGCGTTGCAATTGATCCCAGCCCTAACAGATTGGCGTCTGCCGTGACCAGGGTCAGCCCCAGCACCTGCGCAGTGGCCGCCAGAAAGCGATCCGCTGGATCGTGTTGCGGCAACGGAAGGCTGCGTGCCGCTGCGACTATTTCGTGGGTGAGAGGAGCCTGCCGGAGTGGCCCTGTTGCTTCCGCTAGCCACCGATCCAGGTCATGCGCCAAGTACACTCGACCTTTCTGGTGGAGGATGAGCGCCTCCCACGTGCTGATCGGTGATAGCCAAAGTTCGTTGTGCAAGTCCCGGAGCTCTTTACGTACTCTCGGGCCGAGCCGATCTGTCTGGCGGAGACTCCACAACCAAATGTGAGTGTCCAGCAGAAGTTTCAATCTCGGAGTACCTCCCAGTCATCCTCATCGTTTGCGGGAGAAACGATGTCACCAAGAATCTTCATCTCCCTCATCGAACCGATCCAATCCCGGCTATTGGTCGCCGCGGGAGGGGCGACCTCCGCGATGGGACGCCCGCGACGAGTCACCCGGATCGGCTCTTTGGTTTTCTCGACTTCATTGAGGATTGCCAGGCACTTGGCTTTGAATTCGGAGATAGCTATTTCCTTCATGACCTATATATTAGACCATAGTCCATTAAATTGGTCAAGTAACTACGGTAGCCCGAACGCGTACACCGCGCTGCCCGCCAGCGATGGCTACGTATTCTTTGCCATCGACCGCGAACGCCATCGGCACGGCATAAACTGCGCCGCCCATCTGGAAATGCCACGGCGGTCTAAGGAACGCCGCATCGAAGGCGGGGAAGGTTCCCTAAGGCGTCGCCGCTGAAGACCAGGCCTGCCGCGGTGGACAGGACTCCTGGACCACCAAAGGCAGACTTTCGTGAGTTCACCAGCTGTAGTGAGCCGTATACGTGATCGTCTTCTCCCCGTCGGGCGCGACGGTGACGGGGAACTCAATCGTCTTGCTGTCCGTCTTGTTGAACGGATCGGAGTGTGTGGGAACATCCCAGGTCATCCAGCGATAAAGGTGCTCGACCACGCGGATGTCCACCGGCTCCCTCTTGTGATTGCGGACTTTGATTTCGAACGACTCATCCAGCATGTGCTTGTTCATGTCGAGTTTGTATTCCGTGCGGCGGCGCTCACCGGCAAGATCAAAGGCATTGCCGGTGTAGACGCGGATTTTCTCGTCGCGGGGCGTGTGGTCAATCACGTTTTCGCCGGTGAATTCCATCTGGCCATCGTCGTTGCGGCGGTAGAAGCGCACGCGCCCCTTGGGCAGCGGCATGCCCAGATGATTCGCTTCCGAGTTGACGAATTCCCGCATCACCCAGATTTTCGGGTTGGACTCGGTGCCGTACTCGGAGTTGTTGCGAATCGTCTCCTGGTTCCATCCCCTGTAGCGATTGGGATCAACCATAAAGCCGTCGTAGATGTAGACCTGCCGGGTCGCGACATTGGCCGCACGCACAAACTCTACTTGCTTGGTTTCGCCGTCATGCAGGGTTGTGGACCGGGCCAGAGTGTAGAGATGATATTCGTCGAAGGTTTTCTCGGTGACCGGCGGCGCCATCGCCCCTCCGACTCCGCCTAATGCTGCGTACTGTTGGAGGCGGTCAAACTCCCGCCCTGGCTGAATCTTGTTCACATCTCCAGCCATCAGCTTGATGCGGGCATTCTCAAAGTCTTTGCCGCTCTGATTGTCCATGGTGACCCAGCCAACGATGTCGACCAGATCCCCTTTTTCCGGCGCAACGATGTTGTAATCGGCTTCCCAGGTCAAACCGCCGGTCACGTAAGAGAACTCGGCGCGCAGTGGACCGGCTTTGTCCGATGCCAGCAGCCATTGCAGTGTGGGTTTGAGGATGGCGTCGTCGGCGAGTGCCGGAAACAGCGGGGTGCCAGGCAGGCCAAAACGCACCTTGCCGTCCATTTCAATAATGGGTTGTCCAGCCTGCGCCATCTGCGATTGGTCGTACTGGCCATAGATCGCCATGGGATTGTGTGGCACGTAGCCGCTGCGAATGATCTTGCCGGGAACGACTTCCTGCTTGTCTCCGCGCTGCACCAGAAAGTCGATGGTCTTGCCTTCATACAAAGACAGCAGCAGCGCCTCCGATAGCGGATCGGCGCGATAGTTCTGTTCGAGGACCTGCAAAGGCCGTTTGCCGCTGGGGTCGCGCAGGATCACCGAGTCCGGCTCCAGGTGCATGGTGATGTCGGTCACCCGCACGCTCGTTGTGCCCGCCTTCAGGTCGAGCGGAATCTCCTGCCGGACCACCGCAAAATTCTGGTTGTAAATGGTGAGCGACGGCGCCGCGGTCTCGTCGGCGGCAAAACACAGAAGGCAGGGAACGATCAGGCAAGCGGTCAGCAGAAAAGACGTTTGGCGATTCACCGGTTCCACCTCCAGATGGGACTCGTTAAGAGCCTAACTCTCGGGGAACGCTGGCGGGAGTGTGCTTTGCAGCACGCGGCGCCGTCGCGCTCCGTCTTGTCGGAACCGAAATATGTGCCCAGGGGTTGCTTGACCCTCTTCACCGGGCAAGCCGACACGCTCGTACACGTCCGGCGGATATCTGCCCCTTGTACTTTCGTCTCTCTACACTGAAATCCTCCCCCAGGCCTGTGCCGATAGCAGTAAGTAAGGGTTATCTCTTGCTGGTACTTGCCTAACTTATTGAGCTGTCAGCCTTTCCAGCGGAAAGCGCCGGGCTGCGGCAGTCCCAGATGGGCCAGTACGCGGTAGGTGAACTCACGGGCCATTTCATCTAAAGAAGCAGGGCGGTAATAGAAGGCCGGAATCAGCGGGAAGACGGTCGCCCCGGCATCAGCGGCCCGGTACATGTTGCGGATGTGGATTTTATTGAGCGGCGTCTCGCGCACGCACAGCACCAGCGGACGCTTCTCTTTGAGCGAGACGTCGGCGGCGCGCTCGATCAGGTGCGAAGCGTCTCCGTGGGCAATACGGGCCAGAGTGCCCACGCTGCATGGGATCACAACCATGGCGTCGGCGGGGTAAGAGCCGCTGGCGACGTTGGCCCCGATGTAGTCGTTGGACTGGAGCTGGATTTTGCGCGGTGACCGACTGCCGGAAGTCCGGGTGGATGCGCCCCGGGTGGAAGGGCCAATGATCCGGCTGATGAGGTCAGAGCGGCCGCGCAGGTCTAATTCTTCGGCCATGACGCGCAGGGCGCTGTCGGAGGCGATGAAGTTCACGGTCTCGACGCGGCGGTCGTGTTCCACGGCGCGCAGGAAGTGCCGGAGAAAGATGGCGCCGCTGGCTCCGGTGGTCGCAACGGTCAGATTCTGCGGCGGATGGTTGGGCAAGATGCCTCCCGAAGTCAGGAGCATAGGGAGGCAGCGCCGCAGAAGTCAAGACGAACAGGCCCAGAGCTAGAAGCTAGCAGCTGAACATGGCATCGAGCACAAATCTTCGATCCCGCCGCAGCGTCGCCGAACGGCGCGCGCTGGCCGGAGTTGAGCGCGAAATTCGCACCCAGGATTCTCACAACCGCCGCAAATACCTGCGGGACTTCAATCAGGCCTTTCGCAACTACGATTCTCTCCTCGATTCCGGCCAGATGCAGGACGCCGTTCGCGCCTCCGATGTGGTCCTGATCGGCGATTACCACGCTCTGCCCGCCGCCCAGCGCTTTGCCGCGTCGGCACTCGAACAGCGTGCGCTGGCTGGCGGGCGCCCCGTAGTGCTCGGCGTGGAAACGATTTTTGCCCGCGACCAGCACATTCTCGATGAGTGGTGGCGGCGCGAAATTGATGAGGCGGAACTCCGCCAGCGCATCCGCTTCGATCTCGACTGGGGATACGACTGGGCCCCATTCCGCGAATTGCTGGTCGCCGCGCGCGATCACGCCGAAGCCCTCTATGGCCTCGATTGCATGCCGCGCGAGGACCTGCGCAAGATCGGGGCGCGCGACCGTCACGCCACCGCCAAAATTTCCGAAATCCGCGCGCGGCATCCCAACGCCGTCATCTTCGTGCTTTTCGGCGAGTCCCATCTTGCTCCCGGACACCTGCCGCGCCTTCTGCACCAGCAGATGCCGGAGGCCAGGATCCTCACCGTATTGCAGAACATTGACGCGCTCTACTGGCGAGCCGCCGGGGAGCGCGCCGACAAAGTGGAAGCCGTCCGCGTCCATGACGACGTGCTCTGCGTTTTCAATGCCACGCCGCTGGAAAAGTACGAGAGCTACCGTTTATTCCTCGACCAGTGGAGCCGCGCCGATGAAGGACCCGATTTCGCTCCTACCATCTACAACCTGATTGACAGCCTTGCCAGCTTTCTCGAGATCAACCGCTATGCCTCGCACAACGGCACGCAGCCCAGATTCCTGGTGGACATGCTGCCGGAGGTCCACGGCCGCTCCGCGGACGACATGCTGCGGCGCCTGCTTTCGCGCAAAGGCGTGGGCGACGAGGAGTGCGAGTCCATGCTCGCCCGCGTCGAAGAGCGCGGCAGCGCGTATTTGCCGCAGGTCAACGCTTTCTACATCCGTGACTTCCAGATGATGCACGCGGCCGAAGACGCAGCCCGCTTCCTGCATCACGCCTGCCTGGGGCTGCCGCAGCGGCTCCACGACCACAGCGGGGATGGAACTGCTGATGATGGAAATGGAAATGGGAACGGGAACGGGAACGCTCGGCCCCGAACCGCCCTGGATGATTTTTATACCCGCATCATCGAACACGCCGTAGCCTATTTCGGCTCGCGCGTGCTCTATCCTTCGCGCCCCGCTCCGCCGGACGACGGCTCGCCGCAGTTGTCGCGTGCTGCCTGCGAAAAAGCTGCTCAGGCCGTGCTCCGCGCCGATCAGAGGCAGTTCGAATCCACCGCCCAGGACTGGGGCTTCCGCATCGGAAGCCAGATCTACGATGCCTACCTCGCCGGCAAAGTCGCGCCCAGCGGCTTGCGCCGCCTCTTTCTGGCTCACCTCGACGAGCCGGGGCGGTCCCGCAAAGTCTGCGCCGCCGTGATCGCCAAGCTGCGCGCCGCATCGCGCCCGCTCGCCCGCGCCGCCCACGCGTAGAGAGCTGCGAGCTGTGAGCTACGAGCTTTGAGTTGCAAGCTACGAGTTTTGAGCAATCGGTACCGTTTTCGCTCATAACTCGCAACTCGTAGCTCAAAGCTCATAGCTCACACCCGCTAATGCTAAGCTAGATTCCGCCCGGCTGAATGCCGAGTGCTGACTGCTGAGTGCTTCTTGTGAGTGCTTCTTGAACGCCGAATCCATCCGCAAGCTGTTCGACGAGGTCCGCAGGGGCAAGCTGTCGCCCGACGAAGCCGTCGCCCGCCTGCGCCACCTGCCTTTCGAAGACCTGGGCTTCGCCAAGGTGGATCATCACCGCGCCCTGCGCGCGGGCATGCCGGAAGTCATCCTCGGAGAAGGCAAGACCCCGGCGCAGGTGGCCGCGATCTTTGCTCGTCTCGCCAGACATGGCGGCAACATCCTGGCCACGCGCACAACCGACAAGCAATTTGCCGCCGTGAAGAAGAAGGTGCGCCGCGCCGAATATCGCCCCCTTGCCCGCGCCATCGTCCTCGATCGCGATCACACAAAGTACGGGAAGGGCATAATCGCCGTCGTCTCGGCCGGAACCAGCGACATTCCCATCGCCGAGGAAGCCGTGGCTACGGTCGAACTCATGGGCAACGAGGTCGAGCATTTTTACGACGTGGGCGTGGCCGGCATACATCGCTTGCTGGCGAATCGCGAGGCCCTGACCAAAGCGCGTGTCGTGATCGTCTGCGCCGGCATGGAGGGCGCGCTGCCCAGCGTCGTCGGAGGCCTGGTCGGCGTCCCCGTCATCGCCGTGCCCACCAGCGTGGGCTATGGTGCGTCGTTCAAAGGGCTGACCGCGCTGCTGGGCATGCTGAACTCCTGCGCCTCGAACGTCAGCGTGGTAAATATCGATAACGGCTTTGGCGCGGGGTATGTTGCATCGTTGATCAACCGGCTGCCCTAGACTTGCCAGGAGAAAGCCCATGCCTTCTATGTTGTCCGCGGAAGTGAAACAACTCATCGACCGTCCCAACTTCGCTCATCTGGCCACGCTCATGCCGGACGGTTCGCCGCAGTCCGTTCCAGTATGGGTCGGACGCGAAGGCGACCGCATCGTGGTCTGCACCGGCGAGAACTCCCTGAAAGCGAAGAACACTCGGCGCGATCCGCGGGTAGCGCTGTCCATCGTGGATTTCGCCAACCCGTACGAGGAAGTTCAGATTCGCGGCCGCGTCGTCGAGCGCCGGCCGGACTCGGACTTCAAGGTGATGGACGCAGTCTCGCACAAATATACCGGCAAGCCGTTTCCATTTCGCAATCCGGAGGGGCGAGTTGCGCTCGTGATCGAAGTCGAGAAGGTGCGTTACACCAAGCTGCCGTTTGAGCACACGCCGCCAAAGTAGGAAGAGCCAGATCCCATCCAATTGAAGACGTCATCCTGAGCGAAGCCGCTTTTCAGGCGGAGCGAAGGATCTCGCGTGCACTGAAAGAACTGCCTGTCCACGCGAGATCCCCTTCGGCAAGCTCAGGGCAGGCTCTCGCCCCGCTGGTGAAAGCGCGGGGCTTCGGGATGACGCCCCGGCAGGGTTGAGATCCGAACTGCGCTTCTACCACAGTGCCAACTTCCCTTATGTATCGCCTCACGATATACTAGCCATAGACTATCGCAGCACGATACAATCGCGGCATGAAAAGACTCACCCTGGCGGATTATCGGGCTCTAGCCGAGTTTCGCTACCAGATTCGCAAATTTCTGCATTTCAGCGAGCAGGCGGTGCAGGCGGGAGGCCTGGAGCGCGGGCAGTACCAGCTCATGCTGGCCATCAAGGGAATGCCGGCGGGAGTGCGGCCGCGCATCCGCGACCTGGCCAACCGCATGCAGATTCAGCATCACAGCGCCGTGGAACTGATCAACCGGCTGGAAGCCGGCGGCTACGTGCGCCGTGAGCGCGCGCAGGATGACCGGCGCGAGGTTCTGCTTGTGCTGGCACCCAAGGGCGAGCGCGTGCTGGCGGAACTGGCCCTGCACCATCACCAGGAATTGCGCAGCGCCGCCCCCCGTCTGGTCGCTGCTCTGCGGCGGCTGATGCGAGGCGGGAAAAATGTGCCGCGCAAACACGCTACCGTCGGCGAGGGCAAGTGAACAACAGTCCGGACATGACTGCCGGCCCGACGGCGGCGCCAGCGAACGGCCAGAAATCGCCGGGCGTGGCGCCCGCGCAGCCGGCGCAGTTCCGCATCGTGCTGATTTCGTTTCTTGCCGCTGGCATCGGGCTGGTCGCCGGTGTGGTGGCGTACGCTCTCTACAAACTCATTGGATTATTCACCAATCTATTCTTCTTCCACCGCTGGTCGACGGCTTTTGTCAGTGTGGGCTCGCACCATCTCGGCGCCTGGGTCATTCTGGTTCCGGTTATCGGCGGCCTGATCGTCGGAGTGATGGCCAAGTACGGTACCTCCAAGATCAAAGGGCACGGCATTCCGGAAGCCATGGAAGCGGTGTTGACCAACCGCAGCCGCATTGCGCCACGAGTCGCACTCCTGAAGCCGATCTCCGCCGCCATCGCCATCGGCACCGGCGGGCCGTTCGGCGCCGAGGGACCAATCATTCAGACCGGCGGGGCGATCGGCTCGCTGGTGGGCCAGGCGCTGCACACCACAGCAGTCGAACGCAAAACGCTGTTGGCGTGCGGCGCGGCAGCCGGCATGTCGGCAACGTTCAATACTCCGATTGCGGGCGTGATTCTTGCCATCGAGTTGCTGCTTTTCGAGTTCAAGTCGCGGTCCTTTATTCCGCTGGTCGTCGCCAGCACGCTGGCCACGGCCGTGCACATGCAGCTTCTCGGGCCGGGGCCGATGTTTCGCGTGTCGGCGATGGATTTCGGAGTTCCGAATGCGCTGCCCTTTTATCTCGTGCTGGGTGTGGTTTGCGGCCTGGCCGCGGTCGCTCTGACCAAGGCGCTGTATTGGGTGGAAGACTCGTTCGAAAAACTTCCGGTGGACGAGCTGTGGTGGCCGGCGATCGGAGCGCTGGCCCTGGGCGTGATTGGATTCTTTGTGCCTCGCGTGTTTGGCGTCGGATACGACTCGATTGGCGACATCCTGAACGGCCAGCTGGCGTGGAAGCTTCTGCTGATCGTGATGGCGGCCAAGTTTGCCGCGCTGGTGATCTCGCTGGGATCGGGCACGTCGGGCGGTCTGCTGGCGCCGACGTTTCTGTGGAGCGCGGCCATGGGCGGCCTGTTCGCCATCGTGGGTAATCACGTTTCTCCGGCGGCTCATCTCTCTCCCGGAGCCTTCGCGCTGGTGGCCATGGGAGCGGTGTTCGGTGCAGCCTCGCGCGCGACCTTTTCTTTCATCATCTTCGCCTTCGAAATCACTCGCGATTACAACTCGGTGCTGCCGCTGATGCTGGTGTCGGTCATTGCCGACGGAATTGCCATGCTGTGCATGCCCCACGCCTCGATCATGACGGAGAAGCTGGCACGGCGCGGATTGCGCGTGCACCAGGACTATGAAGCCGACGCGCTCACGCAAGCCACCGTCGGCGAGACGATTGAGAAAGATCCGCCCGTCATTGCAGCCAGCACGAAGGTGGGTGCGCTGGCCGAGGCCATTGCCCGGCACGATCCGGCGGTCGTCCGGCATGAAGCGCTGTTGATTGTTGACGACGCGGGCAAACTCGCGGGCATCATCACTCGCGGCGATATCGTGCGCGCGCTCGACAAGGATTCTTCCGGCGCGATGACGGTCGAGGAGGCGGGCACGACGCACGTCGTGGTCACGTATCCCGACGAACTGGTGTCGGAGGCGGCGGCCAAGCTGTTGCGCTTTGACATCGGGAGAATGCCGGTTGTGGATCGCGCCGACGAGCGCAAAGTCGTGGGCTATCTCGGACGCGCAGCGATTCTCGCCGCCAGGCTCCGGCGTTTCCAGGACGAACACGTGATCGAGCCGGGATGGTTTACTCCCTCAAAGTAAAATGCGAAGATGCGCGCAGGTCCGCGCGGGGGTTGGTCTGTGCCAAGCGCAGAGGTTCAGCGGGATATGATCTTGCTGGGAAGCGGCGGCTATGAGTGATGCTGGCGAACTAGCGATCAGCAGTAGCACGTGGAGAACGACGCTGCTGCAGCGCGTGGCCCGGCTGCGGCCGCGTGAGGATCAGGTATTTCTAGTGCTGGCGCTGGTGATCGGGGCGCTGACAGGGCTGGTGGTGGTCGCGTTCATCCTGGTGACGGAGCGATTGGGCATGCGGCTGTACCCAGCCGGGGGTGCGGCCTGGCGGCGCGTGCTGTTTCCAGTGGCGGGTTCGGCACTGATGGGCTACTTGCTGTTCCGGTACTTTCCCGACGCTCGCGGAAGCGGCGTGCCCCAGACCAAGGCTGCGCTGTTTGCGCGCGAGGGGTTCATCAGCCTGAAGACGGTGCTGGGCAAATTCTTTTGCACCTCGGCGACGTTGGCCAGCGGAATTCCGCTGGGACGCGAGGGGCCGTCGGTACAGGTGGGAGGAGGGATCGCGTCGGTATTGGGGCGGTTTCTGGGTTTAAGTCCCGAGAAAGTGAAGGCGCTGATCCCGGTCGGCGCAGCGGCCGCGATCGCGGCGGCGTTCAATACTCCCCTGGCGGCGGTCCTGTTTTCACTGGAAGAAATCATGGGAGACCTGCACGCGCCGGTGCTGGGCTCGGTGGTTCTGGCCTCGGCAACGTCATGGGTCGTGCTGCGGCTGTTGCTGGGTAACAATCCGTTGTTCAGAGTTCCGCAATACCAACTGGTGCATCCGCTGGAATTTGCGATTTACGCGGTGCTGGGTGTGGCGGGCGGTCTGGTATCGGTCGCCTTCACACGACTCTTGCTGGGCATGCGCGAGTGGTTTCTGCGCATGCCGAGAAAGACAGTCTGGTTTCAACCGGTGGCGGGCGGAGTGCTGGTGGGCTTGCTGGGATGGTTTGTGCCGCAGGTGCTGGGTGTTGGCTACGGCTATGTGGGCGAGGCATTGAATGGCCGGATGGCATTCCACCTGATGCTGCTGCTGGTTGTGCTGAAGCTGATCGCTGTGACCACAAGCTACTCGTCGGGAAACGCAGGCGGAATTTTCGGGCCTGCCCTGTTCATCGGCGCCATGTTGGGAGGCAGCGTAGGAACCGTGGCGCATCGCCTGTTGCCCGTATACACGGCGACCCCTGGAGCCTACGCGCTGGTGGGGATGGGTGCGGTTTTCGCGGGGATCGTGCGCGCTCCGATGACATCTGTGGTGATGATTTTCGAGATGACGCAGGATTACGCGGTCATTGTCCCGCTGATGATTGCGAATCTGGTGAGCCTGTTCCTGGCTTCGCGCCTGCAGCGCCAGCCGATTTATGAGGCGCTTGCCGTGCAAGATGGCATACACCTGCCCTCGACCGAAGCCCGGCAACGGCAGGGTTTGCGCCGTGTGGCGCGGGTGATGCGTCCTGCCAACGACGTGCTGGCCAGCCAGATAACCGTCGTGGAGGCCTTGCAACAAGTCCGCTCCAGCACTCTGCGAAGCTGGCCCGTAGTTGGTCCTCGAGGCGGGAATCAACGGGGAGTAATCGGCGTTGTCAGTCGCTCAACGCTCGAACGGGAGGTCGCCGAGCATTCCGCCAGGCAACTGGCAGAAATCATCCAGGAGCAGACCTTCCCGCACGTGCATCAGGACCAGGGTCTGGATTTGGCGCTCGAGCGCATGGGGGCAAACCAGATTGACGTCCTTCCTGTCGTCAGCCGGGCCGACGTGCATCAACTGGAAGGGATCGTGACGCTGCGCGATGTGCTCGATGCGTACGGTGTCGGCCAGGGTGGGCGTGGTTAGAATCCGAAGCCGTCGAAGGGATGCTTCGCCCTCCCAAATTTCGGTGGGGCCCTACTGTTGCTTTTGCGCCTCTTCGAGCAGCGGACGCAGCGAATCCACGGACACTCCCAGCGTGCCGCCGGAGAAGCCGTCCATGTAGGCGGAGTTGACGCCGATCACTTCCCCCTTTGCGTTGAAAACCGGGCCGCCGCTGCCGCCGTGAGCTGTGGGCGCGTCGTAGATAAGCTTGTCGCCGACTACATCGCCCAGATGCCCCCAGGTGGCCGAGGGACGAATCAACGACAACGCCGCCAGCTCGCTGGCCGCGCTGATGTCGTTGTGCCGGTACGCCAGCCGCTCGTAGATGCCGGAGGGAGACTTCGCCACCATCCCGGCGATCCCCATGGGATAGCCGACCACGGTGACTCGTTCGCCCGGAGAGCTTGGCGACTTCGCCAAAGGCAGCAGGGGCAGGCCGCGGACTGCGTCGGGACCGGCAGTGCGCAGAATTGCCAGATCAGACGTCTTCGAAACCGCGGCGGGCCATAGACTTACGGGCTGCGGCGAGCCGGGAAAGAAGATCACCAGACTCTCCAGCGTGGCCGAGGCTCCGCGATGCATCAGGGCTTCCGATTCTGAATCTCCATACCAGGGTTCGGCCACGTGACGATTGGTGGCCAGCAATCCGTTCCCAACCAGGAAGCCTGTGCCCGAAACCCGAGCCCGCACCGCCGGGCGCTGGTTGGGGAAGCCAACCTGATACACGCCGTAAATGTAGCCAATGGAATTGCGGTAACGGTCCAGGACCATGGCCGGCATGTCTTGGTCCTGCTTAAGCCGCTCGACCTGCGCCGTCAGTTCGTGAACCTGCTTCTGCAGGTCATCCGGTGGCGCACCCTGCGCTGCCATGGGAGCGTAATAGTGCATCATGGCTAACGCTCCCACGAACATCAACACCGCGAGCACGCCTTGCACCAGCTGCTGCCAGGAGTCGCACACCAGGTTCGGTTCCTGCGGGACCTGTGGGCGCTCGGGAGTGGGACCTCCCGGCTCGTTCGTCTGGAAGTCGTTCGTCTGGCAATCGTTTTTCTGGCAATCGTTGATCTGGGAATCGTGGTTCGGGGAATCGTTCTGCAATTCGGCCATTTCGGGTCCCGGCAGCGTCCGCAAGTGCTCCAAGTCGTTCTATTTCAGTCCTTTTGAGCAATGGACGCTCGGAGAGCTGAGCTTGGAGTGGCTATCTTCGCCCGTCTGGTGCGGTTTTGCCACGGTACCGAAGGGGATGTACAAACGGGTGAAGAGCGGGGTCAGGAACTAGACGTCAGGCGGCTGAGATCAAAGGTCGGGGATCAGCACTCAGCACTCGGCCGAGGGCGCTACGTCGTCGTTCTATTCACAATATGCAAACGGGCTGAATGCTGACGGCTGAGTGCTGAATACTGCTCTTACACGCGCTCCAGTTCGCTGTGCGTTCGCTCGTTCACCACGTTGCCGGTGTTGAGCGTCGAGGCGGGCTCGAACAAAAGGAACCAGCATTCTTCCTCGGCGACGGGCCTGTGTTCCACACCGCGAGGGACGACGATGAACTCGCCCTCCTCAACCCACTCGTGGTGGTCGCGAAGGTCTTTGTCGCGGTAATCCATGCGAAAGCGGCCTTTGACCACCAGGAACATCTCGTCCTCATGTTCGTGGTGGTGGAAGATGAACTCGCCCTTTATCTTGTCGAGCTTGACGCACTGGCCGTTGAGCTCGGCCGCGATATAGGGCTTCCAGTATTCGGAAATCTTGGCGAACTTCCCGGCGATGTTGATTTTGTGCATACGGGTCGGATTGTTTCGGGGCGGGAAAGGTCGCAAAGAAGTTCGCGCTGGATGGGATTACGTAGCCCCGGACGCATTCGTCCGGGGTTGCGCGTGAAGCGCGCAATGCAATGACGCTACGCTCGCGGGGCGGACGAATGCGTCCGCCCCTACGCACGCTCAATTCTCGTACAACAGCACGCCCTCCGCCTTCTCCGAGTCCACCGGGCGGTAGAACAGCTTGTTGTCTTCGAGGAAGACCTCGATGAACGCCGGGCGGCTGGTAATCGTCCCTTGAATCAGCGCCTCGGACAGCGGGTCTTCGATGTATTTCTGCAGTGCTCGCCGCAGGGGGCGCGCGCCGTAGCTGCGATCGGTCAGCGTCTGGTTGAGGATCCACTTCTTGGCGTCGTCGGCCACCGTGACCGTGATCGACTTCTGCGCCAGGTTCTGGTTAAGCTGCGTGACCATGAGCTCCAGAATCTGGATCAGGTCGTTCTCGCCCAGAGCGTTGAAGATGATGATTTCGTCGATGCGGTTCAGGAACTCGGGGTTGAAGGTGCGCTTCACTTCGTTCTTGACGAGTTCCTCGACTTTATCGGCGATGGCGTCTTCCTTGGTGGATGCAAAGCCCAGCCCCTCGCGCTTCTGCAGGTGCCGC
>Ga0187818_10000110_pt1 | contig 23678 bp, 16 predicted proteins | sample NC_wetland_sal_i_14_FD_130581 | JGI IMG/M metagenome (GOLD analysis project Ga0187818, IMG submission 130581) | Wetland sediment microbial communities from Neuse River Estuary, North Carolina, USA - SO4_3 | ecosystem: Environmental > Aquatic > Freshwater > Wetlands > Sediment | place: USA... | reverse complement strand
TGAGCTCTCGCCAAGGCTTGCGCCGCCAACATTCTTTCTCTCCCGCATCTATAATGAAGACCGCGAAATCTTCGCGGGAGCTTGATTCATGGCCTCTTTTGACGATGTTGTCATCATCTCCGCCTGCCGCACTGCCGTGGGAAAATTCCAGGGCAGTCTTTCTGAATTCAGCGCGCCGCAACTGGGTGCGATTGTGGTGCGCGAGGCCGTCAAACGTGCGGGTGTCGAGGTTGCGGAGATTGACGAGTGCATCATGGGCAACGTCATTTCCGCCGGACTCGGTCAAAACCCTGCGCGGCAGGCCGCCATCTTCGGCGGATTGTCTCCTGCGACAGGTGCCATGACAATCAACAAGGTTTGCGGCTCGGGATTGAAATCTGTCGCTCTGGCGGCGCAGGCGATCGAAACTGGCAACAGCTCCACCGTGGTCGCCGGCGGAATGGAATCCATGACCAACGCGCCCTACCTTCTGCCGCAAGCGCGCAAGGGATACCGCCTCGGCAATGCTCAGATCGTCGACTCCATGGTCTACGACGGTTTGTGGGACATCTACAACAACTACCACATGGGGATCACCGGCGAGAACGTCGCCGAAAAGTACGGCATCAAACGCGAAGAGCAGGACGAGTTTGCCGTCAATTCGCATCGCAAAGCCATCGCCGCGATCAAGGAATGCCGCTTTAAGTCGCAGATCATTCCGGTGGAGATTCCCGCGAAGAAGAAAAGCGACCCTCCCACCCTGTTCGACAAAGACGAGTGCCCGCGTGAGGACACGACCATCGAAGTTCTTCGTTCCCTGAAGCCCGCCTTCAAGAAGGATGGAACCGTCACCGCCGGAAACGCGCCCGGCGTCAATGACGGCGCCGCCGCCGTGGTTGTCACCAGCGCGCGGCGGGCGAAGGAACTCGGCGCGAAGCCCATGGTTCGAATCGTTGCCCAGGCCACCAGCGGCCTCGATCCGGCCTGGGTCATGATGGCCCCCGTCGGCGCGGTTCGCAAAATCTGGGAAAAGACCGGCTGGAAAAACGAAGACGTGGATCTCTACGAATTGAACGAGGCGTTCTCGGTGCAGGCGCTGGGAGTCATGCGCGAACTGGGATTGAACCCCGAAAAAGTGAACGTGAACGGAGGCGCCGTGGCCATCGGCCATCCCATCGGCGCCAGCGGCGCGCGAGTGCTGGTCACGCTGATCTACGAGATGATTCGGCGGGATGTGAAGCGTGGTGTCGCGGCGCTGTGTCTGGGTGGAGGGAACGCGGTGGCCATGGCGGTAGAACGCTAATTCTTACGAGTGCCGCAACCCTGTGCATATTATGAATGGTAGTCCGCTCTGCATCGGAACCCTGATGTTCGTCTTGACATCTGGCCTCCAAAGCCAGTCTTCGCCGCTTTCACCGCAAGAGATTGACTTGCAAAAGATCGGATACCCTGCAAGCTGCGACTATATGTTCCAGGACAAAGACGCTTATGACAAGCGGCACGTCGAGTTCTTAGACTCGGACCGTCTGCTCGTAAGCTTTCCATTGCGCTCGGCCCCGTGCGATAGGAATAGACAGCCTCCGGCAGAGAAATACCGTTCCGTCGTCATCGACACCGCAGGCCGCCAGCTTCATTCGTTTGATTGGTCGCCAGGAGAAAATGTTCAGGCCGGACCCGACGGACACATTCTGATGACCAGCGGCTGGGAAATCCGCATACTCGACTCGGACTTCTCAGTTCTCCAGCACGTTGAGTGGATGAGCGGGGAGGATCCTCAACGGAAGGCGATGCAGCATTGGGCGTGGTATCTCATCACCGCACCGTCCCGCCATGGCTTCATCGTCGGAGAGCGCTACCCACAATATCGCGCGGCGTATTTTGAGGGGAATCCGGCTCGACAGACCGTGGCCGCCGACTCCTGCTGGCCGGCGGCGGTTACAGATGGAGGGTTCGCTTGTCTGGAGGCTAGCAAGGAGCAACTGGTTATTCACCTGGGTAACAGTGAGCGGGATGCGCACGACCCTCTCTTGCCTAAGGCTCAGGTCGCGATACTGCCTGATCCGCAGACCGTCCTCATACTCACAGATAAGTATCAGCTTTACCTTCTCGGACCTTCCAGATCAAAACAAAAGATCGCTGATTTGCACTGGCTTGCCCCCGGCTGGAATTCCGGATTTCGCTGGGAGCTCGCGTCAGCAGCTGCGGGACGCATTCTGTTCTTCAGCCATGGCGCCCGCTTCCCGATCACCGACACCGGCGGGTTCGGTCTTTATCTTCGGGTCGCCGTGGTTGATGTGGCCTCCAAAGCGATCGTCTTTCGCGCGCAGTATCCGATAGATTCCGACGTAGCGATTTCACCCGACGGCCATCTGCTGGCGGTTCGCACTAAGACGCGTCTGACTCTGAACAGGCTGCCATGACGTCAACCCTCGCGTTATAAGAGGCAGACTCCCGCAGACCGCCTCGGCTGGCCGGGCAGCGGCGAACCCAGACTCCAAGAGAATTGCCAGCTTCATGCCACCGGCAGCGTCACTGTGAAAACCGCTCCCCCATCCGGCGCGTTCGAGGCCTCGATAGTGCCGTTGTGTTCCTTGATGACCGACTTGCAGATGCTCAGGCCCAATCCCGTGCCGCGTCCCGGCCGTTTCGTGGTGTAGAAGGGATCGAAAATGTTAGGCAGATTCTCTTTCGGGATGCCCGGTCCATCGTCGTGAAAGCTGACCCACACCGAGCCGTCGGACTTGCCTAAACGAATCCGCAGCGTTCCCTTGTCCCGCACTTCGCGGATGGCCTGCTCCGCATTCAAAATCAGGTTGAGAAAAACCTGCATCAACTGATGCGGATCGCCCTGCGCGTAAGGCAGTCCCTCGTCGTGCAGAAAATCCACCGTAATATTGTTCTTGCGCAGAGAATAGGTGTGCAGGTTCAGCGTCCTCTCTACTACCTCGGTCAGTTTGATGCGGCTCTTGCCCGGAGCCGGAGGGCGGGCAAAGTAGGTAAGGTTCTGCACGATCTCTGCCGCCCGGCGCGCCTGCTGCTGTAGCATGGCCAGTTGCTTGCGTGAGGTTTCACTCGTCTCCGTATCCTGCAGGAGTTCGCTCACGCCCAGGATGCTGGTTAAGGGATTGTTCAGTTCGTGTGCTACGCCGCCAATCATGGCTCCCATCGCCGCCAGGCGCTCGCCCTGCACCACCTGCTGCTCCAGCCTTCTTTCCAGCGTGATGTCGCGCACCGAAATAATCACGCCGCTGGTCTTGCCCTCGGCGTCGAATAGCTGGCTGCCCGAAGCGCGCATGGTCCGCCAGCTTCCGTCGCGATGGCGCGCCCCATATTCCGCGGACCCGAAGGCCTGCTTTCCGGAAACGACCGTGTGGCAGAGCGCAGCCAGTTCCGGCGAATGATCTTCCAGATCGGAGATCTTCTTTCCCACCAGTTCCTCGGGCTGGTATCCGAGGAGGTCGCGGGCGCGAGAATTCACGAACGTATATCGTTCCTCCAGGTCCACCACCAGAATCAGGTCGGGGAAACTTTCCAGCAGCCGCCGGCGGAATTCCTCCTGCTGCGCCAGTTGCCGCTCCATCGTCCGTTTCTCGGTGATGTCCACCAACGTCCCCTGGTAGCGGATGATATTGCCCGATGTGTCCCACACCGCCCGCGAGGAATCGAGAAAGACCGCAGCCTTTCCGTCCTTGCTGCGCAGCTTGATCTCGCGGGTGCGCAAGCCTCCGCGATCGTCCACCGCCCGCCCCAGCGCCGGAGGACCGGGCTCCAAGTTCAAAGCTGACGGCTCAACCGCCAACAGCTCGTTTTTCTCCGCGTACCCCAACATGTTGACCAGCGCCGGGTTGGCGTCGAGCAACTGCCCCTCGGGCGTGCTGAAATAGACTCCTTCCTGCAGAGTCTCGAATAATTCCGTGAAGCGCAGCTCCTTTTCGCGCTGCTCGGTCACGTCGCGACCCAGTAGGCTGGCGCCCACCACCTCCTCACCTTTGACGATGCCATTCAGCACGCAGTCGAAATAGAGAGGCCGAGCGCTATTCTTCAGCCGGATTCGTACCGTCCCCGCCCACCGCCGCTTTTCCAGGAACCGTCCCAGCCCGCTTTCCAGCTCTTCGCGCGCCGGTTCCTCAAGAAAGTCGTAAATCTTATGCCCCACCAGTTCGGTGTACGGCAGACCCGCCAATTCGGTGACGCGCCGGTTCACCGTGCGCAGAGTGCCATCGAGCGCAACCGCGCACGCCGGATCGTCCAGAGAGTCAATCAGTTCCTTGAAGTTGCGCTGCGAGCGCAGAATGACCTGGCTGAGCTGATCGAGTTGCGCTTCGGAGGGAGCCGCGCCCACATGCTCCTGCAGCCCGCGCAGCAGTCCTTTGAGTTCGCTGACCTCGCGCCGCCGCCCGTAGGCATACACCGCGAACAGGATCGAAAGAGCCAGCACCCCGATCGGAATGGCGCGAAGCGAAAACGGGATGTTCTCCAGCCGTTCCCAAAGCAGCGCCGCCAGCGCGAACGCCAGCAGGATCAGGAATCCCAGTACCCATCGCCAAAGTTGTGATTCTTCTCGCTCGAGACTCCCCTCGGGTTGGGGGTCAGTCGAACCGCCGGTCGGGTCAGGAATCATTGCGGGGGAAACCGTCCTATCTTTAGAAAACCATCCTCATTCTACCCTTGCCGCCCGGACAACGCCGCCTTATTGGGGTGATGTCACAGTTTACGGAAGTAACCATATGGACCTCGCCCTCGGTCAGAGCGGCACTGCTCACCCATTGCTCGATTGCGCGGCGCGGTTTTCCACAGTGTTCTGGTGACATCCGTCACAGCCAGCACTGCAACCGAACCCGTAAGGTAGGTATCTGGAAGCTCAGGACTTCGTGTACCCGCGTGATCTGGGTGCCCCTTTTCTCAACTTCTTCGCGATTCCTGGCAGACGCCACATGCTCTACAAGACCCTCAGCGCCGCCGTTTACGGCATTGATGCCAATATTATTCAGGTGGAAGTAGACTGCTCCGGCATCAAGTGCGACCAGGACCACTTCCATACCGTGGGCCTGCCCGATGCCGCCGTGCGCGAGAGCCGCGACCGCGTCCGCGCCGCCCTGAAGAATTGCGGCTACGACATTCCGCCTACCCACATCACCATCAACCTCGCTCCCGCCGACATCAAGAAAGAAGGGTCGGGATTCGACCTCCCCATGGCCCTCGGCATCGTAGGTGCCTACGGGGGCCTCACCAAGAAAGAAATGTCGGATTGCCTTTTTGTTGGAGAGCTCTCGCTCGACGGCGGCGTGCGCGGCGTCCGGGGGGCTCTTCCCATTGCCCTTGAGGCACGCATGCGCAAGATCTCGCGGATGGTTGTCCCTGAGGCTAACGCCAAAGAAGCCGCCATGGTTGCCGGCGTAGACGTCTATCCCGTCCGCTCTTTGCTCGACGTGATCCACTTCGTCAACTCCGGCAACGGCATCCTTCCCATGAAGGCGGACGGCGACTCGCTCCTGCGCGAATCCCAGCAGTTCTTCGTCGACTTCAAGGACGTTCGCGGGCAGCAGACTGCCAAGCGCGCCATCGAAATCGCCTGCGCCGGAGGACACAACATCCTCATGATCGGTCCGCCCGGCTCCGGCAAGACCATGCTGGCCAAGCGCATGCCGACGATCCTGCCGCCGCTCACGTTTGAGGAAGCTCTGGAGACGACCAAGATTCATAGCGTAGCCGGCGTGCTCGACCAGGGGACCGGCCTGGTCGGGACGCGCCCCTATCGCTCACCGCATCACACCATTTCCGACGCCGGACTCATCGGTGGCGGTGTAATCCCGCGTCCCGGCGAAGTCTCGCTCGCCCATAATGGCCTGCTTTTTCTCGACGAACTCCCCGAATTCCCCCGCAACGTGCTCGAAGTCCTGCGCCAGCCTCTTGAAGACGGCACGGTTTCGATTGCCCGCGCGTCCATGTCGCTGACCTTTCCCGCTCGCTTCATGCTGGCCGCCGCCATGAACCCTTGCCCCTGCGGCTTCCACAACGACCGCTCCCGCGAATGCCAGTGCACGACTCCCATGATCCAGCGCTACATTTCGAAGATTTCCGGCCCGCTCATGGATCGCATCGACATCCACATTGACGTCCCGGCCGTGAACTACAAAGAAATGCGCTCGACCAACGAACCGGAAAGCTCAGCGAAAATTCGCGAGCGCATCATGCGCACCCGCCAGAAGCAGCTCGAACGTTTCGCCTCTTCCCGCGAAAAACTCTACTGCAATGCCCAGATGTCTTCCCGCCACATCCGCAAGTTCTGCGAACTCTCCGCCGACTGCGAGCGCCTGCTCGAACGCGCCATGACCCAGCAGGGCCTGAGCGCCCGCGCCCACGACCGCATCCTGAAGGTCGCCCGAACCATCGCCGATTTGGAAGACTCTGCCCAATTGCAGCCCAAACACATCGCCGAGGCGATCCAGTATCGGAGCCTGGATCGCACGTACTGGGCGTAAGCCTCAACTCATCAGAAGTTATTCTTCACAGCTGCAGGGGGTATGCACTCAAATGCCTCAAGAGCGCTGGAAGTCAGCAAGCAGACTCCAGCCCCGCAGGGGCGGCATATTTTAGCCCAGGGCGTAGGCCCTGGGTGAGCAGAAGAAGACGGAACCAGTCCCGGAGGGACGGCACAAGTCCTCGCAAACACATCATCGAGGGTAAACGGGAACGGCATACGAACGCCTGGGCGCGCAGGACGGCGCACGCTCACTTGCGCTGCAGAAGCAGCGCCCAATCGTACGCGTCGGGTGCCGGCGGAGACGTCCAGGTTGGACCTTCAGCGTCGGGCAGCGGGATGCGCTCCCCATTTTTCGCGCTAAACCATTGCGCGTGATACTTGCCGGGTTCGAGCTTCACCGTGACGGAGCCACTAACATAGCCACTGTTGGGAAGGTAAATGGCATAAGTTTCACCCGGCGCCGCCAGACAATAATTGCCTGCGTTGACCAATTCGTCGTGCGGTTCGAGTGTCCACCAGGAGAAACCGATGAAGAAGTCGTAAATGTGCTGGTAGGCGACGAGCAGCGTCATCGTGTCATCGCCGCGCCCGTTAAACCAGCCACCGCCGGTGTCGGGCCAGGCGTTGGTTCCGGTCTTCGCGGTTTCGCCGGCGGTTTGGTAAGCTCCCGCCATGGCGATGTCCCATGCCGTGCGGCGTAGCACCTCCGTGGAATCGCCGGGCGGACGGGGAGCCCAGGCCGGGTAGTGATCTTCATAGCCGTACTCTTCGTTGGTCTGGGGAATGATCCTGCCAGTCGCGGCTTGAAGTTTGCGCTGGTGCAGCATGTAAGCATGCTGGGTGCGGTTCCAGTCCTGAAACGAGGTGAAGCCGAACCATTCCGAAGCGCGGTCCTGATGGATATCGCGAATCGGATGGCTGGTGGCGAGATGGTGGTAAGGGTCCCACTGCACCAACTGCGTTCCCATCTCATGGGCCCACTTATCATCGCGGAAACTGTCGAGGTCGTCGCCCAAGTCCCAGGTTATGTTCGAGAACGCGGCGAAACGATCCACGGCATACTTCAGATAACGACGCTCATCTTCGCTGTAAGGCTGGGGATGAACCGGATCGTCGCCCAGGCCGAAGATCACCGAAATAATCATGTCGCGATCGCGCGCGGCCTTCAGCATGCGATCCCAGCGCTGCCAGTGTTCGACGTTAAAGCGAGAGTAGTCGTAGCCCGGAAAATATAAGTCTTCCGCCTTCTGCGCCACCCAGGGCGTCATGAACATGGTGAAATTGGGGCCAAGTTGAATGGGCTCAGTGTAGAAGTTGTTGGCTCGCCCGTGAATCAGCACGCGCACGCGGTTGATCTTCAGCCGGTGCAGCCGCTCCAGATTGTTGACGATGACTCTCTCGTCGCGCCATCCCATCAGCCAGAAGGCGGTATCGCCATAGAAATAGTAATGTTCTCCGGTGCCGTCCCAGAGAAAGTGCCAGCGATGCTCAGGATCAACCCGGATCGGCCCGCGCAGATGTTCGTCGTCGGCGGCGAATTGTCCTTCAAAACTCTCGCTTTGCTCGCCCAGCTTCAGAATTACGTGATAGGTATAGGTCCCCGGCTTCGTCGGCATGAAGCGGATGCGGAAGACGCTTCCATCCATGGAGTCGCAGAAGCCTTCGACCTCCGTTACCTGGGACGACCCGTCCTGCCGGAAGGTGCCCGTGAAGGAGGCGTCGGTGAACGGATTCTTCACTTTGCCAGGTTCGGCCTGGGCCGTAATTTCTACGAAGCGGTAGACAGCGGTCTTGGCCTCTGACTGGGAGAACGAAACTTTGCCGTGGGCCAGAGGTTGGGACAGACCTAGAAAGAGCGCGAAAACCATGCTTGCAACGATCCGCACGGATCCACCTCCCAGCGTCATTAATCGTAAACCGGGGCGACAGAGAGCACGTGCCCCTTGTCTTGGACCGCGAGCAGCGGTCTCAGGTACGCCGATAGCTGTTTAGTTCTCTTCCCGCGGCTTCATATTCCCGCTGCGCAGGTAGCGGTTGTGCCAGCCCAGCGATTCGGTCAGCAGGTGGGGCGTGTGCTTGCCGTACGACAACTGCTCCGCCCGCGACAGATAGTCAACCAGCAACGGTTTGTAGTCTGGACTGGCGCACTTCTCGATGATGAGGTGCGCCCGCTGCCGCGGCGAAAGACCGCGCAGATCGGCCAAGCCGTGCTCCGTGACCAGCACCTGCACATCGTGCTCGGTATGGTCCACGTGCGACACCATGGGCACGATGGTTGAGATCGTCCCCTTCTTCGCCGACGACGGCGCCATGAAGATCGAGAGATATCCGTTGCGCGCGAAGTCGCCCGAGCCGCCGATGCCGTTCTGAATGCGCGATCCCATCACGTGCGTAGAATTGACATTGCCGTAAATATCGGCCTCGATCATGCCGTTCATGGCGATGACCCCCAGCCGCCGAATAATGCCCGGGTTGTTCGAAATCTCCTGCGGCCGCAGGACAATCCGTTCGCGATAGCTCGCCATATCGGCGTTTACCTCGTCGAGCATTGCCGGGCTAAGCGAGAATGCAGTCGCCGAGGCCGAGGTGAGCTTGCCCGACTTGAGCAGGCGGATCATTCCATCCTGAATAACTTCCGTATAGGAAGTGAGTCCCTCAAACGGGCCTTCCTCCAGCCCAAACAGCACTGCGTTTGCAATGTTTCCCACGCCGGATTGCAGGGGCAGGAGATTTTCCGGCATGCGGCCCTTCTTCACTTCCCAGCTCAGGAATTCCAGGATGTGTCCGGCGATGCGCTTCGAGGCCTCGTCCGGAGCCTTGAACGGACTGTTGCGGTCGGGAGAGTCCGTCAATACGATGCCGGCGATCTTTTCGGCCGGCACTTTAAGATAGGGTGTGCCGATTCGGTCGGCCGTCCGTACCAACGGAATTGGCTTGCGATTCGGAGGCGGCTCCAGACCGTAGTAAATGTCGTGCATCCCCTCGAGTGCCATCGGCTGCCAGGAATTCACCTCGAGAATGATGCGCTCTGCGCAATCAACCCACGTCTTGTTGTTGCCGATCGAAGAGCTCGGCACCACCCGGCCGTCCTCGAAAATTGCCGTCACTTCGATCAGCGCGACGTCCAGTTTGCCCAGGAATCCGTACTCCACGAACTGGGCGACATGGCTCAGGTGGATGTCCATGTACTCCATTTCGCCCGCGTTGATGCGCTTGCGAGTCTCGGGATCGGATTGATAGGGAAGGCGCAAGTGGATGCCGCCCGCCATGGCGAGGGCGCCGTCGAGTTCCGGTCCGGTGGAAGCGCCGGTGAAGACACTGACCTGGAACTTTTGCCCGCGAAAGTTGGCGTCCGCGATGCGGCGGGCCAGTTCGGTCGGAACCAGCTTGGGATAGCCGGACCCAGTGAACCCGCTCATACCGACCTGGTCGCCGGACTGAATCAAAGCGGCAGCTTCGGCGGCGCTCATGATCTTCCGCTCCAGATTGGAGTTCAGGACACGTGTAGTGCTTAGGGGAGCAATCGGCATGCAATACCTCGCGGCTAGGAAATGATGAAACATCTACCCTAGAATGCCTGGCCAAATCGGTCTGTGACTTCGATCACCGGAAGCTGTGAGAAACCAACAGCTTCTCCAAGTCTCCATCAGTTTCCAATTTGGATGCTGGAAGGCGCCTTGCTGTAATCCATTGATTGTAAATGGGTTAGATGGGACCAGCTTTGGGGCGGAACAGCTCTGTGAAAATCGGTAATGCTCTGTTTACAAATAAACACTTGACCTCTATCCCGCTTGCCGATACATTAGCAAGTTCCAGGTACGTCCGGAAGCTTCTGGGCCTTGCGTGAGTCACCTGCGCCCTGAGGAGCCAAGCCCAGAAAATGGAGCATCTTCGGCATCCTGGTGCGCATCTATTCAAGTGAGTTTAACGCTAACTCCTTTACAACCTACTCGGAATCAGTGACTTAGGGCGGATACTGGGGGTCCGGTCACCCTCCTGTGGCGTAAGGACGAAGGCGGAAGGCAACAATCATAATTAAAGGAGAAGATAAAGCACATGCGCTCTGATCGTGTGTTTGATGCTTTACAGACTCTGCGGAACCGTTATATGCTTTGCCAGCTTGCCTCCAAGGCCACGCGGAAGTTCCACCGGCCCAGCACCAGAATTCAAGAAACCATGAATGGCGTTCTGGACCGGATCGCAGGCGCGGAGCGTCAGGAAGTTTTGTCGGAACCAGAGAATTTTGCCGAGGCACAACGGCGGGCTGCTTAACCCAGTCCCGCCTTCCTGCCCACCGGTATTTGTCTTTCCTGAGTCCCCTCCTTTTGAAAATCTCCCGTTGACACTACCGAATACGTTCTAGTGCACGGGTTCAGGTGAATCATGACCATTGCTGAATTGAAAGAAAAGAACATCACCGAGCTGACCAAGATCGCAAGGACCTTGGACTTGCCCGGTGCCAGTGGCATGCGCAAGCAGGATCTCATCTTCAAAATCCTGCAGGCGCAGAGCGAAAAGGAAGGCCACATCTTTGCCGAGGGCGTGCTGGAAATTCTGCCCGACGGCTACGGGTTCCTGCGCTCGCCCGACTACAACTACCTTCCGGGCCCTGACGACATCTACGTGTCGCCCTCCCAGATCCGAAAATTTGACCTCAAGACCGGCGACACCATCAGCGGCCAGGTGCGCCCGCCCCACGAAGGTGAGAAGTACTTCGCGCTGGTTAAGATCGAAGCGGTGAACTTCGAGTCGCCCGACGAAGCCCGCAACAAGATTCTGTTCGACAACCTGACGCCCCTCTATCCGCAGGAGCGCATCAAGCTTGAGACCACCCGCGAGAACTCCAGCGCCCGCGTCATGGACCTGCTTACGCCGCTGGGCAAGGGCCAGCGCGGACTGATCGTCTCCCCGCCGCGCGCCGGCAAGACCATGCTCCTGCAAAACGTGGCCAACTCGATTACAGCCAATCACCCGGAAGTCGTTCTGATGGTGCTGCTCATCGACGAACGCCCCGAGGAAGTGACGGACATGCAGCGTTCGGTGAAGGGCGAAGTGATTTCGTCCACTTTCGACGAGCCCGCCGCCCGCCACGTCCAGGTCGCGGAAATGGTGATCGAAAAGGCCAAGAGATTAGTCGAACACAAGCGCGACGTGGTCATTCTGCTCGATTCCATCACCCGTCTGGCCCGCGCCTACAACACCATCGTTCCGCCCTCCGGCAAAGTGCTGTCGGGCGGCGTGGATTCGAACGCCTTGCAGCGCCCCAAGCGCTTCTTCGGCTCCGCCCGCAACATCGAGGAAGGCGGGTCGCTGACCATCATCGCCACCGCGCTGATCGACACCGGGTCCCGCATGGATGATGTGATCTTCGAAGAATTCAAAGGCACGGGCAATTCGGAAATCATCCTCGAACGCAAGCTGGTGGATAAGCGCGTCTTCCCCGCCATCGATATTCAGCGCTCGGGTACGCGCAAGGAAGAGTTGCTCATCCCCAAGGAAGACCTATCCCGCATCTGGGTTTTGCGGAAAGTGCTGAACCCTCTCTCGCCCGTGGAAGCGATGGAACTGCTGATCGACAAGCTGAGCAAGACCAAAGGCAACAGCGAATTCCTGGCCAACATGAGCGCGCTGTAACCGGGGGAAACCAGGTTTTTCGTGGTGCAAGACGTACGGTTGTCCTCTGCGTCCGCTGTGGTTACTTCTTCTCTCGTCGTGTACGGAGCGCACGTTTTCGGATTCCGCCGACGTATAATTTTCGTAGAGTAGTGCTCGCTGGCTCTCTGCGAGGTTCTTGTGCGATCACGATTCTACGAATGCATATTCCTTCTCAGCCTGCTTGTGGTCCCCGGCATGGCGCAAAGTCCACTACCTGCGCAACAACGTCCCGTACATCCCACAGATGTCGGCGGGCCGCCTGTGAACGGAGATGACGCGCGGGACCAGCTCGAGCGTGACATGGCCAAGAAAGCCGCCAAGGAGCGCGTGGCCGCGCTCAAGACCGATACTGACAAGCTGCTCAAGCTCTCGGTGGAACTGAAGCAATATGTGGACAAGTCAAACGAAAACGTTCTTTCACTCGACGTGATCAAGAAGGCCGACGAAATCGAGAGGCTCGCCAAGAGTGTGAAAGACAAGATGAAAGGCCCGAACTAAGGATCAGCCCTTAGCCTTCAGCTCTTAGCCCATGGCTTGATACAAACTTCCTTTGAATGAAAACGCCATCCGGATTGCTCCGGATGGCGTTGTTGATACAGCCAGTTCCTTCTACTCCGAGGCTCCTACCTTGATCCGCATGCCGTAGAACGAGCGGTAGACGAAGATGAAAGAGACCACGAAGAAACCCAGCGCCAGCACGTGCGTGAGGCTCAGTCCTCGATCGCCCTTGCTGGCCAGTGAGACCGCCAGTTCCACTGCCAACAATCCGAACAGGGTCGTAAACTTAATGACCGGATTCATGGCCACCGACGATGTGTCTTTGAACGGATCGCCGACTGTATCGCCGATGACTGTGGCTGCGTGCAGTTCCGTGCCCTTCTGTTTCAATTCGACCTCGACGATCTTCTTGGCGTTGTCCCACGCCGCGCCGGCATTCGCCATGAAAATGGCCTGATACAGGCCGAAAATCGCGATGGCGATCAGATAACCAACGAAGAAGAACGGCTCCACGAACGCGAAAGCTAGCGTGCCGAAGAAGACAGCGATGAAGATATTCAGCATCCCCTTCTGCGCATACTTCGTGCAGATGGCGACCACCTTCTTGCTGTCGGCAACGGAAGCTTTCTCCACGCCCTCGAGCTTGATGTTGGCCTTGATGAACTCGACGGCGCGGTACGCACCCGTGGTGACCGCCTGGGTGGACGCCCCTGTGAACCAGTAGATCATGGCCCCGCCGGTGATCAAGCCGAGGAAGAACGGCGCGTGCAGCAGCGAGAGCTTGTCCACGTTGGCGGTGAGCCCGTTAGTGAGCGCCATGATGATGGAGAAGATCATCGTCGTGGCCCCCACGACCGCGGTGCCGATCAACACAGGTTTGGCCGTGGCCTTGAACGTATTGCCCGCGCCGTCATTGGCCTCCAGCAGGTCCTTGGAGCGGTCGAAGTTGACGTCGAGATTGAAGTCTTTCTTGATCTCAGCCTTGACGTTCGGAACCTGCTCAATCAGCGACAGCTCATATACCGATTGCGCATTGTCGGTGACCGGACCATAAGAATCCACGGCGATGGTCACCGGCCCCATGCCAAGGAAGCCGAACGCTACCAGTCCGAATGCGAAGACGGCCGGCGCCAGCATGCCCGCCGCGTCCTTCAGGCCCATCGTGCTCATGTAGTAGGCGATGGACATCAGCATCATCATCGCCAGGCCGAGGTAGTAGGCGGAGAAGTTGCCGGCCACGAATCCCGACAAAATGCCGAGCGACGCTCCGCCTTCCTGCGCCGACGTGACGACTTCTTTCACGTGCCGCGATTCCACTGACGTGAAGACTTTCACCAGTTCAGGAATCAGCGCCCCCGCCAGCGTGCCGCACGAGATGATCGTCGCCAGCTTCCACCACTGCGTGCCGTCACCGCCGAGGTCGGGAATGATGAAATGCGAGATCAGATAGGTCAGCGCGATGGAGACGATCGAAGTAATCCAGACCAGCGAGGTCAGAGGCGCTTCGAAGTTCATTTCGTTTGCCGAGCCGTACTTCGCCTTGGCAATGGCCCCGTTTAGGAAGTAGGAGAGCGCGCTCGAGACCAGCATCATGACGCGCATCACGAAGATCCACACCAGAAGTTGCACCTGCACGTTGGGATCTTTCACGCCGAGAAGAATGAACGTGATCAGCGCCACGCCGGTCACACCGTAAGTCTCGAACCCGTCAGCCGAGGGCCCGACTGAGTCGCCGGCGTTGTCGCCAGTGCAGTCGGCGATGACGCCGGGGTTGCGCGCATCGTCTTCCTTGATCTTGAAGACGATCTTCATCAGGTCCGAGCCGATGTCGGCAATCTTGGTGAAGATGCCGCCGGCGATACGCAGTGCCGCCGCGCCCAAAGACTCGCCGATGGCGAAGCCGATGAAGCACGGTCCGGCGTAGTCGCCCGGAACGAACAACAGAATGATCAGCATGATGAGCAGTTCGACCGAGATCAGCATCATGCCGATGCTCATGCCGGCTTCGAGCGGAATCTGGTACACGGGATATGGCTTGCCGGGGAGCGATGCGAAGGCCGTCCGCGAGTTGGCGAAAGTGTTGACGCGGATTCCGAACCACGCCACCCCGTAGCTGCCGGCGATGCCCACCAGGCTGAAGCCCAGAATGATGGGGAGGGTCAAGGCGACGGGTTTGCCAGGTACCGGAGAAAGCCAACCGAAGTATGCCGCGATGATGACGGCAACAAAAGCCCAGAGCAGCAGAATGAACTTGCCCTGCGTGACCAGATAAGTCTTGCAGGTCTCGTAGATCAGTTCCGAGATTTCGCGCATCGCCCGGTGCACGGGCAGGTTCTTCAACCGCATGTAGATCGTCATGCCGAAGGCGTATCCGAACAGACAGAAGAAGATGCCGATCAGCAGCAGGTTATGCCCGTTGATGGCGCCTTTGAGGAAGCTGACCTTGGCCAGATCAGGCAGCTTCAGGGCAGCTTCGCCGGCGGCCTCCTTGGCGGGCTGGGCAAAGGCGGCGGCAGCGCCCACCGTCAGCAGCGCGGCGAGGGCCGTGATTTTCGTGGCCACGCGGCGCAGGAACGCAGCGGTGGCAAGAGAAATACGCATAAAAAATCCTCCGAAAGATGACGTTGCAAAGGGAATAGTAGTCGGGAGTCCCAAGCGCAAAACAGGCGTTTATAACACGTTGGAAAGGCAGGGTCAAACCCCAACGGGCGAGCGGACCAGTTCTGGTCCCGCTCTGGGAAATCGTTTCTTTCCCGGGCCCGCTAGTCGGCGTCGGCTTCAGTGCCCGGTCACGGTCGCCCAGTACATCGCATCCAGCAAGTCCTGGGAGTGGCCGTCGTAGTCAGCGTCGAGGGACCACATGAAGGTGCCGCCCAGGCCCCGGTTCCAATCGGAATACCAGACGCGGAAGTAGGTCGAGAAGGGATCATCATAAGTGATGTACCCGTTGCTGCCATCGGTTTTCAGCATATAGGGCACCAGTGCGATGGGATCGTACTGTGTGTACCAGCCATCCTTGTTTATGCGGTGCTTCAAATCGGGACCGTAGTACACCGTGAATACAGTGGTGTCGTCGCAAGCGCCATCGGACGAAGTGGCGGCGTTGGGACACAGCCCGAAAAGCTGGTTGATGTTGGTGTAGTGGTAGCCGTAGAAAGGCGTACCCATGTTGAGCTGTGCGGCGGGCACATGCTTCAGGAAAATGTCCGCGGCGCCTTTCACACTGCCGCCGGGCTGGCATTCCAAGGGCGCGGGATCGTGCGTGTCCCAAAAAATCGGCGAATTCAGCTGCCCGTACGCGGTCCACGGACCGGCGCAGTCGTACATCATGATATTGAAATAGTCGAGCGATAGCTGCAGGTGCTTCAGATCGTAGCCGTATCCGCCCCAGGGCGCGGCGTCAATGGAAAGCGTGTAATCTTCGTTGGATTCCCGCAACAACTTCACCAGCTTCACCAGAAAGTTGCGATCCCGCGTGGTGGCGGGATATTCCCAGTCGATGTCCACGCCATCGTAGTGGTGCTCCTGAGCGAACGCAGCAATGTTGTCGACCAGCGTCTCGACCGCGCCGCTGGTTTCGAGGCCGCTGAAGTCGCCTCCCAGCAGGAGCATCACTCTTACTCCGGCGGCGTGAGCGCGTTTGTTGAGTTCGGGCTCCAGGAATCCGTCGGGCACGGATAGGCTGCCGTCCGCGTTGAACGACACTCCGGCATGGTTGATGTGCGTCAGTTTGTGGTATGGAATCTGCTTGTGGCTGTAGGGCGGGTCCTGATACTGGCTCCAATAGCCGTAGTCGGCCACGATGCGCTTGGGCAGGTGCGCGGACGAATCCTGCGCCGGCGCCGGCGCGACGGAGAGAGCGGCCAGCAGAACTATGAACGAGAAGGAAGTGAGAGAAGTAAAGCAGCGCTGGCGAGAACTCCGTGGGAGTCGACTCATGGAGCGGAACCTCCGGAAGCGGTTGTGACCGGGGCTGAGCCGCGCATGAAAAGCCGTGCCCAGCCTAGAATCTGAGGATTCTACCACGGGTCGATCTTGTCTTATCCGGGATACTTGCGCGCCTGCTCGATCCAGGCGTTGGTGTCCTTCTCCGAAGCGCCGGTGTCTTTCAAATAGGCGCGCATAACGGTTTCGGACATGGATTCCGATGTGCTCGTGATCGCGTGCTGGTCAAAATCTATGCCCACCACGATGAATGTCTCCGGCTTCGTGCCCTTTACCTTCACCACTCGGTATTTTGTCGCCATGCTTTCTTTCTCTCCTGAGATTCGCTACGCCATTTAGAGTACCCCAATCCGTCGTCGGCCGCTGTAGCGATACCGTGACAGGCTCGGATCGAAGTCCCCACCCTTCGAAAGCGAAGAGTGGAGCACCATCTTTGGTTGACGCTCTAGGGTGGGCCAGCCCCCAAAAAGGCGAGCGAGAAATGGGGCACCCGCGTTCGATTTCGACCTGAAACTTGACCGCGAGAGGCGGGTCACGCCCCCACCCGCGGTGGATGGACTGAGCCAGCCTCCGACAAAACGGGGTCGCCTGAAATCTTCCCCTCCCTTACAATGGGAATGCGATGAAGGAACAGTTCCCAGGGTACTTCACGCCCAGCGAAGAGGAATTTACCAAGCTTTGGAGCGAGTGTGTTTTCGGTTTCGACGCGAATGTTCTGCTCGGGCTCTACCGCTCAACGGCTGAAACTCAGGAGGTCTTTTTTGCGGTCTTGGACAAAATCGCCGACCGAATATTTCTTCCGCATCAAGCTGCGGGCGAATATTTGAAGAATCGGCTGGACGCAATTTCGTTTCGCTCCCAGCAGTACGCCAAAATCAAAAGCGAGTCCGACAAGCTTGCGAATACAGTCGAGTCGATCGTGCAAGAGCAGGCAGTTCTAAACGGCGAAGAAATAGCGAAGGCAGCGAGGGGCTTCGCAGACAAGATTGGCGAGCTTGCGGATGCATCAGCAGAGAAGGAACCCGACCTCCTACGCTCGGACTCTGTTTTGTCAAAGCTTGCGAAACTCTTCGAGACAGCTACCGGCCAGCCCTATTCCCCGGAGAGACAAAAGGAGATCTACGCCCAGGGTGCCCAGCGATATGCACAGGCGATCCCGCCGGGTTACAAGGACGATAAGAAGGGTGAGCCGGGGAAGTACGGAGACCTGCTGATCTGGTTCCAAATGGTCGACCACGCGAAGGCGAAGCAGAAGCCAATGATTTTTGTCACGGGAGACGTCAAGGAGGACTGGCTACAGCAACACAAGAGTGAAACCTTGGGTCCTCGCCCAGAGCTTCGTCAGGAGATGATGTCCGCCGCCGGCGTTCCGTTCTGGATCTACACGACGCCGAGATTCCTGGAGTTTGCAAAGCAGTTCTTGGGCCTGAAGTTTGATACCAAGAAGGCGGAGTCCGAGTTTGAGAAAATCGAGAAACAGGACAAGCAGGCAACAGAGTTGGGCGACCTTCCAGCGGTGACTTACCACTATTCCGGTTTTCCTGCCCCAATGACGGGAGGGTGGGGCTGGAACACCGGGGGGTTTTTCGGGCAGCCGAATGATTTTGCATATGGCAACGTCTCCTATGCGGGCTGGACGGCGCCGGCGGACACTGGGCCCAAGCAGGAGTTTCTGCAACTTCTTCCGCTCAATGGAGCCGTTTTCAATCCGCCGACGGGCAAGTGGACCTGCAAGATCGCGACCGCGCCCATCGACAGGAGCAGTGATGGTGCTCTCTACACCCTTGAGTTTCAGCCGCAAGATCATTCGATGCCGAGTCGCACACTTAAACTCTGCGTCTCCCTCGCCGCTCTCGAGAAGGACTCGGACTGGAAGTACAAGAAAGTAATCTCCAACACGATCCTCAAATGGCTAGTATCAAACCAGCCTTCGGGTGAGGTCGGTCTGCTACCGTAAGCACCCGCCGTCACTCCTTCACCCCCACCTGCCAGAACAAGAACGAATAAATATCCGTGTACTCCTCGATCTGCTTGGTCACCGGTTTCCCGGCGCCGTGCCCCGCTTTGGTATCGATTCTTAATAAGATGGGCCGCGTGCGGCTGGCGCCATTCTTGGCTTCGGCCTGCATCAGCGCCGCCATCTTTTTCGCGTGCATGGGGTCCACGCGGGTGTCGGTATCGGCGGTCATAAATAGGATCGCGGGATACTCCGTGCCGGCCTGCACGTGGTGATAGGGCGAGTAGGCGTAGAGCCACTTGAACTGGTCGGCATTTTCAGCGCTGCCATATTCGGGTATCCAGAGCTTGGCGATCTGGAAATTCTGATAATGCAGCATGTCGAGCAGCGGCACCCGGCAGACGACGGCGCGGAACAGATCCGGACGCTCGGTCATCATGGCGCCCATGAGCAGGCCACCGTTCGAACCGCCCGTGATGGCGAGGTGATTCTTGTCGGTATATTTCTCGGAGATCAGGTGCTCGGCGGCGGCAATCATGTCGTCGAAAACGTTCTGCTTTTTGTCGAGCATGCCGGCACGGTGCCAGTCTTCGCCGAACTCGGCGCCGCCACGCAGGTTGGCCATGGCGTAGATGCCGCCGCGCTCCAGCCAGAGATAGGCGGCACGGTTGAACTCCGGCGTCTCACTGATGTTGAAGCCTCCGTAGCCGGTGAGCAGCGCGGGATTGCGGCCGTTCTTCGGTAATCCTTTCTTGTGAACCACGAACATGGGCACGCGCGTCCCGTCCTTCGACTGGAACCACTCCTGCGCGACTTCATAGGCGGAGGGATCGATCGAGGGCGCATCTACTTTGGTCCAGAGCGAGGTGGAATTGCCCTTAAGGTCGTAACGATAAATGGATGGCGCGAAGGTAAAGGACTGGAAGCCGTAAAACACTTCATCGCGATCCCAGCGGCCACTCGAACCGAAGACTGTGCCGAGGGCGGGCAGAGTGAGGTCGGTCAGCTTCTTGCCGTCGAGATCGAAAATCTTGAGCTGGGATGTGGCGTTCTGCTCGTACTGCGCAAACAGCTTGCCGCCGAAGACGGCAGCGCCCTGCAGAACGGCGTCGGTCTGCGGGATGATTTCTTTCCAGTGGTCGCGTTCGTAGTCGCCGGCGTCGGCGACGAAGACGCGGTAACGGGGCGCATCTTCATTGGTAGTGATGTAGAGTTTGCCCTGGTAGACGTCGGCTCCGTAAAGAAAATTCTTGCCCGTGGTGACCCGGGTGGGCGGGGTTCCAGTCTTCAGGTCCATCAGAAATAACTCGGTTTTCGTGTAGCCCTCAGAGACGCTGATCAGCAACCAGCGGCCGTCGTTGGAGAGACTCACGTTGGGCCAGTCCTCGGGATCGCGGCCCTCGCCGAAGATGGGGTCGTCGCCGTCGGGATCGGTTCCCAGTGGGTGATAAAAAACGTGGCGATTGTAGAGTTCCTGGCCTTCGGGAACGTCGCCCTTTTTCGGATAGCGCGTGTAGTAGAAGCCATGATTGTTGTGCTCCCAGGCGATGGAGGCGGCGCGAGTGCGTTCAATGGTGTCGGGAAGCAGAGTGCCAGTCTTGGTTTCGACGATATGCAGAGTGCTCTTTTCGGAGCCGCTCGGCGAAGTGCCGTAAGCGACATATCTGCCGTTGTCGGACGGCTGCCACCAGTCGAGGGCGATGGTGCCGTCGGCGGCGAGCTGGTTGGGGTCAAGCAGGACGCGGTCGTCGCCGTCGAGCCCGTCGCGCACGTAAAGAACGGGCTGGTTCTGCATGCCTTCGCGCTTGGTATAGAAGTAATGCCGGCCAGCGATCTGCGGCGGCGTGACGCTGCCGATCGAGAGCAATTCCGCCAGGCGCTTGTGGATGGCATCGCGCCCGGGCAGCGGGTCGAGCAGGGCGCGAGTGTAGGCCATTTCTTCTTCCACCCACTTCTCGGTCTCGGGACTGTTGCCGTCCTCGAGCCAGCGGTAGTTGTCCACGACTTTTGTGCCGTGAAACATTTCAGCGACAGGCTTGGCCGCGGCCTCGGGCGGGCCGGAGGGCGGAGTAGAAGACGCGGTGGTGGTTTGGGAATCGTCGCCGGCGAACGCCGCAGCGAACACGAAGAGAGAAGAAAGCACGCAGAACAAACGCAGACCTCCTGACATGATCACCTCGAATGAAAACGAGTGCATAGCGAGCGGAGTGGCTAAGCTGAAACCTAAGCGTAGCAGAAACGAGGCGGGCGATTCCCGGAAAGGACTGCCGCACCGAACCGGGAAGAGTTTCGCGGCCGCATACCTAGGTGATCTGTGTGGGCGCTGCCGAGGCGGGTAGTCTGGACATGCGAGCGGAGCGAACCGCCCGCGTGAGGCCGAAATGAGCACTGCGTTTCAATGGAAAGAGAGCTATAGCGTTAAGGTCATGGCACTCGACAATCAACACAAGAAACTCTTTGACCTGATCAATGAGCTGCACACCGCGATGAGTTCGGGGCGCGGAAAAGATGTGGCGGGGCAGGTTTTGCGCCGCCTGACCGACTATACGGTGAGCCATTTCAGGGCGGAGGAGGCGCTGATGGAAAAGTACAATTTCCCTGGTCTGGCGTCGCATCGGGCTGAGCACAAAGCGCTGACGGACAAGGTGCTGGCCTTCAAGAAGGACTTCGAAGCCGGCACCGGCGTGGTGACGCCCCAGTTGATGACGTTCCTGCAGCGCTGGATCAAGGATCACATTCAGGGAGTGGACCAGCGCTACAGCGATTTCCTGAATGCAAACGGAGTGCATTAGTGTGTTTGAAAGAAAACAGTGCGGGTAGAACCGTAGCCCAGAGACTCAGCAACCCCTGGCCACCACCCAGGCGAACTCGCTGTTTTCACCATCCGGTCCAAGATGCTATGATCAATTTGTTAACTCGCAGGCTGGGCCCTGCGCCCGGCCGGCCCACTCCTCAGTAGCTCAATGGCAGAGCATCCGGCTGTTAACCGGAGGGTTGTAGGTTCGAGTCCTACCTGAGGAGCCATTCTTTTGTGCCCGTAAACACAGGCGATTTCCATTTCAGCAAGCCGATTGTCCTAGTTTTGTACTAGGTCAACCCGACCACAATCTGCGGGATTTCTCCCTTTCGCAGTATCAAGCCTTATAGCCCGAAGAGGAGAACCGAATGGAAATCACGAACCGCCGTGCTGGCGACTACGAGTTGCACATCAAGAAAGTTCTGAGCTTCAAGCACTGGGACAAGCGGCGGCAGAAGCCGACAAGATGATGCTCGTATTCATTAAAATCGTGCCCTAACAATGTGCGCAGCTAGACCAAGACCGAGTTTCGAGCATGAAATCCTCAACTGTGTCCTGTCTAGTGCGCCCCCATCCGGCCCGCTCTACCACTACACAACTCAAGATGGCATTTTGCTGTCGTCACTTCGGCAAGGACAGTTACTTTTGCGCAAAGGCATTCCAGGTTGCTCAGCCAGATAGGCTGCCACCTGATCCGCAGTCGTGATCTTGAGCAGATGTTGACGGAAGTCTTCATTCATAAGCTTCCTGGCCAGAGTGGAAGAAACCTGCATCTGGTTGGTGTTGGCGAATTCCGAATTACGCAGCGCGAGGAGGACAACCAGTTTGCCGTGACCGCTGCGCCGGCCACGAGGCAGCCGGCGAACTGCTGGTCCTTACTTCAGGGGCTGCAAGAATATCCGCAAAAGACAACGCAAACTTGGCGTACATTTGTGGCATGTCGCGCGCCTTGGCCCACCTCGCAGGCACCATCTCAATGCTACTGATGATGCTGCTCTGGCTAGGTCTGCTCGACGCCGGCCGGGCAGACCGCGTCGTGGATAACCTCGCCGGATTTCGAAACGAATACCGAGTGGTTCTGGGCGCGGGGCTGCTGGCTGTAATCCTTTCGTTCGTGGCCGCGATCCGCGCAGCCAGGTGGTGGTATGTCGCGGTGATTTGCTCGCTCGGGACGCTCGGATTCTTCACTTATGCGCTTTCGCGGTAGTGACCGCGTAGTTGTCGACCTCCACATCGATGCGGAGGTGGCCTTCAATTCTGGTGATGGCATCATCCCGGTTAGCCTTCCGAATTCTCCTTTCTGGACGCCTGCCGCCGCCCGCCAATCGAGTCGAATGCAGTGTTTATCCTTTGTTCCGCGTTTGTCATCAGTGATTCAAATCACGGGTGAACGTGATATGAGTCCCCAGGAATGAAAAGCTGAATCGTGGTCAACAACAAGAATAAGGATCGGTCTCTCCGCACTGAGGGAGGTCCCGACAATTGCCTATTTCGCTGCCGCTTTCAAGACTACGGTGTTGCGCTCGTCCCCGGCAATGATCCGGTAAAACTTCCTCAGCTCTTCTGCGCGACTGACCGGCACACTGAGTTCCTTCACTTCGAACGTGCGCTCGTAGTCAATTACGTTGCCTTTCGCCTCCGTCTTGGAGTGGTAGCTGGCAAAGCCATAATCTGCATCCACCGGCGGGGGCACATCATCAACCACATATCCAGCTGGAATCGTGATTTCGAAGCTGTCGGTGTCGTGCGCCGGTCCCTCAAACTCGATCGGAAACTTGCGCGGTTCTTTGGTTTCCAGAAAGCTATATCCCTTGTTGCCCAGAACCCGGGGACGCACCAGCAGCAGGCCACCCGCGTTCTTCGCGTAGTTGTAGGACTCGAACGTGTAATCGAATCCGAATGGCTTGTCGGTGAGGTTCAGGTTGACTACGGTGGCGTGGGTAATGTGGAAATTGGAGAGTGAATTCGCCAGCAGACTCTCGATGGGCTTGACCCGGTCCGTGTCCTTGGTAGCCGCACGCAGCGCCCAGCGCTCCGACCAGGCTCGCCCGCCCAGGCGCACTTCCTGGACCTCGCCTTTCAAAGTTCCGTTATCGTCGAGCGTGAGCTTGGCCTTTCGCTCGATGCTGTTCATCGCCGGCGGTTGTTGCGGCAGGGCTATCAATTCACCACCGTCAGGAGTAACCAGCAGCCCGTAGTTGTCCTGCAGCTCCCCGCGAATCTGCCCTAGCGGGGTCATCTCGTCCGTGGGATCGAAGAACAGAATCCTGCCCAGCTTGGGATGCTGCAAAGTCGCCACCAAGGAAGGATCGTTGAGACCGTCTGGGGTTTTGACGGCGACAATGGCGTGGTTGAATGCGTTG
>Ga0187818_10000109_pt1 | contig 23702 bp, 14 predicted proteins | sample NC_wetland_sal_i_14_FD_130581 | JGI IMG/M metagenome (GOLD analysis project Ga0187818, IMG submission 130581) | Wetland sediment microbial communities from Neuse River Estuary, North Carolina, USA - SO4_3 | ecosystem: Environmental > Aquatic > Freshwater > Wetlands > Sediment | place: USA... | reverse complement strand
TCATGTGGCGTCTGGCGTACCGGAACTTCGGTGATCACGACACCCTGGTTGCGACGCATTCGGTGGCGACTGGTGCGGGCAATGTAGGTGTCCGCTGGTACGAGATTCGCAACCCCGGCAGCAATCCTGCGGTATACCAGCAGGGCACCTTTGCTCCCGATTCCAACTTTCGTTGGATGGGCAGTATAGCTATGGATCAGTTGGGTGACATTGCAATTGGCTATAGCGAATCAAGCTCTACCGTGAATCCGGCGATTTATTACACCGGCCGTTTGGCCACCGACCCGCTCGGATCGCTCGAGAACGAGTCGTTAATCATTGCCGGAGCCGGGGTTGAACAAGGAACATTTCGCTGGGGGGATTACAGCGCGATAAGCGTGGATCCCGTCGATGACTGCACTTTCTGGTATACCAATGAATACTATCCCGTCACTGGCCAAGGCTGGCACACGCGGATTGCATCGTTCAAATTTCCCACTTGCCCGGGTGTCACGATTTCCCCGGATAATCTTTCGTTTCCCAGCCAGATGGTGGGCACAACCAGTCCGACTCAAGCCGTTACTCTGAGCAACCAGCAGAGCACCACGGTGAATATCAGCAACATCAATTTCACCGGTCCAAACAGCGGGGATTTTGCCCAGACGAATAATTGTGGTCCCAGTCTCGCAAGCGCTGCGGACTGCACGATTCAGGTGGCGTTCACGCCATCCGCGATAGGGACGCGCAGTGCCGCTCTTAACGTAGCCGATGACGGCAACAACAGTCCACAAGTGTCCAATGTGTCCGGGGTGGGGGTACTCACTGCGGTAACTTTATCTCCGAACCAACTGACTTTCGCGGCGCAGGCGGTAGGCACGACCAGCACGCCGCTGTCAGCCGCGGTCTCTAATAGCAGTGCGGCGCCGGTCACCATCAACGCGGTCTCAATCAGTGGCAATTATGCGGAGACTGACAACTGTACCGGTAACACATTGCAACCCTCTCAAGGCTGCAACGTCTCCGTCGTGTTCGCTCCCGTGCTAACGAGTTCCATTCCCGGAATTATTACGGTTGCCGATAATGCCAATGGCTCTCCCCACGTGCTGGGTCTGTCCGGGTCGGGGGTGAAACCGGTGTCAGTGTCTCCGGCTGCGATGGCATTTGGAAGTATAGCTATTGGCAGTAGCAGCCAGCCGCAGACAGCCACAGTGACGAATAACGGCGCTTCGCCGATCACGGTCGCTCTTTCTGCCAGCGGGGAATATAGCGCGAAAGGTACCGGGGCGCACCCGTGCCCAGCGACGCTCGCGCCGAATGCCAAATGCTCGATCGCTGTGACATTCAGTCCCAGCACCAACGGCACCATCAATGGCTCGCTGGCGGTTACGTACGGTGCTGCGTTGAGTCCGCAAATGGTGTCGCTTACCGGGACCGGAACCGGCGGTTCGACCGCTCCGCTCAGTTTTTCCCCTTCATCCATAAACTTTGGCCAGATAGCGGTGGGCGGTACGAGCACGAATAGGACTGTGACCGTCAGCAATGGCGGCAGCACGTCCGTTAACATCTCGAGCGTGGTGGCGGAAGGGACTTTCTCGCTGATTACCAGCAAGGTTTCTCCTTGCGGCGGTCCGTTGGCGCCCGGAAGTTCGTGCAAGTTTTCTGTCAACTTCAGCCCCACGAGCACAGGAGGGGTGAAGAGCAGCGTCACCGTGACTGACGATGCGAATATCAGCCCACAGGTGTTGAACCTCTCCGGCACCGGTGCGGCACCGATAGTCATTTCTCCTTCGAGTCTCAATTTCGGGGCCCAGAGCGTGGGGACTACGAGCCCTTCCCTGACACTAACGGTGACTAGCAACCAGAGTAGTTCCCTGAGTCTGGGGATTACCGCCAGTGGGGACTTCCTGATTCAGCCCGGCGGCAGTAATCCCTGCGGCGAAACCCTCCCGGCGCTTGGACAATGCACAGTAGGTGTGGCCTTCAGCCCATCTGTAACCGGACCGATTCCGGGCGTTGTGAGCTTTGCTTACTCGGGCGCGCTCAGCCCGCAAGAAGTGGGGCTCAGCGGAACTGGGCAGTGATGGTGCTCCGAATAGGACTGGCTTAACTCGAGTACGGCGAAGTCGATACCGCGGCGAGAACGGGTTGGGGCGGCCAAACCAGGTCGCTGCTATAGAGACTCTAGTCTCCAACCTTTTGTCTCTTGAAGGAATTGGCGCAGGCATATATTCTGCGGCCACTAGAGTTCAGACGCTACACTCGGTTCGCAACATAGCCCGATCGAATGGCCTGATCCCCCTGAAAAGACTTGTCTTTCATTTCGACCTATATAGAGTTTGGGATTTAGCTCGAACTTGACGTCTTCGGTGTCCAGTATGTGACTCAGAGGGCGGAGCTGTGAGAAACCCTGCCCCAGATGGAGCTGACCCGAAGTAGAGATCGCATGAAAATTCTCTTGGTCCACAACACGTATCAATATCGCGGCGGGGAAGACGTGGTCCTCGAGCAAGAGAGTCGTCTCTTGGAAAGTGCGGGCCACGAGGTCGTCAAATATCAGCGTCATAATAGCGAAATCCAACAATTTTCAACTGCTCAACGAGTTGGGCTTCTAATGCGGACAGTTTGGGCTTCCGATTCACATCGCGAGTTCAACACTCTGCTGCGGCGGAGCAAGCCGGAGATCGTGCATATCCATAACACGTTTCCACTCATTTCACCGTCAATTTATTGGGCATGCCGCAGCGCCCGAATCCCGGTCGTACAAACGCTGCACAACTACCGTATGTTCTGTCCGCAGGCAAATTTTTTTCGCGACGGGAAAAGTTGTGAGGACTGCATTGACGGTAGTTTCTGGCAGGGAGTGCGGCACGGCTGTTATCGCGACTCCCGCGTAGAGACCGCTCCGGTCGCGCTGATGCTGTGGATCCACCACGCCCTGAAGACCTGGCACCGGATGGTGGATCGTTACATCGTGCTTACCGCCTTCTCGCGGAGCCGATTTGTGAAGGCTGGCCTGCCTCCGGACAAGATCGTGATCAAGCCGAATTTCGTCCCCGACCCGGGCATGCGGACAACGGAGGGATCGTATGCCCTCTGCGTGGGGCGAGTGTCGCAGGAAAAAGGGGTGCCGACATTGCTGAAGGCATGGCGCCAGCTGCCTCGAACCCATGCTTTGCGCGTCATCGGGGATGGTCCTGCGCGGGAACAATTGGAACGGGAAGCCGCGGCCGATGGTCTATCGAACGTAACTTTCATGGGTCATCAGCCTCGAGAGCGCGTCATTGAAGCCATGAAGGGCGCACGGTTCGTGATTTTTCCGAGTGAACTCTACGAGAACCTGCCACTTACGATTATTGAGGCATTCGCTTGCGGCGTGCCCGTGCTGACCTCGAAACTGGGCGCCATGCAGGAAATTGTCGAAGATGGCCGTACGGGCATGTTTTTCCTGCCGGGGAACGCGGGAGAGATGGCGCGTACCGTGGCGCGTGCCTGGGAGCAACCAGAGTACATGGATTTGCTCGGGGCGCAGGCGCGCAAAGAGTACGAGACGAAATACACGGCAAGCGCGAACTACCAGCAGTTGCTGGAGATCTACCAAGATGTCATCGCTAGGCGACAAGGCGATGCCGAGGTCTCGCGTCTTTCAATTCCAATACCAGAACCGCCGCCGGTCAGCGTGGATGTAACAGGGAGCGATAGTTAGTTTTGGGGATCCGGCAAACAAGCGTCAATGACAGATCGCTTCGTAACAATTAGCATCGACGATGGGGATGTTACAGACTTAAGGACGGCGGAACTGCTACACAAGTACGGATTGCAGGCCACCTTTTACATCCCCGCGCGCAATCCTGAGCGTCCGGTAATGCCCGCCAACCAAGTTCGGGAATTGTCGACTCGTTTCGAAATCGGCGCGCATACGCTGAATCATGCGCCTCTGAAATCATTGCCTGACTCCGACGCCTTTCCGGAAATCTTGCGGGGCAAGCAATGGCTGGAAGATACGATTGGAGCAGCGGCGGTTTCGTTCTGTTATCCACAAGGAAAGTTCAACCGCTCGACGCCGGGCTTGGTAAAGAAAGCAGGCTTCCTCGGCGCGCGCACTTGTCTGTTTAATCTGCACACTTTTCCTCGTGATCCGTTTCTTTGGGGGCTTAGCACTCACGCTTGCTGGCACAGTCGATTAATTCAATTCCGGCACGCGGCTTTAGAGGGAAATTTTGCGGGAATTTTAAATTTTGTATCGGTTTACAATGCCGCTACGGATTGGCCGCGACACTTTTTGTACGCGCTTAATCATGTCGAGAAGCATGGCGGCATCGCCCATTTGTATCTGCATAGCTGGGAAATCGACGAACTGGGCCAGTGGGAACGGCTGGAGGCTGTCTTCGCTGCGATCTCCCAACAAACTTGCTTCACGAAAGTAACGAACGGAGCGCTCTTTCAGCTCTGGAGGATGAGAAATGACCACGCAGGGAATTAAGCCGTTGGAGTCTTCGGTGAAGGAATCATCGCAAGATTGCACGAGTCATCTCGACGGCGTGCTCCGATTGATCTACGAATCGATTGCTGGCTTGAATGTGCAGCTGCCCGAAGAGCAACGAATCCGCAAGTCTTTGTCGACGGTGCTGTTTGGCGCGGGCGGAACCCTGGATTCTTTGGGGCTCGCCAACTTCATCGTGATTCTGGAACAAAAGCTGGAGGAATCCTACGGTTTCCGCGTCGACCTGACGGAAGATGATCCGTTCTCTCCCACCACGGGTCATTTCAGAACCGTGCATTCGCTAGCCACCTACGTTTCGGAATTGGCCGCAAGAAGGCCGGGCGGAGCACTGTAACGACCGCAGTGCTTCCTCAAACCGTGGCGAGAACCGGCTTGAAACTGCATCTCATTTCCGATTTTAACCTGGAAACGCTGGGCCATTATCTCGTAAACAGCGAGATGGGCCCGCAGCTTTCTGTTTCCGCGGCACCGTTCGGGCAGGTTTTTCCCGCCCTGCTGCAACCGCAGCATGTCGAAGGCACAGACTTTGCCCTGGTGTGGACGTCACCCCAGAAGATTGTTCCGGGCTTCACCGATGCGCTGAATCATGTGGCCGTATCTGACGAGCGGCTGCTTGCGGAAGTTCACCAGTTTGCTGATTGCCTGCGCGAGTCGTACAAGCATTTCCGCGCAGTTTTCGTCGTAACTTGGACTCTTCCACTGCATCAGCGCGGAGACGGAATCCTGAACCTCAAGGGACAAGGGTTGCGCAAGCGATTGCTCAAAATGAATCTGGAGCTCGCCGAACAACTGCAGGATTGCGCAGGTATTTATCTACTCGACGGCCAGCGCTGGATGGAAATGGTGGGCAAAAGCGCTTACAGCCCGAAGTTGTGGTATCTGACCAAGACTCCGTTCCACGCCGACGTCTTCCGCTATGCGGCAGCGGATGTGAAGGCGGCAATTTCGGCTGTCCTGGGAGCTTCCAGGAAGCTGGTCGTCGTAGATTTGGACAACACGCTGTGGGGCGGGGTGGTGGGCGATCTGGGATGGCAGAACCTGCGGCTCGGAGGACATGATTATCTGGGCGAGGCCTACCTTGATTTCCAGAGAGCCCTGAAGAGCTTGCGGAACCGGGGGATTCTGCTCGCTATCGCGAGTAAGAACGAGGAGAGTGTGGCTCTAGAGGCTTTGGCCAAACATCCCGAGATGCTACTTCGGGTGGAAGACTTTGCCGCCCACCGAATCAACTGGAACGATAAGGCCGCCAATGTCGCTGACTTAGTCGCAGAATTAAACTTGGGGTTGCAATCTGTGGTGTTCATCGACGACAGCCCGGTGGAACGTGCCCGTGTGCGCGAGGCATTGCCCGAGGTTTACGTTCCGGAGTGGCCGGACGACAGAACTTTGTTTGCCAGCCAGCTTTTGGAAATGGACTGCTTCGATTCTGCGTACGCCACGGCGGAAGATGGATCCCGGCACCAGTCGTATGCCGCTGAGAAACAACGCGAACTGTCGCGCAAGCAAATTGGTTCTGCCGACGAATGGCTGCGCTCGCTCGGCACGGAGATTACGATCCAGGAATCGGACGAAGCGGACAGAGTGCGGGTGGTTCAGCTGATGAACAAAACCAACCAGATGAATCTATCTACCCGGCGAGTCTCAGAACCGGAGCTGCAGGCTTGGTTACAACATAACAACCGCAAGCTTTGGGCGTTCAGGGTGAAGGACAAGTTTGGTGACTCGGGATTGACCGGCATTCTCAGCTTGGAGGTCCAGTCGGGCAGCGCACAGATCACGGATTTTGTGTTGAGCTGCCGGGTGATGGGACGCAACGTTGAGCATGCCATGGTTGCCTTCGCAGCCCGCTATTGCCAAGAGCTGGGGTTAACTGATCTGAGAGCTGATTATCTTCCCACGGCCAAGAACAAGCCCTGCTTGAAATTCTGGATGTCCTCAGGTTTTTTATTCGACGAAAGACAAAATCGATTTACCTGGCCTCTAAGCATGCCCTACCCACTTCCGGAGGGCATCAAAATGCATCGACCTCCGGCAAGAGCAGGGGCCTCTCCGCTCTCACCACGGGGCACCCTGCGTGACTCGGAGGACGCGTCACTTTCCGTGTTCACGGATTAATCCCCATCATGTCCTAAATTTATACAACTGGCAGTTTCGTTGATGTATCCAGGAAACCCACTTTGTCACGGCGGATTTAGAAACCACACTGTTTCTTCCCCCAACCTGATTTGGAGACAGACGTGAAGCCCGAAAAAGCTACTTCGCAACCCGGTGCTGAAAACCTGGCACTGATGAATTCGGCGGATATATCTCCCCCCGAGTGGAATGACACATCGCGCGAGCATCCTCAGGACCTGCTGGTGGCGAAACTGGTCAGCGAGCAGGCGCAAAAAGCGCCCGGTGCACTCGCGCTGCAATCCGAAACCGAGAGCCTGACTTATGGCCAATTGGAGGAGCAGGCCAATCAACTCGCCCATCGGCTGCAGTCTTTGGGTGTTGGTCCGGAGGCACTGGTAGGAATTTGCCTGCCGCGATCTCCGCAGATGGTGGTAGCCGCACTGGCTACGATAAAAGCGGGCGCAGCGTACGTTCCGATGGACGCGGAGTATCCCGTGCGCCGCTTAGAATTCATGTTGCGGGACACGCAGCTTCGCGTGCTCATCACCGACGAGCAGATCGCGCAGACATTGCCTTCGGGAGATTGGCAAGTTTTAATCTTGAACCATGAACGAGAACTGCCTGCTCAGCCGCAGATTCCCCCGGTTGCGAGTATCGGGCCGGAGAACTTGGCCTACGTGATTTACACCTCGGGTTCGACGGGCCAACCCAAGGCAGTACAAATCACACACCGCGGGCTACTGAATCTGACCTATTGGCATCGGCGGGCCTTCTCGGTGGTCGCGACGGATCGGGCCAGCCAGGTAGCGAGTTTTAGTTTCGATGCGGCCGTCTGGGAAATCTGGCCTTACCTCACGGCGGGCGCCAGCGTCCATTTTCCTGACGATGGAACCCGCGGTTCTGCCAAAAACCTACGCGACTGGCTGTTGATGCACAGGATCACTATAGGTTTTGTCCCCACCGCTATGGCGGAGAGTCTCATCGCACTGGAGTGGCCGTCACCGGTGCCACTTCGGTTGCTGTTGACCGGGGCGGACGCATTGCGCCGTTATCCGCCCAGGAACCTGCCGTTTTGTTTGATTAACAACTACGGGCCGACCGAGTGCACAGTGGTTGCGACTTCGGGTCAGGTGTTACCGGATAATCGGCCGGACCGCTATCCGACTATCGGACGTCCCATCGATAATGTGCAAACCTATGTTCTGGACGAAGACTTAAAACAGGTGCCAGTGGGTACGGTCGGGGAATTGTACATTGGAGGCGCGGGGCTGGCGCGCGGCTATCTGAACCGTCCAGAGCAAGAGGCGCAAGTTTTCGTTGCCAATCCATTTAGCAACCTGCCTCATGCCCGCCTCTACCGGACTGGCGACTTGGTGCGGTACTTGCCCGACGGACAAATTGCATTTATCGGGCGAAGGGATGAGCAGGTCAAGATCCGGGGCTACCGTATCGAGCCCAACGAAATCATTAGCCTGTTGAACCAATATCCGCGCGTCGAAACGAGTGTGGTTGTGGCCCGGGCAGATAACGGCGGCGACAAACGGCTGATCGCTTATGTGGTCAGCTCTGACCCGCAGCTCAATCGCGGAGCTCTCCAGGAACACTTGCGGGCTCAGTTGCCCGACTATATGGTTCCAGCTGCTTTTGTTCGAGTCGATTCTCTGCCGTTGACTTCGAGCGGCAAGTGCGACCGGGCCGCGCTTCCCGCACCCACATCCCTTAACACCATCGGGGATGAAGTCTACCTCGCGCCCAGTACGCCCATTGAGCGACGTGTGGTTTCTATCCTGGCGGAACTGCTGGGATTGGAGAGAGTGGGTGTAAACGACAACTTCTTTTTCCTGGGGGGACATTCCTTGCTGGGCACACAGCTGATTGCGCGGGTGCGGAGCATCTTCGGGGTTGAGCTGCCTTTGAGGAAGGTATTCGATTCTCCCACTGCGGCTGAACTTTCGGGCGAGATTGAGCGCCTGTTATCGGCTCAGCACGAAGTTCCCGCCGACTAACCGGTCTGTGCTTCGAACGGATAACCTCGGTTCGACAGATAGCGAAAACATGGTTCTGGTGGCAAAACCCGAAGCTCGGCTGAGTCTGTATCACCTACTCCGTCCGGAAGTGCTGGCCGACCCGTATCCTCTGTACCGTCGCCTGCGGACGGAAGATCCGGTAATGTGGGATCCCTTTCTCCACGCCTGGGTAGTTACCCGCTACGCTGATGTAGTGCAGGTTCTGCTGGACTTCTCCGCACATCGCACACCCACGCCGCAGCAGCTCACGGATATGGGTTTGGCGGATCTGAGCCCCATTGCGGGAGTGATGGTGAAGCAGATGTTGTTCATGGATCCGCCCGCACACACACGGCTGCGCGGCTTGTGTTCGCAGGCATTCACGCCTCGTCGAGTGGAAGCGCTGCGCGGGCACATTCAAGACATCGCCAACCGGCTTTTGGATTCCATGCTTCCTTTGGGTGAAATGGATGTGGTTGCCGATTTTGCCGCTCCTCTACCCGCGATTGTTACCGCAGAGATGTTGGGAGTGCCGATTTCCGATCATATCCAGCTGAAGCATTGGTCGGCGGATTTCGCGGAGATGCTGGGTAACTTTCAGCACAATCCGAACCGGGCAAACCGAGTGCGCAGCAGTCTAAGCGAAATGACCAGCTACTTCAGAGAAGCGATCCGCGAGCAACGGCTTCACCCCAAAGAGGGGCTGGTTTCTTCGCTTCTCGCGGCGGAAATCGATGGTGACCGCCTTTCGGAGGAGGAGGTCGTCGCCAACCTGATCGTCACCATGGTGGGCGGGCAAGAGACCACTACGAATCTGATCGGAAACGGGATTTTGACTTTGCTGCGGAATCCAGATGTGATGGAGGAGTTGCGCAGCGATCTTTCGCTGATTCCGTCCGCCGTGGAGGAACTGCTGCGCTACGAGAGTCCCAGCCAGCACACCGCCAGGCTGGCCCCGGAAGACACTGAAATTGGTGGCAAGAGAATTCAGAAGCGGCAGGCTGTGATAGCCGTGATGGGCGCGGCGAATCGCGATCCTGAGCGCTTCCCCGATCCCGATCGCCTGGACATACGCCGCCAAGACAATCGGCACGTCGCTTTCGGATTCGGCGCCCATTTTTGTTTTGGAGCTCCGCTGGCTCGAATCGAAGGTCAGATCGCCTTCGCGACCATTTTGCGACGACTTGCGAATCTACAGACGAAACCGGGACCTATTACCTGGCGTGAAAACCTGGGGCTACGCGGTCTTATGGCATTACCTGTGTCTTTCGATCCGAAAGCAACACCCTCCCTCGCTTAGAATGAATTCCTTCACGGTGGAAATCGAAATATGATCACGACAAGCGAGGCAGCTAACAAATCAGCGATCAAATTCCGTGAGACCAGCTTCGATGACTATGCTCGGATTGCGGACCTTGGAACTCGCTATTCCTTGGAAGCCGAGAGCTATGAACAGTGGGTCCATTTGTGGGCCAACAATCCCGTTTATCACGAGCTGGCCAATTGGCCGATCGGCTGGGTATTGGAAAACGAAGAAAAAGAGATGGTGGGACATATCGGCAATGTTCCGCTGCTCTATGAATTCGAGAATCAAAGGTTGGTCGCCGCCGCCAGCAGGGCCGTGGTAGTGGACACTCGGTACCGAATCTATTCGTTCCAGCTTTTTCGGAACTTCTTCAAGCAGAAAGCAGTAGATCTTTTCCTCGCCACCACGGTGAACGAGCAGGCCGCGAAGGCGAATCAGGTTTTCCGAGCTCTGCGGGTACCGACAGGAAGTTGGGATGAGTCCGTCTTTTGGATCACAAACTATCAAGGTTTCAGCGCCAGCTTGTTGGCGATGAAAGATCTTTCCGCCAAGCGTCTCAGTTATCCCCTGTCCGCGGGCTTGCGCTTAAGGGACGTCGTGGAAGGCAAATGGTGGAAGACCCGAGCGAACGGAATCGAACCGGAATGTTGTACTGGATTTGATGAGCGCTTCGAAGATTTTTGGCAAAAGTTGCGCAAGGCTCACTCGGGCCGCCTGCTGGCTAACCGCTCCCGGGAAATTCTGCAATGGCACTTCAAGCATCCCCTTGAAAACGGGCGGGCATGGGTATTGACAGTGAGTAAGGGCAAAGCTTTGGCTGCGTTTGCGGTTTTCTTGCGGCAGGACAACCCTGCTTTTTCGCTGAAGCGAATGCGCCTGGTGGATTTTCAGTCGCTGGAAAGCACAGACCCGCTGCGTCCGATACTTTGTCATGCCTTAGCGCGCTGCCGGCGTGAGGGCATTCATATGCTGGAGGCGATAGGTTTTGGTCCGGAGAAGCAGTCGGTAATAGAGAGCCTGTCGCCGCATCGTCGAGCTCTTTCTTCGTGGCGTTATTTTTACAAAGCAGCCGAGCCGCAATTGGCAGAGAGACTGACTAAGGCTACGGTCTGGGACCCGTCCTGCTTTGACGGGGACTCCAGCCTGTAGAAAGCACGATTGAGCGGTACAGCCAAGCAATGGCAAACACGGTACAACTGAAGGAACCGGGAGAGGCGCCGTTTACAAAGCTCGGTGGCTCTGCCATCCCGCGACTAGCGAACGGCGGGAGGGCGCCGCTGTCGTTCGCCCAGCAGCAGATCTGGCTGCATGCGCAGATGGTTCCCGGGATTCCGATCTACAACGAACCGGTCACCATCCGCCGGCAGGGTCCCCTGGATGTAAGTGCCTTGGGGCTGGCTCTCAGCGAGATTGTTCGCAGGCATGAAGCGTGGCGGAGTTCTTTCAGCCTAGTGGATGGCGAACCAATTCAGGTCGTAGAAGCGGCAGGACCGGTTCCCGTGCCGGTGGCGGATCTGCGTCAGATGCCGGCTTCGCAAAGAGAAGCAGAAGCGCGGCGATTGGCGGTCGAAGACGCCATGCGCCCATTTGATCTATCCCGGGGACCGTTGTTTCGGGTTTTGCTGGTGCATTTGAGCGATACCGAACACCGGCTGTTCTTCACTCTTCACCACATTATCTTTGATGGTTATTCGATTTACCGAGTATTCCTGCCAGAGTTAGCCGCCCTTTATGCCGCCTTTTCCGAAGGCGAAGAATCTCCGCTGCCCGAGGTCTCCGTCCAGTACTCTGATTTTGCAGTTTGGGAGCGGGAATGGCTCGTCCGCAATGGGCACCTGTCCTCTCAACTGGCGTACTGGCGTAAGCAGCTGCGGGGTAACTTGCCCATTTTGCAGTTACCCTACGACCACCCGCGCCCTGCAGTCCAGAACTTCAGTGGCGCAATTCATCCAGTGGAATTGTCCAAGGACTTGGCTGACGCGCTGAAGATGTTGAGTCGACGAGAAGGCGCAACCTTGTTCATGACGCTGCTGACAGGGTTCGCGGTGCTGCTGCATCGCTACTCCGCACTTGAAGATGTGGCCATTGGTACGGTCAGCTTGGGGCGCAAACGCTCAGAGGTAGAAGGACTTTTGGGATATTTTCTGAATCCTGTCGTGCTGCGCAACGATTTATCGGGTGACCCCACATTCCGCGAGCTGTTGCGGCGGACGCGCAACGTCACGCTGGATGCTTTGTCAAACGATGACGCCCCTTTCACGCAAGTGGTTAATGAAGTGCGGCCCAATCGCAGTCTAAGTTTTAACCCATTGTTTCAGGTGTTGCTCACTCTGGAACCGCCGATGGTTCAGACCCACGATGGCTGGAGTGTGGCGCTGACTCAGTCGGAAGTGGATACCGGAATATCCAAGTTCGATCTCTGCCTTGAACTCGATGACCGTCCTTCCGGCATCGTAGGACGCTTTAAGTACAGCTCCGATTTATTTGAGCCGCAGACCATCGCATCCATGGCCGGGCACCTGACCATGCTGCTCGAACGGATTGTCGCCAATCCCGATCAGCGTATCTCGGGCGTGCCGATGCTCAGCGCGAGTGAGCGAGAGCAAGTCTGCGTGAAGTGGAACCAGACGGCCGCGGAGTTCCCAGAGAATCTTTGCCTTCATGACTTGATCGCCAAGCAAGCGGAACGGACGCCTGCTGCCGTTGCCCTCATCGATGGCGCCGGACAGTTGACCTACCGTGATCTCGACCGCAGGAGCAACCAATTGGCGGCCTATCTCCGAAAGCAGGGTATAGGTCCGGAGGTAGCAGTCGGACTTTATTTCGAGCCCTCCTGCGAGATGATGGTTGGGATCATGGGTGTGTTGAAGGCGGGAGGGGCGTGCTTACCCTTGGATCCTTCGTATCCAGCGGAGCGATTGGCATGGGTCTGTGCGGACACCGAGCTTCGCGTGGTGCTCACACAACAGCACTTAGTCTCGGGGTTACCGCCCGGGGACGCTGCTGTGCTTTCGCTCGACTCTGGATGGAGCGAGGTGGACAAAGAAAGTGCGGAGCCGGTTTACAGTCAAGCCCGACCTGAGAACCTGGCTTACGTGATCTACACTTCGGGCTCAACGGGCAGGCCGAAGGGCGTTCAGATCACGCATCGCAATCTGGTTCATTCCACATATGCCCGTTCCCTTTACTATGGTTCCGACGCAGGGCGTTTCCTTTTGCTATCATCATTCGCTTTTGATAGCTCGCTGGTCGGCATTCTGGGCACGCTGGGCCGTGGCGGCACTCTAGTCTTGACCCCGGGGCCATTGCAATCGAACCTGACGCGACTGGCTCAATTAGTGCAGCAGTACCGGATTTCTCATCTGCTGTGTGTCCCGTCGCTGTACAGTCTGCTTTTGGATCAGGCCCAGACAGTCCAGTTGGATTCGTTGCGAGTGGCGATTGTGGCCGGCGAGAGTTGTCCGGTCGAACTGGTTGAGCGTCATTATCGACTGCTTCCCGAGGTCACGCTTTATAACGAATATGGTCCAACGGAAGGAAGCGTATGGAGCACGGTATACAAATGCAAAGCAGGCCGGTTGGCAAGGTTAGTGCCGATCGGTCGTCCGATTCCAAATGTTCGTGCCTATGTCCTGGATCCCCACCTAAACCCGTTGCCAGTTGGCGCAGCCGGTGAGCTTTACATCGGAGGTGAAGGCGTAGTCCGAGGGTATCTGAATCGGCCGGAGGAGACCGCTGCCAGATTCATCCCTGATCCGTTCGATAGAACCCCGGGCGCGCGCCTTTATAAGACAGGGGATTTGGTTCGACACTTGCCAGATGGCGATCTTGAGCTGCTAGGTCGTCTCGATCATCAGGTCAAGATTCGCGGCTTTCGTATTGAGCTGGAAGAGATCGAAGCGGTGATTTCCGCATATGACGGCGTGAGGCAGACGGTAGTAACGGTACGGCCGGAGAAGGAAGGCGACCCGGGGCTGATCGCGTATGTGGTGCCGGTGGATGGAGTCCAGTTTGATGCGGAGAAGTTGCGCCATTATCTCATCAAGAAACTGCCAGACGCTATGGTGCCCTCGGCGATTGTGAGACTGGAGAATTTGCCTTTGATGCCGAACGGCAAGGTGGATCGCCACGCCCTGGCCGTCGAGCAGCCTGTTTCGGCAGCCCAATTCGTTCCAGCCGCTGATGCTCTGGAAACCAAGGTGGTGCACATTTGGGAGGCTGTTTTAGGCAAGCAGGGTATTGGGACAACCGACAATTTCTTCGATCTCGGCGGAAACTCGCTGCTGGTTGCTAAGCTCTTGCTTCGCATCGAACAACGACTGGGGAAAACGCTCTCGCTGGCCAATATCTTTCAGGCGCCCACGATCCAACAACTGGCAGCAATGTTGGGCGGAGAGAGCGTTCCGGTCCATCATCCAGCTATCGTCCCCATTCAACCTCTGGGTTCCAAACCACCATTGTTCTGGGTGCGAGGAGGACCGCTATTTCTCCCCCTTGCTAATCGTCTAGGCGTGGATCGGCCGCTGCTGGGTCTGCATCTGCCGGCGGCCGAAGCCTCCCAGTTGCAAGTTCCGTATAAGCTTGAGGACATTGCCGCAGCATTGGTCCGCTGTATGCGTGAGGCGCAACCGGAGGGACCATACTATATTGCCGGCTTGTGCGTGAACGGCGTGATTGCGTACGAGATGGCAAGGCAGTTAACCGAGCAGGGTCAAAAGATTGCATTACTGGTAGTCTTTGACGCTCAAAACCCCGCCTATTACGAAGACTTCTCGCAAGAGAGCCGTGGCCAGTTGTTGCGGAAGAGAGTCGAATTCCAGTTTTCAAACCTCCGCCGCGAGGGACTTCCGGGGTTGACTGATTTCATCGGGGATCGCATAGTCGGAATTCGTCGCCGCCTCAGTGTGCGCTATTGGCGCGCCTGCCACGCATGGCATCGTCGGGTCAACATCGAGCGACTGGAGGATCTGGAACACATCGTACATCCAGCCTCTTTCGTGTATCGGCCGAAGCCTTATTCCGGGCGTGTTGTCTTCTTTCAATCGACCGACTGGCCGGTGGGCCGCTATTGGGATTTTCATGCCAGCTGGAATGGACTTATCGACGGTGGTTTTGAACTCCATAAGATTCGCGGCGGCCACGAGTCGATGTTCTATGAACAGAATGTTGACTTGTTGGCCAGAAAGCTGCAAACCTGCTTGAAAGATGCCGAAGCCGCGAGCCCGGTTTCTGTAACCTTGAGGGTAAGAAAGGGCTCTAAGCCAAAACCGCCAAGGCTCCGCGAAGCCAGGTTCGATGACTACCTCCAGATCTCGGCACTCGAATCCCGTTATGGCCTGCAACCAAAAAGCTACGACGAGTGGACTGATTTGTGGAACCACAACCCTGCGTATCAGAAAGCCTCGGGTTGGCCCATCGGCTGGGTATGCGAGAATGCGGAAAACGAAATTGTCGGCTCAATCGGCAACATCCCTCTGATTTATGAGCTGGGCAATCAAAGCCTGCTGGCAGCCACTAGTCGTTCCCTGGTCGTGGACTCCCGTTATCGTCTTTATTCCTTCGAGCTCTTAGGTCAGTTCTTCAACCAGAAGGAAGTCGATCTTTTTGTTAACACCACCGTAAATGCGAAGGCATCAAAGTTGCAGGAGGTATTCCAGTGTGCGCGGGTTCCAGTCGGATCCTGGGACCGATCGGCATTTTGGATTACGAACTATCGCGCCTTCACCGAGAGCCTCTTAAGCAAAAGGGAATTGCCCGGCGTGCCGGGTTTAAGCTATCCACTATCGGCGGGTCTGTTCCTAAGAGATGCGCTCACCGGTCGTACGCTGCGGTCCGGGCGAAACGGAACCGAGATCCAGTTCTGCACCCAATTTGATAATCGGTTCGACCAATTCTGGGAGTTGTTGCGCAAGCGGTCTGCTGGCCGTTTGCTGGCTTCCCGTTCGCGTGACGTCTTGGAATGGCATTTTGGCAACGCTCTTAATAAGGACAGAGCGTGGGTGCTAAGCGTCAGTAACGGAGGGGATCTTTCTGCGTACGCGATCGTATGCCGGCAGGATAACGCCGGGTTTGGGTTGAAGCGGATGCGGCTGGTCGATTTCCAGGCTCTTCCCAGCCAAACCGAGCTGCTCAAACTGATCCTGCATCGCGCGCTGGAGAGGTGCCAGAATGAAGGAATACACATTCTGGAAGCGGTAGGCTTCTCCAACCAGAAGATGAAGATCATCGAAAGCATGAACCCGCATCATCGGGAACTTTCGTCTTGGCGATATTTTTATAAGGCCAGCAACCAGCCGCTTGCAGATCGGTTGAAGGACCCTGAAGTTTGGGATCCGAGCTTCTTTGACGGCGACTCCAGCCTGTAGTTCGAGCACCTTGCAACCAATTGCGTCAACCCGGGCGGTAAGCCCCGAGCCTTATACCTTGTGCGGGATGGAAAAATTGTCAACACCCTTTTTAGAGATTGCTGAACGGAAAGAGGAGGGATTGCCCTCCAAACTTGCGGACGGACCCTTATTCGTAGTGGGCATTTGGCGTTCAGGCACGTCCTTGTTTTATGCTTTGCTGAATCAACATCCCCAGGTCGCGTTAATGTACGAGGACGACCTCTTCTTCTTGCGCTCCATGTTTTGGGGACCACGAAAAACCCGAAACTGGTTGGCCAGGTGGGATTTTTTCAACGGAGCAATTATCCGGCACAAGATCGATCGGAGCCATATTCCCGAGAATATCTCGGATCTTAAGACCGCCTCAGAGGCGGTGCAAATTGAATACGCGCGGCAGAAAAAGGGTGCCACGATTTGGGGATGCAAATCGCCTACCTATTTCGATTTGCTCTGCCGGCTGGCAAACACTTTTCCTAATGCGAAATTCGTAATCATCTGGCGCGATTTGAGAGATATTTGTCGCAGCATCGCCAAGGCCGCCGAAGGGCCCAGCTTTTTTAGGCGAAAGGGGATCACCCTCCGTGCCATTCTCGGATATCGGCGGATGAAGCTTATGTGCGACCGCCTCCTGAGAGATGGCGTGCCGGTCTACCAAATCCACTACGAGGATCTGATACGCGATCCAACGGCGGTGATGAAAGGCGTTTCTGAATTTCTGCAGATCCCGTTCGACGAGAGCATGACTTCGCTCGAAGGGGCGGATCGCAGTGCGATCGATGAGGGTGGTCATCATTCACTGGTCAAGGGCGACAGGATTCTTACGCTCCGACAGAATTCGAACACTCTGTCTCCAGCGCTCAAGGCGAAGGTCGATCGCTATATACATCTATGGCGGGAGCAGGAGGGCGGAAGTTGGCCGGTTTATCCCGAATCGCTGGATAGCGTCCCTTCAAAGCCCTCGATATGGGAAATCGTTTCGGATCAGATTACATATCGGGTTTTATGGTTGTGGTACTACATCATCCCGGCCGCATACTCGTGTGTGCCCATAAGCGTTTGGCAGCGCTATCGCAAGCTGGCGAAAAGATCGTTCTCGTGGCAAACGAAATCTGAGTCATCCGATTCATAACCCTATCGCAGAGAGAACCGGCCGATTCGGACCGAATGGGGTTATGAGCGAGACCAAGGACGAATGATTTACAAACAAAGCCAAGACGGTACCGGCGTCTGTGTTTTCTCCACCTCGCCGCAGTCGAGCGCGGTCGAGCGGAGTTTTTACCGGCAGAACGTCATTGACGTTGCTCGCTGGAGTGAAGAAGCGGGATGCGAGGGCATTCTTGTTTACACGGACAATTCTCTGGTTGATCCGTGGCTAGTAGCGCAGACAATAATTGAGAATACCGAGAGGTTGTGTCCGCTGGTGGCGATCCAACCGGCTTACATGCACCCTTATGCGGTAGCTAAGATGGTAACTTCTCTTGGTCACCTGTACGGACGCCGCGTATATCTGAACATGGTAGCGGGCGGTTTCAAGAACGACCTGAGTGCCCTGAATGACACCACCCCGCACGACAAACGCTATGCACGCCTGGTCGAGTACACTACAATCATTCAGGAATTGCTGAGGAGCCCGGCGCCAGTAAGCTACCGCGGCGAATTCTACGTCGTGGATAAACTCCGAATGACACCTCCCCTTGCCGCAGAATTACAGCCTGGAGTTTTCGTCTCTGGTTCTTCGGAGGCAGGCTTGGCTGCTGCGGTTGCACTCGGAGCTGTCGCGATCAAATATCCTCAGCCTGCCACATTGGAACGCGCTCACTGTCGCTCGGAAATGAGATCGGGCATTCGGGTCGGAATCATCGCGCGTGACTCAGAAGAGGAAGCATGGAGCATTGCCGATTCGCGTTTTCCGGCGGATCGCAAAGGACAGCTTACGCACCAATTGGCAATGAAAACTTCAGATTCTTCCTGGCACAAGCAGCTTTCGGATCTGGCCATCGCAACCAGGACCGACGACACCCCGTACTGGTTATGGCCGTTTGAAAACTACCGAACTTTCTGTCCTTACCTGGTGGGGGAATACTCCCGGGTCGCAGCGGAACTGGCGAAATACATTGAACGTGGTTTCCTGGCGTTTATCCTCGATATTCCTCCCGCCAGGGACGAACTGCAACATATCAATATCGTCTTCTCTAAGGCCTGCGAGTTGGCTGCCAATGGCTGATCTGCTGCAGAATTCGGTATCGATTCAGGCGCAACACCGTCCTGACGCAGTAGCTTTGGTCATGGAGGGTCGCGCTCTGACCTATGGACAGTTGGAAGAGCTAACCAACCGCTTTGCCCGCCTGCTGAAGGATGCTGGTTGCCAAAAGGGGGATAGAGTCTGTTTCGCTATTCCCAAGAGTCCTGAAGCAATCATCGCCATCCTCGGCATCTTGAAGGCAGATTGCATCCACGTGCCGCTCGACACCTCGAGTCCGGCGCCGCGCATTGCGAAACTGTTACAGTCTAGTGAACCTCGTTATGTTCTCGGCGTGGCAGCCTCCGCCAATTTGCTGGGAGAGTTGTTTTCGTCTAACGATTTCCGCAAGTCGATTCGCGTCGGCTGGATGGAAGCCGCGGCCGAGTGTCAGAATTTTACTGCCAGCTTTACACTGAAAGACATCGATCACTATTCGGGCGAACCGGTCGATTGTCAGAATTCCTCCAGCGATCCGGCGCATCTCCTGTTTACGTCAGGATCCACCGGTGAACCGAAGGGCGTTATCATCACGCATGCCAATGTCCTTCACTTCATCACCTGGGCAACCCGATACTTCGGAATCCTGGACTCGGATCGTGTTTCATGTCATCCGCCTTTGCACTTTGATTTGGCAACATTTGACATCTTCGGGGCATTTGCGGTTGGAGCGCAGCTCCACCTGGTTCCTCCGGAATTGAATCTGCTGCCCAATAAGCTGGCGGACTTCATTCGCGGCTCAAAACTGACGCAATGGTTCTCAGTACCGTCGCTACTGAACTACATGGCAAAGTTTGACGTGGTGAGCTTTAATGATTTCCCGGCGTTGAAGCGGGTGCTGTGGTGTGGCGAAGTGTTCCCCACCTCGGCTTTGATTTATTGGATGAGGCGCCTGCCTCGAGCCATCTTTACCAATCTCTACGGCCCTACAGAGGCGACCATCGCCAGCAGCTATTACACAGTTCCAGCGTGCCCGGCCGAAAGTAGTCAGCCGATTCCGATCGGCACCGCCTGCGACGGGGAGGAATTGCTGGTGCTGGACCGGGAGCTTCGCGCGGTTCCGCAAGGCGAGCTCGGCGATCTCTATATCCGAGGAGTCGGTCTGAGTCCCGGCTACTGGCGTGATCCGGAAAAAACCAGATCGGCCTTTCTATCGTACGGCGAAGGCGACCGCATTTACCGCACTGGAGATCTGGCGAAAATCGGCGATGACGGCCTGGTTTACTTCGTGGGCCGGGCCGACACACAAATTAAAAGCCGCGGCTATCGCATTGAACTGGGTGAGATTGAAGTTGTGCTGAACACGTTCCCGGAGCTTAAAGAGTGTGCGGTCGTCGCCGTAGCAACAGACGGCTTTGAGAACAACCTGATTTGCTGCGCCTACGTCGTTCAGGACGCAGTTCAGTTGAGTGCGTCAGAGATTTGCCAGAAGCTGAGCAAAGTCTTGCCACCTTACATGGTGCCGTCGCGGTTGCGGACTTTCAAACAGTTGCCCAAGAACGCGAATGGAAAGATTGACCGGCGCAAAATTGAGGAATTATTCGCCCAGGAAATCACCGCTCCGCTGGGCCCCAAATGCGACTCTGATCTCCGCCCCTTAAGCGGTGAAACTGGAGTGCCCAAAGCGCTGGCTGTAGAATCCTGATCAGCATGGAAGACCCGCGGCCAAGAGTGAGATGAATGTAGTTCTGGCAGCCGAGGAATCGGCCGGCTTGCAAATGTTGCGGGCTCTGGCGCAGAGAAAGGATCGCGTAGTCGCGGTCTTTACAACACCGCCCGAACCGAATTCGGCCCGAGTCAGCCTATGGAACGCAGCTCGCGATTTAGGCTTTGAAACTTTACCTGCGGAGCAGGTGAGAAATTCCAGTTTGGCGCAGTGGCTGCGCGCAGAGGACGTGGACATCTTCTTAAATGTGCATTCCCTCCACGTCATTCACGAAGCTGTCCTGACGGCGCCAAAACTGGGGGCCTTTAATCTGCATCCCGGACCGCTGCCCCGTTACGCGGGTCTGAATGCGGTCAGTTGGGCCATCTTTCGGGGCGAACAAAATCATGGAGTCACCGTACACTGGATTCATCCCGAAATTGACGGCGGACCGATTGCTTACCAATCCTGGTTTCCGCTTGAAGCAGAGGATACGGCGCTCTCCCTGAGCCTGAAGTGTGTTCGAGAAGGTATTCCGCTTATGCTGCGTTTGCTCGATGTTGCGGCGACACAACCGGAGAAAATTCCGTCGATCCCGCAGGATCCAGCGCTGCGACAATATTTCGGCAGGGAAGTGCCCGAACAGGGCCGCATATCGTGGGCATGGTCCGCTTCCAAGATTATCAACTTCGTTCGGGCGTGTGACTACTTCCCTTTTCCTTCGCCTTGGGGGTATCCTCGAGCCCGTCTGGGAGTGCAAGAGTTTGCACTCGTGAAGGCACATAGAACCGGCCTTGGATGCGATGTTTCGCCCGGTACCGTTGGCGCGTCCACGGATTCTGGCGTCTACGTAGCCTGTCGGGACGAATGGGTTTTGGCCAGCAAATTGCACATTGCAGGCAGGTATTTACCGGCCACAGAAATCCTGCGGTCGGGGGATCGGCTTGCGGAAATCAGTAACTGCTGATATGGCAAACAACGAGTACGAAAAAATCCAAAACCGGCTCTCAGCACTGTTTTCTGAAGTTATGCATGTAAAGGTGCCAGCGGTTGACACCGATCTGTTTGAGAGCGGCATTCTCGACTCGCAACGGTTTGTGGAGTTGCTTTTACACATTGAACAGAACTTCAAAACGCATATTGACATCCAGGATTTCGAGATTGAAAATTTCCGCTGCATCGAGAAAATCGCCACGCTGATCCTGCAACACAATGGCGAGAATCGTGTTGCGGAGTTCTCCCACGCCAACCGGGCGTCGTCTGGCTAAGCTTATTAAATGGACGCCGGTCGAAAGAAGAAACTCAGAAGAAATAACAGGGAGGCCACGCCACAACTCCTACAAGCTGTGAACACAAAAGGAGGTAAGGCTGATCGATGAATTATAAGGTCATTTTGATCCTTCTACTGAGCTCGCATTTCGCGCACGGGCAGGCAATCACATCCTTTGAGGGGATTGATGCCTATCAGTTGTCACCACCTCGTCAACATGACGTTGATCCCAACGGCGCCGTTGGAACCAAGCAGTATCTGGAATGGACGAACGTCGCTTTTCAGGCCTACGACAAGGTAACCCAAGCTCCTGTCTGGTCCTCGCCTGTGCCCGGTACTATGCCATTCCAGAATAACAATATGCCGAATTGCACCAAGATCGGTGGCGACGGCATCATCAACTTTGACCGCCTGGCATCGCGTTGGGTGATCGCTGGGCGCTCAGCACCTTCGTCCAATACCTATTACTACTGCGTTGCTATTTCCAATACCGATGATCTGACTTCTAGCACGCTAAATTGGTACACCTACCAGTTCCCCTTGAACCCTGTGCTTGGCGTCAATGCGCAAGGAACTGTTTACTGGCCTGACTGGCCTAAGTTGGGCACTTGGGCGGATGCGTACTACGTGTCGTTCGATCTTAATGATGTTAGTAATGCGTACGAGCAGATAGGGATTGTAGTTTGCGCCCTGGACCGCACCAGCATGCTGAGCGGATCAACACCCAATCCGATGCAGTGTTTTAGCGATCCTAGCCCGATCCCGGTAAATGGCAGTCTTTATCTCCGTCACAGCCTCATCCCTGCTGACGTCGAGGGTACAACCCCACCCCCAAGCGGCCGTGATGAGTTCTTGGTCAGCATCCAAAATCCCCCAAACGATGGACACAGCCAGACATCAAACTCAATTAACTTGTGGGATTTCCATGTAGATTGGGTCAACCCCGCGAATTCGACATTCACGAACTCGTCGCTGGCGGTACCGACTTATATTCCCGGATGTTACAACCTGAATAATGTGGCAGGCACCGAGTGCATTCCAGAATCGACGACCAGCGTTACTGGTAATCGAGTTGACTCTGTGGGTGACCGGTTAATGCCACGTTTATCCTACCGGAACTTTACGACGTACGAATCGTTTTTGGTCAGCCATACCATCCGCACCTCGACAAGCAATCAGCAGACCGGAATTCGGTGGTACGAACTGCGGGGCAGCGGTGTGCCTGCTATTTATCAGAGTGGAACAATCAACCCGGACAACACCCTTTTTCGCTTCATGCCCAGCATTGCACAGGACACGGCGGGAAACGCTGCCGTGGGCTACAGCGTCTCCAACGGCTCTACTCACCCAGCAATCAGAACATCATGGTGGAGCCTGTCCAGTCAGGCGCAGCCCACTGAAGACGTCATCTATAGAGGAGGCGGAGACGAGGAAGATGCCAGGAATTGGGGCGATTACTCGAGTATGACCGTTGATCCGATAGACGGTTGCACATTCTGGTATGTGGGAGAGTACTTCGCTCAGAACGAGACGTCGAAGCCGGTTGACTGGAACACTAGGATCGGATTTTTCAAAGTTTCAACCTGCTCGAAAAAGTGATCAGGAATGAAACTCTGGATTCGAACCCTGATCACGGTTTAGCTGTCCTTCGTACACATCTGAGCCCGGTTCCGGTCGAAGGGGGTACAGGAAGAAAATGTCTTCGCTTGAAATGTCCTCGTTGAGCACTATGCCTGCAGTTTCCGACGACATAGAAGATCGCGTGAACATATTGGGTGTGCGTGTGCGCCGGTGGAATCTTGCGCAAACGGTTGACTCCGTGGATGAGTCCATTCGGCGGAAGGAACGTCGCTATGGTGTATTTATTAACGTTTATAACGTCATCGAATCGCGGCGAGACCTGCAGTATCGGCAAGCTCTGAATGAAGCTGATTTTCCCATGCCCGATGGCATTCCTCTAGTCTGGGCAAGTCGCCTCCTCGGGCAGCCCGTGGGTAGCCGCGTTTGCGGTCCCGATTTCCTCGTGGCAATGAACGCGCGCGCGGCCGAAAGGGGATACAGCGTCTACATTATGTGCGGCGGCGACCGAAAGGCCGAGCGCACTGCAGCGGTTTTTCAAGCCACTCATCCCAACCTCAAGGTGGTGGGAGCCTGGACGCCTCCAATGGGACCCATCGAAGGTAAGTTGAATGAATTTATTTTAGGCGAAATTGCTCGCACGCAACCCGACATTTTTTGGGTAGGCCTTGGAGCAC
>Ga0187818_10000108_pt1 | contig 23946 bp, 15 predicted proteins | sample NC_wetland_sal_i_14_FD_130581 | JGI IMG/M metagenome (GOLD analysis project Ga0187818, IMG submission 130581) | Wetland sediment microbial communities from Neuse River Estuary, North Carolina, USA - SO4_3 | ecosystem: Environmental > Aquatic > Freshwater > Wetlands > Sediment | place: USA... | reverse complement strand
TCAAGGTCACGGCTGCCGATGTTCGCGCCGCCGCAGACGCCATCGCCAGCAACGGCATGAAAGACGCCGGCTATGTGTACGTGAACATTGACGACTGTTGGGAAGGCACGCGCGATCAAGCGGGAAAAATCCAGCCGAACGCGAAGTTCGGCGACATGAAGGCGCTGGTGGATTACGTTCACAGCAAGGGTTTGAAGATCGGCATTTACTCGTCTCCCGGTCCCAAGACCTGCGCGGGATACGAAGGCAGCTACGGGCACGAAGAGCAGGACGCACGGCAATACGCAGACTGGGGGTTCGATTACCTGAAATATGACTGGTGCAGCGCGGAGAAGGTGTACACCCGCGATCAAATGCCGGAAGTCTACAAAAAGATGCACGACGCTTTAGTGCGCACGGGACGTCCCATTGTTTTCAGTCTGTGCCAGTACGGCTTTGGCCGCGTATGGCGGTGGGGCGCATCCGTCGGCGGGAATCTGTGGCGCACCACGGAAGACATCAGCGACCGTTATGATCGCATGTCTGTGATCGGATTCGATCAGGATGGGCTGGAGCCGTTTGCCGGGCCGGGGCATTGGAATGATCCTGACATGCTGGAGGTAGGCAACGGGCGGATGAATCACGACGAATACATCACGCACATGAGTCTGTGGGTGCTGCTGGCCGCGCCCTTGCTGGCTGGGAACGACCTTTCGCAGATGAGCCCCGAAACACTGGACATCCTTACCAACAAGGAAGTTATCGCAGTGGATCAAGATGGTAAGGGAGTGCAGGGGCGCCGGATCGCGCAAGAAGGTCCGCTGGAAGTGTGGGCCAAGCCTCTCGCCGACGGCGGAGTAGCGGTCGGCCTGTTCAATCGGGGTGAATCCACCAACCCGGTCACGCTGAGCTTCAAAGACGCGGGGTTGCCGGGATCGGCAAAGGTCCGCAACCTTTGGACTCACACGGATCTGGGCTCGTTCGACCGAAGCTATACGGCAGACGTCCCGCGGCACGGAGCAGTTCTCCTCCATGTGAAGTGAGCCAGTGAAATGAAACCGAGAAATGAAATCAAGGTGAAATGAAAATGCGCCCCGTATCGAGAAGGCAATTCGTTGCCACGACGGCCACACTCGCCGCTTCCGCGCTGGTCCCCAAGCGGTTGCTTGCCATGCCCGGTTCCGGTACTCAGCGCGTGGTGATCCGTACAGACTCCGAAATTGGAGTGGTGCGGCCCGAATTTCACGGGCACTTCATCGAGCATCTTGGCTCTTGCGTTTACGGCGGGTTGTGGGTGGGCAAGGACTCGCACATTCCCAACCTCAACGGATATCGCAAGCAAGCGGTGGAGTACCTGCAGGAGTTGGGCGTGCCGGTCTTGCGCTGGCCGGGAGGCTGCTTCGCCGACGACTATCACTGGCGGGACGGCATTGGCCCCACCACCAAGCGGCCCAGGCGCGTGAACATTCATTGGGGAGAGTATGTCGAGGACAACAGCTTCGGGACGCACGAGTTCATCGGTTTGTGCCGACTGCTCAACGCGGAACCGTATTTCGCCGGAAACGTCGGCAGCAGCACACCCCACGAACTGCGCGACTGGATCGAATACTGCAACTACCCCTCCGGCAGTACGCTGTCGGACGAGCGCGCCGCCAACGGCTCTCCCCAGCCCTTTCGCATTCGCTACTGGGGTGTGGGCAACGAGAGCTGGGGCTGTGGCGGCAACATGCGGCCGGAAGAATATGCACGCTTGTATCGCGATTTCGCGGTCTATTGCCGCAATTTCGGAGGCACAGATCTCTTTCTCGTGGCCTGCGGCCCCTCAGGCAATGATTCCCGCTGGTCGCGAGCATTGATGGACGGTCTCGGCTGGGAACGGCCGCAGGGTGTGTCGATGCACTACTACTCGGGCGGCGCCGACCGTTCCACTACTTTTACGGCCGAGCACATGGACCATCAGTTCGAATCCTATGCCAAGGTCGAGGAAGCGATCATTCATCAGCGGGCCGTGCTCGACAGCTACGAGAGGGGCAAGGAGATTGGCCTCATTCTCGATGAGTGGGGCGTGTGGGACAACATTCCCGAAGAAGACGAAAAGCGCTACGGAAAGCTCTGGCAGCAGAGCACTTTGCGCAGCGCCATCGCGGCCGGAATGGGTCTCAACATTTTTAACCGCCAGGCCGACAAACTGCATATGTGCAACATTGCGCAGATGGTCAACGTGCTCCAATCCCTTTTGCTCACCGACGGTCCCCAAGGGGAACATTGCATTCGAACCACCACCTACCACGCCTTCTCGTTGTTTAAGGCACATCGGACCAAGACTGCCGTGCGCGTCGAATCCGACGATTCCACTTCAGGGCTTTCCATCTCCGCCTCGAAGAGCGACAAGGAACTCGTCGTGACGTTCGTCAATCCCCGCCATGACGCTGACCTGCAAGTGGAGTGCACGCTGCGCGGAGCCAGCGCAAGCGGAGGCACAGCGCAGCTGCTGCACGATGCCGACTGGAACGCATGCAACACGTTCGATCATCCCGATCGTATCGTTCCTGCGCCGCTGACGGTTCGTGTGGATGGATCGAAGATTCAGCTTGATTTGCCGCGCTTGTCGCTGGCGACTGCGGTCGTTCCGATTCACTAGGGTCTTTTCAAGACTCGAAAACGTCACTCGTCGTTGCCCTCGGCCTGAGCCAAAATTCGCTTTTGTTCGACGGCCTGCTTTAAGGATTCACCGGCGTTTTGGATGTGCAGGCGCAGGAGTTTGCAGGCCCCGGTCACGTCCCGCTGGCGGCACAATTCCAGCATCTGGTGGTGCTCTTCGTTTGCCCGCTTCATGCCATGGGTCAAGTACAACTGTAAGCGGGTGTAGCGTTCGCCGCTGTTATTGACATTGCGTATGATGGCCATGAATCGGGGCTGATCTGCGCGGGCATAGAGAATGGAATGGAACTGCCAGTTCAACCTTCCCCACGAAGAGACGTGGTCATCCCGCCGAAGTTCGCTGACATATCTGCGCAATACTGCTTCGGCTTCGGAAAAGTCATGTTCGACGAGGTGAGGAATCGAAAGCTTCAAGACCTCCGGCTCGAGCAGCGCCCGAATCGAAAAGAGCTCTTCAATATCATTAGGAGAAAGAGCCGGCACGACCGCGCCGCGGTTTGGGACGATGGCGATCAGGCCCTCCGCGTCCAGTTGGCGGAGAGCTTCGCGAACTGGAATGCGGCTTACGCGATACTGGCTCGCAATCGCGTCCTGGCGCAGCTGGGCGCCCTCCGGAATCTCACCCCGAATAATCTGATCCCGTAATTTATCGGCCACCGCCGAAGTGAGCGATTGGCGCGGAATGGCTGAATCTGACGCGGGTTCTAGACGCATTTCAGTGGACTCTTCGCTGGGAACTCGCCAGCTTTCCTTCCGGCAACCCCCTACTATAGCGCATATAGTATCCGTCGAGACCTGCTACCTTGCGGCTGGCCCAGGCGGAACGTGGTCCTCCAGGTATCGTGCGAGCAAACAATAGAGATGGTAGGTCGTTCCCGGGCCTTCGGCAATGGCGTGGGTCCGTCCCGGGTAAGTCATAAAGTCGAACGGTTTGCCCAGTTCGATCAGCCGGTTGACTAACAGCTCTGTGCCCTGATAGTGCACGTTGTCATCGCCGGAGCCATGCACCAGCAATAACTTGCCCTGAAGTCCTTCAGCGAAGTTAATGGCAGATCCCGCCTTATAGCCGTCGGCGTTCTCCTGGGGCAATCCCATAAAGCGTTCCTGGTAGATGGTGTCGTACAAGCGCTGGTCGGGTACGGGAGCGACGGCCATGCCAACCTTGTAAATCTCGGGATGCCGAAACATGAGGTTCAGCGTGTTGGTGCCTCCGCCGCTCCATCCCCAGACCGCGACTCGACTGGTATCTATGTATGGATGCGTCCGCTCCAAGGCCTCGATAGCCAATGCCTGCTCCTTGGAGGACAGAACTCCGACGCTGCCATAAACGATCTTGCGCCAGGCGCGTCCCTTCGGAGCGGGCGTCCCGCGATTGTCGAAGCTGACGACAACGTAACCTTCGCGCACGAGGGCGCGATGAAAAATGCCGTTCCGGCCTTCCCAGCGATCGACCACGGTTTGCGCCGCGGGCTCGCCATACACATAGACCAGAATCGGATATTTCTTGCTAGGGTCGAAGTTAGGAGGCGGCATGAGCCAGCCGTCCAGGACCACGCCCTCGCCTATATCCACGTGAAGAAACTCCGTTGGAGTGGAGACCAGATCCTTGACGTTGGAGCGTAGCTTTGCGTTGTCTTCCAGAGCCCGCTGTACCTTATGGTCTCGCAGCTGCACCAGGTCGGTTACGGGCGGCGTATCGAAAGTGGAGTACGTGTGAATGGCCCAGCGCAAGTCCGGCGAGACTTGATAGGAATGCGAGCCTGGCTGGTTTGCCGGCGTCAGCCTTTCGGGCGTGCCCTTGCCATCAAGCCGAGTCCGGTAAAGATATCGTTGGGTGGCATTGTCGGGAGACGCCATGTAGTAAAGCCATTCCTCCGCGGGATCGACACCGACGACATCCATGACATCGAACGCGCCTGGCGTTATCACCCGCACCTGCTTTCCATCTCGCGCAATCAAGTAAACATGCCGCCAGCCGTCTTGTTCGCTAACCCAGACGAAATCCTTTCCACCGTGGACCCATTTCAGATTATCCACCACGTCCACCCATGCCGCGTCGTGGTCCTGGTAGACGGCGCGTACCGCACCCGTCTTCACGTCAGCGAGCAGGACATCATTCGTGTTCTGCAAACGATTCAGATGTTCGAGGACCAGGGTATCGGAACCTCCAGCCCATTCCATGCGCGCAATGTAGTTCGCGTCCGGATAACCGGGGACCTGCATCCATTCCGTTTCCCCGCCGATGGCAGGCACGACACCGACGCGAACGGAAGAATTCTCGGTTCCGGGCTGCGGGTAGGGAATCTGTCGAACCGTGGGATAGACGCCGAGCCCCGGATAAGGGATGCCAGTCTCGATTCTAGACGGCGCTCCCGTGTCATAGACCAGGGGGAAGTTCTTGACCTTGCTCGTGTCGAACTGCCAGTAGGCAATGCGCTTGCCGTCAGGGCTCCAGCGAAATCCGTCGCGTACGCCAAATTCTTCTTCGTAGACCCAGTCCGAGGTGCCGTTCACGATCTTCTCCGACCCGTCGTTTGTGAGCCGCGTCGCCACTCCGGTTTCGACATCCTCAACAAAGATGTTGTTGAAGCGCACGTAGGCGACTTTGGAACCGTCGGGAGAAAATTTGGCAAACATTAGAGAGGACGGCGGCCCGCCGTCTCCCAGCTTTCGCAAAGCTCCGGACTTTCGGTCCAGCACCCAGTAGTCGCCGCGCGTGTTCTCGCGCCAGAGGCGCCGCGAATTGGTGAAGATCAGGAGGCGGTTCATGTCCGCCGAAAACGCGTACTCTTCAACGGCCAGCGGTTTATCAGCGCCCGGCAGCGTGAGTTGCGTTGCCGAAACCAGCACCTCACGCGCAGCGGTGGCGGTATCGTAGCGCACCAGATCACGCGCTCCTTCCGCTTTGGCGGAAGGTTCGAGGGTCGTATAGAACGCTCCGCCGCTGAGCCAACGTACCGGCCCGAACGACTTTACCGCAAAGTCTTTGGCAACAAACTCCCTGTGCAACAGGTCCGAGAGTGCGGGGGATTGCGCGTAGGCAATCGTCGAGCCGAGACTTACCATCGCCAGCCATAAAACCACTCGCAGGCACGACGTCCGAGGATTCCAGGTTCCAACTCGTTTGATCAAAGGCATCCGAGCCCTCCGATGATTTCGTGACAACGGTTAATCGTGACAATGCTATTCCGCTTGAAGGTGTGCGTCAGGCGGCGGCTGCGCGTCCTGAATACGCGACGTCCAGCGGATCAACAGGTAGATCGGTATCCCCAGGAGCACAATCAACAACCCCGGCCACGTGGTTGAGGGGCGATAGACGAACAGCACGATGAGAATGAGCGTGGCCACCAGAATATAAAACGCAGGGACGAACGGATGTCCCAGCGTGCGATAAGGACGTGGCGCATCGGGCCGCAGAACGCGAAGGCGGAACACCCCTGCGACTGTGAGTACATAAAAAATCAAGGCTGCGGAGATGACGTATTCGAGCAAGTCACTGTAGAGGTTTCCCCAGGATCGAGTTGCCGGAGTATAGGTGCGGGGCAGAACCAGGAGCGCGGCCCACAGCCCCTGTAGCTTCAAGGAGGAAGCCGGCACTCTTGCGGCATTGAGTCTGCCCGCGAAAGGGAAGAAGAGTTTCTGTTGAGCCATCGCGTAGTAGACTCGCGCACCGGTGAGGGTGAGCGCGTTGATGGTGCCGAAGGTCGAGACCATGATGGCTGCCGCCATCACGCTCGAGCCAAATTGCGGGAAGATGGCCTGCAAGGTAGCGGTTCCCACACGATCCGCAGGCGCGTGCTGAATTGCCTCCAGCGGCAGCGTGACCAGATAGGCCACATTAGCCAGGAGATATAGTGCGATCACAATGGTTGCACCGATGACCATAGCAAGCGTGACGTTACGCTCCGCCTTTCTCACTTCGGGGGCAGCAAAAGCGATGTTGTGCCACGAGTCGGCGGAGAACAACGATCCGGTCTGGCTCAGGCAGATGGCGACGAAGAGCCCGTACACGGTTCCGGCGCTCAGCCCTGCTCCCAGCAAATCAACGCCGTGAGGATGCCAGGTGCTGCTGAAATTAGCGGAGATCGCCGCGGAGTTTCGCCCATACAGAATCCCAAGAACAATCAGGCCGCCCAGTGCGCCAGTCTTAGCGACCGTGAAGATGTTCTGGATGATCTTTCCATAGCGAAGTCCCAACGTGTTGCTGAAGGTCAGCAGAGCGATGACGCCGATGGCGAGCAATTGTGCCGTGGAAAGGGATACGGCGTAGTGCGTCGAAAGGCGAAGCGGCGGGATCAGGTATCGTTCTTCAGAGACCACCGGCCAAAGCACGCCGGAAAAACGCGCGAAGGCAACTGCTACCGCGGCAATCGTTCCGGTTTCGATGACGGAGAACAAAGTCCAGCCGTAGAGAAAGCCCCACAGCGGAGAAAACGCCTCACGCAGGTAGATGTACATGCCGCCGGCGTGGGGCATCATGGCGGAGAGTTCTCCGTAGCAGAGTGCGCCCGCGATCGTCAGCACCCCGGCTACGCCCCAAGCCACCAAAAGCCAGCCTGCGCTCCCCACATGGCGGGCCATCTCGGCAGGAACAATAAAAATGCCGGAACCGATCATCGCCCCGACCACGAGCATGGTCGAGTCGAAGAGGTTTAGACCCCGGGCAAACTCCGATCCGGCTGAGTCTCGTGAGAGTTGCATCACGGCGAGCCTCTGGTGGCGGAGGCCTTGAAGTCCGCGACTCCGACCTTGACCACTGTGCCGCGCGGCTTGCGCGGATTTCCCTCGCTCTTTCCTTCTCCTTCCGGGGCCGGAGGCGGCTTTTCTGTCCAAGCTCCGTAGACGCGGCCGTCAAACGCGGCCAGTCCGGAGTAGTCTCCGAAAAAGACGCCGCCCGCTTCGAACGGTTCTGTCGTCCACGCGTAATTCGCGAAGCTCTGTCCGCCATCGGTCGAACGGGCTAAGACCACGATCTGTTTTCGCCCTTGCGCGTCCCCGCGCCGGTCATAAAAGAGAACGTTAGCTGAGCCGTCTACGGGATCGACTGCCAGCCATTGAAAGAACTGGTCGGCTCCGTTATGAACCGCGTCGTTGTTCACTCGTACGGGAGCTGACCAGGTGCGGCCCTTGTTCGTGGAGGTCGCGCAGAAGACGTCGAGGTCCCCGTTGTGATAGTCGCTCCAAGTCACATACAGTCGCTCGCTCTTCGGATCGATGGCAATTTGCGGGAAGCCATTGGCGCGGTCCAGCGTCTGGATGGCAAACATGATGGGTGCCGTATGGATGATGGCGCGGGCACGGGAAAACGTCTTTCCTCCATCTCGCGAGGAGGTCAGAAAGATGTCATTGTCCTGACTCCACACTGCGTAGAGCGTGCCATCGGGCGCGACCGTCCCCGCGAATCCTTCGGCCGCACCGTTGTCGTCCCGGGGCAGGCCAGGATGGAGGTCGATTTCGAGCGGAGGCGCCCATGTTGTCCCGACGTCAGTGGAACGCGAGAGCATGATCTCGGAATCCGTCAAAGTCCATCGCGTCCATCCCACGTAGAGATTTCCGGCATAGCGGCTCGTCGTCGTGTCGGAGACAATGTACGGCTTATCCTCAAACGGAATGCCGGGTTCGGTGGGATGTTCGATGACCGGGACATGGTTGGCATCCCAGGTTTTGCCGCCGTCGAGCGAGCGCCGCACGAACAGGCCGCTGCGCGATGCGCCGTGTCCCCAATAGTTGAAGCTGCCCAGTTTGTCGAAGGCCATGTAGCAAATGAAGGCGCGTCCCTGCTGGTCGAAAGCCACAGACACGTCGCCCGACACACGGTAGTTAGGCGGTTCCACGCCCGCGGCTACTTGCCAGGTACGACCGGCATCCTGCGAATAGGCTGCGTGAGCGTTGTCCTGAAAAACAGCGACGACCTGCTGTGGGTTCCGAGGATTAACCGCGACACCAGGTTCGGTGAAATAGCCGGGGGTTGGAGTGAGAGACAACACTTCGGCGCCAGGAGCCTTGGCGAGCTCCTGACCGTGCACCGAACCCCATGCGCCGGCGACAATGACGAGCGTCAATAAGGACCTGCAAACTTGAAGGTGTCTCAAGCACTCAGCACGCGGTTCCTTATGCATCTCTTTCTTAGCCCTCCGGGCGCTAGTCGGCGCGAAACGTCTGAACGCCGCTTGCCTGCTGCGCAAGAAAATTCGGATTCTTCGGACCTTCCGTCCGGCCAGCATTCTAAGGTACTATGCTCGGTGAATTGGATAAAGTATAAAGTGTGAACGGGTGTTCCCCTCGCGCGACAGAGGAAAATAACCGGGAGAGGCTTATCGTGAGACGATCTTCCTCATTATTACTGCCTGCGATCCAACGTACTTGCCTCGCCCTCAGCCTGTTGGCGATGGCGCACACCTCCGCTGCTCAAGAAGAGAAGAAGAAGGAGCCTCCCACCCCGGGCCCCATGCTCAGCCAGGGGACCGAGGGTTTCGACACACCCGACTTCACGCTCACGCTGGTTCGTTCTTCACAGACGGTGGCGGCGCTGAAGCCGAAGGGCGCCGGCGATTTCGATTTCACCCCGGGCGATCTGCTGGTTGAGCGTTCGAAGGACGGCTATTTCCATCTGGGCGACATAACGCTGCGTCTCCGCGCTGGAACCTCCGGAGACTGGAAGAACTACTCTTCGGCCTCGGGGCGGAATCCGGTGACAGCTTTACCGGTCGCAAAAGACGTTCTGGCCGCCGCAGATCTAGCGCCTACCTTGCCCGCCGACATCCCTCTACAAATCACGCGCACTTGGCTGCTCGAGTCAGGGAAACTCGTGCTTCGCTTCACCTTGAAGAACAAATCTTCGGACACCGTCCAAATCGGAGCGCTCGGCATTCCCATGATCTTCAACAATGTTCTTAACGAGCGTTCCTTGGAAGAGGCACACGCCAAGTGCTCTTTCTACGATCCATACATTGGCGAAGATGCTGGATATCTCCAGGTAACACGCCTGAGCGGCCACGGGCCCGCTTTGCTGGTCGTGCCCTACGGCAAGACGCCGTTTGAGGCCTACAACCCGATTCTGGATCACCCCGGACGCTGGGGTGCAAAACCCTTATTCACCGACCCCACGCCGCGAGGAATCACATTCGAGGGGTTCTACCAGTGGATGGTCCACAGCCAGGCCTACGCCGAGAACGAGTGGAAAGCGGCACAACCCTGGAATCCACCGACAATCCTCAGCCTTGCGCCTGGAGAGTCACGAACGTACGGGCTTGAATTCCTGCTTTCCGATTCCATCCGCGATATCGAAAAGACGCTCGCGGAGAACGGACGGCCTGTCGCGGTTGGCGTCCCCGGCTACGTTCTGCCCATGGACATTGATGCTCGTCTATTTCTGAAGTCTCCAAAGAGCGTTAGATCCATGACGGTGAGCCCTGAAGCGGCGCTCTCAATCAGCCAAAACGGTTCCGTCGGCGGCTGGAGAGCTTATACCCTGAAGGGAGAAACCTGGGGCCGCTCGCGATTGACGGTGGTCTATGCAGACGGGTCTGTGCAGACGATTCAGTATTTCGTCATCAAGCCACAGTCTCAGGCGGTGGCAGACATGGGCCACTTTCTGACCGCCAGGCAATGGTATGTGGACGCCAACGATCCCTTCCACCGCAGTCCTTCCGTGATGACCTATGATCGTGAGGCCGATCAGATTGTTATGCAGGACAGCCGCGCCTGGATCGCGGGCCTTGGCGATGAGGGCGGAGGCGGAGCCTGGCTCGCGGCCATCATGAAAGAACTGGTTCAACCCAACAAAGAAGAAGTTGAAAAGATGGAGCAGTTCGTGGACAAAGTCTTGTGGGGCGGACTGCAATACAAAGACGGCCCGCAGCAATACGGCGTGCGCAAGAGCCTCTTCTATTACCAGCCCGACGAAATGCCATCCGGCTACTACCGCAGCGATCTCGACTGGAGATCGTGGACGAGTTGGAACAAGAAAGCGTCAGAGCAGGTTGACCGCTCCTTCGATTACCCGCACGTGGCAGCCGCATACTGGGTGCTTTATCACTTGGCGCGCAACCACGATGGCTTGGTGACCAGCCATCCTTGGGATTGGTACTTGAGCCACGCTTATGAAACGTCGATCGCAATGACCAAATTTGCAGAGGGCTACGCGGTCTTCGGGCAGATGGAGGGAGACATTTTTCTTCAGATCCTCACCGATCTCAAACGCGAAGGCTGGAAGGAGCAGGCTGCTGACCTTGAATCGAAGATGCGAGCCCGGACCGAACATTGGAAAACGGAAGCCTATCCCTTCGGCAGCGAGATGCCCTGGGACTCGACCGGCCAGGAAGAAGTCTACGCCTGGACGAAGTATTTCGGTTATCAAGACAAGGCGGAGGTGACCCTCAATGCGATACTCGGCTACGATCCTGCGATTCCGCACTGGGGTTACAACGGCAGCGCTCGCCGATACTGGGATTTCATTTTCGCCGCCAAGGACCGGCGTCTGGAACGGCAATTACATCACTACGGTTCGGGGATCAACGCGATCCCAGTGCTTGCCGAGTATCGCGAGCATCCCGACGACTTCTACCTGCTGCGCGTGGGCTACGGCGGAACCATGGGCGCCCTCACCGATATCGACGAGGAAGGCTTCGCCTCGGCCGCATTTCACGCGTTCCCCGACATGCTGAAACCGGATCCGTTGTCCGGCGACTACGGACCCAACTTTTTTGGTTATGCCTGGAACACCGCGACTTACGTTGCAGATCATCCGCAGTTCGGATGGCTGGCCTTTGGCGGCAACCTCAAGACGGAAGGCGGCGTGGTGAAGATCACTCCGCTCGATTCCTTCCGCTCGCGGGTTTACCTGGCGCCGTTCGGTTTGTGGATTACGCTGGATGCCGGGAATTTCGAAGCTGTAGAGGTAAACTCCAAGGCTGGTTCCGTGCGTGTGGGACTCGCCCCCGCTACACCTTTCACGCGGACCGCGCGCCTGCGCGTGGAGCAACCGGCGAAAGTGAAAGCTGGCGTGTATCGCCCGGTGAAGGCACTGAGTTCGGAGGGGGATGCATGGGTAGTTCCGCTGGGCGCAGACATTACGTGGGTGGACCTGGACTTGAAGCCCTAGCCCATACCGCCGGAATCCCAACGACTCCTCTCATACCTTCGTGAGTTCGGGGATAGCAGTTGCGCAGGACTCGTGCTCGGTGCGGGCAATGATTTCGTCCTGCAGCGCGCGCGTGAGATCGCAGAAGTAATCACTGTACCCGGCGACCCGCACAATGAGGTCACGATACTTTTCAGGTTCTGCCTGTGCCGCTCGCAGGGTCGCCGCCGTGACCACGTTGAATTGGATATGGTGACCGTCGAGCCGGAAATAGGAGCGCACCAGGTGGGCGACCTTGTTGAGTCCCTCCTCTCCTTTCAGTAACTGAGGAGTGAACTTCTGGTTCAGTAGCGTTCCACCGGTCCGCAGGTGATCCATCTTGGCAGCTGACTTGATCACGGCGGTGGGTCCGTGCCGGTCGGCGCCTTGCACCGGCGAAATCCCATCGGAAAGGGGTGTCCGAGCTTTGCGCCCGTCCGGAGACGCTCCCGTCATCGATCCGAAATACACATGACAAGTTGTGGAGAGGTAATTGACTCGGTAATAGCCGCCTTTGGTGTTCCGGCGCCCGTTCACATCATCAAAGAAAGCATTGAACACATCCTGCAGGATGGCATCCGCATAGTCGTCATCATTGCCGAACTTGGGAGTTTTGTTCCACAACAGCTGGCGTGTCTTTTCGTGTCCCTCAAAGTTCTGAGCGATGGCCTCCAGCAACTCGCCCATGGTCAGGGTTTTGCGATGGTAAACGTGGTACTTAATCGCCGCCAGACTGTCGGTACACGTGGCCGGCGCGACTCCCATGATGTAGGTGGTGTTGTAGCGCGGACCGCCGTCGTTGTAGTCCTTCCCCTTCGCGATACAGTCGTCGACAAGAATGGAAAGAAATGGCGCGGGCATGTACTCCGCATACAGGCGTTCAATGATGTTGTTGCCGCGCACCTTGACATCGATGAAGTGGTGGAGTTGCTTACGAAATGCATCGAACAGTTGTGTGTAAGACGCGAAATCGCGCGCTCTCCCGGTTTCGATTCCGATTCTGTTCCCGGTGAGCGGATCCACTCCATTGTTGAGCGTGATCTCAAGCACCTTGGGCAGATTGAAATAGCCGGTAAGAATATAGGCTTCTTTTCCGAAAGCGCCGGTTTCCACACATCCAGAGACCCCTCCGCAACGCGCATCTTCCAGCGACTTGCCTTGCCGCAGTAACTCCTCGACGACGGCGTCGGCATTGAAGATGGAAGGCTGGCCCCAGCCCTGCCGAACGATTTCGAGACCGCGCTTTAGAAATGCATCAGGATTTTTCTTGCTGAGCTGAAGGTTGGACGAGGGTTGAAGCAAATGCATCTCATCGATGACGTCGAGAATGAGATAGGTGACGTCGTTGACTCCATCGGACCCGTCGCGCTTGAGACCGCCGTTGTTAATGTTCGCGAAGTCGGTGTACGTCCCGCTCTCGGCTGCAGTCACACCCACCTTTGGAGGCGCAGGCTGATTGTTGAACTTGACCCACAAACACTCGAGGAGTTCTTTCGCTTCTTCTCTGCTCAGTGTGCCCTCTTCCATGCCCTTGCGATAAAACGGGTAGAGGTGCTGATCAAATCGGCCGGGACAGAATGAATCCCAGGTATTCAACTCCGTCACCACGCCCAGGTGCGTGAACCAGTACGCCTGCAGGGCTTCCCAGAAGTCCCGCGGCGCACGAGCCGGCACATGCCGGCAAACTTCTGCGATCCTTCGCAGTTCCGATTTGCGGACCGGATCAGTCGCCAATAACGACAGTGCTTCTGCTTTTTCGGCATGGCGCTCGGCGAAGCGAATCACTGCATCGGCAGCAATCGCCATGGCTCGCAATTCGTCTCGTTTCGCGCAGGCTTCGGGATCATTGAAATAATCCAGCCGAGACAGTGCTTGCTCGATGTCGGCCTTCAAAGCGAGCAGACCGCGGCGATAGATCACATCCCCCAGCACCGTGTGTCCCGGCGCTCTCTGTTCCATGAATTCCGTGAAGATGCCGGCCTCATATGCGGCTTTCCACTCCGCGCTCATTTCCTCGAAAATCAAATCCCGTACGGATCGTCCCCACCAGTAAGGGCTCACCTCGTTCTTGTGGATCTGGCGCGCCTGTTCACTGACGATATAGGAAATCTTTTCGCGCGAGTCGAGGACGTCCAGATCTTTCATGCTGTGACAGCACAGTTCGGGAAATGTCGGCGTACCTTTCGGCGCCGGCCCACGCTCGCCGACGATGAGGTCGTCCGGCCCGATGTAGATCTCCTTGTGCTCCATCAAATACTGAAAGGCACGGGCGCGGCGGATGGGCACGGAAGTTGTTTTGTCGTTGCGGTAGAACTCGGTGAGCAGAGACGCACGTTCCATCGATACCCAGGGCTTGGTCTCAAGTGTTTCTTGACGCAATCGGGCCACGCGCTCATTCATGACAAACCTCCAATTTGGACGTGAAACCCATCCCGCCTCAGACGGGCGGCGATGGTTTGCAACTGTTCTGCAGTGGGAGGGAGCAGACTTTCCATGCGGTACCTTAGACCCAGCTTCGAATACTTGCCGGCTGCAATCCGATGGTACGGGAGCAGATCGATGCTCGTTAGCCGGAGCGGCGACAGGAAGCTCGACACCGCGCTGAAATTGTCGTCGTCGTCGTTTACTCCAGGAATCACGGGTATCCGGACAATCACCGCACTCCCGCTTTCCGCCAATAGCCGCAGATTTGCCAGTATCTGGTCATTCCCGACGCCCGTGAACTGCTGGTGTTTGATCGGATCCATGAGCTTGAGGTCGAACAGAAACAGGTCGACCTTGCTGCGGATTCGCTCGACGACGCTGCTTTCCGCATAACCACAAGTATCAAGGACAGTATGGATCCGCTGCGCGCGGCAAGCCGCGAGGAGTGCCTCCACGAAATCTGCCTGCATCAAGGGCTCACCGCCCGAAATCGTTGCGCCCCCGCGGGACTCATCAAAAAAAATCTGGTCTTTCAGGACTTCCGCCATAACATCCGAGAGCGACATCCAGCGGCCGAGAATTTCTTGGGCACCTGTCGAGCAGGCATCGACGCACCGCGTGTCCAACCGGCACAAATGCGGGTTGCGGACGACCCACTCGTCCAATTCCAGCGCAGCTTTGGGGCAGGCGCGGACACAATCGCCGCAGCGAATGCAGCGCTCGGCGACGTAAACCACTTCAGTTTCTCTGGAACGGCTCTCCGGATTGTGGCACCACCAGCAACTCAGGGGGCAGCCTTTTAGGAAGACAGTGGTGCGAATACCTGGCCCGTCGTGAAGGGCGAACCGCATGATGTTGAAAACGAGCCCTCGACAAGGTGTGGCCTCACCGCCTTGTTTTGCAGCGATCGCCGGATGGCCCATAACGACCTCAAACTTATTGGATACAATATGCGATGTCTTTGTATGTGACTGGTATCACTCCTCTTTTTGCCTCCACCGAAGCGCTGTTCCGTCCCGATAGCAGCAAATAGGTTTGACGGTTGCATATTGTATCCATAAAATGCCAGCGTGCTAACTTTACAAGAATTCAAGGGCAGAAGGGTACTGACCCGGGGAGGCGGATGGCAGAAGATGGGTGAAGCGAACCGGAGGGTTAGGGTCATTGATTCCCACACTGGGGGTGAGCCGACACGGGTGGTGGTGAGCGGTGGCCCCGATCTCGGGACTGGTTCGCTGGCAGAGCGGTTGGAGCGGTTTCGCACTCAGCACGATGGTTTTCGCTCCGCCGTTGTAAACGAACCGCGCGGCTCCGAAGTGATGGTCGGCGCCCTGCTCTGCGATCCCGTGGACCGCACGTGCGCCGGTGGCGTCATCTTCTTTAATAACGTTGGATATCTGGGGATGTGTGGTCATGGGACCATCGGGCTGGTCGCCACTCTGGCGTACTTGAATCGCATCGCGCCGGGCAAGCACAGGATCGAGACGCCGGTAGGAGAAGTGAGCGTGGTTTTGCATGAGAGCGGCGAGGTGACGGTCAACAATGTCGCCAGTTACCGCAGCGCAGCCAATGTGGAAGTGAACGTACCGGGATACGGAAGGGTTCGTGGCGATGTGGCGTGGGGAGGAAACTGGTTCTTCCTCATTGGCGAACATGCGATGGAATTGACACTGCAAAATATTGACGAATTGACGGCCTTCACCTGGGCGATACGGCAAGCGCTTCGGAAGAGTGGGATAACAGGCGATGACGGCAAGGAAATTGACCACGTCGAACTGTTTACGTCCTCGCGTGTCCCCGGAGTGGACAGCAAGAACTTCGTGCTTTGTCCCGGCAGGGCTTATGATCGCTCTCCTTGCGGCACCGGGACTAGCGCCAAGCTGGCTTGTCTCTACGCTGACGGCAAGATTCAGCAGGGGCAAACCTGGAAACAAGAGAGTATTGTCGGGAGCGTGTTTGAAGGCGGCGTGAGCGTACGGGATGGGAAGATCTATCCGAGCATCAAGGGATCAGCCTTTGTCAACGGGGAAGGCGAACTGGTGCTGGATCCGCGGGACCCTTTCTGCATGGGTATTCGCGCTGAGTAAGCCCCATGAGTAACGCAGAACCCATGAGTAACGCAGAATATGATGCGATCATCGTAGGCGCCGGCATTGTGGGTGCGGCCTGCGCAGACGAGTGCGCACGTCGTGGCCTGCGGGTAGCCGTAGTCGATCGGGATGCCATCGGAAGCGGCGCGACGGCTGCCGGGATGGGGCACATCGTGGTCATGGACGACTCCGATGCCCAGTTCGCGCTGACCCGCTACTCCCAGCGGCTATGGCAGGACCTGCGGCCGCAATTGCCGGACGACGTCGAATACGAGCAGTGCGGAACCATCTGGGTTGCGGCCGATGACCAAGAAATAGAGGAGGTCTGGCGCAAGCACGACTACTACGGCAAACGAGGGGTTCCAACCGAAGTGTGGGATGCGCGAACGCTGAAACAGATGGAACCCAACCTGCGCGATGGCCTGGCCGGCGGCCTGCTGGTTCCAGAGGACGGAGTGTTGTATCCGCCCTGCGCTGCCCGTTTTCTTCTGGAACGTGCCCAGGAACGAGGCGCCAAACTCCGGCTGGGTGTCTCCGTGGCGCAGATTGGGCAAGGCCGGGTTCGCACGAATGATGGTTTGGAAATCACTGGCGAGATCGTTGTGAATGCGGCCGGAGCCTGGGCGCCCGAGCTCACGCCAGGAATTGAAGTCAAGAAGCGTAAAGGCCACCTCGTCATTACCGATCGCTATCCCGGATTTCTCCGCCATCAGTTGGTGGAGCTGGGGTATTTGAAGAGCGCGCACGCGGTCACCAGCGATTCCGTCGCTTTCAATGTCCAGCCGCGGCGAACTGGACAGATTCTGATTGGTTCCTCGCGGCAATATGGAGCCGAGCACAGAGAGGTCGACGACGGAATTCTTGCCCGCATGCTGCAGCGCGCCCAAGAATTCATGCCGGCGCTCGGAACCATGTCGGCGGTGCGCGCGTGGACCGGTTTCCGCGCCGCCACGCCCGACAAGCTGCCGCTGATTGGTCCCTGGCCGGGTGATAAGTCTCTGTTCCTTGGAACCGGTCACGAAGGCCTGGGGATCACAACCTCACTGGGAACGGCAAGAATCCTCGTGGATCAGATCACGGGTGCGAAACCCGAGATTCCGATTGAACCCTACTTGCCATCGCGTGCAAACCAGGAGCTCGCTAATGCCTAGTCAGGTCACACTGACGGTGAACGGTTTAAGGGTGTCCGTACCCTCGGGAGCAACCGTAGCGGCGGCGGTCGCCATCGCGGGGCAGGCATGTCGAATTTCGGTCACCGGCGAGCCGCGCGGACCGTTGTGCGGGATGGGCATCTGCTTCGAATGTTGTGTCGCGGTCAATGGGAGACCGCATTGCCGAAGCTGCCAGACCTTGTGTGAGTCCGGAATGGAAGTCCGAACAGATGAGTAAGGATCTCGAGCAACGGTTCGACGTTGTCGTAGTCGGTGGTGGACCTGCCGGCATCGCGGCCGCGGTCCGCGCAGCCGAGTGCGGCGTCAGCGTTGGGATCGTGGACGACAACGCAACCCTGGGCGGGCAGATTTGGCGGGGTACATCTGGAGAGCGTCAGGAGGAAGGAGCCAAGGTAGCTGCAATATGGTACCGGCGGTTCGGGACCGCAGGTATCACCGCGCTTTGCGGGAAGAGAGTTTTTCACCAACCGGAACCCGGCGTCCTGCTTGCGGAAGGAACCGACGATCTGTTCGAGTTGGGCTACCGGAATCTGGTGTTGGCAACGGGAGCCCGGGAGCGATTTCTGCCTTTCCCTGGCTGGACGCTTCCGAATGTGTTGGGCGCCGGCGGTTTGCAGGCGCTGGTCAAAGGTGGGCTTCCAATTCGCGGCAAGCGCGTGGTAGTTGCCGGGACGGGGCCTCTGCTGCTGGCCGTTGCCGCCTATCTCCGGGAGCACGGTGCGGAAATTCTCATGGTTTGCGAACAGGCGCCTTGGAGTAGCTTAGCCCGGTTCACCGCGGCGCTGCTGGGCCAGCCGGAGAAGATCGCCCAGGCCTTCGAGTTGAAGCGCAAACTTGCCGGCGTTCCTTTCGTCGCGAACAGTTGGCCGCTGGCAGCTCACGGCGGTCAGACTCTCGAAGGTGTCACCGTCTCTAGGGCCGGGAAGTCCGAGACCATCCCGTGCGATTATCTCGCGTGCGGGTTTCATCTGGTTCCCAACACCGAGTTGCCACTCTTGTTGGGATGCCAGGTTGGTAACAGATTCGTGCCGGTTGACGACTTCCAGCAGACAACAATCGCGGGAGTTTTCTGTGCCGGCGAACCGACGGGCATTGGGGGCGTTGATCTGGCGCTCGTCGAGGGACAGATCGCGGGTCTTGCCGCCGCTGGTCGCAGGGCAGAAGCCCGAGAGTTGTTTGGTGCGCGGCGAAAGGCACGACGCTTCGCCCGCATTTTGGACCGTACATTTCGCTTGCGCGCCGAACTTAGGAGCCTGCCGTCTCACGAAACGATGGTCTGCCGGTGCGAGGACGTTCCGTACTCCCGTCTTCAGCGGCTCTCATCCTGGCGAGCGGCGAAGTTGCACACGCGTTGCGGAATGGGCCCCTGCCAGGGAAGAGTATGCGGACCGGCCACACAATTTCTTTTTCAGTGGAACCCCGATTCGGTCCGGCCGCCGGTCTTCCCCGTACGAGTTGCGAGCTTGGCCAGATTTCGAGGGGGCGCGAAGCCGGAGCAAACCACAGTAGCAGGAGGTCTGGGATGAACTGGAAGGGTGTGATGCCCGCAATCACCACTTGTTTCTGCGAGGAACTTAGCGTCGACCATGGCTTCATGGCGAAACACTGCCGCTGGCTTCTTGATAACGGCTGCACCGGAATCGTGGCGCTGGGATCGCTGGGCGAGGGCTCGACCTTGTCGTTCGACGAAAAGATGGAGGTCTTGCGCACCTGTGTGGACGCGGTGCACGGGCGCGGACCGGTGGTGGCTTCCATTTCGGCGCTCACAACGTCGGAGGCTGTGGCTTTGGCGAAAGCGGCAACCGAACTGGGCTGCGATGGTCTCATGGTGCTGCCCCCCTATGTGTATCAGGGAAACTGGCGCGAAATGAAGACTCACGTCGCCGCCGTGTTCGACGCCGTACCGCTTTCCTGCATGCTTTACAACAACCCAGTGGCCTACGGCACGGATTTTCTGCCCGAACAGATTCGCGAGCTGGCCGCAGAGCACGAGAATCTGGAAGCGGTCAAGGAGTCGAGCACGGATGCCAGGCGGGTGTCCGCCATTCGTGCGCTGCTGGACCGCCGGCTGGAGATAACCGTCGGGGTGGATGATGCGGTGCTGGAAGCGATCGGGGTGGGAGCGACGGGATGGATTGCCGGCTTGGCCAATGCGCTGCCCCGGGAGTCGGTGGAGTTGTTCAACTGCGGAGTGAACGGGGAGAGCGACAAAGCGTTCGAGTTGTATCGTTGGTTTTTGCCATTGCTGCGCATGGATACGGTTCCAAACTTCGTGCAACTCATCAAACTAGTTCAGGCGGAGGTCAGCATGGGCAATACGCGCGTGCGCCCCCCAAGGCTCGAGCTGGTGGGGAGCGAGTTGGAGCAAAACAAGAAGATTATCTGCGATGCATTGCGTTCCCGGCCGCAACCGGTGAGCACCTATGCGTTGCCGAATAGTAGGAAGAAGTGAAATATGTTAGCGTCCATGGCAAAACTTTCAGGCCGGTCGCTGATTGGATTCCGCGAAGGTGTGGGCGAGGGAGAGGCTATGTACGCCTCGGACCCCACTACTGGCCAACGTCTACCGCCGGGCTTCATTCCAGCGAGCGCAGAAGAGGTGGAACTTGCAGCTCGCCTTGCGGCCGATGCCTTCGAAGTCTATCGCCGCACGTCCGGGCGCGAACGAGCCACATTCTTGCGCAAGATCGCTTCGAAGATCGAGTCGATCGCAGACGACGTAATTCAGCGCGCCGGTCAGGAGACGGCCCTGCCGCGGGCGCGCCTGCAAGGCGAAACCGCGCGCACTTGCGCCCAGCTCCGGCTGTTTGCTCAGGTGGCGGAAGAAGGATCATGGGTCAACGCGCGCATTGATCGCGGTGATCCCGATCGCAAGCCCGCGCCCAAACCCGACATTCGTTCCATGCTGCGGCCGCTGGGGCCAGTGGTGGTGTTCGGCGCCAGCAACTTCCCTCTGGCCTTTTCCGTAGCTGGCGGGGATACGGCCTCTGCCCTTGCCGGAGGGAATACCGTAATTGTAAAAGCCCATGCCGCTCATCCCGGCACCAGCGAACTGGTGGGGCATGCCGTGCAGGAAAGTGTTCGCGAATGCGGCCTTCCCGAAGGTGTGTTCTCACTTCTGTTTGGCAGCGGCTCCGCGATCGGGACGGCGCTGATGAGGCATCCTTTGGTGCGTGCCGGGGGCTTCACCGGATCGCGCACCGCCGGAAGAATCCTGATGGACGTGGCGGCGTCGCGCCCGGAGCCGATTCCGTTCTATGCCGAAATGAGCAGCACGAATCCTGTTTTTATTCTGCCCGGGGCCTTGCGAGAGCGCGCGGAAAATATCGCCGCTGGACTGCACACGTCATTCACCATGGGAGCCGGGCAGTTTTGCACGAAGCCGGGGATGGTTTTTCTGTCGAAAGGGCCCGATGCCGCCTCATTCACGAACAAGCTGCGCCAGTTGGTGACGGACTCAAGTCCATTCCATCTCCTGACGAAGAATATTCATCACTCTTATGATTCCGCGATCGCCGGGCGCAAGACGGACTCGGCCGTCGAGCTTGTCGCCCAAGGTCTCCAAACCGGGGCCGCGGGATTTGCTGCGAATTCCGCGCTCTTCGAAACCGATGCGGAATCGTTTCTCGGCTCAGATCTGGACGCGGAAATCTTCGGGCCCACCACGCTTCTTGTGCGGCATTCCGGCCGCGATCAAGTGCTGGCCATCGCTCGTTCCCTGGAGGGCCATCTTACCGCTACCATTCATGGCACTGATCAGGATTTGCGCGAGTTCGCAGATCTGATTGCGATTCTGGAAACGAAAGTCGGCAGGCTTATCTTCAACGGCTTTCCCACCGGCGTCGAGGTTACCCATGCAATGGTGCACGGCGGCCCCTACCCCTCGACCTCGGATGGCCGCTCGACCTCGGTGGGAAGCCAGGCGATCTTCCGCTTCACACGCCTGGTTTGTTACCAAGGGTTCCCCGACGCAGCCCTGCCCGACGAACTCAAGGACGCCAATCCCCTCGGGATCTGGCGGATGATCGACGGGAAAATGCTCAACGGACAGATGTCCCGCGATCCCAACGAGCGCACATAGGTCACGTTCAGCGTGGATCCGTCGTCATCGTCGCGCGATGTCCGGTTGTGGTCTCCCAGTAATCGATCCAGCGCTGACGAATGCCGTTGGCTCGCTCGATGAGTTCGCGGCTTGGGCTTTCCCCATGCTCGACCACAACGACGATTCCGGTGTTGAATCTCCTTTGCGAGTGATCCACATCGGGCAAACGCGGCCCCTCTACGGCAATCACGTCTTGAATCGTCACTTTCGTTCGTTCCGCCTTGAAGATTGGGTGCCCGTTCGGGTCCTTACCGGCGGGCACGAGGTTTTTCAGGATAAAGAAATCGGGCACCTCTGCCGGCGAGATCAAACCCATCAAATACAGGTCGAGATAGGAATAGCCTGTCGCCGGCACATAGTAGTCGTCATCGAGCTGCGTGTACGTTCCGTCGAAGTTATCCTGCCAGACTCCCCCGCCCATGGCCGATGCTTCCGTGGGCCGCTGGTAAGGAAACGCAACCGGAGCCTGCAACCCTCGCGCCCAGTGAACGGGGCCGAGGGGAATGGTTTCACCATTGACTTTCGCGGAGACAAATGCGGACCACCGGTGTCCCATCTCATGCCCAATCTGCGACATCGCGTAATTGTAGGGAAGGATCTTTCGATCTGGGGAGCTCTCCTCCAGTTGGTGAGCGTAGAACGTGATATCGTGATCGCTGCCGACGGGCGCTCCTTCGGGCGGCCGCTCTTGCATCTGATTCGAGCCGACGTATACGGGCTGCACGAACTCCCACTGGAACCTGCCTCCAGTGCAGTAGCTCTCCAGATCATGTTGATCCTCCCCCGTTCCCTTCACATTCCCGCCCTTAGGGCCGTCACTCGGCGTACCCGCTTCCTGGTTATCGATTCGGAAGTCGGAGTAGTAAGCAAGGAAATCGAATTTGTCGCCAAGGCCCTGGATTACTGTGCAAGCCAGATCCTGAGATCGGGGCAAAGCCAGGTAGTGGAATGATTCGTACACCATTCCAAAGGGACCATCCTTGCGCGTGAGGGAAGAGAGATGAACCTCGGGATTGCGAATTCCCGCCAACCGAACGACATGGGGCGACAGGCGCTCGACCGGCTCCCGGTTGCCGGGCGCAATGACCTTAGCGTAGGCGGCAACTTGCTCCGCTTTGCCGAGTGCCGCTGGCAGTACTCCCTGCACTGTAATCGTGTTGCCAGTCGCGTTTACTTTGCGCGACACGCCGGTGCCGAATGCAATATACCTCGATGGTCGGCCGCGCCACGCCACACCTCGCACCGTCCAGACAAACGTGGGATGGGCAGCATCGGCGCTTGTCGGAAGCGGTTCGTGCGCATCGAAAAGGACGCGGTAGGTGATGCCCTCCACCCCGGGATCGCCTTCCGGCAGCACGGGCCCACGCGTTTCGAATGTAACCTTCAGGAGCGTGCCATCAACCACTGAGAGCTTGAGCTTCCTGACATCGAGGTTTGCTGCTACCCCCGGATGCGGCTCAGCGCTAATCGTCGCCAGAGGCTTCTCGGGGCCCGAGAGCACAGGGTAGACGCCAACGATGGCATCCTTCGCGGCGAGTTCCTTGTACGACATCTCAATGGACCCGTCGCCATGCAGTACAGCCTGAAACCGGTTGATGGTCTTGAACCACGTGAAATCCTGGATGTTGCCGAACGGCTCCGTGAGATCCCACGTGATGACCACACGATCCGCCAGTTCCTTCACATAATGAGGTCCGGACATCCGCGGTTTGAAAAACACGCAGATCGCCGGGGCGCTGTCGCTCAACCTGCTGGCTGCCTCTGCCAGCGGGTCGAACCGGCCAATCGACACTCCTCCGTCGCCCGGGACGCGAGGGCCGGGGCCAGCTTCCCGTTCTTGTGTGCCGAAGCTGATCGATCCGGTTCTGCCTACGCGGAATGAGTTCCAGCGCTGGCTGGAGAATGGGAAAGCGAAATTATGGAGAGGGACCTCGGCGCCGTTGAGTTCCGGGCCGAAGTCCGAATCCCAGTTCAGGGTCCCACTCTCCACGCGATAGCCGGAACCCTCCGGGGTGAAACGCAATGTGTGGCCGACGAGGTCGAACAGGTTAACCCTGCCAAGAGCGCCGTCATCCAATTCCATGACAATCAGGTCTCCTTGTGTCGAGACCTTGCCGATAGAGCGCCCCCGTTCGGTCTCCTCCTCTTGCGCATGTAACAGGCTGGGACAAAGGAGGATCCCGCATAAGATCAAAACTCCACTGAGTGCTGGACAGCCCGCGCGTTGTTTCATGTCACACCTCGTAGTCTGCCAACTCCACCAAGAGGAAAGGGGCTAGTGAAAAGGCGAGAGCGCCGAATGTTCATATAATATACAGTATCCGATCACATTTTGAATTCTCGGAACTCCTCTGCATAAGAGCGGTCTCGCTGAGTTTCCCGATAACTTCCGTGTGG
>Ga0187818_10000107_pt1 | contig 24021 bp, 24 predicted proteins | sample NC_wetland_sal_i_14_FD_130581 | JGI IMG/M metagenome (GOLD analysis project Ga0187818, IMG submission 130581) | Wetland sediment microbial communities from Neuse River Estuary, North Carolina, USA - SO4_3 | ecosystem: Environmental > Aquatic > Freshwater > Wetlands > Sediment | place: USA... | reverse complement strand
TGGTCTTGCGGAAATAGGCCTGCTCGACCTCGACGTAATTCGGGAACAGCCGCTTCACCTTGTCGGGCTCGGAATAGAACGTCGTGGGCAGGCGCGGCGCATAGATCGCGTCGAGCTCGCCGTCCGCGATCATGCGCGACAGGGTTTGCTTGGGGCCGATGGACGAAACCTTGAACTTGGCCGGCAGGTCGATCTTCTGCTTCTCGACCCGGCCCGGCTCTTCCTCGCCGCCGGTGAAGTAGTGCGCGTTCGCGATGTCGACGCCGTACTCGTCCTGGAGGATGCCTTTCATCCAGACGATGGCGGTGAGCTGCCATTCCGGATTGCCGATGCGCTTGCCCGCCAGATCCTTGGGTGACTGGATCCCGCTTTTGGCCGAAACCACGAAACAGGAATGGCGGAACATGCGCGAGGGGAAGACCGGGATGGCGATGAAGTCGGGATGGTCCTTCATCAGCGAGGCCGAATAGGACGACAGCGACATCTCGGCGGCATCGAACTCCTTGTGGCGCAGCATGCGCCAGAAGGTCTCTTCCACCACCAAAGGCAGGCAATTGAGCTCCATGCCCTCGGGCCGGACGGTGCCGTCGGCCAAGGCGCGGGTGCGGTCGTAGTCCCAGCAAGCCAGCGTCAAGCGCAATTTCGGCATCCGGCGTTTCCCCCTGTCCCAAAAGAAAAAGGCGCATTACCCTGGCGGCGCCGTTTCCCTATCATAGCCAACCGGACACCCAACGGGAGTACAATCAATGAGCAATATCACCCTGGCCCAGGCCTCGATCGTCGTCGACAAGGCGCTCGAGCACGGCCGCGCCCAGAAATTCAAGCCCTTGACCGTCGCCGTCCTGGACGCGGGCGGCCATCTGGTCGCTTTCAAGCGCGAGGATAACTCCTCGATCCTGCGTTTCGAGATCGCCACCGGCAAGGCCTGGGGTTGTCTCGGCATGGGCTTCGGCGGGCGGGAATTCGCGCGCCGCGTGGCCGCGGCGCCCCATTTCATCCAGGCGCTGACCGCGGCTTCGGGCGGCCGGGTCGTGCCGGTGCCGGGCGGCGTGCTGATTAGGGACTCCGGCGGCAAGATCGTGGGTGCGGTCGGCATCAGCGGCGACGTCTCGGAAAACGACGAGGCCTGCGCGGTGGCCGGCATCAAGGCGGCGGGCCTGACGCCCGACACCGGCGGTTAAGGTTGAGGCGGGCTATTTCGGGATATCGTCGCCGCCCGAGTGGCTGCGCCACCAGCGCCAGCGCTGGATCGGACGGACGACGCGGCGGCGGTAGAGCAGCGGGAACGGATTCCGCCGGCGGTTCGGCGCGAAGGGGTTGACCGTGTCCATCACTGCTTCGCCCATGGTCTCGAGCGCGATGATGCCGGCGATGTCCTCGACCCGCGGCACCAGCGCGCGCGGGCGCACGATGATGGCGAGGCGCGCGCCGTGGCGCGAAACCCGGCCGATCACCTCCGCCATGGTGTCGTCCGGCCGCGCCAGCGTGTAATCGGTGCGGGCGACGTCGTCCAGCGTGGCGGTGGTCTCGCGCGCCTGCCACAGCTTGAAGCCCGGATCGAGGCGCAGATAGCCCGCCAGCCTCTTGCCGTCGGCGACCATGACGTAAAGCGGCCGTCCGGTTTCCTCCAGCCCGGCTATGGTCTCGTCGAGCGTGGCCGAGGCGGGACAGATCTTGAAATCCGCCGACATCGCGCGCTCGGCCTTGCGGATGCGGTAGACGTTGGCCTGGAGCGAATCCGGCACCTCGTGGCCCTTCGCCACCAGCTTCCAGGTGTAGATCGACTGATTGAGCAGCGTCCGGCGCACGGAGATCGCGATGGTGACGACGAGAATCATCGGCACGATGACGTTGTAGTCGCGGGTCAGCTCGAACACCATGACGATGGCGGTCATCGCCGCGCCGATGGTGCCGCCGAGCATGCCCGCCATGCCGACGATGGCGAAGTCGGTGACCGAGGTGTTGAGGCCGGGCCACACGGTTCCGGTGACGACGCCCATCGCGGCGCCGAGCGCGCCGCCCAGCACCAAGGCCGCGGAGAACGTGCCGCCCGACCCGCCGGTGCCGATGGTGATGACGCTGGCGACCAGCTTGGCCGCGAACAGCAGCAGGAAAAGCCAGAGCGCGGTGGTTTCGCCGCGCAGAATGTCCTGGAGCAGCGCATAGCTCGGCCCCTGCACGTAGTAGTGGCCGGTCGTCATCATCAGGCCGTAGAAGATCAAGCCCACCAGCAGCATGCCGATGACGTGGCGCAGCACCGGGGTCGGCGCGATCCGGATCGATGTGTGCTCGACCCAGCCGACCAGCCAGATCATCAGCCACGAGGCGAAACCCAGGATGATCCCGAAGGCGGCGTAAGCCAGCAGGCTCAACACGCCCGAGATGCGGAAATGGGTGGCGGTCACGGTCTCGACCAGGAATGTCGGTTGCAGGCCGTTGTAGAAGCGCGAGACGAAGGTGCCCGCGCCGGCGGCGATGGTCACCGGCAGCAAGGTCCGGGCGCTGATCTCGGGCATCATCAGCTCGATGGCGAAGACGGTGGAGCCGAGCGGCGCGTTGAAGGCGGCGGCGAGACCGGCCGCCGCGCCCGCCGCCACCAGGGTCATGCGCTGCCACTGCACCAGCCGCATCAGGCGGCCGGAGCGCGAGGACAGCGCCGCGCCGATCTGCACGCTGGCGGCTTCGAGCCCGACCGAGCCGCCGGTGCCGCTCTGGATGCCGGCGGCGAGCGACTTGGCGATCGCCGACAGCGAGCGCACCAGGCCCTCGCGGTTGTAGATCGCGTCGATGATGTCGGAGACGCCCTGGCCCTGCCGGTCCGGCGATTGCAGCCGCATCAGGCCGATCACGGCAAGCCCGCCCACCGCGGGGGAGAGAACCACCAGCGGCCCGAGCCAGCCATAGGGCGTGTGCAGGTTCGGGTTGTAGTAGAACGAGATCTCGCCGAGGAAAAACAGGTTATGAATGCCCGCCACCAGCGCGCGGAACAGCACGGTGAGGATGCCGGTGACCGTGCCGATGACCAGGGCCAAGGCCGCCAGCTCGACCAGGCTGGCCAAGCGCTCGCGTTGCGGGGGACGTGAAATCTCGCTCAATCAATGCTCCGCTCCACGCGCCCGCTTCGGCGGGTGGTGGTGACGCCCCCCTCTTGCGCCAATCTATCGCGGACCCTTCCCCGACGCTATATCCACGGCGTAGCACAGGCCGCCGCGTAGCACCTGACGTGCGAAGCCAAGAGGAATCGGCGCGGCCGTCGTGCGAAGCAAAGAAGAATTAGGGTTGTTTTCCGGTGCCGGAGCGGCGAAGTTCGCGGCCGATGAGCAAACCGCCAGACCGGCTCGATGCCGGCGCGATGGGGCTGATGGTCCTGTTCTGCGCCGTCTGGGGCCTCAATCAGGTGGCGATCAAATTCGCCGATGGCGGCATCGCGCCGGTGCTGCAGGCGGGCTTGCGCTCGTCCGGCGCGGCGGCGTTGCTCTGGCTGTGGGCCCGGACTCGCGGCATTCCGCTCTTCGTGCAGGACGGCATGCTGGGCCTGGGCTGCCTGGTCGCGGTGCTGTTCGCCGCCGAGTTCGTGTTCCTTTACGGCGGCATGGTTTTCACCAACGCCTCGCACGGGGTGTTGTTCCTCTACATGGCGCCCTTTATCGTGGCGCTGGGCGCGCATTTCTTCACCGGCGAGGAATTGCGGCCCATCCATCTGCTGGGATTGGGCTGCGCCTTCGCCGGGCTGCTGCTGGCTTCCGCCGATTCCTTGCGCCTGCCCACCTATCGCGAGCTCTTGGGCGACGGGCTGGAACTGGTGGCGGCGAGCCTGTGGGGCGCGACCACGGTGTTCATCAAGGCGACGCGGCTCGCGCGCATCAGCGCGCATCGCGTGCTGTTCTATCAGCTCTTGGGCTCGGCGCCGGTGTTGCTGCTGCTGTCGGCGGCGCTGGGCGAGCGCGGCGCCTTCGCCGCCACGCCCGCGATCTGGGGCGCGCTCGCCTTCCAGACCGTGATCGTCGCCTTCATCAGCTATCTCGGCTGGTTCAAATTGATTTCGCTCTATCCGGTGTTCCGGCTTTCGTCCTTTTCCTTCCTGACGCCGCTCTTCGGCATGCTCGCCGGCGGGCTGATCCTGGGCGAACCGATCACCTTGACCCTGATGGCGGCGATGGCGCTGGTGGGATGCGGAATCTATCTCGTCAACCGCGACCGCGCGCGCAAGCCGATCGCGATCCAGGTCTGAGCCGCCATGAGCGAGACCGTGCCCTTCCCGATGCCGCCGCGCGTGCCGCCGGTCGAGCCCGATCTGCTGGCTTCGGCGGTATACCTGTTCGGCGAATATCTCGAAGGCTTGAGCCGCGACGTGGTGGTGGACGAGGACGGCGAAAGCGAGCCAGTGGAGATCGACACCCGCGCCGTGCTCGATCTCATCGCCCAGGAGCTCGGCACCGGCGTGACCGAGACGCTGGCACTGTTTTTGCGCGTGACCGCCTTGTTCCGGCTGCTGGCGACGGTGCCGTCGCTGGCCCGGCTCGCCATCGAGGATCAAGCCGCGGGCGGCATGCTGACCGAGACCGCGCTGTTGGCGGCGGCGCGGCTCGATCTCTCCGTCCGGCGCAAGGGCAAGGAAGGCAGCGCGGACTATGATCCAAAGGAATTTCGTGCGGCGTTAGAGACCGAATAAAAATTATTCACTAGCGTAGCACAGCCGAGGGCCGATCCTTCAGGCCCGAGGCGTCGTGCGAAGCCAAGACGAATCAGCGGGGCCGTCTTGCGCAGCAAAACTATTCGATAGTCGGTGCCGGACCAGAGGCGGGTTTGACTCCCCGCAGCAACAGCAGCAGCGGCATCGAGGCGAGCGCGATCGCCATGATCAGCAGGTAATCGTTGAGATAGGCCTGCACCGCCGCCTGGCGGTTGATTTCGGCGTCGAGCGCCGAGAGCCCGGCCGTGCTGTGGATGTCCCAGAAGGCCTGCACGCCGGGCCGGAGCAAGGGCGCGTTGTAGGGCGAGGCGTTCGCGGCGATATCCTGGTGATTCGACTGGATGCCGCGCGCCAGCACGCTTTCGACCGCGGAGATGCCGATCGAGGCGCCGACATTGCGGACCAGGCTGAAGATGCCCGCGCCCTCTGTCCTCAGTCTCACATCGAGAGTCGCGAAGGCGACGGTGGTGAGCGGCACGAACAGGAATCCCATACCGAAGCCCTGGACCACGCCGGTGATCAGCACCGGCGCCATGTCCATGTCGGGCGAGAACTGGCCCATCTGCCACAGCGAATAGGATGTCACGATGAATCCGAACAGCAGCATCAGGCGGAGGTCGACCTTGTTCGCCAGCCGCCCGATGACGAGCATGCCGACCATGGTGGCGATGCCGCGCGGCGCCATGACCAGGCCGCTCGTCACCGTCGGATAGCCGTAGAGATTCTGGAGGAAGGGCGGCAGCAGCGCGAGCGTGCCGTACAGCACCACGCCGACCACGGCGATGAAGATGCAGCCGACGACGAAGTTCCAATCCTTGAGCAGCGCCCGGTTGACGAAGGGGTGTTCGACGGTGGCGTTGTGGACCACGAACACCCAGAAACAGGCCACGACCAGGCCGAAATAGACCCGGATCTCGGTCGAGTCGAACCAGTCCTTGAGTTCGCCGCGGTCGAGCAGCATCTGCGCCGCGCCGACCGCGACGCTCAGCATGAAAAAGCCGAAGAAATCGAACGAGCGGGAGCGGTCGATCCGCGTCTCGGCGAGGAACGCCGCCATGCCGAGGAAGCAGACGATGCCGATCGGCACGTTGATGTAGAACACCCAACGCCAGTTGTATTCGTCGGTGAGATAGCCGCCGAGCGTCGGGCCCAGGATCGGGCCCAGCATGATGCCGGCGCCCCAGATCGCCATTGCCTGCGCATGCTTCTCGCGCGGATTGATGTCGAGCAGCACGGCCTGGGACAGCGGTATCAGCGCCGCGCCGAATACGCCCTGCAACAGGCGGTAGAGCACCATCTGGGTAATGTTGTCGGCGAGGCCGCACAACGCCGAGGCAAGGGTGAAGCCCGCGATCGAGACCAGGAACAGCCGCTTGCGGCCGTAATGCAAGGCGAGCCAGCCGCACAGCGGCGTCGCCACCGCGGCGGCGACGATGTAGGAGGTCAGCACCCAGGCGATCTGGTCCTGCGCCACCGCCAGGCTGCCCTGCATGTTGGGCAGCGCGACATTGGCAATGGTCGTGTCCAGCGCCTGCATGATGGTCGCCAGCATGATAGAGACCGTGATGAAGCCGCGATGCGCGACGGCTTCTTCCGGTTGCGTTTCCGCCGCCGCGGGGGACATCAGACTGATCCCCGCGGGTTCATGGCTTGCCTTGCGTGCCGGCCGGGGCCGCGTCTGACGGCTGTGGCGCGGGATTCATCGTCTGCGGCTCTGGCGCGGGCGCGGCTGGACTTGAAGGTTGCCGCTCCGCCGCGGGGGCGGGCTTATGCCAGCCGCCGAGCCGGGAATAGCCGGTATCGACCTCGACATCGACGCTCATGCCGGCGCGCAACGGGCGGGAAGGATCGGGATCGTCGATGGTGAGGCGCACCGGGATGCGCTGCACCACCTTGACCCAGTTGCCGGTGGCGTTCTGCGGCGGCAGCACCGAGAATTCCGAACCAGTGCCGGCGCCGATCGATTGGACATGGGCGGTGAAAATCTTGCCCGGATAGGTGTCGACCTCCACCGTGGCGGGGTTGCCCGGCAGCATGTGGGTCAGGTCGGTTTCCTTGAAATTGGCCTCGATCCAGACATTCTCGGTCGAGATCAGCGCGAAGGCCGGCACCGAGGCGTTCAAGTATTCTCCCACCGGCAAATTCGCCACCTTGGTGACGATGCCGGAGGATGGCGCCATGACCACGGTGTGCGAAAAATCGAGCGCCGCCTGGTCCAGCTGCGCCTGCGCCTGCCGCACCAGCGGATGCTGGTCGGTCGGGATATCGGGATTGCCGGCGAGGCTCGCCAGCACGTTGTCGAGTTGCTGCTGGTTGGATGCCAGCGTCTGGCGCGCGACCTCGAGATTGTTCTTGGCCTCGTCGAACTTGGCCTGCGAGGTGACGTGGCCGGCCAGCATCTGCTGCTGGCGGTCGAATTCCTTCTGGCGATAGGCCAGCGTGTCCTGCGCCGCCTTGATGTCGGCCTGCTTCTGGCGGTAGGTCGCCTTGAGGCCGTCGATCTGGAGCTTGACCGATGCCAGATTGGCATTGGCGTGTTCGAGCGCGATGCGGAAGGAGCTGTCGTCGAGCTTGAACAGCACGTCGCCTTGATGGACCGGCTGGTTGTCGGCGACGTCGACCTCGACGACGCGGGCGCCGACATCGGCGCTGACCGAGATCTTGTCGGCCTTCACATAGGCGTCGTCGGTCGAGACGTAACGGCCGCCGCTCAAATAGAGATAGGCCGCGACCGCGAGCACCGCGAGCGGCCCCAGGATGATGAGCAGCAGCCGCTGGCGGCCGGTTGCCATGCGCCGGAAGCGGGAATTTTCCTGGCCGGGCTCGTTGGCGTCGATCATCGCCCGTGGCCTCCGCCGTCGGCGGTCTTTTCCGAAAGATTGCCGCGCACCCGCAGCAGCAGCTCGAGCAGTTTCTCGCGTTCCATGCCCGACATCCCGGCCAGCGCCTCGGCGCGGGTGGCGAGCCCGACCTCGATCATGCGGTCGATCACCGGCTTGGCCTTGGCCGTGAGATACAACAGCCGCGCGCGCCGGTCGGCGGGATCGGAGCGGCGCTCGACCCAGCCCGCCTCTTCCATGCGGTCGATCAATCGCGCCAGCGAGATCGGCTCGATCTCGAGTATCTCGGCGATGCGCGCCTGGTTCAGGCCCTCATGCACCACCAGGCGGAACAGCACCTGGCATTGCGCGCGGGTCAAGCCCAGCGCCTTCGCCTTCTGGTCGAAGCGTTTCCCTAAAAGCCGCGCGGTTTCATAGAGCACGAAGCCGAAGGCGCGGTCCCAATCCGTCTTTGTCATAAGCGCCAATATAATAAGCACGCTTATGAATTACAACATCCCAACTTTTAGGAATATCTGCGTAGCAAAGCCCCATCGCATAGCACAGCCTCGGGCCGGGTCTTCAGGCCCGAGGCGTCGTGCGAAGGAAAAGCTTTCGCGTAGCAAAGCCGATGCGCGACCCCAGCGCATCGGCGTCTTGCGAAGTAAAACTCTTTTAAGGCATCAACCCGCCGCCATTGACGTGCAGCACCTGGCCGCTGACGAAGGACGAGCCCGGCCCGAGCAGGAACAGGATCGGCCCGGTGATGTCCTCGGCCACCGCCATGCGGCCGAGCGGCACTTGCTTGACATAGGCCTCGCGGTCCATGCGCGAAGCGGCGTTGGGCAAATCCGGCGGCCGGCCGGTGCCGCCTTCGTGAAAGCGCGTGTCGACCGCGCCGGGTGCCACGGTGTTGGCGCGGATCTGGGGCGCGAGTTCGAGCGCCAGGGTCTTGGTGAAATTCGCCACCGCCGCCTTGGACGCGGCATAGGCGGAAAGCCCGGCCCGCGTCCGCACCGCCAGGCCCGAGGCGGTGTTGACGATGGCGGGATGTCCGCCCGAAGCGGCCCGCGCCTTGAGCAAAGGCAGCGCTTGCCGGCAGCAGAGATAGGTCGTGCGCAGGCTGCCATTCACCGTCTCGTCCCATTCGGCCAGCGACAGCTCGCTGAACGGAACATGGCGGTTCGGAAATCCCGCCAGATTGACCAGCCCGTCGAGCTTGCCGCCGAATTCCCGGCCGATGCCGGCGAAGGCGTTCTTGACCTGCGCTTCATCGGTCGCGTCGAGGGCCAAGGAGAGCGCCACGCCCGCTTGCGGCGGCGATTCCGCGATCGAGCGCGGCAGGTCGAGCACCGCCACCTTCAATCCGATCTTGACCGCGGCCGTCACCAAGGCCTGGCCGATGCCGCCGCAGCCGCCGACCACGGCCAGGAGCGAGCCCTGCGCCGGCGCCAGCCGCGCGTAATCCGTATCAGGCATGATGTTAGTCCCCCCGGGTTTCCCGCGTAGCACAGCCGCGGACCGAATCTTCAGGTCCGCGGCGTCGTGCGAAGCGAAATTTATTCAGCCGCTTCCAGCACCTCGCGCTGGCCCAGACCCAGACCCTTGAAGTGCCTGATGTAGAACACGACCAGGGTCAGGCAGGCGAGGAAGCCGATGCAACTCGGGATCGACCAGATCAGGAAAAGCTGCTGCAACGATAGATGCTGGGCGATCAGGTAGCCGCCCAGGATCGGCCCGCAGATCGAGCCGAAGCGCCCGATGCCGAAGGCCCAGCCCGAGCCGTTGGAACGCACCGGGGTCGGATAGATCATGCCCGAGGCCGCGTTCAGCCCGAATTGCAGCCCCAGGACGCAGAAGCCGGCGGCAAAGGCCGCCACCAGCACCAGGGTTTGCGATTGAGCGGCGAAATAGCCGATGGCTGCTATCGCGGGCACCGCCAGGCCGAACAGAACGGCGATCGGGGCGAAGCCCTTGCGGTCCATCGGCCGGGCTAGGATCAATCCTCCGGCGGTGCCGCCGATCTGTATGAGCGAGGTGGCGAGCGCGGCCGCTTCCGGGCTCAGCACGTTGGTGGCCTTGAGGATGGTCGGCATCCAGCTCACCATGAAAAAGTAGCCCATCAGATTCATGCTGAAGCACAGCCAGAGCAGCGGCGTGATGATGGCGAGCCCGCCCTTGAACAGCTGGACGGGCGAAATGCTGCTCACCTTGCGCTCGTCGGCGATGACGAATTGGGCGTCCGAGCCGACGGTCAGATTCGGCGCCAAACGCTTCACCAGCTTTTCCGCCCTGGCGCGCTTGTTGCGGACGACCAGGTATTTGAGCGATTCCGGCAGCCAGAGCGCCGCGCAAGCCGCCATCAGGATCGGGAATATCCCGCCGATGGCGAAGATCGCCTGCCAGCCATAGGTCGGCGCCAGATAGATCGAGACCCAGCCGGGTATCGCGCCGCCGAGCGTGACGCCGCAGAACATGACGATGATCAGCGTCGCGCGGATCCGGCGCGGCGCGAATTCGGCGTTGAGCGAAATCAAGTTCGGCAACATGCCGCCGATGCCGAGGCCGGCGAGGAAGCGCAGGTTGCGCAGATCCTCGAGCGAGGAGGCCCAGCAGCAGGCCAGCGTGAAGCCGCCGAAGATCAGGCTCGACAGGATGGTCGCGGTCTTGCGGCCGAAACGGTCGCCGATATAGCCCAGCACCGGCGCACCGAACAGCATGCCGAACAGGCTGGCGCTGAAGACCACGCCCATGAACGGCCCGGGCGCGGCGATGCCCCAGGCCTTGATCACCAGCGGCCCGGCAAAGGCGATCGCCGTTATGTCGTAGCCGTCGAAGGTGATGATGCAGAACGCCAAGATCAACAGGCGCCACATGAACCCGTCCATCTTGCGGTCGTCGATGATGCGTGCGACGTCGACTGTCTGCGAGGCCCCCATGATGCGTTTCCCCTCCTGCGTGCGCCCGCGTTATGCGGGCAAGCCACGGTTTTCCGTTTTGTCCATTATCCACTCGATCCCGGACTTTGGTCAAACCGGAACGGCGCCCGGCCCACCAGCGCCTGCGGCAAGCGCTGTCGCCCCGGGCCGCGCCGCGCTATATAGTGAGACCATGGAATATGTGCTGCCCATTCTCGTCGTCCTCGCCATCCTGGCCGTGCTCGCCTCCCTGTTCGGGGGCCTGATCAACATGGCCGTGGGCGGCGACCCCAAGCGTTCGAACATGTTCATGCGCTATCGCATCTGGCTCCAGGGCGCGGCGCTGCTGTTGTTCCTCGTTTTCATGATGCTTTACCGGCGCTGATGGTCCGGCTGACGCGCATCTATACCCGCGGCGGCGACAGCGGCGAGACTTCGCTGGTCGGCGGAAGGCGCGTGGCCAAGCACGATCTCCGCGTCGAAGCCTACGGCACGGTGGACGAGGCCAATGCCGTGCTGGGCCTGGCCAGGCTGCGCGCCAAGGGCGATCTCGCCGCCATGCTGGCGCGCATCCAGAACGATTTGTTCGATCTCGGCGCCGATCTCGCCACCCCGCGGGGCGGCGCCAAGGACAAGGGCGCGTTGCGCATCGTCGCATCGCAGGTCAAGCGGCTGGAGCGCGAAATCGACGGCTGCAACGCCAAGCTGAAACCGCTCAACTCCTTCGTGCTGCCGGGCGGTTCGGAACTGGCGGCAGCGCTCCATCTCGCCCGCACCGTGGTGCGCCGGGCGGAACGGCACGCGGTGGCGCTGGCCAGGCGCGAAGCGATCAATCCCGAGGCGCTCAAATACTTGAACCGCCTGTCCGACCATCTGTTCGTCCTCGCCCGTTTCGCCAACGCCAAGGGCAAGAAGGATTTGCTCTGGAAGCCCGGCGCCAACCGCTAACCGCGAAAGCCGGCGCGCCGAGCCGCGCCTAACCGGCCATGCCGAGCAGTCCGGCGGCATTTCCGCCGAGGATCATGCGTTTTTCCGCGTCGCTGATATCCGGGCAATTTCTCACGAAGTTCACGGGATCGGCCTCGCCGACGGGATAATCCGATCCGAGAGTCAGGCGGTCCGGTCCGACGATCTTGAGAAGCGAGCGCAGCACGCCGGGATCGAACAGGCAGGTGTCGTAATAAACGTTCCGGAGATATTCGCTCGGCTTGCGCGAAATGTTCTTCATGCTCTGCGGCGCGTTCTTCACGTTGCGGTCGAGCCGCCCCATGTTGTGCGGGAAATAACCCCCGCCATGCGCCATGACGATCTTGAGTTTGGGAAAGCTTTCGAGCACGCCCTCATAGATGATGGAGGCCATGAACTTGGCCTCCTCCAGCGATTGGCCGATCGAGTTCCACATGCCGTATTGCTGGAACCAGGGGCACTTGCCGCCCTCCGGGTGCATGAAGGCTGTGACACCGCGATCGGCAACGGCTTCCCAGAATGGCCGGAATTTGGGATCGCCGAGATAAACGCCGCGCACCTCCGAGGGAATATTCACCACCTTGAGGCCAAGCTGGTCGACGGCCCGGGTGAATTCCGTGAGCGCCAGGCCCATGTCCTGCAGCGGCAGAACGAAGCTGCCGATCACGCGCTGGGGCGAACGGGCCGCCCAACCGGCGACCGTCTCGTTGAGACGCCGCACCAGTTCGAGTTCGGCCGAGGGCTCGGCCCACGAGGTCGGTTCGATCACGGTTGCCGAGGACAGCACGCTCATGCCGATCCCGAGCCGGTCCATGTCCTCGATCGCCCGGCGGGGATCCTTCATCTTTTCGAAGAGCGGAAGGAGATGCGGTGGCGCCTGATGATGGCCGAAGCCGCTGGCCACCGAATGGGAATGGCATCGATCGAACACTTCCTGAACCAGAAAATGTGTGTGGAAATCGATGACCGGCGGCGCGGCGGCGCGTTCCATTCATCAATTCTGACTCGCCAATAGGGCCGAATTCAATCGCGGCCGGCCCGGCCCGAACCCGCTCTAAATACAAAGGCTTGCCTTGGCGTTGTGCACATGCACAATCCCCCGCCAGGCGCCGCTCAGGCAAAAACCGGACGGCGCAGCGCAGGGAAGGCTCCTAGATCGCCATGAAAGCTCTGGTCGCCGTCAAGCGGGTGATCGATTTCAACGTCAAGATCCGGGTCAAGCCGGACGGGACCGGGGTCGAAACCGCCAACGTCAAGATGTCGATGAACCCGTTCGACGAGATCGCGGTCGAGGCGGCGGTGCGTTTGAAAGAGGCGGGCAAGGCCACGGAAATCATCGCGGTTTCGATGGGGCCGCAATCCTGCCAGGAAACCATCCGCACGGCGCTGGCGATGGGCGCCGATCGCGGGATCCACGTGCTGACCGACGCCGAGCTGCAGCCGCTCGCGGTGGCGAAACTGTTGAAGGCGATCGTGGTCAAGGAACAGCCGCGCCTCGTCATCCTGGGCAAGCAGGCGATCGACGACGATTGCAACCAGACCGGCCAGATGCTGGCGGCGCTGTTGGGCTGGGCCCAAGGGACCTTCGCCTCCAAGCTCGTCCTCGGCGAGGGATCGGCGGAAGTGACGCGCGAAATCGACGGCGGGCTCGAAACCATCGCGCTCACTTTGCCGGCGGTGGTCACGACCGATCTGCGCCTGAACGAGCCGCGCTACGCCTCGCTGCCGAACATCATGAAGGCCAAGAAGAAGCCGATCGAGCAAGTCACGCCCGAAACCCTCGGCATCGACGCCGGCCCGCGGCTCAAGACCCTCAAGATCGAGGAGCCGCAGAAACGCCAGGGCGGCCGGAAGCTCGCCTCGGTCGAGGAGCTGGTCGACAAGCTCAAGAACGAGGCGCGGGTGATCTGATGAGCGTTCTCGTCCTCGCCGAACACGACAACCACGATCTCAAGCCCGCCACGCTGCACACCGTGGCGGCGGCGCAGGCCATCGGCGGCGGGATCGACATCCTGGTCGCGGGCCAAGGCTGCGGCGCGGCCGCGCAAGCGGCTGCCAAGATATCGTCCGTGAACAAGGTGCTGGTGGCCGACGACGAAGCTTACGCCCATCCCGTGGCCGAGGACCTGGCCAAGCTGATCCTGCCGCTCGCCAAGAGCCATTCGCACCTGCTCGCCCCCGCCACCACCTTCGGCAAGAACGTCATGCCGCGCGTGGCGGCGCTGTTGGACGTGGCGCAGGTGTCCGACATCTCGGGCGTGGTCTCGCCCGACACCTTCCGCCGCCTGATCTATGCCGGCAACGCGATCGCCACCGTCCAGTCGCTCGACCCGGTCAAGGTCGTCACCGTGCGCACGACATCCTTCCCGTTGGCGAAGGATTCCGGCGGCAACGCGGCGCTCGAAAAGCTGTCGCCGCCGGGCGTCACGGGATTGGCGCGTTATGTGGGATCGGAGCTGGCCAAGAGCGAGCGGCCGGAGCTGACATCCGCGCGGGTGGTGGTCTCGGGCGGGCGCGGCATGCAATCGGGCGAGAACTTCAAGCTGCTGGAGAGCCTGGCCGACAGGCTCGGCGGCGCGGTCGGCGCCTCGCGCGCCGCAGTCGACGCCGGCTTCGTGCCCAACGACTTCCAGGTCGGGCAGACCGGCAAGATCGTCGCGCCCGAGCTTTACATCGCCGTCGGCATCTCGGGCGCGATCCAGCACCTGGCCGGCATGAAGGATTCCAAGGTGATCGTCGCCATCAACAAGGACGAAGAGGCGCCGATCTTCCAGGTCGCGGATTACGGGCTGGTGGGCGATCTGTTCCAGATCGTGCCCGCGCTCGACAAGGCGCTGGCCAAGCCCGGCGGAAACTGACAGGAGCGTTCCATGGCGGCCAATCAACCGATTTCGATCAAGACCATCGGCGTCATCGGCGCCGGACAGATGGGCAGCGGCATCGCCCATGTCGCCGCGCTCGCGGGCTACGAGGTGCGTTTGAACGACATCTCGGCGGCGGCGCTGGAAAAGGCGCTCGCCAGCATCGACAAGAACATCGCGCGCCAGATCGCGCGCGGCAAGGCGACCGAGGCCGACAAGGCCGCCGCCTTGAAGCGCATCAAGACCGCCACCGGCTTCGAGTTCTTCACGGAATGCGACGTGGTGATCGAGGCCGCGACCGAGAAGGAAGAGGTCAAGCACGAGATCTTCAAGAAGCTGGTGCCCTTCCTCAACCCCGCCGCGCTTATCGCCTCCAACACCTCCTCGATCTCGATCACGCGCCTGGCGGCCGCGACCGACCGGCCCGGCCGTTTCATCGGCATGCATTTCATGAATCCGGTGCCGGTGATGGCCCTGGTCGAGATCATCAAGGGCATCGCCACCGAGGAGGGGACATTCGCCGCCATCCGCGATCTCGCCGTGAAGCTCGGCAAGACGCCGGTGGCCGCGGAGGATTATCCGGCCTTCATCGTCAACCGCATCCTGTTGCCGATGATCAACGAGGCGGTCTACACGCTCTATGAAGGGGTGGGCTCGGTCGTGGCCATCGACACCGCCATGAAACTCGGCGCCAACCACCCGATGGGGCCGCTGGAGCTGGCGGATTTCATCGGCTTGGATACCTGCCTGGCGGTGATGGAGGTGCTTTATAAGGGCCTCGCCGATTCGAAGTACCGGCCCTGCCCGCTGCTGGTCAAATACGTCGAGGCCGGCTGGCTCGGGCGCAAGACCGGGCGCGGTTTTTACGATTATCGCGGCGAGAAGCCGGTGCCGACGCGCTGATAACGCGTCGCAAGCCCTAGGGCCGCCCGGGCGTCGGCAACGCGAAGCGTTGCGAAGCTCATGAAATTATGGCTTTATGCCCGCAGAAGGGCGGCAGAAGCCGCCGATGGCAGGCGGAGGTTGGTTGACAGTCGCGCTCGATAGCTGTCCGGCCCTGGTGCTCAACGCGGATTTCCGCCCGTTGAGCTATTTCCCGCTGTCGCTGTGGTCGTGGCAGGAAACCGTCAAGGCGGTGTGCCTCGGCCGCGTCAACATCGTCTCGCAATACGACCGCGTCGTCCGCAGCCCCTCGTTCGAGATGGCTCTGCCGAGCGTGATCTCGCTCAAGGCCTACATCGCCATGGCGCGGCGGCCGGCCTTCACCCGGTTCAACGTGTTCCTGCGCGACAAATTCGCCTGCCAGTATTGCGGCGACGCCTTCCCCTCGCACGACCTGACCTTCGACCACGTCGTGCCGCGTTCGCGCGGCGGCCATACCACCTGGGAGAACGTGGTCACCGCCTGCTCGGGCTGCAATCTCATCAAGGGCAACCGCATTCCGTCGGAAAGCGGACTTTTTCCCCGCCACCGGCCCTTCCAGCCGACGACCAATTTCCTGCGCGACAACGGCCGCGCCTTTCCGCCCAACTTCCTGCACCACTCCTGGCGCGATTTCCTCTACTGGGATACCGTGCTCGAAGCGAACTAGCGTAGCAAAGGCCGAGTGCGAATCAAGCGCGAGGCCGTCTTGCGAAGCCAAGAAGAATCAGCGCGACCGAAAATGGTCGGCCGTCGTGCGAAGGAAATCAACCCGTAGCACAGCCGATGCGCGATTCCAGCGCATCGGCGTTGTGCGAAGGAAATAAATGAGCCTGCTGCGCCATATCAGGACGTGTAACGCCTGGGAGCCCGCGCGCTTCCTGCCCTTCCGGCGCGGGTCAACATTGCTGGGGCTGATCCGGCGCGACAACGCCGAGCGGCTGCGCCGCTTCCCCAAGCTGTTCGAGGTGGGCAAGGATTCGGTGAACCTCGTCGCATCGGGCAACGCCAAGGCCATCACATCCGCCGTCGACCGTGCGGTCGAGGAGCTGGTCGCCGGGGGCGTCATCGCCAAGTGGCGCAACGAGTTCTTCGCCGTGGCCGAATTCTGGGGAGCCAAGCCTCATTTCACCCTCGATCGCGGCGCGGTGCCGTTCTTCGGCGTCAGGGCCTATGGCGTGCATGTGAACGGCTATCGCCGCGTTGGGTCCAAGCTCAAGCTCTGGATCGGCAAGCGCGCCGCCGACAAGATCGTCGCGCCCGGCAAGCTCGACAACATGGTGGCGGGCGGCATCGGCGTGGCGCATGGGCTGGAAGAGACGCTGCGGAAAGAGGCGGCGGAAGAAGCCGCTTTGCCAATGAGGCTCGCATCCCGCGCCGTCGCAGTGGGCGCGGTCTCCTACCGCATGGAGACCAAGACGGGTTTGCGCAACGACGTGCTGTTCCTCTACGACGTCGAGACGCCGGCCGGTTTCACGCCGCGCAACACCGACGGCGAACTCGTGTCCTTCGCGCTGATGGACGCCGGCGCGATGGTGAAGCGCATGCGCGACACCGACGACTTCAAGTTCAACGTCAATCTGGTCAATATCGATTTCGCGCTGCGCCACGGCGTGATCGGGCCGGAGGATCCGGACTATCTCGATCTGGTGACCGGGCTGCACCGGCCGATCGATTAGAGGGAGGGGGAGCCATGCTGGTTTCATGCAGGGAATGCGGCGGCAAGGTCAGCACCAATGCATCGGCCTGTCCGCATTGCGGCGCGCGTTTCTTTCGCTATCCGCGTTGGCGGCGCTGGCTGGTCTATGCCGTGCTGATCGCCGCGGTGCTCTATTGGTTCGACCCGATCGTCCGCTACGGCTATTGGGGCGCCAAGCAGGCCATCGCCTATGTGGTGGAGCTCTGGGCCAGCGGTCCGGGCCCCTGACGGAATCCCGCCATCGCCCTGACTTCTTCCGGGCTTTTGCCGGCTTCGCGCAAGGCACGGAGCGTCAGGGCATTGTCGCGCTTGGCAAAACGCCTTCCGCTGGCGTCGGTCAGCAGCTGGTGATGGCGGTAACGCGGCGCGGGATATCCCAACAGCGCCTGTAACAGCCGGTGGATATGGGTCGAGGCGAACAGGTCTTCGCCGCGCGTCACCAGGGTCACGCCCTGGAGCACGTCGTCCACCGTCACCGCCAGATGATAGGAGCTGGGCGTGTCCTTGCGCGCCAGCACCACATCGCCCTGGCTTGCGGCATCGACCTCGATCCGCCCGCGCCCCTCCTCTTCCCAGAACAACTCCCCCGCCGCCTCCGCCGCCTTGGCCACATCGAGACGCAGCGCGAAGACCTGCCCCGCCGCCTGGCGCGCGTTGCGCTCGGCGGCTGAAAGATTCCGGCAAGTGCCGGGGTACAAGGGGCCCGGGCTTTCAAAGGAGGCCGCGCCATGCGGCGCGGCAATGGCGGCTTCGATCTCGGCCTTGATCGCGCTCCGGGTGCAGAAACAGGGATAGATCATGCCCGAGGCATTGAGCCGGTCGAGCGGCGCGCGGTAATCCTCGAGGTGCTGCGATTGGCGGCGGACATCGCCATCCCAATCAAGCCCGAGCCAGGCCAGGTCTTCGAGGATCGCGTCGGTGAATTCCTCGCGGCAGCGCGCGCGGTCGATATCCTCGATGCGCAGCAGGAATTTTCCGCCCGCTTCGCGCGCGGCCTTCCATCCCGCCAAGGCCGAATAAGCATGGCCCAGATGCAGCAGGCCGGTGGGACTGGGCGCGAAGCGGGTGACGATCATGGCTTCATCATAGCATCGTGTCTCACTTTGCTTTCTGGATGAACGTTGTGCGCCCTTCGACAAGCTCAGGGTAAGGCGGTTGTCTTAATGCCATCACCAATGTTTCCTCATCCTGAGCCTGTCGAAGGATGAAGGGCGCGGGATGCCCATGCAGCCCAAAAAGGGGCATTACCGGCGTGACAGAAGCCGCCGCTTCGTTTATCGCTTGGGATATGTCCGATCTTCTGAACGGCCCCGCCTTCAAGCCCGCCAACGGGAAAAATCCATCGAGCCTGGTGGTGTTGCTGCACGGCGTCGGCGCCGACGGCAACGACCTGATCGGGCTCGCGCCCTTTTGGGCGCCGTTGCTGCCCGAAACCGAATTTTTGGCGCCCGACGGGCCCGAGCCTTGCGACATGGCGCCGTTCGGCCGGCAATGGTTTTCGCTCCAGGACCGCTCGCCCGAGGCGATCCTGGCGGGGGTCCAGGCTTCGGCCCCGATCCTCGACGAGTTTCTCGACGACGTGCTCAAGGAGCGTGGCCTCGGCGACGACAAGCTCGCGCTGGTCGGGTTTTCGCAAGGCACCATGATGTCGCTTTACGTGGGCCTGCGCCGCGCCCGCCCCTGCGCCGCCATACTGGGCTATTCCGGCGCGCTGGTCGGGCCGCTTCTGCTCGCCAAGGAAATCCGCTCGCGGCCCAAGACGCTGCTGGTGCATGGCGATGCCGATCCGCTGATGCCCTTCGCCTCCATGGCCAACGCGCAGAAAACGCTCGCGGCTGCGGGGGTTCCGGTCGAGACCTTCGCCTGTCCCGGCCTCGGCCATGCCATCGACCAGGCGGGCTTGCAGCGCGGCGGCGAATTCTTGCGCGCGGCGCTAGCGCGTTAGCGAGGTCTTTTCGAGCCTGGGCGGCGTTTCGAGATAAGGCTTGAGCCGCGCGATCATCGCCGGATTGTCCCAATCGGCCGAGCCTTCGAGCATCGCCCGCACCCGCCCGTCGCGGCCGATCAGGAAACTGGTCGGCAGGCCTTGCACGCCGAAGGCCTTGATGGCGCCGTTCTTGGGATCGAGATAGACCGCGAGGTGGCGGAGCTTGAGCTTCTCGAGGAAGGGCGCGACCGCGCTTTCCCCCGAACGGTCCTCGGAGATCGCCAGCACCGTCAAGGCGGGGCCGAGCTTCGCCTGCAGCCGGTCGAGCGAGGGCATTTCCTCGACGCAAGGCCCGCACCAGGTGGCCCAGAGATTGACCAGCACCACCCGGCCGCGGAAATCGGCAAGGCGCCGGGGCGTGCCGTCCCGCGTGGTGAAGCCGAGTTCGGGCGCTGGCCGCGGCGGGTCGAGCAAGCTAAACTCCCCTTCACCCGCCGCCTCAAGCTGCCGACTCGCGGCAGAGGGCGCGGCTGGGGCGGCAAAGGGCGCGGAACGGTGAGCCACCAGCGCGCCCAGCCCCGCCAGGCAAAGGACCAGGGTGATGGTGCGTATCGGGTGTTTCATAGGCCGCGTCCGGGTGACGCCATGACGCGGAAACGGCCAGCCGCCCGGGCGGCTTCCTTGCGCCAGGCCGCCGGCACATCCGCCAACGCCGCGCGGGGCGGCAGGCTTGGGGGCAACCCGGCGGAAATCATGCAACGCATCAATGCCTCGATCGACCTCGACAAGCGGCTCTATGCCCAGGACATCGCCGGCTCGCTCGCGCATTGCGCGATGCTGGTGGCCCGGCGGATCATCGCGCCGCAGGATGGCGAGGCGATCGCGCGCGGTCTAGAGAAAATTCACGCCGAGATCGAGAAAGGCACCTTTCCCTTCCGCGCCGAGCACGAGGACATCCACCTCAATATCGAGGCGCGGCTCAAGGAACTCATCGGTCCGGCCGCCGGGCGCCTGCACACCGCGCGCTCGCGCAACGACCAGGTGACGACCGATTTCCGGCTCTGGGTGCGGGAAGCCATCGACCTGCTCGATCGCGAGATCATGGCGCTGCAGGAGGCGCTGATCGAACAGGCCGAAACCCATGCCGCCACAATCATGCCCGGCTTCACCCATTTGCAGAACGCCCAGCCGGTGACCTTCGGCCACCATCTGCTGGCCTATGTCGAGATGCTGGGGCGCGACCGGGGGCGGCTGGCGGATGCGCGCGCGCGGCTCAATGAATCGCCCTTGGGCGCGGGCGCCTTGGCGGGGACCTCCTTCCCGATCGACCGCGACAAGACCGCCAAGGATCTGGGCTTCGACCGGCCGTCGGCCAATTCGCTCGACGCCGTCTCCGACCGCGACTTCGCGCTCGAATTCCTGGCGGCTTGCGCCGTCTGCGGCACGCATCTCTCGCGCTTCGCCGAGGAGATCGTGCTGTGGCTCTCCGAGCCCTTCCGCTTCATCGCTCTCTCGGACGCCTTCACCACCGGCAGCTCGATGATGCCGCAGAAGCGCAACCCCGACGCCGCCGAGCTGGTGCGCGCCAAGGCCGGGCGTCTGGCGGGATCGCTGGTGTCGCTGCTCACGGTGATGAAGGGCCTGCCCTTGGCCTATTCCAAGGACATGCAGGAGGACAAGGCCCCGGTGTTCGAATCCGCCGACACGCTGGAACTGTGCCTGGCCGCGGCCACCGGCATGGTGCGCGACCTCACCGCCGACAAGGCCGCCATGAAGCGCGCGGCGGAAGCCGGCTACGCCACGGCCACCGATCTCGCCGATTGGCTGACGCTCCGGCTCGGCCTCCCCTTCCGCGAGGCGCATCGCATCACCGGAGCGCTGGTCAAGCGCGCCGAGGAACTCGGACTTGCGCTCGCCGCTTTGCCGCTCAAGGAGATGCAGAAGCTGGAGCCGCGGATATCCGAGGAGGCGCGCGCGGCGCTGACGGTGGAGAAATCGGTTGCCAGCCGGACCAGCTTCGGCGGTACGGCGCCGGCCAATGTCGCCCGGGCCGCGAAGGATGCGCGCCTGCGCTTCCTGGCCCGCCTTCCAGAAGGAAAGAAACGGTGAAAGCGATCCGATTGGCGTTGGCCTTGATGATCCTGGCGCTGCCGCTCGCGGCCTGCGGCAAGAAGAGCCTGCCGCAAGCGCCGGGCACCGAGCCGCAAACCTATCCGCGCCCCTATCCCTACGATCCGGCGCAGCCGCAACCGCCCGCGGAATCCAACCCGTGACCGGGCCCGTGACCGAGGCGGGTTTGCGCGAGCCGGCGGTGATGCCCGATGTGCCCGAATTCGCCTATCGCGGCGGCGAGCTGTTCGCCGAGGGCGTCGCCTTGTCGCGGCTCGCGGCCGAGGCCGGCACGCCGTTCTATTGCTATTCCAGCGCCGCGATCGAGCGGCAATACCGGCGCTTCGCCGCGGCCTTCGGCGGGCTCGACGCGCTGCTGTGCTATTCGCTCAAGGCCAATTCCAATCTGTCGGTGGTCGCGACGCTGGCCAAGCTCGGCGCCGGCGCCGACGTCGTCTCCGAGGGCGAATTCCGCCGCGCCTTGGCCGCCGGCATACCGGGCAGCCGCATCATCTTCTCCGGCATCGGCAAGACCGAGGCCGAGCTCGGCTTCGCGCTCGCGAACGACGTCCACCAGATCAACGTCGAATCCCTGCCGGAGCTCGAGGCGTTGAGCCGCGTCGCGCGCAAGCTGAACCGGATCGCGCCGGTTGCCATCCGCGTCAACCCGGACGTCGACGCGCGCACCCACGTCAAGATCGCCACCGGCAAGAAGGAGAACAAGTTCGGCATCGACCTGGCGCATGCCGCCGATGCCTACCGGTCGGCGGCGCAAATGCATGGGATCGCGCCGGTGGGCATGGCGGTGCATATCGGCTCGCAACTGACCGCGCTCGGCCCGTTCGAGATCGCCTTCTCGCGCGTGATCGCGCTGTTCCGCGCCCTTCGCGCCGAGGGCATCGAGCTGAAGCGGTTCGATTTCGGCGGCGGCCTCGGCATCCGCTACCACGACGAAATCCCGCCTTCGGTCGAGGATTACGCCTCGGTCGTGAAGCACGTGACCGAGGGGCTGACATTGAGCCTCGCCTTCGAGCCCGGCCGCGCCATCGTCGGCAATGCCGGATTGCTGGTGTCGCGCGTGCTCTACGTCAAGGAGGGCGTCAGCCATCGCTTCGTCATCGTCGACGCGGCGATGAACGACCTGCTGCGCCCCGCGCTTTACGGCGACAAATGGGGCTGGCACGACATCGTGCCGGTGAAGGCGCCCGATCCGCACGCCGGGCATGTCGTGCAGAGCATCGTCGGGCCGGTGTGCGAAACCGGCGACGCCTTCGCCATCGACCGGCCCTTGGCCCCGCTGCGCGACGGCGATCTCATCGCCATCCTGTCCGCCGGCGCCTATGGCGCGGTGATGTCGTCGAGCTACAACAGCCGCCTGAAGGTGCCCGAGCTGCTGGTCAAGGGGGCCAACGCCGCCATCATCCGCAAGCGGCCGAGCTACGAGACCATGCTGGCGCAGGACCAGATCGCGCCCTGGCTGGCATTGCGGTGAGAGGAACCGGCCGATCATGTCCGATCGCGTCCCGCATCCGGACCCCGGCCTGACCCCGCCGCCGGGATTGCAGCGGCGACTGTCCCGGCGTTTCGCGCTCGCCCGGCTGGCGCTGCTCTGGGAATTCCTGGTGCCGGCGCTGTGGCCGTCCTGGCTCGCCCTCGGCGTCTTCCTGGCGCTGGCGCTGTTCGACGTGCCGGCCATGCTGCCGGGCTGGCTTCAGGCGCTGGCGCTGGCCGCGCTCGCGGCGGCGGTCGCGTTCAATCTCGCCGCCATGCTGCGGCGCTTCCGCCTGCCGTCGCATGAGGAAGCGCGCCGCCGCATCGAAACCGCCAGCCTGCTCGCGCACCGCCCGCTCGCCGCGCTCGAGGACCGGCTGGCCGGCGGCGGCGGCGGCGAAGCGGCGAGCCTGTGGCAAGCCCACCGCGCGCGCATGAGTGCGGCGATCAAGCGCCTGAGGATTGGCCGCCCGCGTAGCTTGTTGTCGCGCCGCGATCCGCATGGGCTGCGCGTAATGCTGGCGCTGGCGCTGGCGGCGGGCGTGTTCGTCGCGGGCGGCGATTGGCGCGCGCGCATCGACCGCGCCTTCCATCCCGATTTCTCCCTGTTCGGCCCGCCAGCGCCGGTGAGCCTCGATGTCTGGATCTCGCCGCCGCAATACACCGGCCTGCCGCCGCAATTCCTGTCGCTGCCGCCCGGCCCGGCCCCGGTCGAGGTTCCGGCCGGCAGCGCCGTGCTGGCCCAGCTGCATGGCGGCGGTGCCGTGCCCGAGCTGCGCATCGACCGCGGCGTTACGGCGATGAGCCGCGTCGATCAAAGCAACTTCAAGGGCGAGGCCGTCATCGCCGCGGGTTCGACGCTCGCCATCGTGCAAGGTTACCGCAGGCTCGGGTCCTGGCCGATCCATGTCGTGCCCGACCGGCCGCCGACCATATCCTTCGCCAAGCCGCCGGAGGCCAGCGCGCGGGGCGCCTTGCGTCTCGAATACCGCGCCGAGGACGATTACGGCGTCGAAGGCGTCAAGCTCCTGGTCCGCCGCCCGGACGATCCCGATGGCGGGACGCTGACGCTCGATTTGGATCTCCCCGACCAGCACCTCAAATCCGCGCAAGGCGCGAGCTTCGTCGATCTGACGGCGCATCCCTGGGCCGGAAGCAAGGTCCGGTTGCAGCTGGTGGATTCCGACGCGCTCGGCCAGACCGGATCGAGCGACATCATCGAGACCACGCTGCCCGAGCGCGTCTTCTTGAATCCGTTCGCCCGCGCCATCATCGAGCAGCGCAAGACGCTGCTGCGCGATCCCGGCGGGCGCGAAATCGTGGCCGAGACCTTGGGCGGCCTGTCGGTCAACCCCAAGCTCTACAACGGCGACATCGTGGTTTTCCTGGCGCTCAGGACGGCGGCAGACCGGCTGGCGCTCAACCGCGACGGCGACACCGCGTATGTCGTGGCGGCCTTGCTGTGGGACACGGCGGTGCGGGTCGAGGACGGCAACGATCTTGCGAGCCGGAACGACCTGCGCCAGTCGATGGAGGCCTTGCAGAACGCGCTCGCCCAGAACGCGCCGCAGGCGCGGATCGAGCAGCTGATGCGGGATTTGCAACGGCAGATCGACC
>Ga0187818_10000106_pt1 | contig 24084 bp, 18 predicted proteins | sample NC_wetland_sal_i_14_FD_130581 | JGI IMG/M metagenome (GOLD analysis project Ga0187818, IMG submission 130581) | Wetland sediment microbial communities from Neuse River Estuary, North Carolina, USA - SO4_3 | ecosystem: Environmental > Aquatic > Freshwater > Wetlands > Sediment | place: USA... | reverse complement strand
TGCAGGGGATTGGTGAGAAGAACCTGGCTGCCCAAACGCGGAAACCCAAAACGTCGCCTTGCTCTCGTGAGCCACATCAACAGGTGGTCTCGCGGATCATAGCGGCCAGAAACCGCAATGTCGAACTTCTGCGCTCTGACTTTCCCCATCAGGCCGGTAATATCCTTCCACGGCCAGTCGTAGAGCCTGTATTTGCCCTTGAAAACTGTCCACGGAGCACAGAATGGAACATGATTCACCTGCGGCCACAGCCTGCCTTGCAACTCCCCCGCCATGGGCTTGGCAATCAGAGTGACGTCGAATTTTTCGCAGGCCTGACCCAGGAATGGTGCCGCTAAAGCAAGATCACCCACATTCCACAGTTCAAGAACCAGCAGCTTCGGTTTCTCGCTACTCATGTCGTCCGCATCGAAGTGAGCGTGTTTCCCAGCTTGTTTTCTTGTCTCTGAGGGCCAGGGTACCCATTCAGGGTACCCATGAAAGGCGAGTAAAAACTTCAGCCCTCAATCCACAAGGAAGGTCTCCCATAAGAAATACCTGGACATCCGGTATTTCCCACGGGAGTGCGCCAGCGGTCAGTCTCCTGATCGCGTCAGAATGCCGGCGCCTTTTTCCGACTCCGCCGGCATGCCCAGCTCGGAAGCGATCCATTTATAGGTCACTGCCAGACCCTGCTGGAGTGGAATCGATGGTTCCCAGCCCAGTACGCGGCGGGTGCGGCTGTTCTCGCTATTGCGCCCGCGCACGCCCTGCGGTCCAGAAAGATCGTGCCGAACATTGATCCGCTTGCCGGCTATGTCGGCTACCATTCTTACCAGCTGATTGATGGTTACCAGTTCCGGAGTGCCCAGGTTCAGCGCCTCGTGATAATCCGAGGCCATGATTCGGATCAGCCCTTCCAGGCAGTCATCAATGTACATGAAGGAGCGTGTTTGCTCGCCGTCGCCCCAAATCTCAACTTCTCCGCCATCGGCCACTAGCGCAACCTTGCGGCACATGGCCGCGGGAGCTTTCTCTTTTCCGCCTTCGTACGTGCCCAACGGACCGTACACATTGTGGAAGCGCACGATTCGCGTTTCCAGACCATAGTCGTGCCGGTAGTAGCGGCAAAGTTCCTCGGCAAACAACTTCTCCCAGCCATAGCCAGGTTCGGGATCGGCCGGATACGCGTCTTCTTCCTTGAGCGGCGCAACGTCGGCATCCTTTTGTTTGCTCTGCGCGTACACACAAGCGGAGGAGGAAAACAGGAAGCGCTTGACTCCATTCTGGCGCGAAGCCTCAAGCATGTTGGCGTTAATGAGGATGTTATTACGGCTGATCGAGGCATGATAAGCCGTGATATAGCCAATGCCGCCCATATCGGCCGCCAGATTGTACACTTCGTCGATGTTGCCGCGGGTGGCGAGGAGGCAGTCCTCCATCCTGCGGAGATCGAGTATTTCGAACTCGTCGGCCGCGCTGGCTTCATACTCAGGACTTTTGATATCGGCCCCTCGCACAAAATGCCCGTCCGCCTTGAGCCGGCGAACCAGATGGTGACCAATAAAACCGCCCGCGCCCGTCACTAAAACTCGCTTTTGCGTAGCCATGGATTCGTCCCCTTTATTGTCTAAATTAGTAACGCTGGTGCTCGAGATTTGAAATCCCGAGCAAACAACAAGAACCTGCATTTCTGCTTTGTTCGATTTCTATCGTAAGGCGCAGACGATTCTATTCAATCTTCCGCCGTTTTCCGTGTGCTCCCGCAACCCCCTTCGGAGCGGTGACCGGTCGCTGGTCCGGGACGATCCTGGTCGCCGAGGCGCCTTTCGGGCGGAAATGAGTACAATGGTCCAAGGTTTCCCCTTGTACGATCGGCCTTTACTACAGGACCAAAGATTGCCCTTCTGATATCTTGTTCGGACACGGCCCACGACGTAGTTTGGAGAGTCTCCGGAAATCTGCGCTCAGGCCCTGGGTAGGAACCGCACCTCGACGGTGCCCCGCCTGGTTCATAGCGGCAGCTATCCGGCGAGATGACCAGATCCCCGGGGGGGGCATGCTAACACGAATTTTGCGCGGCAAACTGACCGCCTTCGCGTCGTTCACTTTGCTTGGTTTTTGCGTGGGACAATCCTATGCTGCGGCGGCAACGGTTGAGATTCGTCCGGGCGCTGACGTTGCTGCTCTCGTTACCTCTTCTGCTGCAGGTACAACTTTCGTTTTCAGTGCCGGCACTTACCGGCTGCAGAACCCGATCGACGCCAAGAATGGCGACGTGTTCGTCGGCCCCTGCACAAAACCTCCCTGCGCAGCCAGCAGCCAAGCCATCCTGAACGGCTCGACCCTGTTAACCACCTTCCAGCGCTCAGGCTCTTACTACTACGTGACGGATCAGATGCAGCAGGGTCAGGTAACCATCCCCGGCACGAAATGCCAGACTGGCTACCCCGGGTGCAACTACCCGGAAGATCTCTTCTTTGACGATGTTCCGCTGATTCACGTGACCTCGCTGTCCGATGTCGGGCCCGGCAGTTGGTTCTTCGATTACTCTTCCCATACGATTTACTTCTATGACAATCCCGCCGGTCATAAGGTGGAAACCAGCGTCGCTGAAGCGGCGTTTTGTCCGGGCCCTGCGAACAATGTCACCGTGCGAGGCCTGACGGTGGAGAAGTTCGCCACACCAATCATGACCGGTGCCGTGGCCGGAGCATATACGGGAACTGGAACCACGACGGCCGGAGCCAACTGGATCGTCGAGGCTAACGAAATCCTCTTAAACCACGCCGATGGAGTGCGCATCAATTACGGCTGGCAGGTCCTGAACAATTACATCCACGACAATGGCAATTTGGGTGTGGGCGGGGGCCTGACTTCTACGTTGCCTTCTGATGTCGTAATCCAAGGCAACGAGATATCTCACAACAATTACGCCCATTTAAACTCGAACTTCGGCGCGGGCGGAATCAAGGTCACGATAACGCGCGGCATCGTCATCCGGGACAATTACGTGCATGACAACATTGGCAATGGCATCCATATGGATACCGACCACTACAACGCTTTGCTCGATCACAACACGGTGGCCGACAACACGACCGGGGGGATCGGTTTTGAAATCAGTTACAGCGGCACGGTTCGCAACAACTCGCTCCTCAGGAATGGCTACATTTATCCCAATGGCACAAATTGGTTATACGGCGCCCAGATGATAAGTTCGGTATCCCAAAACATCGAAGCTTACTGCAACACCGCAGAACTTTCGGCGCAGGGCGGTACGGGGATGAATATCATCGTGCAACCACGCCAGGCCGGTGAGAACCAGCTTTCGATAAACAACTACTTTCATCACAATACGCTGATCTTCGATGGGAACTCCGGATACCAGGGAGGAGCGTTCGCGCCCATATCCGAGGAGCCTTTATTCGTCAACAACCGCTTCGACTACAACGACTACCATTTCCCCAATTTGAGCCGCAAGGCCATTCTCTGGCATGCCTATATTAATGGCAGATGGTGGGGCACCAGCAATACGTTCCCCGAATTTCAGGCCGACCATCAGGAAGCTCACGGTAAAGCCGACACTCTGTACACCAGCAGTGTTCCGAACATCGTGATCAGTTCTCCTGCAGACCAGTCAACCGTCTCGGGCATCGTAGATATCAAAGGCGATGCCAGTGCCAGTGGTTCCGTGAACCGAGTGGAATTCTACGTGGATTGGAATCTGCAATCGACCACGAGCAGTGAGGCCTTCAGTTTTGCCTGGAACACCAGCAACTTCAAAGCGGGTCAGCACACCATCACGGCGATGGCTTACAAGCCGGACGGAGTCCGCTCCTGCTACGCTGTGACCCTAAACGTCAAGTAATCTCAGGAACTCGACCTCCTTGTAGCGTTGAGCACTAGCGTTTGAAACTGACCTTCTGCAGCATCCGAAACCCCAACATCGGATCGAGCAGCACTGCGGATGCGCCGTGCTTCACGAAGCGCCACCATTTGCGATCGGCAAACTCGCGCGTCGCCTCTTTGTAGCTGATCAGGGCCAATTCGCGGGAATCTCGCAGCAGCCGCCGGGGAAATGAAATTGCCCGCCGGTCTTCCAGGAATGTCTCGAACGAAATGCACTCTTTTCCGTGGAGCAGGCGGACAATGTTCTGGTCGATCCAGGCACAGTGCAGCAGGTTGCGCCGGTCCGGCGTGCCCGTAAGGCTGGCCCCGTGGATTCGCTGCTTGATCACAAACTCCGGCTGCACCGCGACGCGGTAACCCGCTGCCACAAGTCTGCCCCACAGTTCACGATCATCCGCGTAGCGATGCTTGGGATACCCGCCCACTGCGAGAACGTGCTCCCTTCGCATGATTGTGGCCGGATGTATCAGGTTCACAAACCATGAGGGATCGGATTCCCGGATGCCTCGCTCAATATCAACTTTCGGTTTTCCCTCAGCCAGTACTTTCCCGCTCCGGTCGATGAGCCAGGCATAACCGCTGGCAACACTAATATCCCGATTCTGCTGCATGAACCAAACTTGCCGCTCCAGGCGGTTGGGCAACATCAAATCGTCGGCATCATGGCGGACGATAAGATCGTTCTTTGCCATAGCGACGCATTTTGCGGCCGTAACCCCTTCACCTTGATTCTCGTGCCGGCCAACCACAATTCGCTTATCCCGGCGGGCAAAGTCTGCGAGAACGTCGGGCGAGTCATCGCTCGAACCATCGTCGAATGCGATCAGCTCAAAGTCTTCATAGCTTTGCTGGAGAATGCTGGACAACGTCTCGGGAAGAAAAGATCCCGCATTATAAACAGGTAAGATGATGGAAACCTGCATGGTCCACATTTCCTTTTGGAGTCGATGAAGGTCGAATTCTCGTCCCGAGATTCTCTAGGTCTTTGTCTCTTGGCTCTGTTCCCGGTAGAGGTGCAATCTCGGCTATCAGGGGTCAATTCAGAGGCGTCATCCCGAAGCCCCGCGTTTTCACCAGCGGGGCGAGGGATCTCGCGTGCAGTATGCCCGCGCATCACTCCCACGCGAGGTCCCTTCGACTTCGCTCAGGGCAGGCTCTGCTCCGCCTGAAGAGCGGCTACGCTCAGGATGACGCAGCGCTCAGAGTTCAGAATTGCACCACTACCCGCTAGTGTTGACGGCGGCTCTCTGTTGCTATAATCCCGGTCATGCCCACCTGCAATAAATGTGCCGCGATGCTCATAGCCCTGATTGCGTTGACCACCAACCTCGTCAGTGTTCCGGCCCAAATCGATTCAACATCTCACGGCGCCCGTGTCGATGTTTACCCGAAGATGGATCTCGTTCACGAGGTGGACGCCCATCCGGCCGGCACCACCTTCATCCTCCATCCCGGAATCTATCGCCTGGAAAGCATGATCAAGGCGAAGGATCGCGACAGCTTCATCGGTCCGTGTGAAAAACCTCCCTGCTCAGCGGACGCGCAAGCAGTTTTGAATGGCGCCAGGCAGCTCAGCTCGTTTCAGCAGTCAGGCTCTCACCACAGCGTCAGCGGCCAACGGCAGCACAATCAGATCACTTTTGACAGCGGCAGGTGCCAGCCGCGTTCTCCTCGTTGTAACTATCCCGAGGATCTCTACATCGATGATCAGCCGTTAACCCACGTTGCGGCATTGGACGACGTTGGCCCGGGGAAGTGGTTCTTCGATTACCCGAACGCCACGCTGTACTTCGATGACACACCGGAGGGTCATCGAGTGGAAACCGGCGTTGCCCCTGCGGCATTCGCGCCGGGCCCCGCCAACAACGTCACCATCAAGGGTTTAACCATCGAGAAATTCGCCACGCCCGCAATGACCGGCGCAGTCGGAGGAGCAGGCGCGGGAAATCCTTCTCCGACAACCGGGGCCAATTGGGTAGTCGAGAACAATGAAATCCGGCTGAACCACGGCTACGGCGTGCGCATCAATTTCGGCTGGCAGATCCTTAACAACTACATCCACCACAACGGCAATCTGGGAATTGGGGGCGGGCTTGGCGGCGCGATGTCAGCTCAACTGGCCGCGCTGCCATCGAATCTGCTGATTCAGGGCAATGAGATTGCGTTCAACAATTACAGCCACGTCAAGTCCGGTTTCCAGGCTTCAGGAGTAAAGATTACGGGCTCGCGGGCGGTCGTGGTTCGCGGCAACTACGTCCACGACAACGAGGGGGCAGGTCTGTGGACCGACATCAAGAATTACGACATTCTCTATGACAACAATACGGTGGCGAACAATACCGAAGCCGGAATTTCTCACGAAATCAGTTTTGCCGGTGTGGTTCGCAACAACCGGATATTGAAGAATGGCTACACCAAGCCCAGCGAGTCCTCTTGGCTGTATGGAGCCAACCTGTTCAGCTCTACTTCCCAGGGTCTGGAGGCTTACTGCAACACCGTGGAAGTTTCATCCGAGGGCGGCAATGGCATGGACATCATCGCTCAGGCCCGCGGATCTGATGAGAACAAAGTTTCAAGCAACAACTATTTCCATCACAATACAGTGATCTTCGATGGAAACTCCGGTGTCACCGGCGGTGCGTGGTCGCCCAAGGCGGTAGAACCGTACTTCCAAAACAATCGCATCGATTACAACAGTTATTTCCTGCCTGATCTCAATCGCAAGGCGTTTGCCTGGAATGGCACTAACAATTCATTTGCGCAACTTCAGCGCGCCGGCCAGGAAGTTCACGGAAACGCCGCGAGCCTGAGCGGTGCCTCGGTCCCGAGCGTAGTGATCACCTCTCCAACGGATGGATCAGCCGTTTCCGGCACGGTCGATATCAAGGGAGAAGCACAGGATCGGGGCAGTTCGATCAGCAAGGTGGAACTATATGTGGACTGGGCGAAACAGGCGTCCGTCGCCGACAATCCATTCAGCTTTACCTGGAATCCCGGCGGACTCTCCGCCGGACGGCACATTGTCGCGGCCATGGCGTACAACAGCCAGGGCGTCCATACCTGCTATGCGCTGACGCTCAACGTAGAACCGTAGCCTGTTGCGCACTCATTCAAACTGACGCAGAGACAGCAATTCCGAAGCAACGTGCCACACGAATTCTGAGCCGTAGACCACATAGCGCCGCCACAACCGGCGTGGCTCCTGTACCAGACGAAACGACCATTCCAGTCCGTTCTCGCGCATCCATCGCGGCGCTTGCTTGGCCCTCCCGCTGTTGAGATCGAAGGCAGCACCCACGCCGACAGCCACTGGAACCTGAAGCTTGGTTCGGTGGTCATACATCCAACGCTCCTGCTTCGGCGTACTCAGACCAACCCAGACGATGTCGGGTCGTGCGGCATGAATCTTGGCGACGATTTCCTCATCCTCTTGCTCCGACAGGGCACGGAACGGAGGCGAGCATTCACCCGCCACGTTGATGCCGTACTTCTCGCGCATCAACCCGGCCAACAGACTCGCGACGCCTGGCGCGCCCCCGTAAAAAAAATGCCGATACCTGGAACCAGTCGCGCAGCAGAAGGCGTTCATCAGTTCTGGACCATAGACCCGGCGTTGCAGAGAGTGCCCGCGCAGTCGGCCGAGCCAGACCAGGGGCATGCCGTCAGGAACCACAAGGTCGGCCGAGTTCAATACCTTCTTGAACAGTAAATCGTGCTGGGCCTCGGTAACTCCGTGCATGCCGGTGACGGCAATGAACCGGCATCGGCTGCGATCCGCAATCCAACCTTCGATCTGTTCCACTACGCCAGGAATCTGAACCGCATTTACCCTGACGCCTAGAACTCGGAATTCGCTACCAGGCGCAGACTGGGATTGTAGTTTCCCCAGAGATTCCACCAGCGGATCATTCATCGAATCGACACTCCTTGTTGGGCGAATTGTTGGGCGAAGAGACGCGCTGTGGATCAGCCGGAAAGCCGCGAGTCCTGGTGACCCGCAGATGGATGGCGATGCCTGAACTTCCGCCATAACTTCAAGGGGGGTCTCGGGGCAAAGAAGTAGATGGAAGTCACGAGCGAATCGAAAGCTCCCAACCAGCTATACCAAATCCGGTCTACAGTCCTCTCGGCGATGGAAGGCTCGCCGCACTCGCCTTCCCGCGAAACCTCCGATACGGGCCACGTACCGCCGCTCTCCTGCCGCCACAGAGAAACGTAGCGCTGGATCTTGCTCTTTGCCCGCTGGGAAAGAACTTCCGGACGCTCGGCGCGTGCCACAACGCGTTCTCCCCTTACCTGCGAATGAAGACCGTTGTCATAGATCGCCGAACGGTCCGCGCCCTTCAAAGACGCCATGGCAGGAACAAAGGTGACCCCCAGGAATGTGCAGATCCCCTTCATGGTCTGAACCGGATCTCTAACCAGATCTTCGTATTGCACCTGGTGAACGCTGATCCCTTTCCGGACCAGTTCGTCGCACTCGGCTTTCATTCGCCGGTAGCCCAGCAGGGTTCGATGCGTGGTCCCTATTCTGTCGAACCAGTGCGATTCCGCCGCCGCTCGCGCAATACTACGGCAGATTGCCAATGGATCGCGCCAGATGATCACGAACTTTGCCTCGGGAAAATCCCCGGCGAGATGGTTCAGATAATCGTGATAGTTCGGAGACTTGTCTCCCCAAATGAGAGCGCCTTTCTGCCGTGCATACTCTTGATAGACTTCTCTTACGTTCGAGCGAAGGTCGTCGCTATCAAATGAAATCCGATCCGGATCGAGTGCGTGCCGCTGGAAAACCTGGTTCCAGAAGTCGCACTTCGACATCCAGTTCCGGCTTCCTCTTGGTCTCCAGAACAAGGGCGTAATGCGGAAGAATTCCGCCTCGAACATGAGGGCGATGTCTGGATGTTGATTGAGGAGGGCGTACAACAGGGATGTCCCTGAACGAAACATACCAACCAGGAATAAGGGACCGCGCCAGGTGGCCAACGAGGGACTCTCGGTCGCGGTTGCAGCCTCGTCGATGAGTTGAGATTCATGCATGGAAAATGAACCCTAGGCGGAATTCGAACGATGGTCAGTCAGCTTTAGCAGGCGTCTAAACAGACTTGGGAACAGCGGATTTTGAGGGATAGCGCCCTTGCGCAGGGAGAAACTGCAGCAGTTCGCCATTGGGGAGGTACTTCACGGCTCTTCGCCCAGACACATACTCTAGAAGTCGTTCTAAGTCGTCCCACAGGCCCAGCTGTTCAATCTCCCAGGAATGGCCGTAGAGGTGCCACATACCGCCATTCTCCAGCACCGAGTCGAAGAGGTTCTTGGCGAGTTCGAGCCAGTTTCTGAGTCTTGATCTTTGCGACAGACAAACCCCTAATCCCTTCATTCCCGCCCGCGTCACGTTCTTGAGATAGCCGGTCGTGCGGTGCGGAAAAATCTGTACGGTTGTCGGCATTTCAAAGGGGTTGAACTTCAACTGCGTTGACAGCATGCGCACAGTTCTCGCACCTTGATAACCTGCGCCTTCTAATGCTCGCACCACATTCGAATCGTATCGGCCTCGCGGATAGCAGAACATCCGGACTTCTGCTCCTACCAGGTCCTCAAGTACGGGTTTGCAGGGATTTATCTCCTTCGCCAATTCTTCCGCGGGCAGCCCCCAAAGCAGTTTATGCGAAAATCCATGGGCTCCGATTTCGAAACCCTCGGACGACAACCGCCGCAACTCTGCCGGCTCGAGCGCCGGGCGTCCATTGTAAGGAGAGAGCGGAATGTAGAAAGTGCCTCGGATTTTCCTGGAAAGAAGGAGGTCCGCAAGTCTAAGGTCGGCGCGGTCGCCATCATCCCAGCTCGTCGTAACGATTCGCGGAGTGTCTCCGCCTCTGCTGTCTGGCTCAACGCTCATCTGAACTGAATCCCTGTCCATCACCGGTGCGATCAAGAATGAAGACTCCCGTCGCGGGCAGCGTTCGCGAACGCGTGGCTGTTAACCATTCTGATTGGAGAGCTCCTCTGACCGGCGGGATGGCAGCTGCCAGCGTATCAGTCCGAGCGACAGCCCCACGAAGAAATAGAAGGGCACAGCGCCAGAGGGAAATTCCAAACCGGGTTCTACGTTGATTTCGATCAAGAATGTCAGGAAGACAAGAAAGAGCCACAAAATGATGTCGGCTAATGGCTTGTCGCAACGGCCTCGCCGGAGGAGAGCATAAATAAATCTCCAAAATACATACAAAAGAAAAATCGCCCAGAACACGAACCCAGTTACTCCTAGCCTCGCCAAAACTGTCAAACTCGAATTGTGGGGCATCCTTATCGCGGTACCGGTTTTAGCGTCCTCCACATCAAGCAGTGGCTGACCGAATCCGACTCCCGTCCACGGGTGCTGGTAGAAACTTTGCATTGCCTGCTGGAACCATTCGAGGCGTGCGTCGTTCGACATGCCCGGCATGTCTCTTTCGCCGGTAATGCTTCGCATGTGGTCTGTAAGAAAGTCCATATTCACAGTGCCCACACGTCCTTTGAGTTCGACGCCTGAGACTGTCGACAGTAGGAGGGGAACCATCGCCAGACACAATAGAAGAACAAGCTTCAAGGAGTGTTTGCCCTTCCCGGCGAAGGCCAACACGATCAGTGCGACTGCGAGCCCAACATACATTGATCTTGATTGTCCGATGGCCAGGCCAAAGATCTGAGCGACGGCCAGCCCCATTAGAATCCAGCGCGGCCATCTCACCACGTAGTGTGCGAGAAGCAGGCAAAACAGAGCACCGATCAGCAGAAAAACTACATTCCCTCGGTAGTTCCCCAGCACCGGAATTTCCTGGAAGACTCCGGACTTGGGCGATGCGCTCCCCAGGGCCTCACCCCAGGGAAGAGTGAAACTGTAAACCAGGTTCACAATAAAAACACCCACCAGCCACTTCATGAGAATGACCAGATTGTTCCACTTCATCGCCCACAGCAATCCCAGGGTGAGGAACAGGCCATCCAGGAAAATCGTGGAATCGCGGACTGCCCAAAGTCCGTAGTGAGGAAAATCGAAGATCAGATGAACCAATGTCTGGAGAATCAAGACCACGAGGCAGAGCACAGCAGGCTCTTTGAATGCCCTTTTCATCAAATTCGGATGTACAAACACCGCGAGAGCCAGGCAACCGTACATCAGCGCGTAGCTCACAATGAACGGCAGGCCTCCAACGTGGAAGGCTAAGTTCTCAAATCCATAATTCAAAACCATGTAACCGCTCAGCGCAGCCAGCAGCATCCATTGCCACGGCTCCAGATCGATGCGGCGCGCACGAACGACGGCCCACGGCACGAAGCCTATAACAGCGGAAACCACCACTAAGCCGAGGAAGGCTAATGATTGAACAATTGCCAGCCACGTCAAAAGCACACCCGTCAGCAGGAAAAAAACGAACCACGCAATATCGCTGCGGTGAGCTTTGGCGCGAATTGTTTCAACGATGTCCATGTATTTTTCGGTCAGTGCCTAGTCATTCGCGCCCGAATCAGAAGGAAATTCGAGGGTCACGCGGAGATTCAGTAGCGGAGGTTGCGGTGCGGCATTCTGCACCTTTTGTCGAAGCAGGAAGTGGATCGCGGCAAAGCCTAAGGCCTGCGATATGGTGATGGCCCACAGCGCCCCCTTAATGCCAAAAGCCCATGTGGCAGGCACTCCGACCGCTGCGGAGATAACACTCGCAATCCCCACCGCGACCAGGATCGTGGCGGGAGAGTCCATGGCGCGCAAGGCTGTCGCCGGACCTACGAACGCGCTCCAGAATATCGAGCTTAAAGCCACAATCGGCAGTAAATACATAACTTCCGAATACTTACCAGAGTAAAGGGCATGGAAAGCCGGTGCTCGAAACAGAAGCAGCACACACCAGTACACGACCGCACCCGAGACGAAAAGCCCGGTGATTCGGCGTGACAACACTCCCGAACCGGCAGATCCCTCCTGGTGGTGAATGCGAGCCGCATAGGGCAGGAGGAGCGAGACCAGCGCGGAGTAGCCTTGGAAAACCGGAGAACTGAAGTTCATCAGGGCCCGGAGTTGTCCCGCCGCCACCATTCCAGAGAAGCTGCTCACGATCGGGTAAAAGATACTGTTCGGGACCCACTGTAGAGCAGAGCTCGCCAATGCCCAGCGGCCGTAGCCCCAGTGCCGAAGCCAGGTTTCCGGAACCGATACCGGCCCTGCGGTTGCCGGAAGCCCTCGCATCAGATAAATCGCCAGCGGAATAGCGGAGACCAGGGCCGCAATCCCCATCAGCAGCAACGCCGAGAACGGCGAAAGCAGCTGGTACTTATGCGCCAAAGCCAGACCAGCGATGATGACCGCGCAATAGACAACGGCCGCGGCGGCCGGTGGGCCTGGGGAAAGTTGTACGTAGAATGCCCGTTTCACTAACCAGGACAGCAGAACCAACGGGGCAGCAACAGCGATGCCAGCCAGCGCGCCACCAAGGCTGCTGGTCGGCGTTCGCTGAAAAGCAATTCCGGCAGACACGATGCAGAGCAGGAAAATCAGGAGGGAGGCAGCGAGATGAAGAGACCACAAAGACTTGAAGTAACTGCGCAGCCGATCCCGATAGGCTGAAGGACCATACACTGCCATGGGCTCCAGCAACAGGGATTGGTAAAGCATGATGACTAGTAAGTAGACCGCAAAGGCCACCGCGTAGGCACCATACTGTTCAACCGTCAACCAACGGGCGAGGAGGATGCTTACCAGGAAGTTGGACCCAGTGACCAGGCCCTGGTCTACTACGGCCAGCCCCCCCTTCGTGACCCAGCGAACCAGCTTATTTTGAGAAATCATCGAATGGAGAAGGACGGGAAGACGACCACTTCACACGTCCCCGGTGAGCTTAAGCAGTCCGCGGTGCGTCGGGGTATTCGCACTCCTGGAATGGGGAAATACAACGATGCGGGGTATAAGATCTGGGTTCTTCTTGCCGATTGAAAGCAGCCATCTAATTTTCTGCGCTAAGCAGCGCCAACTCCTTTCCAGATGGCGGGTATCGTCTTCGCCAAAATCTGAAGGTCAAGCATAAGGGACCAGCCGTCGATATATTGCATGTCGAGCTCCATCCATTGCTCGAAGGGGATCGCGCTTCGTCCTTTGACCTGCCAGAGGCAAGTGATGCCCGGCCTTACACTCAATCGACGCCGGTGCCAGTCCTCGCTAAAGCCTTCGTAGTCCCGCACCGGAAGCGGGCGCGGTCCCACCAGGCTCATGTCTCCCTTCAAAACATTCCACAGCTGCGGCAATTCGTCGATACTGGTCTTGCGCAGGAATCGGCCCACGGGAGTGATCCTGGGATCGTTCTTTATTTTGAACACTGGACCGCTGACTTCATTGAGATGTTCCAAGTCGCGCATTTTCTTTTCCGCATCCATCACCATGGTGCGGAACTTGTATATGGTGAACTTTCTCTTGTTTTGACCGACTCTCCACTGGGTGAACAGGACCGGACCGTGGGAAGTGAGCTTGATTAACAGAGCCGCGACCAGCAGGACCGGTGACGTGACAACCAATCCCACGAACGCAAGCGAAAAATCGAGGATGCGTTTAACCACTAGCGCCAGGTCGTCGGAAGTCCCCGTGTAGTGCGTAACCCACAAACCGCCGTCCAACTCTTCGGCGTGCGAGCGCGCCACTTTCATATTGAACAAGTTGGACAGGACTCTGACAATAATTCCCTGCTCTTCACAAAGAGCGGCAACTCGAGCGGCATCGTCGTGAAACGACCGGACCGGAAGGGCGATGACAACTTCATCCACCACGTTTTTTCGCAGGAACGCCGGGAGTTCGTCGAGGTCGCAAACCAGAGAGTATCGGCCTTCCGACAATTGAGCGCTGCCAGCCCATTTCTGATCCACGAATCCCACCACATGGTAGCCGAGCTCAGGCTGCGCTTCGAGCTTCTCGGCAACTTCCACCGCTCGCGCATTCGACCCCACAATCAATACGTGGCGCAGGTTTCGCCCGCGCAACCGCGTCTGTTTGAGCACGGCCCTCAGGATCAATCGGCCACAAACCAGTATCGATGTGCTGAGAATCCAAAAGGAAAACAGGAAGGCGGGGGTGGCCATGCGAATGTGGAAAAGCAAAGCAGCGGCGCACAGCAGCAAGCTGGCACAGAAGGACGCCTTCATGACGTCCTCCACTTCTCTGGTGCGGGTTGAGAGGCGCCGGGACTCATAGAGTCCAAAACGCACAAACAACAAGTGCCAGAGAATCAGCAGGCCAGCCGCGACGAAGAAGTTCTCGAGCTTGATGCGCATCGAGAGGAACTCGCTGATCGAGGCAAGCCTCACCTGCCCCATGGTCAAGAGGGTGGCCAGTCCGACGGCAAGAATCATCACCGCCGAATCGAAAAGCTTAAACGACTTGAGAAGAATCCGACGTCGCAGGGGTACCATGATCTACCTGGTCATTGAGAGTAAAAATCTTTCGCCCACCGAGTTTGCATTCAATCGGTCAAACACCGAAGGCCTTACAGTCTGTTGTAAATCGCCGCCGGGACAGGAAAGGTTCGCTGGTTTAGTACAGCTCCAAGCACCGGCGTCTTGGCAGCGTGAAGTTCCTGTAAAGCCAGCCGGGCAGCATCCCGGCGGGTAGAGTTCGCTTTCAACACAAGAGCCACGCCGTCGGAGAGAGCTCCCAGAACCAGACTGTGATTGCACACGCTGAGCGGGCCGCTATCCAATAGAACGTAATCGAACGTTGCACGCAACTCAGCGACCCGTGCACGCATGCGATCTGAGATTAACAACTGCTGAGCGTCCTCCGCGGGCGCTCCCGCAGTGATCATCCACAGGTTCGAGCGCAACTGCTGTACATATTCGCGAACCGGTCTTGATACCCGCAAAGCATCACCCAGGCCGATATTGTTCTCGACCCCAAATTGTTGATGCAGGGCGGGAGAACGGAAGTTGCAATCTACGACACAGACGGAACCGGAAATCTGCGAAGCCAAAGAATCCGCAACATGGGCACACATCCAGGTTGTGCCGCCGCCCGCTTCCGGGCAGGTGAACACCACACACCTCGGTCCTTCGCTGGTATTGGTGCGGAATAAGCGGTGCACCAGCTTGTTGACTTCGTCCTTGGCCATTTCTTCGAGGGGCAGCAAGGGAATCATCGTCCTCACTTCCGGCACCGGGACAGGCTCCGCCGCTCTGACCACCGGCATTTCGGGCTCTGCAGCCGACAATACTTCCTGCATTTTGCCCATTTGGTTCATCAGTTCGAAGTTTCTGCTCATAAGTTAGGTCACTGCCCCTTTCCAGTTCCTTGCCAGATTCAACGCGCGTTCATGTCACCGGATTTCGGATCTCTAACCATTTCTACCCACACTGTCTGGGTAGTAGCACTCAATCATCGTCCGTTCATGAAGTCCGAGAAATGATCGAGTTGGAACGAGGCTCGGCAGGCGAGCGCTGCTTTTGCCGCTCTCCATTCCCGTTGCCATTTTCGTGTGCATGAAGCCCATTCCCGTTTGCATGAACGCCATTCCCGTTGGTGTGAAAGCCATTGAATCGATGCGGTACGGCGGCCAGTAATGGAACCTCCAGGTGGGCGGTTACTTCGGCTGGGGTTCGGAAAGACGGATCCCGCCGCTCTCTCATGTAGAGTCCTGCGCCTGCCAACATGGTTGAGAGTACGACCCCGATCAGCGCCATGAGCCATCGCGGGTTCCATGGCAAAACCGGCACCGAAGCTGGCTGGGCGATCGCAACATTGGCAATCTTGGTTGTGTCCAGCGCGTCTGTCATGCGCGCCTGTTCCCGCTTTTGCAGGTACAGCAAGTAATTCTGTTCCGCCGCTTTCAGCGTGCGCTCCACGTCTTGCTGCTGCAACTGCTTTCGCTCCAGGTCGTGGATCTTGGCCTCGTATTTTGTAACCATCCCCTGCTGTGCCTCGACTCGCGCCTGCAGACCACTGTATTGGGCCTTGGCTTTGGCTAATTCCTGATCGACCCAGGCATAGGTCGGATTTACGTCTGTGGTTTCTTCCTTGATCGGCTTGCTCTCTTCGCTGGCTATGGAAGCCTGGGTATCGGCGATCTGTTTGTCAACTTCCTGCACCAGCGGATAGGTAGGCTGATACTTGGTGAGTAATTCCGTGCGTTTAATCTCCAAACTCATCAAGGTATTCTTGAGTCCCTGCAGAACCGGAGCATCGTCGGAGTTGCGCAATGACGTGGTCAGACGTTCCGGGGTCACACCGGCTTGCTTCTCCAACGTTCGGAGTCGTTGCCCGGCCTCCGCCATGTCCGCCCGCGCCTGCTGCAAGCTGAGATTGAATTCACCCAGTCTTTGCAGGGTGATGTCTCGGTCCACCTGAGGAGCAACTCCATTCTCTTGTTCGGAGAACTGCTTCGCCGCAGCCTCCGCGTCGTCCAGCTCCTTTTTGTACCGCTGCACTTCCTGGTCAAAGAATTGAACTTGTCCGGGCGCGGTATGCGCGGCGAAATGCTCCCGCATGTACGCGTCGGTAAGCACGCGAAGCACCTCGGCCGATAGCTGAGGGTTCTTGGCCTTGTAGCTGACGTCAATCAGCGAACTCTTCTTTTCCGGTTCAATCTTGAGATCAGACGCCAGCCGGTTGACTTCGCGCTGAATTCGCTTTTGTGGGTCTCCCGGACCGAACACCGCTTCCAGCGCCGACCCGATCAGGGTTTTGCGCTTGTCCAGCCCGCACGAAATGACCACTTGCCGCAGCACCCCGTCAGCCTGCAGCAATCCGATCTCGGAGTTGATGTCCTGCTCCGTCACCGCCTCGTTTTGATTGACCGTCTGAGGATTTTGCTCCGGGGTGATCACGGGATCACCGCGCTCGCGTTCCACGAGGAAGATCACCGTGGACTTATAGTAGACGGGTATGACCAACAGCGCCGCCAGGAGGGTCCCCGCCAGCAGTCCGAAGAAACACACACTCGCCCACCGCTTGTGCCGGAAAACGACCACCAGCAAATCGCGCAACGTGAAATGGCTATTAGCCTTGTCCTCGTCCGGCCAGCCTTGGTTGCTCATAGTGAGTCTCCTTATTTTGCGAAGTCAGTAACTGGTGAAAGCGCCGGCAGTGGCGCCTGTGCGAGGTATGAACGGCGTAATTTTGGAGATGCGATTCTTGGGCACGAACAACATATCGCCCGGGTGCAGGAATGGATCCTCGGCCAGTTTCCCACTCGACTCCATCTTCTTCACGTTGATCACCTGAGCAAAAGCCCAGCCATTACTCACTCGGCGATACAACTGTACATGGGAGTGTTTTGACGCCTCCGTCAACCCTCCTGCGATGGCAAGAGCCTCGGTCACGGTTGTGTCGGCGCGGAGTTCATACTTGCCCGGGCGCGCGATTTGGCCGTCGGCGATGAAATACGGTTTTTGAAAATCCTTCAGCGCGACCGAGACCGTGGGGTTGTTCAAGAACTTGCCATATTCCCGGCGCACAGTCTCTGTGAGCTCGGGCAGAGTCTGCCCCTGAACCATGATGTCGCCCACGCCTTTCAAGGTCACAAATCCATCGGGCTGGACCGCTACCCCTGCCTGATTGAATTCTGGGCTCAGCTCGAAGGCGATGTCGAACGAGTCGCCGGGTTCGATCCGGTAGCGCGGACGCGCCTCCAGTTGGGGAGCATTGGCCTGCGCCGATCCCGCCTGCGCCGCTGCCGGCTGCGCTTGCGCCCCCGCAGTCGCTGCGACCGCCAGGAGCAACCCTGCCCAAATCACAAATGCTGTTATCGTTCTCATGTTCTTCTCGTCCTCTCCTGGGCGTCTAATTCCGCTTCGAATTCCTGAATTGCACGGCCAATTGCTGCATGTAGGCTTTCGCCTCGGCTACCGTCAGAGTCTCTGGAACATCGCTTCCCGCGGTATAGGGCGTGTCATACGAGGATTGCGCGTTTCCCCCGGCCACGCGAAAGGGGGCTGGTTCCGTGACCGGAAGCGGAGCCACTTCCGACACGTGCCGGCCTATGTCCAGATCGTTCACCACCTCATCCACCACATTCACATCCACCACCCGCTGGCGCAGCGCGAAACACAACGAAAGCAAGTTAAAGCAAAGATTATTGATGTTGCGTGGAATCCCTTCGCTGAAGCGGGCGATCGCCTGCAATGCCTCCTCCGAAAACGGCAACGGCCCGGAATGTCCGGCGACGTTGAGCCGGTATTCGATGTACTTGCGCGTTTCGTCCACCGAAAGCGGCGTCAGGCGGCTGAGCAGAGAAACACGCTGTCTAAGTTGCGCCAGGCGCGGGCTTGCCAGTTTGTCGGCCAGTTCGGGCTGGCCGGAGAGAATGATCTGCAGCAGTTTCGTCTGCGGAGTTTCGAAGTCGGAAAGCAGGCGCACGGTCTCCATCACGGTGGCATCGAGGTTCTGGGCTTCATCGATAACCACGATGAAGCGCCTCTTGGCGCGCGCCTCTTGCAGCAGCAGCTTGTTGAACTCTTCGTTCATGCGCACGAAATCCTGGTCGTGGCTCTCCATCCCAAGTTCCGCAAGCAGCAGGCGCATGAATTCCCGGGAACTGCACTGGGTCTGGAACAGGAACGCCGTGCGCGCGCTGTGCCGGAACCTTTCCAGCAACTGAAACAGCAGCGTCGTCTTTCCCATTCCCGGCTTGGCAATCAATGCCAGGAAACCGCGTCCGGACTCAATCCCGTAATAGAGAGAGGCCAGGGCCTCGCGGTGCTCGGGACTTAGATACAGAAAACGGGGATCGGGTGTGACGCCAAATGGCTGTTCCCGCAATCCAAAGAATTTCAGAAACATTTCGAGTCCTTACCTCACCTGGGTTACGGCTTGAGAACAGACTGGGTCAACCGTGTTCGACCCTGGGCGTAATGTTGTGCTGGCGGATCTTGTAGAGCAGTCCACGGTAGCTGATCTTCAGCAAGCGGGCTGCTTCCTTCCGATTCCACCCTGTGCGCTCAAGTGCGGAGCGTATTGCTTCGGTTTCTACTCGCGAACGAACGCTGCGCAACGAAACGATGGGATCCTCGCTGGTGTCATTCGAGCGCGGAACAAGCACAGGGCCAGGGCCATCGGCCGGCTTTTGCTCGGGCTGCGGCTGGCCTATCGTTGACTCTTGCGGGATTCCAGTTGAAAACCGGCTCATGATGCCATCATCCTTCGCCAAAATCTGCGAACCGAGGGTATTAACGTATTTCGGGGCTCCAACTGAAAAAACCGCGCAGAGTTAAACAGGTTCAACGTCGTAGCCATCAATCCGAATGGAAAGAGAACGCTGGATCGGCTCGACGGAAATGATTAGACTCCGGCTTCCGTTTTCAACCAGCATACCTTCCACACCGTCCAGGGAACCCCCGCGAACCCGGACTCGCTGGCCTACTTTCAGAAATGCGTGTTTGGTGAAAGGCGCGTTGCTCGAGACCAGGGTCCGGACTGCTTCCATTTGTTCGGCAGGAATGGGCGTCCCTCGGCCTTGCCCACCGACAAACTGAACTACACCATGAGTCTGCAGAACTCTTACTCGCTCCTCCGGTGACGGAGCGATGCAGACAAAGGCGTAACCCGCAAATAACGGACATTCCACCACCTTGCGGCGATCGCTCCAGCGGTGAATCTGGCTGACCACGGGATAAAATACCTCAATCCCCTGTCCCTGCAGTTGCCGCTCGACCACCTTTTCATGCCGCGAGCGCGTCTGGATGGCATACCAGTTCATTCCTGCCAGCCCTTCAGCCGCACTCAACGCTACAGCCGAACTCACCGGCACAGGTTGCGCGATGGTTACACTGGCACTCACAGCTTCGCCCTCTGAGTCACAATCCTGACTCCTGGAAATTCTGATTTCGCAGACAGTTCTGCGTCGTTTGTTTCAGCCCGCAACATGGCGGACACAATGAAGCGGCGATCTGTGTATGGGGGGGAGTTCGCTAAGTAGCGCCGATTAAGTTGAACCCCAGCTTGAACCCAGCCTGGGCCCAGCAGACCCGAAAAGTTTTTACAGATTATCGGGCATCGCAAAATTCTGCAAGTGGTCAAAAGGCTTGCTAACTAAAGACTCTATGGGATGAAAGGCCGCGCCGGAAAAGGCGCCTTGCTCCTTGGCTATGCCGTTGCAAAGAAACGGCTAATCCCCACTCCAAGATTGACATGTGGGTTGACGCGGTCCCTCCCCCGGGAGGTTCCTTCAATGCGAAATCTCACAGCTGGGAAAGCGCATTGGCCGGGCGGCCCGTCCCAACCGTCGTTAAGAGTATCTGCAGACTTCCACTTCAGTCGTCATCTGGATCCGTCGGCGGCCGGTGGTCATTCAGAAAGTGCTCTGCGCTCAGAGGCGCCGCGATCGTCTGAAACTGTAGCGGTCTCTGACTGAAGTCGAAACAGTCCGACAAGTCATCCGCGGGAACGTCGGCATAGCCTAGCGACCTCAGGCCGAAGGTCTGTTCAATGAATTTGAGAATGCTGCCAAAATCGTGATCCACGTGCGAAATGTATTGTGCCTTGGCAAAGGGCGAGACGACGATCAATGGCACGCGAAAACCGTAGACGTATCCACATCCCCACTGCGTGCAGTTCACCAGAACTTTGGGTGGCGGAACGTGATCGTACCAGCCGCCCCAGTCATCCCACGTGATAAAAATGGCGGTGTTAGCCCAATAAGAGCTGTTGCCGATCGCATTCACGATCGAAGCCACCCAGGATGGTCCAGAACCATCGTCTTCACTGGCGTGATCGGACTCCCTCCCGTCCGGGATCACCCAGGTCACCTGCGCCAGCTGCTTGTTGGCTATATCAGTCAACACTTGCGTCTGTGGGATGATGACGTTGCTCCATGCGCTGCCGGTGCACACCAGTTGACCGCCCTGCGTCTGCGGCTCGCACATATGCTGGATCGCGTCCGGACCCGTCCAGATGGAGCCGGCCGATGGCGTGTAGTAACGCCACGAGATGCCCTTGGCGTCGAGCAGATCGGTGAGCGTCGGATGTTCGAAGCAAGGGTATTGAGTCGAGGACTCCGTGCCCGAGGGGTCGATCAGTTTCACTACATTGCCGGGCGGTGCGATGCAGCCTGCTCCCGTTCCCGGCACCACATTCTCCGAGGCGAACAAATTGCTCGCTGCCGTCGGAGCCGATGTGCCCGAAATAATAAACTGGTGCGCCGGGAAACTTGGCCCCTGATTGGTCTGAAACATTCGGTCGGCAAACGTGTACTGTTCGGCCAGCTGGAAGTAGGGCTGTACGTCGCTCGGATTCACATACTTGAATTGCGGGTTGGGTGGAGGGCAATTGGTCGCGCCCTTGTTGCACCCCACCGAATTCTTGTCATCCCCGTCCATCTTTCCTCCGTCGTACATATTCACGAACGCCGCATGGGAATGATTGAGGTCGTATTCGGTGGCCAAATCGCCCTGGGTCAGTGGGATGGTCTCGCCCTTCGAATTCAATCCGGATTGCGCAATATCCGCGTGGCGCGAAATCAGGACTTGATCCTGAAACAGATTGTCGGGTGAACGATTCTCCTGAAAAATCACTACGATGTGCTGAATCTGCTGCGACTGGACGAGGTGGCCACTGGCGCCAACGCACCCGTTCAGAGTAAACAGCGCCGCGGCAGTGCCGGCCAGCACAAGGAGCATACATAGCGCGCGGAGTTGGGTCATGGCAGGACTTTCACTCCCGGTCAGCTCAGAATGACCACATTCCCTGGGTCCCTGTTCCCATCAATAAAACCCAGCAGGCAGCATTTCCACTCGCAGGATTCCCGATCCCCACGGTGTCTTTACCTGGACATCTGACAAACCACAATTCGCACACCCGCAAGACCCGCGTCAGTCAACCGCTTTGGATGCCGCCGCCCACTCCGATGTTGCTGTTTTCCCAGGTGCAACAGTCCAGCGGGCGGGCTCGTGCCCTTGTCATGTCGCGTAAGTTATAGTAGCGCTGACAGATAGTGGACAGGACTGGATAGCCAGCCGGGTCCGGTACTGGGCTCGTTGCCCCTGCCCATGAGTGCTATTTACTCAGGGTCTAATTTCCCCTAGTATCGGTAAATTCTTGACGTGCGGCACAAGTGTGGGTAACCGTGCAGCACTGATGCCATTCTGTCTCCTGTGGAGACCCGGCGTGTGATCGCGTCACTAGTCGTTCCTTTATATGTGGTAGAGGGAGAACTGCTGTCAGTTCACTGCAACTATGGCCCACATAGCCCCGCTTCCTAATCAGGACCGTCTTCGCGTGTTAGCCGCCGATAGCACTTCCATGAGCACCCAGTTGCTCGTGCAGGCACTGGCCCGCGACCCGCAGTTCGACATGATCGAGTCGGCATCCGACGGCTCGACCGTTCTCCACCTGCTCAAGCTTGAAAAACCGCATATTGCGCTGGTGAGCGCGAGACTGGGCGAAGACCACAGAGGCTACGACCTGGTGCGCGAGATTCGTTCCCAGTCGCCCGCTACGCGCGTGATCGTGCTTCTCGATGCTTCCGACAAGGGCTCCGTGATTGAGGCGTTTCGCGCCGGCGCGCAGGGTGTGTTCTGCCGCACCGAACCCTTCGGTCTGTTGGCCAAGTGCATTCAGTGCGTGCACCAGGGGCAGGTATGGGCCAGCAGCGGCGAGCTTCAGCATGTGCTCGACGCCTTTACGCGGCCTACGTTCGCAAAGATCCAGGCCAAAGGCGGATCGTTGCTGTCGGCGCGGGAAACCGATGTGGTGCGCTGCGTTGCGGAAGGGCTCACCAACCGCGAAATCTCACAGCGCCTCAAGCTCACAGAACACACGGTGAAGAATTATCTGTTTCGCATCTTCGAGAAGCTGGGCGTTTCCAGTCGGGTGGAGGTTGTGCTTTTCGCTCTGGGCCAGCGTGGCCCTCACCCCCCGGCCTCGTCGAATGGCCGCAGGTCGCAGTCGGCGGCGCCAGCCAAGTCCGCGGTGCCCATTTCAATCGCCGTCCGCAAAACCTCAAACTAAGTAATGATTGTGGAAGATTGAACCGGGCGTCTTCCTACTGAGGTAATCGGAAGTTCAGCGTGATGCGGGTTTGCATCGGCACGGCCCGTCCATTCTGTTTGCGCACCTTGAATCGCCACTGCTGAACGGCCGCCGTGGCGGCCTGCGCCAGTTGCGCCGGTCCGCTCACCAGCTGAACGTCCTCGACCGTACCGTCCGCGCCAATGTGGACCTCCAGGTCCACCGCCCCCTGGATCTTTTGCTGGCGAGCTTCTTCCGGGTACTCCGGCTCCACGCGATAGACCAGGTTGCTCTCCGCGACATCAGGCGGCACTTCTACCACCTGCGCATTCCGCTCCGGTTCGACGGATGCGGCTCGCTCGATTCCCACTTGGCGATCGGCTCCCGCCGCTCCGGAATCACCCGGCGTAGGCGGCATACGAAATATCTCTTTGCCGTTCTCATAGACCAGCAGGCCCCCGGGCGGAACTGCATTGCTGACGCGGGGCTTGGAGGCAGCGGATGGAGCAGCTTCCCCGCTGCCTTCCACTTTGCCGGAAGAATTCGCGCTCGCGGGCGCACCCGTGGCCGCGGGCGTGTTCGCGGTAGCCGCTGCGGGCGTGACGGGGCGCACCGGTGCCTTGGCCTTCGGCACGCCGAGGTGCCGCCCCACCAGCACCCCAAGCAGTACGGCACAAGCCAAGACCACCACTCCCAAGACGAATGTGACAAAACCGGGTCCGCCCGTTACAGCGTCTTCCGCGACCTCCGGACGCTCCGGAGCCTCCAGCAGAATCTCACTCTTCTCAATTTCACTCTTCTCAGGAACGGGCGTGGCTTCGACCGGCAGCGCTTCAACCGGTGTCACTTCGGCCGGCACGGCTTCAACCAGCGCGGCTCCGACCAGCGGGGCTTCGACCGGCGGCAGCGGTTGCGAGGCGCGCTCCAGGCTGGCCAAGGCGCGGCTGGCCAGAGCTTCCAGCGTGCGTTCATCACGATCGCCAAAGGCGCAGGCCCGGGAAGAAAACAGTTCAAAAACGCCCAGCAGTTTTTGCCCGTCGAGCAGCGGCATCACCATTACGGATCGCACTCCCAGACGGAGTGAGGCATCCACGTCAGCCCTGGCATCGGTGAGCACATCGTCGCAGCGCTGCGTGCGCAGCGTGCGCACGCACTCCCCCGACAGCCCCGACGCCGTATCCAGTGGAGAGCCCAGGTCCGGCGCCGTCGCGCCGCTGCTGGCCCGGCAGACCATCTCT
>Ga0187818_10000105_pt1 | contig 24119 bp, 26 predicted proteins | sample NC_wetland_sal_i_14_FD_130581 | JGI IMG/M metagenome (GOLD analysis project Ga0187818, IMG submission 130581) | Wetland sediment microbial communities from Neuse River Estuary, North Carolina, USA - SO4_3 | ecosystem: Environmental > Aquatic > Freshwater > Wetlands > Sediment | place: USA... | reverse complement strand
TCAGTTTGAAATTTAGCCCGCTCGCACCCCGTCGCGATTCGTGGCATGATGGAGCATGCCGAAACACTCAGGCGAGAAGCGAGATTTCATGCAGGTCGCCCGCGAAGTGGTAGAGCAGGCAATCGGGGAGCAGATGGACGGCAGTCCGCTCCAGATTCCGGTAGACAATCGCAATCCTCATGCCGTGGCGCTAGGAAAGATCGGCGGCAAGAAGGGTGGTAGAGCTAGGGCCAAGGCTCTTAGCTCCGCTAAACGTCGGGCGATCGCCAAGAAAGCCGCAAAGTCTAGGTGGAAGTAAAAGCTACCGCAAAAGAAAAAAGCCTCAAGGGTGACGGCACACCTTGGGGCCTTTTTATTAACCTGTCACGTTCGGACTCAATTATTTAGATGCTGGCCAGTATTGTCAAGTTTCTACCGTAATACACAAAAAAGGAGGGGCAGCCCCTGTCCAAGCTCCCCTCCGCCAGTTCACCGTGCCGTCAGACAGGAACTGGTGGACCTGACGGGATTCGAACCCGCGCCTTTAACGTGACAGGTTAATATGCTGCCGCTACACTACAGGCCCGACCACACTATACTAAAACGGCTGAACATGAGCAAGTGGAACAGATGCGAAGCGACGCGCAAAGCAAAGCTACGCTCCGAAATGCAAAGCGAACAAATTGTGAAAAGTGGGGTCCGCCTTTTCCTTGGACCTGGATTTTGCCTGAATAGCTGAGTCGGCAGTTGACAATCGGGTGTATACTACCTGCAAGAGGAGGTTTATAAACGATGGGATGGGAGATATTCACGAAGGAATCCAGAACGAGGACGACTAGTCCTACTCTGACCATCGGGCTGAAACTCGGCAGATGCACGCTAAATAGGGCCGCTGCTGAGCAGTTTGAGCGGGAGGGCGTAGAACAGGTGCTCCTCATGTGGGATAACGACTCCCTCAAGTGGGGCGTTCGTCCGATTACCAAAAAGGACACGCGATCCTTTGCTATTCGGTACACCCGTAGCAAGGATAAAGACAAGGCTCTAACCGGCGCTGCGTTCGCGGGAGTGACCTTTTTGCGGCACATCGGGTATGACTTTAGCACGACAAAGGCATATCCGATCACGTGGGATGCGGAACAGTCCATCTTTGTAGTTCAGCTAACAGAGGACCGATTCCCAGCCCGTCAACAGCAACAGCCGTCACTTAAATCTGTGGAAGGGGGTAGGAAGCATGGGAAGGCTTCGGCGGCGGATTAGCATAAAGCAAGCGGGCCACCCGAAGGCGGCCCGTAGCCATGCTTAATAGGATTTCCGCTCTCGACTGCCGCAAGGCGGTCAATCTTAGGGCGGAATGGAGACAGCATGATCACAATGCTGCTCCGCATTACCCACGGTGTTCCACCACCGGGGATAAAGGCCGTGGAGGCTCCTTACGGATTCGTCCGTGGGGAGCCTTCATAGGCTAGTGTTCCTATCGCCTGTCCCATTATAACCTGCTCGTCAATTCCCACCTTTATACGATTTGACTTGACATCTTACACGGTCAAGCATATAGTTCAGTATATGAAAAGGCTCACTATTCAGCAACGCACGCGCGTTATATCGGCCCTTGTCGAGGGCAACAGTATTCGTGCGACTGTACGAATGACAGGAGTGGCCAAAAACACAGTTGTAAAGCTGCTGCTCGATCTGGCGGATGCTTGCGCTGCCTATCATGACCGCTATGTTAGAAATCTCCGCGTTCGCAGACTTCAGTGTGATGAGATTTGGAATTTTGTGGGAGCCAAGGCCAAGAATGCCAGTCCTGAGCGGAAAGCGGAGGGATGGGGTGATACATGGACATGGACCGCACTAGACGCTGATACTAAGCTCTGTGTCAGCTATTTAGTGGGGGGACGTGATCTTGGATGGGCCACCGAGTTTATGCAGGATTGCGCTAATCGGATTAGTAATCGCGTTCAGATCACTACGGATGGTCACCGGGCTTATCTTGAGGCTGTAGAAAATGCGTTTGGGGCAGATATTGATTATGCACAACTACAGAAAATCTACGGTGCCACTTTAGAAAACGAGACCCGCTATTCTCCGGCACGCTGCATTGGTTGCGACATGAAAGTCGTTAGCGGGAATCCTAATCCCAAGCATGTAAGCACCAGTTTCGTGGAGCGGCAGAATCTTTCGATGCGCATGAGTATTCGACGTTTCACACGGCTCACCAATGCCTTCTCCAAGAAAGTCGAGCACCATGCTGCCGCTGTTGCGCTTTGGTTTGCCTATTACAATTTCTGTCGAATCCACCAGACTCTCCGTGTTACGCCAGCGATGGAGGCGAATTTGAGCGATCATGTTTGGAATATCGAAGAATTGATTGCGCTCGTTCCAGAGCCAGAATCGAAGAAACGCGGCCCTTACAAAAAACAAATTTCAAACTGACCCACTACCGCCCGGCCAGTATTTTCGAACACTACCACCCTTTTGTGCACCTTAGCTATTCCCATTTTGGCACTCCTCTGGCTCAGAGTGTGACCGATACCCTTGCTTCCAGCCTCTCTTCCTGCCTACGCTCGCCTCATGCGATCGATTCTGCGTCCCTGGCTCGCGGGTCTACTGCTGTGTGCTGTTTTGTTTCCAGCTGCGGTTCGCGCCGCGACCAAAATTCATGTCATCACGTTCGGAAATTGGATTTCTGTGCCGTGGCTGCCACGGAATACAGGGGCTGACAAGCCGCTGCCGCTTAAGATCCGCGCTCTCATGGTGGATACGCGTGTTAAGGAGTACGTGCTCGGCACGCCGCACGAAGTGACGGACCATCTGTTCGTGGTGCGGCGCGCCTTCCGCGTGAATGACAGTCTTCCCGAGGAATCCGGTCCACACTGGCTGTGGCAGCGTGGCGGATGGCTGGTGGTGGACCGTGCGACCGGCCGCGTCTCTCCGATTAACCTTCCGGAGTTCGATGCAATCTACTCCGCCGCGAGCTGGTACCGGGATTACGCGGCCTACTGCGGAGTCTCTGACGACGGGAAGAAAATAGCCGCCATTGTTGTGCAGCTTGGACGGCGCAAGCCGGTACTGAATAAACCGTTATCCAATGACGGCGTCCCTGACGATGCCGCCCCGGACTCGGCCTGCCCGGTGCCGTCGTGGCAGCGAAGCCCGGTGCGGGTCAGCTTTGAGCCGGCAGGCGGTGCGAAGCAGACGTTTGCCATCCGCGGGCACGTGGTGGATGTGGTGAATGACGCGGAGGAGGAGGAAGACCCGCAGAAATAGGCAAGTGAGATCCACTCACAGCAGTCCCGTTTGGATCTCGTCCTCCCGTTTCTTCGGCGCAACCGGTGTTTTGCGAACGATCTCAAGCGCGGACGGCGTCGCGGGAATGAACCGGCAGGAATCGAACTGAGTTCCGAAGAACAGAACCTGGGTCCCGATCTTCGTCGGTGGTGAGAATTGGTTCCCAATCGTCTGCATAGGATCCACGGGCGAAGGAATCACTTGTCGCCAATGAACGCCCTTCTGGGGCCCAGGGTCGCGGCCTCGAATCACTTCTTTCAACCTGTAGTCCGTAAACTGGTCCCCGAATGAGCTTCCCTCTTCGTTGACTTCGACGCGTCCGGAGCCTGTCACTTCGAGGAGCGAAACCGACATATCGGGCAGATAGCGCACTCGTCCTTCGACGATCGCATCCGGGCACTTTCCGCGGGTCAACCGGTCGTAGGCGGCTTTTTGAATCGACTTCGCGTCCTGCCAGAGTCCGGGAGCAATTTCACGCGCGTCGCCGCACTCCTGCAAGCTCCAAAAGCAGCTAAGGTTTAGGCGGAAAGCGTTCTTGATGAGGTCGGGCGGTGCATCGTTCGTGTAGGTTGCGCGTAAGTAGTTTTCACGACCAAAGAACATAGTAGAGAACTCCGTCTGCTTGATGCGGTATTGCGGGCTCTCATCCTCCTCACTTGTTATTCGAACGGGCTGCCGCTTCCACAAACCATGTATGCTTTCTGCGGTGACGATATAGGTCGCTCCTTTCGGCCGCCCAGGCACTTTGGAAAGACCATACCCGACTTCAGAAACTTTTCCGTTCTCCACCAACATGCTTGCGCCAAAATCCATATACCGATAGCCCAACCAAACTGCCACCTGTCTTAGGCCGGTGTCACGCCACAATAAGCGTGACATAAGCCAATCGGATTCGTTTGAGATTTCCGTGTAACACCAGTGGCGAGGGGTGTTGCCGCCGCCCTCCCAGTCTTCTCCGCGAGGAGGGTTGCCGCGGTACCAGTCTTCTCCTCGCCTCAGATAGGGCACCGTTCTAAAGAGCTGCTCTTCGGTAGTCTGGTCGATACGTATTTCTGACAATCCGTGCAGGACCGCCTGTATCTTGCGGGCCATGAGGTATGAGCGGAGCCGGGCAGCAGTCGTAGCAATTAACAGAACAGAAAGAATGATTACGTAAACTCGTCGAGCCCAACGTCCCGTCAGTGTCTTTGCAATCCAGCGGAAGAACGGAAAGTGCGTCTTTGCGCTCATTGTCCTTATCCTTGGACTATCGTAGGCGAGCCGGAGAAGATCGCTAGAGCACAATGGTAATTGCTGGTGAAGATTCGGAAACCGCTTAATCTCCCGCCGCCTCTACCGCGGGCAGTTCCTCGGCAACCGTCTTTTCCCGGACCTTGGCGCTCGTCACCAGAATGACGGACAGCACCACGATCGCGCTTCCCGCCAGAATGAAGCGGTCCACGCGCTCGTGCAGAACCAGCCAGCCCAGGAACACGGCCACAACCGGATTCACGTAGGCGTAGGTCGAAACTTTCGACGTAGGGACATGCTCGAGCAGCCAGATGTAAGCCGTGTAGCCGATCCAGGAACCGCACACGACCAGGTACAGGACAGCGCCGATGCCGCGGGCAGTCCAGACCGCGCGCGTGAGATCGCCGGCGAACAGCGCAAAAATAAAATTGCCCGCCCCCGCGGCCGTGACCTGCCAACCGGTGGCGCTGAACACGTCCATGCCCGACTGCCAGCGCTTGGAGAGCACCGATCCTAATGCCCAAGAGAATGATCCGCCGATCAGGCTGATCGAGGCCCAGAATTCGCGGCGGCCAAGCGCTGTGGTTGACCGCAGGTCCGGCCAAACCAAGACAAACAATCCCACAATCCCCAGAGCCAGACCCACTTTGCCGCGTCCGGAAATGTGATGGTCGCCCAGCAGCAGCGAATCGAGCACCAGAAACCACAAGGGCGTAATGGCCAGGATCAGCGCGGCCAGGCCAGACGAGACGGACAATTCAGCATAGGAAAGTGTGAGGTTCCCGCCCATGAGCAGAAGCAGGCCCGCGACCGCGGCCAGAGCAATCTGACGCGGCGAGTACAGAACCTTCCGCCCGGTGGCCGCGCAAACAGCCAGCATGACTATGCCGGCGATCGAAAACCGCATGGCGCACATCAGTGCGGGAGGGATGGTCTGCACGGCAATGTCAATGCCCAGATAGGTCGAGCCCCAGAACAGGTACACGAGCCCGAAGGCAAGAATCACCATCCACCGGCTTGGGCGCTGTTTCTGATTCATGGTGGGAGAAGCAGGGGAAGCTAAAAGATATCAGACGAGTCGAGGCTGCGGGCGGATTCTAAAGTTGAGGACGTAGTCGATCGCCGCCCCGGTACGAGGAATGGTCGAGTGGCCGAATTACGAGTGCAACGGCCCCACTTCTCGCAAAAGCGCGAGAAATGGGGCACCCGGCGGCATGAATACGTCCGTTTGTTACCAAAGGGGGTTACGCCGCGTCACCGCTTCCAGCTATAATCAATCAGTAATGTTGACGGCTCGCGATGCTGCAGAAGAATCCCAATTCGCATCTTCCCTATTCTCCCCGGGCTTATTCGCCCCGGACCGAATGCTGGCTGCACTCCCTGGTGTGCCCTCGGCGTTACAGGGCCAATCTGCCGTCGCGCCTTCGTCCCAACCTGTTCGGTAGCGACTAATTCCATCCTCCGCCTGATTCGCCTCGGCCTGCGTGCGTCTGAACGTGACCATCCAAACCAGGATTCACGCGTCTCGAGGCTGCATTTCCTGAAAACTGGCAACTGACTACTGCCAGCTGCTTTGGAGGATCCCATGACTACGAAAACGATGATCGGTCCCAAGATCAAGACCGCCCTGCCCGGGCCCAATGCCAAGCGCGTGCTCGAGGGCGACCAGCGTTATATTTCGCCATCCTATACCCGCTCCTACCCGATGGTGGCTAAGAGCGGACGCGGCATCGTTGTGACTGACGTTGATGGCAACGAGTTCTTTGATTTTTCCGCCGGCATCGCCGTGACTTCGACCGGCCACTGCCATCCCCATGTGGTCGCCGCCATTCAGAGGCAGGCGGGCGAACTGATTCACATGTCGGGTACGGACTTTTACTACGAGAACATGGTGGAACTGGCGGCGCGGCTTTCGAAGATCGCGCCCATGAAAGGTCCGCATCGCATTTACTACGGAAACTCCGGAGCCGAGGCAATCGAATGCGCCCTGAAGCTGGCGCGTTATCACACCAAGCGCCAGAACGTGATTGCGTTCTACGGAGCGTTTCACGGACGCACCATGGGCGCGCTGTCGCTGACCGCGTCAAAGCCGCAGCAGCGGCGGCGTTTCGCGCCGCTCGTGCCCGGCGTGACCCACGTGCGTTATCCCGATGTGTACCGTGGCTGCGTGGGCGAGGCCGACAACTTCGCCCTCGGCTGTGCCCGTTTCATCGAAGAAAAGCTGTTCAAGACTACATTGCCACCCGAGGAAGTGGCGGCCATCTTCGTTGAACCCATTCAAGGGGAAGGCGGTTACGTCGTGGCTCCGGCCATTTTCATGCAGGAATTGCGGCGCATCTGCGATCGTCACGGCATCCTGCTGGTGGTGGACGAAGTGCAGAGCGGCATGGGGCGCACGGGGAAGTGGTGGGCCGTGGAACACACGGGCGTCGAACCGGACGTGGTCTGCATGGCGAAGGGCATCGCTTCGGGCATGCCGCTCGGCGTGACCCTGGCTCGCGCCGAATTGATGGACTGGGTTCCCGGTTCGCATGCTTCAACTTTCGGCGGCAACCCGGTGGCGATCGCTGCCGCCCTGGCTACCCTGGACGTGATCGAGAAAGAACACCTGATCGAGAACGCGGCCAGCGTGGGCAACCACATCCTGAAGCGCATGGCGGACTGGCCTTCGAAGTTCAAGCTGGTGGGCGATGTCCGCGGACGCGGACTGATGATCGGCGTCGAGATCGTCAAGGACAAAGTGACCAAGGAGCATGGCAACGCCGAGCGGGACCGTATTGTGGAGCTCGCATTCGAGCACGGCGTGCTGTTCCTGGGCTGCGGACCAACCACGATCCGGCTGTGTCCTCCGCTGGTGGTCACCAAAGAAGAAGCGGACGTCGCGGTGGACGTGCTCGAAGAGTGCATCCAGTCGGTGGGCAGGTAAGGTCGGGCACCGTTTGGGCGCCGGAACGATCACCGAGAGAGGATCAGAAGAAGTGCCCGTCCGCGCTTCCCGCTTTGGGAAGCGCGGCTAATTAAGAGTGGCAACTTGTGAGCAAGGTCACGTCTCAGGCTGCGAGGGTTCGCTACATTTGAAGATTGGCCATCATGCTTCCAGCCAGTCTCACCCGAACCATCATCCGCAGCCTGGACTGGGTTGCGCAGCGAACGCTCGAGCCGGACCGGAGGCCGCGGCATCAGCGCGTCGGCACGCGCGGGGAAGAGGATGCGTATTTTCACCTGCGCAAGCTGGGCTACGCGATCGTAGCGCGCAACTTCCGCTCGCCGCGTTGTCGCGGGGAGATCGATCTGATTGGCTGGGATGCCGATGTTCTTTGCTTCATTGAAGTTAAGACGCGGACCTCGCGGGATGTGAAACCTCCCGAGGCGGCGGTGGACCGGCACAAGCGTCGAGAGATGGCAGCTGTAGCTCGGGAATACTTGCGCCTTCTGCCACCTTTGTGCCAGTGGAGAATCGATATTGTAAGCGTATACTATGAGGGTCTTAATTCCCGCCCGCATATCGAAGTATTTCGCAATGCCTCCCTGGCGGAGTAAAATTGAAAGTTTGCGCGGTCCTGCTGAAAGGATTCAGTTAAGTGCCCGAACTTAGGAAAGATCCTATTGTTGGTCGCTGGGTAATTATTTCGACGGACCGGGCCAAGCGCCCAAGCGATTTTGTCCGCGAAAACATGAAAATCAAGGGAGGATTCTGTCCCTTCTGCTACGGGAACGAGAGTAAAACACCTCCTGAGATCCAGGCCTACCGCCCCAACCCGAATGGCGGGCCAGCGCCGCAACGGGATACACCCGGATGGACGGTTCGCGTAGTCCCGAACAAGTTCCCCGCTCTGGGCATCGAGGGCACCCTGAACCGCCAGGCCGAAGGCATGTTCGACCGCATGAACGGCATCGGAGCCCATGAAGTCATCATCGAGACGCCCGACCATACGGCCAGCCTTGCTACCCTGCCTCCCAAACGGATCGAAGATGTTCTATGGACCTTCCGCGACCGCATTCTCGACCTGAAGAAAGATCGCCGGTTCAAGTACATCCTGATCTTCAAGAACCACGGCGAAGCCGCAGGGGCGTCGCTGGAGCACGCGCACTCCCAGTTGATTGCACTGCCGATTCTCCCTATCAACGTGACCCAGGAATTGGAAGGGGCCAAGCAGTACTTCCTTTACAAGGAACGCTGCGTGTTCTGCGACATCATCCGGCAGGAGATGGACGGCGGCATCCGGGTGGTGGGGGAGAACGAAAACTTTGTCACGCTCGCGCCCTACGCTCCGCGGTTCCCCTTCGAGACCTGGATTCTGCCCAAGCAGCATGAGTCCGCGTTCGAGAACTCGTCGTCGCATATGTTCGAGAACCTGGCGCGGGCGATGAAAAATCTGCTGGCGCGCGCCGACCGCGTGCTCGACAATCCGCCGTACAACCTGGTCATCCACAGCTCGCCGGTGCAGGACCCAACCAACGACCATTATCACTGGCACATCGAGTTCATGCCCAAGCTGACCAAGACCGCCGGATTCGAATGGGGCACCGGTTTCTATATCAACCCCACTCCGCCCGAGGAAGCGGCGAAATTCCTGCGCGAGGCGAATGTGGAGGAAACGGCTTCGGTTCCGGTCAACTGAGCCACGTTCAAGATTGGAAAAAGTGGGGCACGGCTTGTCGCCGTGCCCTTTCCCAGTTTGATTGGTGAGAGAGACGGGCCTATGGGCTTGACTAAGACACAAGGCCCTCTTGAAATCAAAGTAAATCCGTCCGCCCCACCGTTTGTCACGAATTTGTAAAATCCGCGAAACCGCACGGCCTTTTCAGCTCTCTGCCGCGACTGACCCCTGCATATTGACGCTTCTCGCCGCGCTCACTACCATGAGCGGTCCTGTATCTCTCATAAAAGGCTCTCTCATGAAAAACTGCTTCTTCGTGCTCCTGGTGCTCCTGCTGGCAGCATGCGCCCACGCCGCTGCCGGTCCTTCAAACCTGATTGCGAATATCCCCGGGCGGCAGACCGTGAGCCTTAACGGCGCCTGGCATGCCATCGTCGATCCCTTCGACAACGGCAAGGCAGGTTTTTTCCGCAACGAGAAGCCGCGCAGCAAGAGCGACCGCGTCGAGTACAGTTTCGACTTGTCGCCTGTCCTCAATGTGCCGGGAGACTGGAATACACAGCGCGAACAGTTAATGTTCTATGAGGGGCCCGTCTGGTACCGGCGAGAGTTCAACTACCACAAGCGCGCAGATACGCGCGTTTTCGTTTATTTCGGCGCTGCCAACTACCTGGCTGCGGTTTATCTGAACGGAGAAAAGCTGGGTGAGCACGAAGGCGGCTTTACCGCGTTTAATTTCGAGGCAACCTCGGCCCTGCGCGACGGCGACAACTTTCTGATCGTCGAAGTAAACAACGTCCGCCGGGCCGATGCTGTGCCCGCTCTGAAGTCTGACTGGTGGAATTATGGCGGTCTGACTCGAGATGTAATGCTGGTCGAAGTGCCCGCCGTCTTTGTTCAGGATTATTGGATACAACTGGCGCGTGGCTCCCAGAGCGAGATCGCGGGCTGGGTGCAGTTGAATGGAGTGCAAGCGCCCCAGCAAGTCACGCTGGAGATTCCCGAGGCTCGCGTTCGCGAAACGGTCACCACCGACGCGGCCGGCCGCGCCAGCTTTCGCTTCCCCGCCAAGCTGGAACTGTGGTCGCCCGAGCATCCCAAGCTCTACGACGTGATTCTCAGCAGCGGCAGCGACACAATCCGCGATCAAATCGGATTTCGAACCATCGCCGTGCAGGGCGCCAACATCCTGCTGAATGGCAAGCCCATCTTTCTGCGCGGTATTTCCATGCATGAGGAAGCGCCTTTCCGCGAGGGCCGCGCCTTCAGCCCCGAGGATGCGCAGACCCTTTTCGGCTGGGTCAAAGATCTGGGATGTAACTTCGTCCGTCTCGCGCACTACCCCCACAACGAAAATGAGATTCGCCTGGCCGACCGCATGGGCTTGCTGGTCTGGTCCGAGATTCCCGTCTATTGGGATATCGATTGGCAGAATCCGGCGACGCTGGCCAATGCGGAAGCACAACTGCGCGACATGATTGCCCGCGACCACAACCGTGCTGCGGTCATTCTCTGGTCGATGTCCAACGAAACTCCAGTGAAGCCGGAGCGCCTGCAGTTTATTCGGCATCTAACCGAAGACGCGCGCGACCTCGACTCCACCCGGCTCATTACCTCGGCGATGGATCGCGTCGATCAAACCAGTTCCGATGTGCGCACACTGTCCGATCCCCTCGGCGAAGTGCTAGACGTGTTTGGCCTGAACGAATACCTCGGCTGGTATTGGGGCAAACCGGAGGATGCCGACACGATGCAGTGGAAATCGATGTGGAACAAGCCGATCATTGTCAGCGAATTCGGCGGGGGGGCGCCGTTTGGTCTGCATGGCGACGCCGACGAGCGCTGGACGGAGGAGTATCAGGAGAGCTTGTACCAGCACCAGTTGGGCATGGTGGAGCGAATCCCGAACCTGGCGGGGCTGACTCCGTGGATTCTCATGGACTTCCGCTCTCCGGCGCGCATGCTGCCGGGCATTCAGGACTATCACAATCGCAAGGGACTGATCTCAAATCGCGGGCAACGCAAGCTGGCGTTCTACACGCTCCAGAAGTTCTACAGAAAGCTAGCGGAGGAGGGGAAGTAGAATTCGTTTTCGAGCGCGAGGCCAAGATGGCCCTTCGACTTCGCTCAGGGCAGGCTCTCGCGACAGCCGGCGAGGCGCCGGCGCTACGCGGTCAGGCCTGGGTGCGATCCTGAAACTCTTCGTGCCACGCCATCTGAATAGCTTCCAGCTTGCCTTCGTTCGAAGCTTTCGGGTCGCCGGCGAAACCGGGCAATTCCGTCACGTAGCGGTGCAGGTCGGTGAAGCGCACGGTCAGAGGATCAAGCTCAGGATGGGATTCAGAAAGCAGTATGCCAATGTCCTCCGCGTCGTCCCAGGTGAGTGATTTTGGCATGCGCGCTCCTAGTGGTGCTCTTCAGAAATGTAATTTCTGTTCCAGGCCGGGATTTCGACAACGACTTTGCCCGGCTTGACGATCTGTGCCTGGCAGCCGAGACGCGAGTTTAACTGGAGATCGGCGGCCATGTCCAACCGGTCGGCCTCGTCGTCTTCCATGTCCGATAAGTTCTCGGCGCCTTCCTTCACCCACACGTGGCAAGTCGTGCAGGCGCAATTGCCGCCGCAGGCGTGGTCCAGTGGGATACCGAAATTCAGCGCCACATCAAGAAGCGATTGCTCCTTGCCGTGATCTTCGTAGGGCAATTTGCCATTTTCAAACTGCACCGTCTTGCCCTCGGGCAGGAAGGTGACCTGGACCGTGTTTTCGCCGGGAGCCTCTTCGGTCAACGTGCCAACTCCTTGTGCCTTTTCTTCAGCCATGACTCACTCCTCTTGGGAGATTGAGCAATCGGGGAATTGAGTAATTGCGCAAAACCCAACGCCTTTCAATTACCCGATTACTCAGTTACTCAGTTACTCAATCCCCCGATTCCTCCAATCACTCAAACTCCGCTCTCGCCATGGGATGCGGCGCGGTCGGGCCTTCGCCCAGATCGGCCTCTTCCATGCTTTTGCCTTTGAGCGCCGTCGAAACCGCACTGTCCATCATCAACTCGGCCAGCCGCATCGTTCCCTGATTCAGCGCGTCGATCGCCTTGCGGATCGCGGCATAATCGTCTTCGGCATTGACCGCGGCCAGAGCTTTCTCCATCTTGGCAATCTGTTTCTTTTCGTCGGTTGTGAGTTGTCCCCACGCCGGGCTCCTCTTGCCCTTCTCTAGCGCACTCAGAATGGTCGCAGCTTCGTTGCGGGCTTCGACCAATTGGCGCCGGCGAAAATCTTCTTCGGCATTGTCGAAAGAATCAAGAATCATGCTCTCGACCTGCTCGTCGGTGAGTCCGTAACTGGGCTGCACCTGAATCTCGGCTTCTTTGCCGCTGCGCTGCTCGCGCGCGGAAACGTGCAGAATGCCGTTGGCGTCAATCAGAAACTTGACCTCGACTCGCGGGATGCCCGCCGCCATAGGCGGAATGCCCTTGAGATCGAACCGCGCCAGCGAGCGGCAGTCCTTGGCCAGTTCGCGCTCCCCTTGCAACACGTGGATGGCCACGTTCGCCTGCCCATCGACCTGGGTGGTATAGAACTGTGTGGCCGACGCAGGAATCGTCGAATTGCGCAGAATGATCTTGTCGGTTACTCCGCCGGCGACTTCGATGCCGAGCGACAGAGGCGTCACGTCGAGCAACAGCATGTTCTCCGTCGCTGACGAGCCGCCGCCGAGGATATTTGCCTGTACGGCCGCTCCTAGCGCTACGACCTCATCGGGATTCAGGTCAGTATGCGGCTCACGGCGGAATAGTTCTTTCACCAGTTCGCGCACCTTTGGAATGCGCGTCGAACCGCCGACCAGCACGACTTCGTCAATCTGTTCAGGCCTGAGACCCGCGTCCTTCATCGCCTGTTTGCAGGGGCCGACCGTGCGGCCAATGATCGGTTGAATCAGTTGCTCGAACTGCTCGCGGGTAATTTCGCGCTGGTAGCGCTTGCCTCCGGGCAATTCGATATCGAGCTTGACCGAAGGCTGCGACGAGAGCGCGATTTTGGCCTCGATGACGGCCTTGCGAATTGCCTGGACCGCTTCGGCATCACGGCGAAGATCGAGGCCCAGGTCGCCGCGGATGTCGTCGAGCGCGATCGTGATCAGCAGGTTGTCGATGTCATCGCCGCCGAGATGCGTGTCGCCGTTGGTGGCGATGACCTCGAAGATTCCATCATGCAGCTTCAGGATCGAGATATCGAACGTGCCGCCGCCCAGGTCATAGACCGCGACAATTCCGTTCTGCTTCTTGTCGAGCCCGTAGGCTAGTGACGCGGCGGTTGGCTCGTTGACCAGGCGCAGGACTTCGAGACCTGCAATGCGGCCCGCATCTTTTGTGGCCTGACGCTGGGCATCGTTGAAATATGCCGGAACGGTGATGACGGCCTTGGTCACCGGTCCGCCGAAGAATCGTTCCGCACTTCGTTTGAGTTGGCGAAGAATCAGCGCGGAAATTTCCGGCGGAGTGAATGTCTTCTCTCCCAACGTGATGCGGAGCACTTCGCCGGGCTGCAGGTCTTCCGCCAGCCGGAAAGGGAAGAGCTTCAGTTCGTCCTGAATATCTTCCACGCCGCGCCCCATCAGACGCTTGATCGAGTAGACCGCGCGCTCGGGAGTCTCGATCAGGGCATTGCGTGCGGCATTGCCGATGACGGGCTGATTGTTGCCATCGAGTGCGACCACGGATGGCAGCAGGTTCGAGCCATCCTCACCGGGAATCACGACAGGGGTCTCCCCTTGCATGAACGCCACGAGTGAGTTCGTAGTGCCGAGGTCGATGCCGACTATGTTGTCTCGAGCCATTTCTCGTCTTCCCAAACCCAGCCCTGCGGGCCAAAGTGACCGATCAGATTTGCCTGTTCGTCGCAAGCATCAGTGGCAATGCCCATGTAGTCCAATGCGGCGGCCATGTTTTCGATTACTTGCTTCCGCTTCTCTCGGCTTAGGAGTTCCCGGTCGAATGGCGGTGCCCAACGAGTGATGTACTTGGGGCGAAATGTAAACGCCGGACGTCCCACGTACATTGTGTTATCGAATCGTACGACACGATCGCCCTCGCGATACTCAACGTAGATCTGCGTCGCACGCTGACGTACGGAGACCTCGAATCCCCAAGAGCTTCGGACAGCGTTGGGTACGATCTTCTCGAACATTCAATTTTCCAGCGCCGCATTCACATCCCTCACCAGATTCCGGATGTAGTTGCGGCGGTTGAGCACATCCACCATCTTGCCCGTCACCTGCGCCAATTCTTCGGCCGAGGCCGCTTTCCCGGCTTGGCTGTGGTCGATCAGATTGTCCCAGGCCTTCCAGTACGTTTCCAGTTCCTTGAGGAGCGCTTCGTGCTTGGTTTCGAGGGCAAGCTTCTGTTTTCCAATTTCTGCGACCAGCGCGGCGTCGTTCTCACCCGCCTTCTGGTTCATGCGCAATTCTTCGAGTTCCATGTTCAATTCGAAGACTTCTTCGAGCAGATCCGGCGGGACGATCTGTTTCTTGATTGCTCCGGTGGCGCGGGCCTGCTCGGTCGCGGACTTCGATTGCTCTTCCAGCGCAACGCCCTCCAGGTGCAGGAGGTATTCGGTGCGCTTGATCGGGTCACGCAGCGTGCGGTACGCGTCGTTGAGCATCGAGCTTTGTTCCAGGCTCCACTCCTGCTCCTTGCTGCCGGCCGTGGCATTCAAGTCCGGATGAAGCCTCCGGCTCAGCTCGTAGAAGTCTTTTTCCAGGGCCGCAACGTCAAGATTGAGCTTGGGCGGCAGACCGAAAAAAGTGAAATAGTCCACGGGAGCCGGCGGCTGAACCTTGCCACAGGATCCGCAGAAATGCGCGGCGCGCATGGAGCCGCACGACCAGCAGGAATGCGTTTCTTCCGGCAGCGGCTTGCTGATTGCGGTTAGAGCCGACTTGGTCATTACGTTCTGATTCCTCATACCACCGGGCCAGGCCCGGAGCATATCTTCCATCCAGGTTATCCGGTGGCGCAAGCAGGACGCGGGCAGGAGTGCCCGCGCCACACAGGAATGCCCTGCTGCACAGCTCAGGCGGAGAACGAAGTCCCGCAACCGCATGACTTCGTGGCTTGGGGATTCACGAACACGAAGCCCTGCTGCATCAGCGTTTCCTGATAATCGAGGGTCATGCCGTGCAGGTAGATGAATGATTTAGGGTCCACGAACACCCGCACATCGCCGAACTGAAAGATGCGATCGCGCTCGCGCGGCTTCGTGTCGAAGCGGACGTTGTAACTCAATCCCGAACAGCCGCCGCCCTGAACGCCGAGGCGCAACCCTCCCTGCGCCGGCGAAATGCCTTCCTTAGCCATCGCACTGCGAATTTTCGCGATCGCCTTATCGGTCACCGTGATTCCTTTGGTGGTGGCCGAGGTCGTAATCTCACTTGCCGTTGTCATAAGGTCCCAGCTACAAGCTTTGAGTTTCGAGCTACGAGCAACCCCAGATGCTCGCAGCTCGCGGCTCGAAGCTCGCAGCTACCTCGCTTCGGCAGTGACCGGCTTCGCGCTTTCCTGCTTCTTCTTCCAATCGCCGATGGCGGCCCGGATGGCGTCCTCGGCCAGCACCGAGCAATGGATCTTTACCGGCGGAAGTGACAGTTCCTTCACGATCTCAGTATTTTTGATCGTGAGGGCTTCGTCAATGGTCTTGCCCTTGACCCACTCGGTGGCCAGCGAAGACGAGGCGATCGCCGAGCCGCAGCCGAAGGTCTTGAACTTGGCGTCTTCGATGACGTTGGTTTGCGGGTTGACCTTGATCTGCAGCTTCATGACGTCGCCGCACTCGGGCGCGCCGACCAAGCCGGTGCCCACGTCCGTGCTCGATTTGTCCATCGAGCCGACGTTGCGGGGATGGTTGTAGTGATCGATCACCTTGTCGCTGTATGCCATTTGCTTCTCCTAAGCCTTTAAATCTTTCGAATTTTCCCGCTCGAGGCTTACGCCTCGTTCCCTTGAAACCCCAGACGGGCACGGCCGAAGCCGTGCCCACCCCACATTCGTTATTCGCCCGCCCACTTCACATCCTTCAGATTGATGCCTTCCTTCGCCATCTCGTAAAGCGGAGAAAGCTCACGCAGACGTTCGACGGTCTCAATCACGCGATCGGCGACATAATCCACCTCGGCTTCGTTATTGAAGCGGCCGATGCCAAAACGAATCGAGCTGTGCGCCAGATCATCTCCCGTCCCCAGTGCCTTCAATACATACGACGGCTCCAGCGTCGCCGAGGTGCAGGCCGAACCGCTCGACACCGCGATGTCGTTGATGCCCATCAGCAGCGATTCGCCTTCCACATACGCGAAGCTGATGTTCAAGTTGCCGGGCAGACGGTGCTCCATCGAACCGTTGATGTAAACCTCATCCAGCCGGTTCATGATGCGGTCGCGCAGACGATTGCGCAGGCCGGCCAGACGGCAGGATTCCTGCGCCATTTCTTCTTGCGCCAGCGCGCAGGCCTTGCCCAGACCGACGATGCCGGGAACATTCAACGTGCCCGAACGCATGCCGCGCTCATGGCCGCCCCCGTCAATGATGGCGGAAATCTGTACCCGCGGATTCTTGCGCCGCACGTACAACGCTCCCACGCCCTTCGGCCCGTACATCTTGTGCCCGGAGATCGAGGCCAGGTCGATGTTCTGCTTGGTCACATCCACCGGAACTTTGCCGATCGCCTGGGTCGCATCCGTGTGGAAGATGACGCCCCGCTCATGACAAAGCTTGCCGATTTCGGCGACCGGTTGCAGCACGCCGATTTCGTTATTGGCCGCCATGATCGTCACCAGGATCGTCTTATCGTCCATGGCGCGCTTCAGGTCGTCCAGGTCAATCAGACCGTCCTTTTGAACCGGCAGGTAGGTGACGCGGTAGCCATACTTCTCCAGCCGCTTGCAGGTGTCGAGCACGGCTTTGTGCTCGGTGACCGCGGTGATGATGTGATTCCCCTTCTCGCGGTACATCTCGGCCACGCCCTTGATGGCGAGGTTGTCGCTCTCGGTGGCGCCGGAGGTGAAAATAATCTCTTTCGTGGTCGCGCCAACCAGCTTGGCGATGCGCTCACGCGCCGTCTCCACACCTTCTTCGGCCATCCAGCCGAACGAGTGATTGCGGCTGGCCGCATTGCCGAACTTCTCCATGAAGTACGGCAGCATCTCTTCCAGCACCCGCGGATCCATGGGGGTGGTGGCGTGGTTGTCCATGTAGATGGGCAGCTTCACACCCTTCGCCTCAGGATGGTGCGCCGTTGTCATTGCCTGGGGAATCTTTACGTCCGTGCTCATTGATGCCTCTCCTACCTGATTCAAATCTAACCTGGTTCAACCTAATTTGATGAAGCTCGCGTCGCGACGGTTCAGCTGATCGTCACCAGGGCCGCCGCCTTTGGAACCTGGCTCTCGGTTTCTTCCGGCTCTTCCCGCATGTGCGATATCTTGATCCTTCTCAGTACGGCCTCGATGCTCTCATTCACCTTGCGCAGCGGCTCACGAATGTTGCAGCGATCCGTCTGGTCGCATTCCCCGCGCACCGTAACGCAGGAGGTGATGAACAGAGGTCCATCAATGGCCTGGATCACCTCGAAGGCCGAAATCGTATGCGCCGGCCGCGCCAGCATGTAGCCCCCGTTGATGCCGTGTTGCGAATGCAACAGGCCAGCCTTGGCCAGCCGCTGCAGAATCTTGGCCAATGCCTCAGGCGGGATGCCGAAGGCATCGGCCACATCCTTCGCGCTGCGGGAGCTTCCGCTGGGGTGCTCAGCCAGATGCTTCATCGCCATCAGCGCGTAGTCGGCTTTCTTGGTGAGCTTGAGCATCCGGAGTCCCTGTGCAAAATCCGACTAATAGGGTCGGATAGAATTCCGACCTTTTCCGTCGTAATTCATTTTACCCTAGTCGGCGAAACCGATGCAAGTCCGCCCACCGAACTGTCGAATAGCCAAGCCGAACAGTAACTGTATAGGATTGAATGGGTTAGTCGTCGCTAGATAGGACGGCAATTGTCCGCCAGCGCTTCGAACGCGGAGTCGTCGGCCTGACTCGGATCGAAGACCGATTCACAGATGAGCAATCGGTAAGGACTTGACAACTTGCGCCAGCGTTCTAAAATGACCGGAAATTGCCGCGAATCTGCCCCCACTAGGTTCTGGTCGGGCATTCCCGGGCTTATGACGTCAAAGTCACCTTCTGCTCAAAGCGCAGCCGCGCAGCAACCTTGCAGGCATCCCCGTGTGCAAATTGTCAGCCGGGACGAAGAGGCCGAATTCGTCGAGTGCAAGGAGTGCGGCGAAATCTTCGAGTCCAGCGAATTCCGGGACATGAATATCGAAGAGCGAACACGCGAGGACTTCTGAACCAACTTCCGTCCGCGGGAGTGACGATTGTAACCAGGCGGCGGGCTTTTCACCTTGTTGACTGCGAACCGGCTTGGTATCGTGCAGGCCGGGGCTCGTGTGGCTCCCCCCTGCTCCTGCTCCCGCCTCTTCTATGCCCATCCTCGCTCTAGTCGTGGACGACTCCATGCTGATGCGCTATACCGTGTGCCGCTTTCTGGAAGAGCGCGGCTACACCGTCGAGTCCGCGACCAATGGAGTGGAAGCGCTGGAAGTGCTCACCGGTATGAAGCCGGACTTGATCGTGACCGACATGCAGATGCCGAAGATGTCGGGAGGTGAGCTGATATCCGCGCTCAAAGCCAATCCGGAGACGGCGGCGGTGCCGATTATTATCGTGGCCGCCCGCGCCAGCGGCTTCGATGAGTCTGAAAAACGCGCTAATTTCACGATCTACAAAGATATTGATATCGAAAAGCAGCTCGGCAAAGCCCTGGCTGCATTGCCCAAGCGCCGCCGCGGCCACGCTGCCGGGAAGTGACTCCTCCGCGCTCGACTCTAGTTCAACGCCAGACCTGCCTCCGCCGAGAAGTCCATCGCGGCAAAATCCTTGGCTAGAAACTTGGGATAGGCCGCGGCTGCAATCATGGCCGCGTTGTCGGTCGAGAGCGGACGCGAAGGGAAAAACACCGGCAGACCTTCCTTGGCTCCCTCGCACTCAAATGTCTGCCTCAGTTCCTGGTTAGCCGCAACTCCTCCGGTGACGAACAGCGTGGCCACATCGTAGGCCCGGGCCGCCGCCAGCGTTTTTTCCACCAGATCCTCGACCATCGCGCGCTGAAAGGAAGCCACCAGGTCGAGTGTCTGCTGTTCACAATTGCCAAGGTAATCTTCCAGCTTCGGCTTGGGAATAGTCGCCAGCGCTTTGCGGCGCGCTTCGACGGCGGCCCGCATGTCGTGCGTTTCTACATAACGCAGAATGGCGGTCTTGATGCCGCTATAGGAAAAGTCAAAGCGCGGTTGATCCTCGTGTGGATTGACGCCCGCTTCGACCGCCCGGCCATCGTGGCGGCCTCGCCGGTCGCGATGCTTGATCTGCGCGGGCGCAAACTTCACGGCTCTGGGGTCACCGTGCGGGGCCAGCCGGTCGATTGCCGGGCCTCCCGGATACCCCAGGCCGAGGAGCTTCGCCACCTTATCGAAAGCCTCACCGGCGGCGTCGTCGCGCGTGTGGCCGATGTTTTCATAGATCCAGCCTCGATCTTTCTGCTCGGCCAGGTACAGGTGGGTGTGGCCGCCCGAGACCACCAGCGCCAGTACAGGGAATTGCAATTCCCGGCTGCCCTCCTGCCGGTCGTGGTTCTCCCGAAGATGGTTCTGCCGAAGATGGTTCTCCCGAAGCTGGTTCTGACGAAGATGGTTCTCCCGAAGATGCAGCAACACCGCATGAATATGGCCTTCGAGATGGTTGACCGCGATCAGCGGCTTGTCGAGCGCGAAGGCCAGCGCCTTGGCGTAGCTGATCCCGACCAGCAGCGACCCCGCAAGCCCCGGCCCGCGCGTCACGGCGATCGCATCCACGGAGTCATAAGTGTGCCGCGCCTCCGCCAGCGCCTGGCGCACTACGGGGACGATCGCCCGCAAGTGCTCCCGCGACGCCAGTTCGGGCACCACCCCGCCATACGGCTGGTGGGTTGCGATCTGCGAAGCAACAACGTTGGAGACGACCTGCTCGCCCGAACCCACCACCGCCGCCGCGGTCTCGTCGCAAGAACTTTCTATGCCGAGGATGTAGGCGTCGGGCATTCTTCTAGTTTCCAGTTTATGGTTTCCGGTTGCAAGTTGAAGTGGCTGCATCCTAAGACACGGCTCCTTCCTGGAAGCAGATGAGCGGTATCATTGGAATCGGATTCGAGAGGTTGACCGACCGGTCATGCTAAAAGATTTCGCCACCTCGATCGTTCAAACCCTGCGCCAGCGAGGCTTCCAGGCCTACCTGGTCGGCGGATGCGTGCGCGATCTTTTACTCGGACGGGAACCGAAGGACTACGACGTAGCCACCAATGCCACTCCCCAGCAGGTAATGGCGGTTTTTCCCGAGGCTTATGCCGTGGGAGCGCAGTTCGGGGTTGTGCTCGTACCCGCGCCGGAGGCGGACGTTGCTGACAAAGTCTCTACGGAAATCTCGGCCAAATCCCATGTGGTTGAAGTCGCAACCTTCCGCAGCGACATTGGCTATTCCGACGGCCGCCATCCCGACGAGGTGCGCTTCAGCCAGGATCCGCGCGAGGACGTTGCCCGCCGCGACTTCAGCATCAATGGCATGCTGCTCAATCCCCTAATCAGTCAAACGCCCGGCGAGGTGCTCGATTTTGTGGGAGGGCGCAAGGATCTCGCCGCGGGAATCATCCGCACCATCGGCGATCCGGAAAAGCGCTTTGCCGAAGATAAACTGCGCATGCTGCGAGCTGTACGCTTTGCCGCGCGTTTCGAGTACGCCATCGAACCAGCGACCTTTGCCGCGATGCGGGCGATGGCTCAGCAAATCCAGGTCGTCTCGCGCGAGCGCGTGCGCGATGAACTGACCCGCATGTTGACCGAAGGGCACGCCCGGCGGGCTTTCCTCTTGCTGGATGAAAGCGGCTTGCTCAAAGAGGTCCTGCCCGAGATTGCCGCCATGAAGGGCGTGGCCCAGCCGCCGGAATTTCATCCCGAGGGCGACGTGTTCGTGCATACGCTGCTGCTCCTGGAGAATCTGCCGCGGCCTTGTCCGCTGACGCTGGCCTGGGGCGCCTTGCTTCACGATGTCGGTAAGCCGCCGACGTTCCGCGTGGTCGAGCGTATCCGTTTCGATAATCACGTCGAGGTCGGCGTGAAGATGGCGGAAGAAATCTGCCGGCGCCTGCGCTTCTCCAATGACGATACGGCGCAGATTCTGGCCCTGGTCGCGAACCACATGCGATTCAGCCATGCCACGCGCATGAGTCAATCCACCTTGAAGAAGTTCCTGCGCATGCCCGTGTTCGACGAGCATCTGGCGCTGCATCGCGCGGACTGCCTGGCCAGCCACGGCAGCCTGGGCACATACGAATTCGTCCGGCAGAAGATGGCAGAGATTCCGCCCGAGAAGAGGAAACCTTCGCCCCTGGTTACGGGTGACGATTTGATCGCCGTGGGGCATGTCCCCGGACCGAAATTTCGCGAGATTCTGAACGCGGTGGAGGATGCCCAACTCGAGGGGCGTCTGTCGTCGCGAGATGCAGCCCTTGCATTCGTGCGCCGTGAATTTCCGGCTTGATACTCGCGCCAGAACCTCTCCAGCACGTCATCAGAATGCTAGAATCATCTTTCCCTGACCTCGTCGTCACCTGACTTGAAGAGTAGAAGAGGAGTGCACGTGGAGCACGCCGCCGCCGGACTGGAAAAAGTCGTCGCGCAATCTCTGCGGCAGGCGCCCGCGGGTGAGACGCCGCTCCTGGCCTGGCCCATAGTCTGCGGGTCAGCCGTCGCCGAGCGTACGCGGGCGCTGAGCTTTGCCGACGGAGTGCTGCGCGTGGAAGTGGCGGGCTCGCGATGGAAAGCAGAACTGCAGGCGCTGGCCCCTCGCTACCTGGCGACCATCAATCGCTACACAACCACAGCGGTCAACCGAATCGAGTTTGTGGTGGCACGTCCGGAGAGGGCCGGCGGGCTGCGCTGAACGTTCATTTCTGATCCCATGAAAGTCACCGACAAAGACGTTGCCTACGTTGCCGAACTGGCCAATCTGGAACTTACCCCGGAGGAGCGCGCAGGAATGCTGCGTGACCTGAATTCCATTCTGGATTACGTGGACCGCCTCAACGAACTGAACACATCAGATGTACCGCCCATGGCGCAGGTTTCCGATCGCTATGGGGTTGACGATTCGAAGCAGGGCAGCGAGCGCTTCGCGTACGCGAGCCGCGACGATGTCCTCGAAGGACTGCGTATGTCGTTGCCTCACGAAGTTGCTCTGGAGAACGCGCCCGATGCGGACGAAGATTTCTTCCGCGTGCCGAAAGTAATTGAAAGATAGCCCAACGGACAATTTCGTGCACTGAGATGGAATTAACTTCCCTCACCATCGATGCCGCCCGCTCAGCCGTCGCGGAGCGCAAGACAACAGCACTTGCGCTGGCGGAGGCTCACTATGCCCGAATTCAGAAAGAAGATGGTCAGATCGGCGCGTTTCTGACGCTCTCGAAGGAGCGCGCGCTCGAGCAGGCCGACCGCATCGATCGCATGGCCGCCGAGGGAATGCCGCTGCCGCCGCTGGGCGGGGTGCCAGTGGGAATAAAAGATGTGATGAGCACGCGTGGCGTGCGCACTACAGCGGGATCGAAGATTCTGGAGAACTACATTCCTCCCTACGACTGCACCGCGGTCGCCCGCATGGAAGCCGCCGGCGCCGTGGTTCTGGGCAAGATGAATTGCGACGAGTTCGCCATGGGCTCGTCGAACGAGAACTCCGCCTATCATCCCGTGCGCAACCCGCGCGACTTGGGCCGCGTGCCGGGAGGCTCATCGGGCGGTTCCGCGGCAGCCGTGGCGGCCGACATGGCCGTGGTCACCCTGGGCTCGGACACCGGCGGTTCCATCCGCCAGCCGGCCTCATTCTGCGGAGTGGTGGGCATGCTTCCGACTTATGGCCGCGTGTCCCGCTACGGTCTGATCGCCTTTGCTTCGTCGCTCGATCACATCGGACCGCTGGCCAAGACCGTGAAAGATGCGGCCATCGTGCTGCGTACGATTGCCGGGCGCGATCCCATGGATTCCACTTCCGCCGACCTTCCCGTGCCCGACTACGTTGCCGAACTCGACAAGCCGGTGCGCGGAATGAAGCTGGGCGTGGCCAAAGAATATTTCGGCGAGGGCCTCGACGATGAAGTCCGCCAGGCGGTGGAGTCGGCCATCGACAAGCTCAAGGAACTAGGTTGTGAAATTGTTCCTGTTTCCCTGCCGCACACGCCCTACGCCATTCCAACTTATTATCTGATCGCAACTGCGGAAGCGTCTGCCAACCTGGCGCGCTATGACGGCGTGCGCTACAGCCACCGGGCGCGGGGCGTGAAGACGTTGTCGGAAATGTACCGGCGCAGCCGCGACGAAGGATTCGGCGCGGAGGTGAAGCGCCGCATCATGCTTGGCACCTACGCGCTGAGCGCCGGATATTATGACGCCTATTATCTGAAGGCGCAGAAAGTGCGCACGCTCTTGACTCGGGACTTCGACCAGGCCTTCCGCAAAGTGGACGCAATCGTGACGCCGACCAGCCCAACCGCCGCCTTCCGCCTGGGCGAGAAGTCGAATGATCCACTGGCCATGTATCTGGCCGACATTTACACCGTGACCGCAGATCTGGCGGGGATTCCCGGCATCTCTATACCCTGCGGCGAAACCAAAGAAAAGCTGCCGATCGGTTTTCAGATTCTGGGCAAGCACTTTGATGAAGCAACGATTCTGCGGATCGCGCACGCGTACGAGCAGGCGGGACATTAACATGCGGGTGTGGACAACAGCGTTCTCGGCAATCCTCTTGTTGGCAGCCTCGGCCGTCGGCGGAACCTCTGAGCCCCTCATCGTTTCGCAAAGAATGCCGTTGAACAAAGAAATGAACGGCGTCGACG